>Ga0179593_1444992_pt1 | contig 10860 bp, 13 predicted proteins | sample CZODoug2_1_08_16_FD_185931 | JGI IMG/M metagenome (GOLD analysis project Ga0179593, IMG submission 185931) | Vadose zone soil fungal communities from Angelo Coast Range Reserve, California, USA - CZODoug2_1_08_16fungal (PacBio error correction) | ecosystem: Environmental > Terrestrial > Soil >... | reverse complement strand
TTTCAATCTCTCATCCCTTAATTTTGGAAGTAGGCAACCGCCCACGCTTCCAGGTTTGGAAATTTTGCTTGGATATTTGGTGAACGAGGTTTCAGTGAGCTCCCTTTTTTTCGGTGAACTTCGATACCACTTTTTAAGGTTCTCTTTACCCTCTCTTCAAGTCCAGATCCTTTCCCTTAAAGGCCATCCCTATGCTTCCTCCTGTCTACCCTCTCCCCCCCCCCCCTCCCTGATCTCTTTTACAGGAGATCCCACTGTTGTGACCCCCAGACCGCCACCAAGGATTTCCAAGACAGCCTAGTCCTCCGGGACGACACCTCCCTCCCCCCCTTCGAGGGAGCTGTGTAACTTTCCCCGCTCTGTCTGTATCCTATTTCCCAACATCCCGACGAGGTCTACCCCGAGTTTCGTGACCTTATGCAGGGAAGTTGCGTAGCCGGGTGCTGCCAGTTTTTCGTCCTCTTGCCGTTGGATTCCCCCGCTCAACCCTGTCTTTTTAGCTGTCTCATTCCTTCCTATTGGCTAGATCGCTTCCTTCTATTGATTTTTTTATTCAGATAAAAAACCCCCTTCTTTCCGCATTTCGTATGTCTTACATTCCTCCGCGTTGGCGTGTTCTCCAATCCCTTCCTTGCCGTCCGAGCTTCATCACCGGGTAATGCAGGCCGACCTTATTCCATGGTTCTTGCCGGTCCGGGTTTTCCTTTTTCTGCCCCTGCGCATGTTCCATGTTTTTTTCCTTTCATGGGAGAGGAAAGCGCCTTTTTTTTTTCTTCACCCCATGTCCCTTTTTGTCTCCCCCCTTTTGGAGAAAGAAACGTATCCCCTCGGGCGCCCCCCGTGATGTGTGGCACTTTTCCTTGATATGGCCGTGTGAGCCCCCCATCATCTCTTGTTAGTCCATGTCTGCTTTTTGTGACTCCTCCAATAAACCCCCTCCCGCCCGTGTTCGCTGAGAGGGAGAGAATTTTATTTCGGCGCCGTGGTGCTGGTCTCTCACGGAGAAGCCCTTCCCACTGCCTTTTATTGACAGGTCACTCATATTCCTCTACTGGTTTATATCGTGTCAGGGGAGGTCATCTGCCCCAAATGAGAGGTGTCCCTTTCAGTCATATACGGCGTTTTCCCTTTGGCTCTCTTTCTCTTAATAACAACCTTAACACACTGAAGCTGTCCTGACCCTTTTTGTTTAAACTGATCCAAAGCAGTCTCGCGTCGCGAATCCTCTTCCAACGCTCCCTCGTAACCTGCGGCCCCCCTAAGGTCTTCTGTTTTCTCACCGCCGGCCGTTACTGATGGTGATTTTCGAAGTCCGCGGCTATTCTTCATGGTTTCAACATTCCCCCCTACGACCTTTTTCCCCAAGAATCTCGAGATTTTCCCCCTAAGTTGTTTTTTTCTCGCGATCTTCCGTTTCGTCGTGGTTCCCTTAAGACATGAATCGTGCCGGCGTTCGGGCTCTCTCAAGCCCTCCGGGCTTTTTTCCTACCCAGAACTTCACCAGAAAAAAAACGCCTTTCCTTCCCGTCAGGTGAAGGAAGTGATCTGTGTCACCAGGGGCATTTCCCTCCTTTTTCTCCACTTCTTTTCCTGTGTCCAACCATCCAACCGGTCCTTACCTTGTCGTTTGTGACTCTATGCTCTATCCATCTTTTCTTTCCACCACCTTGAAGCAATCCGTATCTTCCCCTGCAGTCCCCCCTCCTGCCCTCCCCTTCAGCTGAGTGCATCCACCGGGTTATTCTTTTAGCTTTTCCCGGCCCTCTACCCGGGTTCTTTGTGGACCTATTTTCTCAGACAGTGAGTCACCCCCTCGGTCCTGCGCTAAGTCCCATCTTCCCCACTCTCCTCACCTTATCCACTTGCGGCCTTTCTTGCGTATCCCAGGAACACTTCCCCTCTACGTCCTCTGATGAGGTCAGGTGCAGATCAGGCCGTCAAAAACCAGACGCTTCGTAGCCTTTCTTCCTGGTAGTCCAGGACAGGAATTCTTGGCACCGTAATCCCGTCTGGAGTTAGCCATGCGCTCGCGCCCCTTAGCACATGGAATCTCAGCCCCCCGGAACGCCAGCCATTGTTATTGTAACGCGGTTCAGACTTCCCCATTCCCCTTTGTGCATTCCCCCCTCCTCGGACTCCCAATTTCGAAGTATGCTACCCCGCTGACTTTCCATACTCCGACCTTTCTTCGTCTCCCCCCTTTGGCAACTTTCTTTGTTGTTTTTCGGGTTTCCCCCCCTCCATTCATTTCCTAGACAGGTGTAGTTTTCCGATCGGGACTTTTCTCTCCCCCCTGTTGGTTTTCGGGGTGCCAATCCCTTTCCTCCCCTTTGAAAAAAATTTTCGGCCTCTTTCCTCGCCTCTCCCCTTGAAACCTCGTAATTTCCTCGTCGTCGAGGCCTCGTTTAACAGTCTGCTCTTATCCCGTGTACTTGTTACGCGCTTGTGCTCCTCGTGAGTTTTCACTTCTTTCCCCTCGGTCGGTATCGGGTTTCTTGTTTTCTTGGTGGAACTTCTTCCGCAAATCTGTTCGCTTTCGGGTAGCGCTCCGCTTCGGCCGTTGAACTTGTGCGACATCTGTCTGCCTTCTTCCCTGCGAAAATTAAAGCTTCGCTTCCATGTAACGAGCCCCCGTCAGTTAACTGTATTCGACAGGTCAAGCCTCCTGCTTTTTTTAGCTTTTGCCCCTACTCTTTTTCTCTTAGCTCCCCTCCTCTCCCTCCTAATCAGTTGTGGTGGAGATCTATTTTTTTCAAATATCCGGCCAACAGTTAGGCAAAAGTGCTCAAACCGCTCCTCGTCTTTCCCTGTCCTCCTTTGGAACTCCCCCTTTTTTCTGTGATAGTTCCCAATTTCTTTCACTTCTCTACTGAATTTCGCGGCATCCTTCTCCCTTCCCCAGCTATCAACGGCCTGAGCGAGAGCCCGGCCCTCACCATCTGCACTTATCTTTTCGGTATTTTTTCTTTCCCCCCCCCAAAAGCTCCCTTCCCCCTACCGAGACCGGACCGACGACGCCCTTCACTACTGAAACCCTGAGGGATTTGTCCACATCAACGTACAGCTTTCTTGTCGATCTTCCCGTTAAACGGCCTCGGACGACGCTAAGAGGTTCACAGGGTCTTGAATGATGCGGCCTCTGTGCCGTTCTTTTCGCGCGATATGGTAGTTATCCTAACCCAACCCCCCCTTTCTAAAGTCCTATTGGACCTACTCCCCCTAGGAACGTCTATTGGTCGTTTCAAAAGAAACAACCCCCTCCCTTCCAATGCCCCTGTCGTCAGTTGGACCGCATTCCCGTGATGTTCTCAAATCAGACAATGTTGCCGTCCGAGGAGGGTTAACTACTGAATTCTGTCCGCGTCCTGCCCCCCTCATGGGCTGGTTTCAGGTTTTTTGAACCCTGAGATTAAATGTTTGTGGCTGTTGCTCTTTGGAGCCTCATGGTAGGCAATGGCCGGAATTCCTGACCCCGTTTGTCTGGAGACTGCCCAGTCTCAGAAAAGAGGGAATAAGTCCCCCTTCGTTGTTTCCGGATTGCCCGTTATCTCTAATCGGTAGCGAAGTCCATAAGGAGATTCCCCATTCCCCCTGATTAAAGGCCCGTTTTCCCCCCTGCATTTTCTCGTTGATGCGAGTTTAGTTACTTCGGCTACCTCGTGCTGGCCTCCCTCTTTGCTTCGCCCAAGACCCTTCCGATCCTTGCTCGTTCACGACTGTCTTTTACGTTTGGTTATGCTCCGCTGCCCCAATTGTTTGTGTCCCCCATATCCAATGTATCTTTCCCCCTTTCCCTTGTGGGTGATAGATGGATCTCTCCTCTTCATCCCCACCTAAATCAGAAAGCGCCTTTGAACGCGTTGGATGGTGGACGGGAACTCTTCCATTCGCGGTCCTTAACTTTCCCCCGCCCGTTGATCCAAACCGACACCTTTCCCTCAGGCCTCCCACCTTTTTCTGATGCAGTCTGGTCCTCGACAGGACCGTTCTGTTATGAGGTTCGATTCTTCTTTACTCGCCCAATTCCCCGAACTCCTTTCTGCAAGTTATCTCTCGGTTACTCCTCTCCGTTTTTTTTTTCGCTATTTTTTTATTCCCCTGTGTCCGGAACCGCTTTCCTTGAAGAATCGCCGCGTCCGGGATCTATAATAAGGCCTTTTCCTCCAAGCTTGACCCTCCCCCCTCTCATCCGGCGGTACGTGTTGTCTAGGTTGATCAAACGGGCTTTGCATTTAAGGTCCCCCTATGCTGGTCCCCCCTTTTTCCCGCCCATAAACCTCTTGACCTTCCGGAGTGCGGTTGGGGTCCCTACTTCCTCTTTCATCTGATCACCAATGTTAAGCCCCCCCTGTTTATTGAACCGGTCCACTAACTACTTTGCCTTGGCCTCCTTATTTCATCCCAGTTAGAAGGCCCCTGCCTTGTCTCCCTGTAGGAAGAGCTGGTTTTTCCTTTTAAGGCGGGCGCAGTGCGAGTGTGTACACCAGACCCCGATCCCGCGCTCACGCGCATGCGCCTCATCTACCCTTTTTTAAATTTCTCCCGGGACGTTCCCCCCAATGGGATGCTCCTTTCACAGTCTTAGAAGAACTTCTGATCGATGCTGCTTTGCGTGCCCTATTTCAAACCCCCCCCCCCAGCCCCTTTCTACGTAGTACGTTGCTCCTTTTCTTGCTAGTCCTCCCTTGAAGGGAACTTTAATTTTTGGCCCCCCCGCCCATGCTTCACCCTCCCACCGGAAAAGGGATTCGCAGTTTCCCCCCCCAAGGACCATTCTGTAGGCGGACGACGGCCGTCCCTTCCGGCGGTCAGACCCTCCCCCGGACTTCCCAATGGCTGTTGCTTTTTTGTCCCCTCCACACGGTGACCATTGTCCCCCCCCCCCTTTCCTATTTTTGCCTTTTTCCTCGCAATGGCCCCACCTTGTGTTGTCGGGTTCCCCATCAAATCTTTTCCGTTCAGCGCTTCCCCTTCTCCCAAGATTCGGGACTTTGCGGATCCAAGTGGGGTTGATACCTAATCCCAGGACCAGAGCACTTTCCAAAGCCCTTCCCCCCCCCTTTCTCAGAACATTATGAACCTCTTCCGCTTCGTCGAGGCCTCGGTTGAACCCATTTATCTAGCTGTACGTTCCTTGTGCTTGTCTACTAAAGCTTCTTTTCCGTAGTCCGTTGTCTCGCGTCTCGTCTTTGACATTTTCTTTTTTACTCCCACCCCACTACTACGAAAAGATGAGTCGTTTTCTTTGGGTAGCCGCTTCTTTATGGCGGAACTTGCTTTCTCTGTTTGACCTGAGAATGGATGTTTTCGATTTCTGACTACTCCCGAACGAGCTTAATGTTTTTAATTTCCCCCCAGTTTTCCCCCCCCCCCCACTGGAGATTAAAGAACAGTCCCTCCGACCTTTCTCTTGGCGATTTTGCCTAAACGGTTCGCCCGCTTCCGACTCTTATTGGACCTCTTATTCTCCTCCTCTTGTGTTGTTGATTCTCTTGTTTCCCAGCTATCGTCGCTTACCGTTAGTTTGCCACCCTGCCCCAACCCTCTTCCAGGTTTGGACCAGGTCGGTCAATTCCCTTTTGGAAGATTTTTCCTCTTTCCGTTCAGATCTTTGTCGAGAATGAAGGCGAGCATCCTTCTCATTCCAAGACGCCCTCAAGAAAGTTCACCGGCCTTTTTGTTAAGAGAGCCTCCCCCATCCCCTGAGCTTTTGTATTATCCCACCTTGGTGGGATTTCCAACCTCACCCACTTGGGCGACGAGACTCTTACCGACGAAGGAGCCCCCCTTAAACTGATCGCCCAGCAGCCCTCAACGTACCAGCTCCTACCCCGTCCCCCGATCTATGCCCCTTCCCCGTAGGACTGAGGCCCCCCCTCCCTTCTTGAGGGCCTTTTTGGCTAAGGGTTTGGGCACGTTTGGCCCTTTGTATTCATTATCCTTGATTCTTTCCCTCTCCACACCCCTTCTTGTTCCGAAAAGTCCCCTGTCCCCTTCTGGCTCCCTTCCCCTAGGTCTCTTGGGATTTTTTACCCCCGCTCAACAAACTTCCATTTTGCTCGGCGTCTCTTTCTTTCCCCCTTCCTTTCTCCTTTGGTGGTTTTCCAAATTCTCATTTTCTTTGGCTTCGGGAGGTTATGACACGGTCCCGGATGTCCCCCCGCTTCCCGCCTAACCCGACCTTTGGATGGAGGTTAACCATTTTGGGTTCGGCCCTTCTCCTCCGTTGGCTGTTCCGGGCTCGGATCGCTTTCCGCCGTCCCCCCATGTCCTGAATTAAGGTATAACTTTCCTTCATGTACTGGATCTTTCCATCTTTTTCTCGAGGGACTACGCTTGACCTAGGTTTTGCATTTCTGCCTGCTTGATTCCGCTCCTGCGTCCCTTTCTTATCTCTGGTACTTGCCCTCATCCCATTCTGCCCGCCTGGCTCCGTGAGCTGAGATGAGGCGCATGCGTTCCTTGATGCTCTGACCTCCCGGTGCTGGTCCGCCCCGGGGCGCCCCGCCCTTTCCCCACTAACTGCGATCCCCTTTAATTACTCTCGCCCTGTTTCCTGTACGGGTTTCTGCTCTTCGATAGCTTCCCCAATGACCTTCTCCATGTCTCTACCTTTCCTCATGTGTGGTTTCTTTATGGAGATTATCAGAGTAATTCACAAAACTCCGTCACTTCCCTGACTTGGATTTTTGTCCTTTTCCAGGCAATCTCCCTATTTGCCATTTTTCCCCCCATCCAGTTGCTACTGCCCCCCCCCGTCTGACTTGAAATACGGTTTTTATTTTTGGCTATCTTTTTTCTCCCCGACTGCTGGTAGTCGCCGGACGCTCCTGATCTAGGACTCAAATTCGAAGTTCCAGGTCTTAGATCCTCACCCGTTTTGTTGTTGTCTGTATTTCTTGAGTCCCCTGTGTTTCGGATTTTTTTCTCTGAATGGTCATTTTACCGCCTTCAACGGGCCTCTGTCCTATACTTTCCACAGCCCCACTTTTTACATTGTCCGGTGACCTTCGTGTAGAGTTTTTCTCCCTTTGTTGGCAGAAATTCATTTACCTCCTTGTCCTTGTGCCTTCTTTCCACCGTAACCAACCCTTGTCCCTGACGCTTCCGTTTGAGTTTGGGTCATTCTTCCCCATCTTTCTCACACATGAAGCCCGGGACTTTTTCGACATTAGGTCCCTGTGGGCATAGTCCCCTTCCGAGAGCCTCCCATGTCCTAAGGACCGCTTGAGAATCCCCTCTCCCTTCTTTCTTGAAGGCGGTCCGGACCGTCGCCCTTTTTCCTTCCCTTTTTTTCACATGCGCCCTCACTCTCTAGGGCACGGTCCGGTCACCTCCCCGTCCCCAGGATTAAGATTACCCGCGCATCTCTTTCGAGATCCCGTTCCAGCTCAGCTGTCAACCCCAGCACCTTTTTATCATCGTTTGCGCTTTCCCGGAAAGGCCCATCCCGGATACAGTAATTAACCTTCCGTCGACTTTCTCGCCTGAGCACAAACCGGACCTTTGGAAGCGCAGTTCATCCACCCTGCCCCATTTCCGTGTTAGGCGGACGTGTCCCCGGTCCCATTACCGGTTGCCGGCAGACCATCCTTACGTTTCCCCTTAATTTATTGAGAACCCCCTTTGATAAGGCGCCAGTACCCGACCTGCTTCAGAGCAATTTTCGGTGTTGAGCGGGTTTTCAAAATACACCCTCTCCAAAGAGCGATTAATGTCGCCCCGTCTTTCCCTTTGTACAGATGGCCCTTGCGTATCAACTCTGGTTATTGAGTTTTCCGAATAACGCACGTATCCACTCTGGCCCCCACATACCACAACCTCTCCAGCTTCCCTCACTGTGACCCTAGTACTCTCTGTTCTAGGAAATATTTATGCTCGACGAGCTTTGACAGCTCTTTTTGACTCTAAATCTCGTTTTCTGGTATCTCTGTCGTCGTTCGGTTTCCCCCCTGTTCTTTTTTTTTTAACTACCACATTCCGAGCTTCTCGGGAGTAGCGCTCTTCTTTCCGATGGCCCCTTCGATTTCGCTTGACTGGATATGGATCCGTCTCATTCAGTTCTCCCGTTTCCCACCCCCTTCGACTATCTACGTCAAACTCAGTTCGTCGATTCCCCCTTCCCAGTCCATAACTCTCTTTTGCGCTTCCTCCCTTTCCGCTTCTTTATGAGCTTCCCCCCTTGGCGTTTAATTCTTTTCACCGTTGTTTTGAGAGTAGTTCGAGTTTCGCAAAGAAATCTCCCCAGCGGACCGTCGGCAAAGCGCGACCTCTCTCCATTTTCTTGGACATGTCGGGTTTATCCCCCCCCCCCTTGTTGTATGGTCAAGGTTTCCGTTGCTCCTTAGAATTGTTTCACGTCGAGAAATTGCTTTTTTCGCAGGCATAATTCTCAGAAATCTCCAGATTCCCCCCTTTTTCTCCCATTCGCATCGGTAGCCGAGCTCCGTTCTCCCAAAGCCCCCTTTCTAATGATTTTTTTCAGATTCATGGTGAGTTCCCCCACCCATGACCCAAGCCCGACGACGAGCCCCTCGCGTCCCCTCCTGAAACTTCGCGATTTCCCTAGCGTCCCCAAGTCACTTTGTCTAGCGAACTTTCACAGACTCGTACGATTCGTTTATAGTTTTTTCACAAGTCTCTGGGATGGCTCGTCCCTCAAGGGTGACGGCCGGGTCCCCTTCTCCGTTTTATATTCACCCCTAACCACCTTGGCGGTTGACCGCCCTACCGATCTGGGAACCTTCATTCTTCCCCCCCTCCACTTATGTCCCTATAAAACAAACCGACTTACGTGATACTTCGTAGTATTTCACGCCTTATAGGGCCCCATGCGAATATTTTTTCGCGAGGATGGTTTGTCCACTCAAAAGGGAATTGGAAGTTTTACCGAGTTCGACACCCTTAATTGGGTGATCTGCGGTCTGGTGTTTTATGGCCTTTCCTTCAAGTTAAGGTGGATGTCTTTTTTTTTGGTCGGCCCCGCTGTAATAAACGTTCCCCTTTTAATACATGTTTCCCTTCTCTCAGACCTCTGGATACGACCCTTTCCTTTTTATCGGCTGATACTTAATCGCGTCGCGTAAGTTTTCATCGCATTTTGTACCTTTCGCACTCCCTGCCGGCTCCAGTGTTTGCTGCGCCTCCTTCATTTAGAGCTCCCCCGGTCTGTCCGTAAGGTTCCCGCCTACATTTTTGACTCGACCCTTCCATCCCCGCGGTCCCTCTACCCGGGTGTCTGTCGTGCCTTTCTTCCTGCATGATGGCCCCCACCCAATGTTCTCCGGGCCGGTGCGTCCTGTGTCGTGATCGATGAAGAGAGTCATTCACAACCTCACCCCCCGGTCTCTCTGAAACTGGTTTGGATGGGACGGGAAACGCCCAAGCAGTCACTTCTACTGCCAAGCCCGGACCCCAACTCCAAGTACTTTCCCCTTAGATTACATACTTTTTCCCTTCTGTGATACGACTTCTCTGCTGATAGGATCAGACCTCTGCGGCTTCTTCAGGTTAATTGCGAGTTGCGCATCTCTTCACTCCGTTTTGTTTTTTTTGAGCTCTTCCATTTTTCGGGGGAATTTTCCCGTTTCCTGCCAGAATCTCCGCTTCCGGTTCTACCCCTTCTTTCTCAAACCCCAATACTCACTAAACCCACCCCGTATGTCTCCGGTTCTTTTTCCCGGAGTGGTTTATGGAATGCCATGCAGGCGATTTTTTGCCTTCCTGTTTGGCCCTCCCTCCACCCCATACCACCACCCCAGTGTTTTCGGTGTGTACTCTTTCCCTCGATCACCCAGCACCTTGCCGTAGAGGGACATTGAAGGTCTCCCCCTCTTGTTCTCTGCGTCCCCTTCCTCGTTCATGCCAACACGGTTAGAATCCCGCCTCATGCCCCGAGGCACGGCTTGCCGTCCCGTGCATCGCAGGCGAGTCAGGCGCCGAACGGCATTTTTCATTTTTTAGCCTTTGCCGTGCTGATCAATGTCTTGCGACCCATACCCCCTTCTCCATGTCATACCCTCTTCTATGTTGATCATGACAGATCAGACCTGCCCCCCCCCCAACACTACCCCGAGTTCGAGTTAGTCTTGTTTTCGGTTCTTTCTCCAGGACGAACCGGCCTCCTTTCATAATTACCGGCCCCCTCGCCCATGCGCTTCCCGCTCTTCGCCCACCGCACATGTTAATCCTTTTCCCCCACAAGGACCGCCCAGGCCCCTTTTTCCTTGTTAGAGGACTTGTCCTGCTTTCCATTCACGGTGGGCTTTTAGTCCCCCCTTGATTCCAATCTTAAGGAATGCAGAACACTCCCACTAGACTTCGGTTTCCCCTACCTCCCCCCGGAGCAATGCTTCACGTTTGGTGAGGTTATTCACCCCATAAAATCACCTGGATGTCCTGATCCAGTAGGTTCCAGATCTTGGTCCTCCAAAGAAAGGGGTGAGAGGGCCCGACATCCCCAAACGTGACCCCCGCCCTTGGCCCGTGTCATGCACCCTGCAGACCCCGCACAATTTCCATTCACCCCTTTTCACTGTCAGCGTCGTCCCTCGCCGTTTACAAAGTTTGCGCCGCTAGACTTCGTTTTTTATTTTGCCTCCACGATTGCTTTTCCTTTAGTTGGTTCGTTTCTCCTGTCGCGGTCTTGGCTCCTTGTCGTCCTTTTAACTATCCTCCGCCACAGATCATTCGATGGTGATGTTTGCCTCGCAATTGTGTGAACTTGATGCGCCTGGGTCTATTCTTGATGCTGTCTCCCCTTCAGTTCGACTTCCACTCCGCTCCGAAAGTTCAGTTCCCCTTCGCTTCCCGAAATCCCTCTTGTTAGATGCTTAACGGTCGCCCTCTGATTATTGTTAA
>Ga0179593_1442496_pt1 | contig 10860 bp, 8 predicted proteins | sample CZODoug2_1_08_16_FD_185931 | JGI IMG/M metagenome (GOLD analysis project Ga0179593, IMG submission 185931) | Vadose zone soil fungal communities from Angelo Coast Range Reserve, California, USA - CZODoug2_1_08_16fungal (PacBio error correction) | ecosystem: Environmental > Terrestrial > Soil >... | reverse complement strand
CCGCCTTCCCCCCCCCCCCCCTAGACTTGAGCTCCCCGAATCTCTAGTAGGGATCTCTCCCGTTTACTACTCTTTCCCCCCTAACTTATTGTCTTCTCTTTGATTGCTCGGTACGAGCCTAATATCTTCTCTTATTGTCTCCCGCCCCCCCTCTCGAGCGATTAACATTTGCATCGTCTCTTTCCCCCTCCGCGATTCCTCTATCTCTTAAGTATTTTTTCCCCCTTGCTAAAGGCACCTTTCTTCTCCCTTGGTTCCCCAGTTCATTAGACAGTAGCATTTTCTCCTGCAATCGATTTTGACGGTTCCCCCCAACCCCATCAAATCTCATGTAGCTGTTCTCCTTTTTTTTTTCCCTCAATTAAGTTCTAGGTCCGATCTTTCGCCTATTTTAATTCGTTCTATTCCCCCCTGCTTCCTCCGAGTTTCTTTTCTGGACTCCTCCTCTGCCGTACAGGAGCCTTCTTTCTCTTTTGACCTTGTCGGTTAGTCTTCTCCCCCCTTTGAATAAAAGCCTGCATGAAATATGCTTTTTCTTGTCTTCTTAATATTTACCGGAGAAGCCTGTTTCATTTTTCCCCTTTCTGAGGATTGACATTCTCTTAGGGAAACACTCCCCCCCCCTTTCTTCCTTCTCTCCCCCACTCGACTTGTCCCCCCCCTTATGCTAGATTTACCTATCTCAGAGACTCCCTACCTCCCTTCCGTCATTTACCCGTCTTTCTCTACCTCCTCCCCGCTTCTTTCCACTGTTTCTAGACTCCCCCTCCCCCGGTTGTTCCACCCCGTCCTTTCGGTCCCCGCGATACCTTACTCTTCACCATGATCTCTAGAGAACCAACTTCTCCCTAAAGTGAACGTTCTCGTCTCACATTATCAGTTAATTCTTCAATAGAACCAGACAGTCTGAGCAGTCCACCACTTTCTCGAGACTTTTTTACTTTTGCTTCTATGATCTTTCCCCTTCTACTTTGAATTTCTCAGACCCTCCCTCTGTAGACCAGAACAACGGACTAACCTTTCTTTCCGGCTAAGATGTGTCGCTATTTATCATCTAGTTAGGTTCCTTCTCTCATCCCCGAAAATTCCACATCCTTGACCTCGTGCCTAGCCTTTTCGGGTTTTTGTTTTCTCGGCACATATTTAATCCTGAAGTCTGCTCCTCTGGTTGCTTCGGATCGTCCACCGCTTAGTACAAATCGCTCCTTACCCCCCCTTCTTCCCCCCCCTGCCACCAGACCCTCTTCCTGCATCCCCTCGATTCCCTCTCCTTCCTCCACTTTCTGGTAAGGTTTCAAACCGTCCCTTCTTCCCCCCCCCCCTCTGATTCCCTCCTTTTTCCCCTAAGCCGATATTTTGCACCTCGAGCGTACTCTTTCCCCGAGATTTCACCGTCTCCTGTCCAAGTTCTGCTCGCCGCTCGGATCTTCCCCTCGGTGAGTTCCTCCTCTTCCTTCCTCCTGACCAATCGACAGGTTTTGCGTCCCCAGTTTCGTTACTCTCCCGGATTTCTTCCGTGGTCTTGCTCCACGCCCCCGACCCTGAAGAGCTTTTCTTCTGCCTTAACCCTTCTCCCCGCCGAGCGTTTTTTCATCTACTAGTTTTTTTCTTTTTTTCCCTGTCTCGATTTTTCCCTGGATACCCTTGAGGCCCCTCTTTTTCTTTTCTTTCCCCCTCCCTCTGACAACAGTTCTTAAGCGGCGGACTCCCCCGTTTCTTTTGCGAGTTTTTCGTCCATTTTCTTCTTGTGGTTCTTCTTCCCCTCCCAATTTACTTTTCTTTTTTTTTTTTTACTTTTTTCTCCCCCCAGACAAATCAGCTTCGCCGCTCCCCCGATTTGGACCTTCTCCCTCCTCGCTCAGGATTAGATTTTCTTAGGTCCATAGTGACCTTTATTTTTGTCCCCCCTCTTATTACCTTTTCCTCTTTTCTCGAATCGGACCCTCCCTTTTCTCGTGAACGTCGGTTTTTGCTAGTCCTCCTTTTCCAATAAGCCTCCCAGCACTCCTTGTTTCCTCCTTCTTGATCAGAGGGCGTTCCATTTCTAGGCAAGTGACTTTTCCTCTGTCCCTTTTTCTTAGTAAGTGTGTTTTTTCTCTTATTTATTTCTCCCGTTGGACTCTGCGTTTAGTAAAACCGTCTCATCCTGTTTTTTTTTTGTCGTTCTAGGTATCAGTTTATTTTAGTCCTCTACTTTCTTTTTTGAGCTTTTTTCTTCGTCCCCAGCTCAAAGTCAGCGCCATTTCTTTCCCTTTGTCTCAGCCCCACTCGCCTTTTTTTTAAAGGTCCCGGTACTCACTTTCCTCTAGCTGACATTCTTTCCACCCCCGTATTACTACTTATACTTCCTCGCCTCAGATTAATAGACTTTTTCCCTCTTTTTGTTTTCTTTTCATCGCTCCTGCACCGAGACAGGATTGTCCTTTCTCTTGCTTTTATCCTTCTAGTATTCTTCGCTGCTGCCCCTTTCCATATTCATCGCTGTTGTACATTCCGTTTCTTTTTTTACAATTTTGTTGTTTTTCTTCCTTTATTATCGCGGCCCCCTCCCGTTCGCCTTTCCCGATTCTTCGTCCTTCTTCTCCCCTTCTACACCCTTGTCCGAACTAATCTTTTTACCGTAGGTTTCCTCTGTTCTTCAAATTTTTTTCCCTTCACAGTAGTCCCCCTCCCCCTTCCTGCCTGTTCTCTCTCTTTTCCCTCAGGCTCCCGGATTCTTTGTCTTTTTGTTCCACTCCCCCCCCTGTTTTCTAGAATTTCTGAGACCCCTCTTTCCGTCTTTCTTTCACTACGTCTCCCGAGGAATTTTTCTCTTATGAAATTTTCCATGCACATTCCCCCGGCTAGGATTAGAATGGTTTGGTGCCCTCCCCACTTTCTCCTTTTTTTTGTCTAGATCTGTTTACTTTCTGAGTAGCTCCTTCTGCTCTGTTTTGATAGGCCTTTCTTTGTCTTTTAGGTCCCCCTTATGCACGCCTTTCAGTCCTTCTTCTCGGCCATCTCGGCACGTAGTGTATCTCGTTGTCCCCCCTTTTTGTCCTCACGTACTCTTTTCCCTTTTACTCACCTTTTCTCATTCTTCCCCCCATAGCTTCTTGTCGCCTTTTTGGTGTGTTCTGCTCGCTGAATGATGAGGTCCCTCCCTTCGAGCCGCGCTTCTCGTCCGTGCGGTCCCGTTCTCCCTTCCTGCCTCATATCGTTCCTTTTTGTTCAACGCTTCGTTTTCCTCAAGCGATTGTCGAGACCTAGGAGGACGACCTTTTGACCCCCCCTTTTTCCCTCCCTCGTGTCGCGAAGTCTACGTTTCCCCCGGTTTCTCTCCCTCTCCTCTTCTTTTCGTCGTTCTCTTAACATGCTTCTGATGCGGGTTTTTTTCCTTTTTTTTCTTCTCCGGGCAGCCTTTGTTGGAACCCCCCCTTTTTCTTTTCCGATTAGTTTCCCTTGTCCTTTGACCCTCTTCTCCTTCGTTTGGACCCTCTTTTCTTCGAGAATTTTTTGAGAACATTCAGGCGCGTACGAACTTCTTCCTCCTCTGTTGAGACTAGTCTCCCTTCCCCTTTTTTTATTTTGCTCTTTTTTTTTTCTCGTGTCACACTGTCGTCAGCTTCCTATTTCTTTGGACTTCGTCGCTCGTTTCGTTAACTCCCCAGGTTTTGGGTTTCTCTTTTTTAATACTCATTTGTTTGAGAGATATCCCGGACTGTTCCCTCTTAGTCCAGTTACTCTCCCTCTTTCCCCCTCCTTGACTTTTTTTTTAAAGATACCTCCCTCCTCTATCTCCCCCCCTTTACTTGCTTTTCAGACTGAGAGTTTACCTGCGGGTCTTCCTCCTTTAGTCGAGAGTCCTATGTCCCCTCAAGTATTGGTTTTTCTCCTCCCCCTACATGGAGATGATGGTTTCAGACCTCTTTGTCTTCTCCGTAGACCTAGATATTTCCTATTTCCCAGCTAAATGGACTCGAATCCTGAAGCCCTCTTAGGCTTTTTTTTTATTTCCTTTTTCCTCGAATGAACTTTTTCAGTTCATCCGTCCTAGAAGGTAGTCTTTCGGTTTCCCTCTTCTTTCGGGGAGCTTTGATCCCTTTAGCGGTAGTATAACCGTTTTTAGTCCCCTTCTTTCTCCCCTGAATAAGCTTTTCTTTCCCTTTCCTTTTCTAGATTTCTTTTTCTCCCCTTCGCAGATTTCTTAATTCTCGAGATTTAGTTTTTTTCTCAATATTCATTCACTGTTCTCCCCTAACACAGTCGAATGGAGCCTTCCTCCTCTTTCTTTGGGGTAGAAATTTTTTCCTCCCACCAGAGTCTTTTCCTCTTGATCCCCCCCCTTCCCCTTCCCTTCCTTTTTAGGCTTTCTTTCTTTTCTTTTCCTTTTGCGAGGTCCGTCTTCTGAACCGATCTTTGGACGAGCCCATTCTCCTCTCTTCTTTTCGTTCCTCTTTTCTCTTCATAGGACTATGTCTCCTCTCTTCTCCTCTTCTTAGCTTCGACGCTCTTCCGAGACCTGGTTTATTTCCTTTTCTTCCGGTCGGTTTCGGAGCGCATTTTTTCCTCCACTCCCCCTCCCTCTCGCCTTTTGTGCCCGAGGCTCGCTTCACGATTCTTATTTCAATTCGAGGCGGGCCGTTTTTCGTATCTCCCTTTTCTTTGCTGCATAGGGTACTTTCCCCTCACGGTGTTTTCTCGTTGAATCAGTTAAGTTGTCTCCTTGTCCTAAGCTGAGTAAGCCTCCTCTTACACGATCTCTTTTTTTCTTGGCGGTATTAGAATGTGAGATTTCGTTATATGAGCACTCGAGGATGTTGATCTCCCTCTCTCTCCTTGGCTTGGTTGGAAACGTGAGATCGGTCTTTTTCCTCCTTTCGCCCCCCCCTATCTATGAGGATCAGCTAGGGAATCGAGAGATTTGGCAATAGTTCCCCCTTTCTCGGTTTAGTCCTTTTTTTGCTCTCCCTCGGCCGAGCTTTGCAAACCCCCCCCACCTCGTCCCTCTCCATCCTCTCTCGTAGCGGTGCTTCTTTTTTTCTTCCCCTTGCCAATTGACCGGAACCGGATTTTCCTCTGCGTTGATCTTCTTCTCTCTTCTCCGCTATTACTTTCCTACGAATGCTTCGTCTCCTCTTCTTGCAGTGAACTGGATTCCCATTTTCTAGAGGACTGTTTTTTTCGTTTTGAGCTTTTCCCTTAGACCCTCCCTTTTCTCTTCTTTTGTCTAGACTCCGTATTATCACTCCTTCCTACGACGGAAGATCATCTCCCTAGTTTTTTCGCCCCTTCCACTTCGACAGCGAGAGTCGGCTCATTTCTTAGCGGTGAGTCTCCTCGGATCCTCTTTTTTGCTTTGAGAACTCCGCTTCCCCCTCTCCCCCGCCTTATTTAATCCCGTTAGTAAGTGCCGTTCCCCGGCTAGTTCTGCCTCCTGCCTCCTTCCTCCCCTTCTGGTCGGTTGTCTTTTTCGATTTCTCCCCGCTTCGATCGTCCCCTGAATGATTTGTCCCTAGAGGCATCATCCCCTCTTTCCTGAGGTTTTCTCCTCTTTTTGAGGCAAGCCTTTCTCCCAAAGAGTCCGAGAAGCCCCACGCCCCGTCTCTGCCTTTCCAGAGCTGAACGAGCAAAGTATCTTCTGACGTCTTTCTTTCGGCCAGGGGTTTCCCCAAGTCCGACCGTTCCCCCTTCTTTTATTCCGAGATGTCCCCGACCTCCCGGCATTCTCCCCCGAGACTCCTCCAGGAGAGTCTTTCATCTCCTTCTTCCTCCGGCTTCCTACTTTTTTCTTGCCCTTAGCGGCATCCTCCGATCCCGCCCGAGCTCTCTGCCCGAGCCTGAGATAGACGTTTGTGTTTCTTCGCTGATTTCCCTCTCTCGCTCGAGTTGGGCACTTGTTAGTGCGATCTCTTCCTTTTGGTTTTTTCGTCATCTCGCCGAGTCTTTAGACCTTTTTATCCCCTAACTTTCACCGTGCTCACAGCCCACTGTAGTTTCTATGTTCGTATCTCGTCGGATTCTCGACCCTTATTTCTTCTCCCCTTAGTTTGCGTTGACTTTTTTGCACGAGATTCCTTTTTCTGCCTCGCTGATCACCTCCTTTTCTGACGATGTTGATCCTCCGTTCCCGTCCTTTCTTTTTGAAACCTCCCTTCCACGGCTTTTTTTATAGAGCTTCGATCTTCACTCCTAGTTGTTGTCGCGTGACCTTTTACTTTTCTTTCTCGTTTTCTCTGCTTCCCTATAAGAATGCTCTCCCGCTTTTTTCTTCTCTTGGCGAGACTCGTCCCGGAAATTTTCGGTTTCTGCCGACGGGGGGTTTTTCTTTAGTTTGTACCTTTGCCCCCTGACGTTTCACTCCTTCCTCCCCCTACCGGTCATGGTTTTGCACGCCTCTCCTTAGGACATCGGTCCGATTTTCTCGTGGTTTTAGGTCGTTTTTTGACCCTTCTTCTGATTTTTTTTGGTTCCTTTTTCTTGAACGCAAGAGCCGTCGTTTGCCCTCTCTTCTTTTTTTTTCCTCTCCGTTCTCTTCGCTGTGGGCTTCAGGGCCTGCTTTTAGAGAGCCGTTCATTTCTCGATGTAGTCGCGTTTCGTTCGTTTTCTCTTCAGGTATTTCGATCAACGACGCTAGATTGTACCCCCCTTTTTTTTGCGTCGCGAATTTCCTTCGATTTAAGAACTTCTTTCTCTTTGCTTTTTTTCGCAGAGACTCGAGGAGTCTTCATTGCGGCTCTTTTCTTTTTTACGTGCTTTAGACTTATCCTCTTTCCTTTTCGTCAGTTAGATGCATTCGGATGTGACGTTACACTTCTCTCTCTACGCTTCTCTTTCTTTTCTAGATGCACCATTTCAGTCCCTCCTTTTTTCCCATATGAAAGTAGCTTCCTTACCACGCTTGGTTCTGCGTGGATTCTTCGTGCCTACTGAATCTTCCCAGTCACCCGACACGCCGAGGCTGACGGGTTTGCTTTCCTTGTTACCAGTCTCTATTACATCCGGAACCCCTTAGAGCCGCTTCTCCCTCCGTGACTGACGCGCGTCGTGTTCCTCGTCTAGACTTTTTTTTCAAACGAGCCCTCCGACGGTCTCGAGGGCCCCCCGTCTCTCTCTCCGTTCTATCTCCCCCCTCGTACGTAGTACGTTTGTGCCCGAGAAGCCTTCCTCTTTTGCAGGTTTCAGAAGTTGACTCAGGAATTTCTTTTCTCTGGATCTTCTTTCTTTTTCTCGAGCATAGAGCTTTCCTTTACCTCTCTTCTTGTTAATCAGGATCTTATCGCCGTCCTTGAACTCCCCTCCTGCTTTTTTCTCTTCGAGGATCCCCGGCGGTTTTCGTCTTTTATCTCTCTTCGGTCTGCGGCTCCGTGACTTTTTTTTTTCACCTTGAAGATTCTTTTCCTCTTTTCAGGTGTTTTGTTCGCTGATCCTTCCATTTGCCCAACACCATCTGAGACGGGTTACTCCGACTTCGCTAGACCTGCTCTCCCTCCCCGTAGCCTTCATCCATCTTTCTCCCCCTTCTTTTAGGTTGCGAGCTTACTTCTTGTGTTGTTTCTTTCCTCTATGCTTGAGCACACCGCTCTCTGCAGCTGCTTTAACTTTTTTCAGCGTTTCGTCTTCTCTTTTCTTCGAAATTAGGCAGCCCGTTTTTTCATCATTCCCGGCTTCCTCGGGCCCCCTTCATCTTCTCTTTGGCTGACTTCCCCTCTCCTAGGCCGACATAGGACGATTGCTTTCGCTAAGTGTTGCGCCATGGGATTCGAGGGAATGATCCCTTTGGCTCTCTTAGTACCCTGCGTTGATCTTTCTTCTCCTCCTTTTTTTTCTGGCGGGACTTTCCCCAGCCGAATCTTTTTTCCTCCAAAAGGTCCTTCGCTTGTGGATCTTGGTCTCTTGCATTTGGGAGGAATCCTGACTGCCCCAGACATTTTTTTATGATCCTGCGTTTGAGCGTTCTGTCCTCGTCCCGTTCTGAAGGGTTCTCGGGAGTAAAGTCGTTTTTGCTTGTCGCTCGCGTTTCGTTACAGTCAGCCCTGTCCTGAATCGACCCCCCCCCTCCGCCCTTGGTTCGGCAACAAAGGATTTTCTCCCAGCCCTTTTTTTTCGCTAGAAGCCCCTCCCGTGTCCATAGAGATATCAGTTTCTTTGTTTCGCTCCGGATTTTTCCCTCTAGCCCTCCAACTTTTTTTTTCCCCTTCCTCTCTTTTTCGCGAATACCGAGATTATACGCGCTGTCGTCTAAATCCGCTTGTCGCGCCGTGACGTCCGTTCAACCATCTCTCAGTTGTGCTTCGACCACACCCCGAGACTTTTTTCCCCCCCACTCTTTTTTTTTTTGGTCTACGGTAAGCGCTCTCTTCTTCCTTGTTTGGGTCACCGCTACAGACGAAGTTTGCCCCTCTCCTCGCCCAAATCGCGGTCCGATTTCCTTTCTCTTTTCTATTTGTTCACCTTCGTGACATTTCTTCATTTAAACACCTTAACTGGTTCGATCCTCATTTTCGGTTTATTGCTCTTTCTCTCCCAGCTTTTCTCTTCTCTCCCCTAGCTTCATGTCGGAACTCCACGCGCGATCTCGTCACCGACACGAAAAACCTGCGTTTTTTTTATCTAGATTCGTGCCACTCCTCCTCCTAGTTCCTTTTCATTTTTCCACAAGTTCCGGCCCCTATCACGATCGGAGAGCTTGAGCTCGTGTTGATCAGCCGCTAGTACATCGTTTCCTCTACTGTTTCGACTTCAATTAGGTCCGCCATCTTGACCGAGCAGCTGATCTCATCAAATTTACATCTCGCATCTCCGAATGACCCGTTTTTGGGCTTCCTCCCCAGTTTTGCGTTCCTATCCCCTGATCTAACGATAGTCGTGGATGGCCACCAGCCCAACCTCCCTTGGTTTTGAATCCCCTCCTATTCTTACCAAAAGTTAAATACCGATTCGCTCTCTCCCCTCCGTGCGAAGAGCAAAGGTTAGCGCACTATCATTTTTTTCTATTGATTCGATGTTCCCTTCCCTCCCGATAGTTTTATCCACGTCACCATTCTGAAAGACTGGATCGGCGAGTTCCGCCTATCGCTATGTGCGCTTCCTCGGGCCTTAGATGTGCTTTTATTTTCCTTTTCCACCTAACGTCTTTTCTTCTTCGACACCCATTTCCACTACGTGCGGATCGTCGGCTCGGTTTCTCCGAGAGGTAATGATGAGTAGTTACTTTTTTTCTCGGGAACGGAGGTTTAACGATTAGAAACGCTCCTTGTTTTTTCGCCCTCAGGTTCCTTCCCGTGACGCTTCCTCGGTTTTGGGCACCTCCCCCGGTAGGCCATCAAGACCTCTCTCGTCAGGAGCCGAGGCTTTCCTTTCTTTATGTTCGATCCTTCTCTCGATTTTGAGTTTTACTCTTAGTGCTCGGCTCCGTTTCCCGAAGTTGCGGCTCCCTCGCGACCGGCGGCACAGCTGTCGCTTTGCTTCTTCCGTAGATTTTGGAACGTCTTTCGGTGAGATCTTTAAGAGACCTTCGGGTGATAGCTTCCTTTTCCGTGAACCCCTGGCTTCCCATTTCACGTTGAAGACAGCTGGATCCTAGAGCATTAGCCCAATACGGTCTCTGCCTCCTCTCGGAGCGCTCTCGCTAGTCAGGGGCCTGGCCCTTTTTTGTTTAAACCGACGCCCGAAGCGCTACTATCGCTCTCTTTCGCGGAGTTTCTTTCTCTCCTGAAGATTTGCTCGCTCCCGAGGCTCTACTTGGACCTAACATTCATAGTCGAGATGTCCCCTGAGATCGTTTCCTATGGGTTATTTCGCTCCTGACGATTCTTCATCCGGTTAATTTCCTAGGTCTCTTGGCTTCCGGATTGTAGCAGACTACTCTACCAATTAACCCGTCTGCGAAACTTATATTTTACTTATGGATTCCTTGGATGACACCCCCTTACGTACCACTTTCCTTCATTGCTCAGCCGTCTGCATGTATCTCATTTCCGCTCTTGTACTGTCTCGGACTACCTCGTAGGTTTTCATCGCGAGCGTGACGTGCGTATGGGCGATTTTTCCGGTTACGTTTGGCGCGGCCTCTGTCGCCGGCGTGACGACACGGGCGATTTAGCTGCGAGTCTTTTTCTTGATTCCTCTATAAATAGCGGCTTTCATCGTCTCGCCGAGGTAACCTTCCTTCGCGTTTTTTCATCCTAATCTCGGCCGCTGTCAAACGTCGCCGTCGCCGGAGGGAAAGCGATGTCAACTTCCTCCTCCCCCTCTTCTTTTGCGGCTTAGACACTCGCTTGCCACTGTGGCTCGCATGGTACGGCGCTGAGACGCTATCTGTGTCGGTGCACCACCGGATACAGCCAGGGCCTCGGAGCGCCTTTTGGTTCGTTTGCTCGCTGAAGGATTTAAGAACTTCTTTTTTTTTGAGGCCGTCCCGGGATCTTCGTTGCCTCACTCGTTCGCCATTTGACCCGATGCGGGTCCACCGCTTCCGTTCGCTTCGCTTTTTCTTTTTTCCCCTGCGCCGAGGAGGACGTTTGACATCGGGTTTCAACTTCGCTGGAATCTCTTAGTCAGATGAGTCCGGCGCGATCGGGTTGCTTTTCGTTCCCCCGCGTTTAGAGTCCTGACGACGGTCTCTTTCGTCGCGGACGCTTTTTTTTTTTTTAAAGATAAATTTTTCCTCGGGATTCCGGTCTTCTAGGAAGCTCCGTTGCGCCAGTTTTTTGACCATTTGTTTTAAGACGACGTGCGGGTCGAGCTCCTGGCTCACGACAGTAGGACTCCCCTGCCAGACCCTCGACGAGGATATTCCTTTTTTCCTGTGCTGCGGTCTGGTGATCGTGAAATTTTTTTTGAGGGCTCTTCGTGGACGCCGTGTTGTAGTCGTGAAAG
>Ga0179593_1440101_pt1 | contig 10860 bp, 13 predicted proteins | sample CZODoug2_1_08_16_FD_185931 | JGI IMG/M metagenome (GOLD analysis project Ga0179593, IMG submission 185931) | Vadose zone soil fungal communities from Angelo Coast Range Reserve, California, USA - CZODoug2_1_08_16fungal (PacBio error correction) | ecosystem: Environmental > Terrestrial > Soil >... | reverse complement strand
TCCCTGCTGATCTACTTTTTTCGGTCGTTCTAGTCTTCCACCCCCTATATTTCTTTATTTTGTTGGTATTGGCTGAGCTCTTTCGGTTCCACTTTTCCCCTCCCCTGTTCCGGGCCAATTTTTTTTCCCCTCCAGCGCGTTACCTACTGGCCCGCGCCCCCGCCTTAGTTTTTAGTTGACGTTTTGGTCAGGCTTTTTTCGCGGTGTTTCCCCGTATCGGTGCTTTCCAGTCGTTCAGCTGACGCTTCGAAGGAAGTTTCTATTTCGTTCGGACGTCCTTTCATTCGGTCCGGCGAAGTGAGGCTGTGAGTAGACCGTCCCCCCCTATGAGACTTTTCCCGACAATATGATTTTTGTAGTACTTCTTTCCCCCCCTTGGTTGTGGGGTTCGAAAAGCGTTCTTTTTTTCCGCGCCCCCTTTGTGTTTTTTGCCGTTTTTCTCCCTTGTGGAGTTTTTTGGGGAGGGGGTTGTGGTTGGGGCAAGGGGGTGGGGGGGTTTTTGGGGGGGGAGGGGGGGGGGGGGGGGGGGGGGTTTGTGTGGGGGGGGGGGGGGGGGGTTTTTGGGGTTGCGGGGGGGGGGGGGGGGGGCGGGCAAACCAAACACGCACAACAAAACCCGGGGGGCGGGGGGGGTGTTTCTTGGAGGGGCGGGGGGGTGGTTGGTTTTGGGGGGGGGTGGGTTGTGGTGGCGTTGGGGGTGGGGTGGTTGGTGGGGTTGGGGGGGGTGGAGGGGAAGGGGGTTTTGGGGGGGGGGGGGGGGGGGGGTTTTATTCCCCGTGGCCTGGGATTGAGACCCTTGGAGTGAACGGGAGCCGTTTGTACTTCAGTATGCCGGCATGTCTTCGTAGCCTTGCTCCGAGAAGTAGGTCCTTGCCCCGGTCTTGCCTACCCGGTACGTTGTTAACACGCCCCTCACGCTTTAGGTGACTTCGTTTTTTGAAAGTCCTCGCTTACTCTTATCCCATGCGTCTCTTTAGTCTCGCTGATTGTATCCGTAATTTTGAACCGGTCGCAGCGGCTCTTTTACAGTTCGTTAGAGTCCCGTCCTTCACGGACTTGTAGGTTGACGCGCCCCTTTGTCCTGTTTTTTCTCGGTCGGCCACGGAAATTTTCCCTTTTCTCTCTTTTATGCTGCGGCCATGGCTAGTGCATGCATCTTCACGTTGCCCCCCTACTTTGTGCTTTTTCCTTCTTCACAATTTCCGTTTGGTGAACTCTGTGAGAGGATTCCTTTTTTTATCAGCGTTTTAAATAGGTCTGTGTCCAGTGCTCCGGAAGATTCGCTTATTCCCTGTGGTTTTTTTGATTTGCGCTGCCATCGCTAAATCTTTCTATTATTCGTTCTCTCTTTTTATTCTTTCGGCTCCCCGCCTTCCCCCTTAGTCGACACCTTCGGTTCGCTTCCATAAAGTTCGCCAGGGAAAGTTATTTTCGCCCTACGTTTTTTTCAATCTCCCCTTTGGCGCCGGCCTTTTTCTCAGTTTTGTCCTGAAAGATCGTGTTGTGCGATAGCTACTTGAAAACATGTTGCAATAGCATTCTTTGCTCCTTTAGTTTCCCTGCGGTTGCGTTTTATTCGGACCCCCCTTTTCTTTCCTCACGTGAGAGCGAGACACCTACGAGGTTCCGTGTCTGACTTTTTCTTCGTCCCCCGCCCGTAGAACTGGAATAATTCTTGGCTGCTTTTTGACTTCCACCCCCTCCGCCCTACCCCCGTCCGTTAACAACCTTTTTCCCCCCCAAGACCCATTGCGGATCACTCTCCCCACAGATTGCGAATATTTTTTTCGTTTTTAACTGTTTTTCCCCAGTCTTTTTGAACTGCCCCCTTCTACTAACATGGGTTTTAGCCCCCCCTACCTTTCTATGGTACTGGCCTGTTCTGTTTCGACCATGGAGCCGATGGACTTCTGACAGTTTTGTCTAGCCCTATAGCTTGTGTCCTGTTTGGTTGGCCAACCGCCTTTTTTGATTACGTTCGCTCCTTGATGCTTTTCCCGTGTTGCCTTTCGTTCCACCGTTTGGTTTTCTCCTCTTACCACGATTATTGTATTGCATCGTCTTTGTTTTTTCCACTGTGCTGATTCTTGTTGTGCTCTAGTTTGCCTTCTTATTTTTCTTTTTTAAGATCCTCATCTTCTTTTTTCGTTCCTTCTTCCCTCTCTTTTTCCCTTCTGAGCAGCCGTTTGCTTCCTTCTCCGTGGAGAATCGTTTCCCCTCTCATGTCGCGATATTTTTAGGTTTTTTCCTACTGTAGCGTCTCAAGAATGTTTTCCTTTCCCCTCTTTTTCTTTCCCTTTTTCTTTTTTTTTTTTCTTTCCCTTCTTCTTTCTTCTTTTTGGTTCTGGATTCTGGACTCTTTTCCTTAGTGCCCTCCTCCTTTCTTGTACTCTTATTGGAACATCTTTACCCGGAAACCCCCTGGATACCCCTTTTTTCCATGATGGTTGCATATGCTTCGTCCTTCCCCGGTGTACCCAAGATCTTTCCTCCCTGTTTACTGTCGTACAAACGCTTCTTTTCCGAGTGTTCGATGTTTTTTTCTCTTTGTCCCTACCCGTATGGACTTCCAGATTTCTCTGTTCTTTTTTTTTCCCGTTTCCTTTTTTGTGTTCTCCTGTCCTTTTCGCCATTCTGTGTCCGAACCCTTCTTTGGCCCCCGTTCTGTTTGAATCCCACACCGTGATTCTTGCATCCTATGTTGCAGCGCGAGTTAGCATCTTTTCTGTGCATCAATGTGTTTCCGTTTTTGTATTCTTGCTTATTTTCTTTGGGTGTTTTTGTTATTTTACATCACGCTTTCCCCGTATTTTCGAGGTTTTTTCCCACTTCTTTCCCTACTTTTCTTAGCTCTTTATTTCGTTTGATTTTTATATATCCCCCCCCTAAGTTTTTTTGACCCTCCCTTCTCTCTGTCGAGTATCTCTCTGGATCCATTAGAGTCGCAGCTTAATTTCTTTCTTCCCCCTTATCGCATCCTCCCATTCCTTCGCCTTTTTGTTTTCCCGTGTCGTGTTCCCTTTTCTCTTCCCTGTCCCGTTCCTTCATCTGTTCCTCCCCCTTCTAGATTCTTTTTAAGTGGGGCCTCGCTCGCGCCCCTTTGGTTTTTCCTTGAGGACCCCCCTAGTATTTCCTTCTGCGGCACTTCTCTTTGCCCGCCGTCTTCTTTACCTGGCTCATCAGTGCCGTGAGTCTTACCTTCTTTCCTCCGTTTTTCCTTTCGTGTTTTTCCCGTAGTTTCTTTCTCCGCAATTGTGCTTTTCTTTCCCCGAAAACTGCCCTTCCTTCGTTTTGTTTCCTTGCAGCAGCTTTTTGTATCGGTTTTTTGTTGTTCTCCTTCCCCTTTCTTTTTCCTTTTTTATTCTTCTCCGAGCGGCCGAGGTGTCTTTTTGGCCCGCCAGTATTTCCTTGCATCCCTCCGTCCTTCCCCCCCTTTCTTTTTCCTTTGTAGTTTTCTGCTTTTTAGCTAGGTTGCACAGCTGTTCTCATCCTTAGCGAATTAGTTTCTTACTTTTGAGAACTATTACTTTCCGGATAGCCTCCCTTGCCTTAGTCTACTTTCCCCCCTAACTTCTTGAAGGATTTTTCGTTCCCCCTTTTTTTGTCAGCTTTTCTGTTTCCCGACTTCCTTCTTCTTCTGAGTCCCTGTATTCTACCCTCTTCCGTTTTCTTTTTCTTATCCTTTCTTATGACTTCCTCTTTCTTCTTTCGTAGGTTTGCTTTGCCTCACCGTTTCTTTGTCTCCACGCTTTTTTCTTTCTTCTCCCGCTTTCCTCGGCTTTTTTCTGGTTCTGATGGCCCTGCGTCCCCCTATAAGCTTGTACCCACATTTTTTCTCTGATCCTTGATGCCCCTGTTTTTTTCTTCCTTGCTCTCCCCCCTCCCCGGGCTTTGGTCTCGATTTCGATAAAATCGGCCATCCTCTTTTAGTTCGCACCATTTTTTGGTAGTTTCCTTTTCTCCTCCCCTTTTCCCTCACTGCTCCCTCACTCTTTTCCAGGTGTCTTTGTTTTTTTGCATCATTGCTTGACAGCCCCCGGCTTCTCCTAGATAAATCCCTAATAACAATTTCATTATTGCGTTCCCCAGCTGCGCCGGGGAATCGCGGTTGTTTGTTTCCCCCCCTCCGCAAATGGTCGTGATGAAGCGCTTTTTTTTTCTATTCCTCGTCCCCACCACCGTCTTTCTCTCTATTTTCTCCTCCCTCCTATTCTGCCCTTTTCCTGTTTTTTTGTTAGAGAGCTTTTTACTTTTCTCAGTAGGATATTGCCCCGCCTCGACGGAGTACTCGCCCGCTTTCCCCCCGGTTTGCTATTTTTGCCCCCCTCTGTCGAGATTCTTCTAGGTGCATCGTTTTCCAGTCCCCTTTCTGTGTTTCTTTTTAATTACCAATCTCCTGCTGCCGCGGGAAGGCTACCTCTGCTTGAAAGCGTTCAGATCCTTCCTAAATAAGTTTGGATTCTTCTTTGCTCCCAGTAGTCAAGACGAACCTTGTTGTCTCTTTTCTATGGGTCTCTACTCACATGCGGTGAATTCTTTAGTACCCCCCTTAAGTGATTTCTTTCCTACCTCCCTGGTTCCATCTTATCTCCCATGGGTGTCCGCCCGTATATGCTCTTCCCTCCTCCTGAATCTCACGACCCTCACTTCTCCCTCATACTGTGACCTTTCTTACTTTCTTCCCTCTTTTGTAAAGTCACCTGCAAGCACCTTCAGATCAGGTCGATTTTTTTTTTTGGTTTGGGGTTTGGGTTTTTTCTTTTTTCTTCTTCTCTTGTTTTTGTTTATCGACTCTCCTCATGTTCGCTTTTTCTTTCGTCCTTCCAACCCGGATCTGGTGTGCACTTTCTCCTTCTAACGACTTTTCTGATCCTTTTATCACCCTTTTATGAGCTCGCGTTCAATTAGCGTCCGTATTTCCCTCTTCTTACCTATGCTCTACACTCCCCACTCGATTTCTTATGTCTCTTTTTTTTTCCTTTTTTCCTTCACTTTCTTTCCTTTTTTTTACCGAATCATTTCCCCCCGTTCTAGTCTATCCTTCACGCCCGCGCCCCTCCACTCTTGTCTCCTCTTGTAGCTTTTTAACCCTCAGGCTTTTGTTTGTTTTCAGGTCCTTTCTGCCAGGGATCCTGACGCCGGTTAATCCCCCTGGCGGATGTCTTCTTTCCTTTTTTTGTGTGGCGGTGCCTTTTTCAGCCACCGTGCGTCCTCTCTTTACCGTCTCTTCTTAACTCATTTATTTCTGTTCCTCGCGAGTTTTTTATTTCTACCCCAGTCGAATCGGTCGCCTCCTGTCCTCTTTTTGAGCCCGCGCTTCGGGCACCGTGTCCTTCCACAGGTTCTGCCCCCTCTCTTATCTTCTTTTCGCGGAAAGTCGAGCTGCGATCTTCTTTCTTCTTTTCTTCCCCTCGCCCCTCCCCCCTCCCCTTCCTAATTGTCTGTGCGCAGTCTCCCTCCGATTTATTTTCGCCTCTTGACTGTCCCCGGGCTATCATCCGTTGTTCGACAGATTTTTTTCCATTTAACGTCTGTTTTCCTTTCGTGTGGACCATGTTATGCTTTCTCTAGTTTCCCGCTTTTGCGGGGACATGAAATCTTTGTTAGCTGGTCTGCTCTTCCGACTTTTCGAACCATGGACCGCGCTTTCGCAGATCTTTTCGAAATCTGTCTATTTTCTTTCTATCTGAGAATCCAATAAGGCGGGCCCGTTTTGTGCGGGGTGTTCTTCTTGTGTGGTTTTTTTTTGAGCGAGTTTCCGTCGTCTACCTGTTTCACTCCATCTTGAAGATCTCCTTGCCCATTTCCTTTCTCATTCTCTTTCCTGCCGCCTCCAATCATGCTCTCACCAATTTTTCTCACGTCTTTCTTTCATCGGCCTACGTCCGCCTCCCTGCATTTCAGCTGCGCATTTCCCCCCCCCTTTCTCTCTTCCCTATTTTCTCCTGACGCGCGATTGTTAAATTCTTCAGCTTCTCACTCGTTTTCCCTTTTCTTTTTTTTTAACTGGCCCGAACACCTTATGTTGATCCCCAAGCCCCCTCTCATTACCTCCCCCATACGACCGCGTATCAACTCCCTCTGGGTCCGGCACTCAAACGGTTCAGTTTGAACCTTGTTAAATACCTCCTCTGTTTACTTCCGCTTCCCTCGGACGCCTTTTTCCCCCCGCTGTTCCCCACTTCTTCTTTTTTTGAGCCTTGGGTTTGCCCCTGACCGCCCAAGTCTTTCCTTTTTCAACTCCCCGGGTGCTTACCGGGTCTGACCCTTTCAATTAGCCCTTCTTCTGTTCCAACCTTTTGTATTTGTTCGGACAATTGTTTTTGGGCCCCTGTGCTTGCTTCACATAGGTTCGTTACTACATCCCCATTAAAATTGTAATACTCATCATGGTCACGATCTCCCTTTTTGCAATTGTCAGTTGTTTCGCTCTTTCTTTCTTTGTGCACCGTGCCTGTTTTTCTGGCGGGTTACCGCTCTACCCTGTATCTTCCGAAGTTTTCCCATTCCCTAAGGAAGCAGAATTCCATGAGTCTGCCATTTTCTTACATTTTGGGTCTCCGGCAGAGGTACCCCCTCTCCCCTCCTTCCTGTGTTCCGCGATTTCTTACTCTTCCCTCACTAGTTTATTCCGGCGCTGGCCTTATGTGCATGTTCCCCTTTCTAATACCGACCCCCCCCCCTGGTCTCCCTCTTTTTGCCGGTACTTTTATCCTCTCTGATACGCCACACGGTTTATTCCGAGCTGTTTCGCTTTTGTTTGATTTCTATCCCCAATCTCCCACCACCCATTCTACGTGACGGCGTCATTTCTCTTTCTCCTTTCTATACGCTCTAATCGGGGCACGTGACCTGGTTTCCTTTTTTCGCAGTCTGACTGCGGTGCGACCCTCTTCTTCTTTGCCCACGATTCAGTCCCGCTGGCGACAGGCCCTTTCCTTGCCTCTGCTTGTTTATGGTTTCGTTTATTTCCCGTGTTACACACCAACCCTGTGATCAACTCTCTCCGCCGCGAGGCCTTGCCGACCTTTCGTCAATCTATTCGCATCTCCTGCGTCCCCACCTTTCCCCCCCCCCCCCCCCCCCCCCCCCCCCCCCCCCTTTCCCCCCCCCCCCCCCTTCCCCTTTTCCTTCCTCCCGTTGATTGCGTTCCGCCGAAAAGCTATTTTTGTTCGGTCGGTTGTGCTGAAGAGCCTGCCCGTGAGCTCTTCTCGCCCATTCTCCTCTAATGTTTTTCAGGGTCCCTTGTCGTTTGCCGCGAAACATTTTTCCTCCTTTTCCCACCCTCCGCCTTTTTTTTTCTCTCAGGTCCTCTCTTTCACGCCGCTGATGTTCTCTTTCTGCCTCCTTCGCTCACCCTGAGAATGATAAGATCTTATTCGTCTACGTTCGGTGGGATAAGATTTCGCTCGTTTTGTTTTCTTCTCTGGCGGTCACGGGCCCGAGGTCTGCCCCATGCGATCGCCGACTTTTCCCCCCTTTTTTTGGACTCTCGCTTTCTTCCCTTTTACCTGAGAGTACATGCTCTTTTTTTTGCTTGTCTTTCTTTCCCCGGCCTCCAGTTGCCGGCTTAGTCTTTTCTTCGCCCCGGCCTTTTGCCTCCGGCTGCCGCCCATTCGCGAACCACATACGTTTACTTAGCGACGTCTGCTCATCTTCTCCCCCTTTACCCCTCTCGGTTTGGTGATTGCCCCAGATCTTCTTTTCTTCCCCGTCTTCTCGCGGGGTCTCGTTGTAATCAGGATTCGGTATTTCCTCTTCGTCGTTTTTTGTCGTCCTTCACCTTTTTTCTCATTGCCGCCTCCGCAGGTCTGTCGTCTTTTTTTCGTTCGACGAAATATTTGATCGACGTCGTAGCCCGCCGATTCAGTCACTTCAGTGGACGACCTGTTTCCGCCGTTGGGGTTACTTGCCTTTCCTCCCTGTCCGGCGACAAACTTAAACTGGCCACTTACCTTTTCTTTTTTCGTTTTTCTGATTGTGCCACTTTGGCTTCGCCTTTCTCTTTCCAGTTCTTCCCCGTCGCCATCAAGTTTCTTTATGGCTCTCCCTGATATCTCCTCTCCTGTCTCACAATTGTCCTTTATAGGAGCTTTTTTTTCCTGCACTATCCCTTTCGTCGTTGAAGGGCCCCTCATTTTCTTCACTCCTCCGTCTTAACTTTTCTTATCTGCTTTTCTATTTGCCCGGTGTTTTTCCTTTTTTGTTGTCTTCGATTGCAGTTTTAACCCATGTAGGGTTTAATTCACTGGCCCTTTTGCCGTACGTCCCTTGAAATACCCTTTTTATTTTGTATTTTTGTATTGTCTTCCTCGTTTTCTTTTTCCCCCCCCCTCTTTTCCCTGTTTTTTTTCTTCCTTTTTCCCACCCCTTCTTTTTCTTCCCTCTTCGGGTGTTATCTTCTCGTCCCGGCGTCCAGCGCCTTTCCTCCCTATTTTTTTTTTTCTTTTTTTTCTATCGGTTCGCGCTATTCTTGAGGTCATGTCACTCTTCAGACCCCAAACGTATTCTTTTGAGCGTTTTTTTTGTTTTTTGGTCGCAGCCTATTGTCCCTCGGCCTCCCGCCTTTCCTCTCCCCCTCGGTATCGTCTGCCCTTTCCCATTCCTCGTCGTGCGGCTCCGCCAGTTTTGTGCTCTATTTTCTGTAGACTCCACTTGTCGATCCCCTTTTTGTTATTTCCTATCTTGCGCTTCGCCCCGTCTTTTAGGGCGTCCAGAACCTCCCTGTCCTCCGGTCCCCGGCCCCCGAGCCCTCACCTCTGATTTGATGAACTCTCCTGCACTCCTTTTTCCCACCTCGTTTTCCCTCCTGCGTCCGCAGCTGTTCGCCCTATGATGACTCTTACTCGTTTCCTGGTCCATTTTTTTTCTCTGTTTTTTTTTCTTCACCAGCCCTGCATTTTGGCAGTACTCAGTCTGGCCCTCATGTTCATTTTGCCGTCTGGAGCCTTGTCCTTGTTCTCAGTTTTTTGTGTGATTTCGTTTCCCAGACGTCCATGTCCGCTTTTCCCCCTTCAGAATCCTTTTGGTTTGGCTTACCCTCCTTCCCTTCTTTTCTTTTTTGGCGGCCTTTTATCTTGCCCTCGGTCGCTGGGACAGTGGATGAGATTTTGTCAACATGCTTAAGACCTCGCCAAATCTTGATCCTGACGAAGCTAGTATCGTTTTTTGTTGAGGATAGTCCATTTTTTGCCCCGCGTTGGTTATTTTCAGGTAGCGATCCCCCTTTCGGCTTTTCAGTTCCATTCCATCTTTGTGATGCGCCTCCGCTACACTGATTCTTCCCCTCTTTTCTTCCCGTGCCATTTCTTTCTTTTTTTTTTCCCCTTCGGTGTGTCACCGTTCCGCTTTGGGTTTCTCCTTTCAGTTGCTGCTGTTTTGGCAGATCAAGGTCTAGTTCTTTAGCGAATTAGCTCCTGTTGTATTGCATCCGTCTCCCCTGTAGCAGGCCCTTCTCTGGGACCGCCCATCCCATGGCCCGTTTCGTTAGTTTTTGTACTTTTCCCATTTTTTTCCCCGCCCCCTCTTCGGTCGTTTTTCGGAGAGCTCTATAGCTGTGTCTTTTTCTCTGTTTCTGGCAGGCGCCTTTTTTTTTTGCTCCCTGCTTGAGTAAAATGCTTTTGGCCGTTGTCGCGCCGCTTTCGCATCCCACGCATCTTTGTCTTTTTTTTTTCTTTCGCTATTTTTTTCCAGCTGCCCTTTTTTTCTCTCCGTTTGTTCTCGCCGTCCAATGTTCCTGAACCCCTATTCTTTATTCGTGACCCTGGCGTTTCTCCTCCCATTCGTTGAATTTTTCATTTACCGTTGTTGCTTGGTCGTCACTGTCCCACTGGTTTTACTGATTTTTTATTTTGACCTTCCTGGTTCTGCAGGCTTTCTTCCTCAGTCGCGAGGCTGTCTTGTCGTCTGCTTCGCGATCTGAAGGCTTCCCTTCCTATCAAGCGCCCGTTTTCTTTTTTTTATTTTTCTTTAGATCCACGCCTTTTTTTTTTTTTTTTGATGTTCTTACCCCCTGTTTAGGTTGACCTCTTGTGTCCCAGTTCATGTCTCCCCCCCGTGCATGCCCCGACGCCTTCCCCCTTCTTTCGCGCAGGCGTGACCCCTCTTTCTTTGTTTTCCGCGCCTACTTTGTGACCCTCTGCTAGATAACGGGATCATATTCGTTGGGTGAGATCGCTCTCTCTACCCCCCTTCCCCTTTCTCTGCCTTTCCGTTACCCTTGTGAATTTTCACTCACTTTTACGATCCCGCCCACGTCTGTTTTTTTCCCGCGTTTCATAGGACTTCTTCGTGTGACCATCTACGTTGAGTTGTGAACTTTCTTGCCCAAGAATTTGGGTGTAAGCCCTTCATATAGGTTGGCCGTATCACATGCTCCTGTTTTCTGGAGCTTTTCAATAAAATTTTCTGCTACTGTCCTTTTCCTCTTGTGCTGTATGAATTTACCCCATTTTTTTATTATTTATTGCCCGTACTCCTTGTTAGAGCTCCCTTTTCAATCCCTGTATCCTCCTCCAATGCAGTTTGCCGGTATCATGGAGTCTCCTTTTGTGAACAGGTGTTTCCCATTCCCCCGGTCTTTCTTTGAATCCGATCTATGACCCTTTTTATCTTGCAGTTTTGGTTTCCCATTGAACCCTTCCCCTACCCGGCCTTCCCTCCCCACTTTTTTCCCGAGAATCCCCCCCTTTTCTCGATAGTGTGACAGTTCAATTTCTCTTGTAGCCTCTTCCCTATGGTTTTTTTGTGCCCGCAGTTCAAGACATAATTTTTTTTTTTGATACACCTTCTATCTTCTTGTTTCTTCAGTTTGTCCCTTGCCTTTTTTCTTGATCTATTCGTATTGCTTGCGAGTGTCCT
>Ga0179593_1336716_pt1 | contig 10860 bp, 14 predicted proteins | sample CZODoug2_1_08_16_FD_185931 | JGI IMG/M metagenome (GOLD analysis project Ga0179593, IMG submission 185931) | Vadose zone soil fungal communities from Angelo Coast Range Reserve, California, USA - CZODoug2_1_08_16fungal (PacBio error correction) | ecosystem: Environmental > Terrestrial > Soil >... | reverse complement strand
TAGGCGTGTTTTTCCCGTGATTCAACTCCGACATCGTACGGCTGGCGGATGATGTATTCCTTTCGTATTTTCTCCTTCCACTTTTCCTTTGCCTTCGGATTTTTTCTTCCCTTCCTGCAGCCTTGTTTCGGCGGTTTATTTCCTTTCCCAATTCTTTCTTGCCGGTTGATAGTATATGCCTTTCCCCATGCTAGCGGGCTTTAGAGCATGCCGCAAGGTTTCAAGATCGGACGCCTGCATTCCTCCTCTCCCGTAGTTTTTCAGTTTGATTTCGGTCGTTCGTAGCCCCATGTGTTTCGAATGCGGTGTCTCTACCTGTTTCCGATTCGAATCTTCCTTTTTTTCGCCGGCGCCTCCGCAAACTGGCCGCATTTGTCCCCCCCCGGCGTGGTGGATTGACCCTTTTTTAAGGTGGCCGGTGCTTTTTCCCTGATACGCTAGTGTCTCCTCAGCTCTCTTTTGTTGTCTGTTTAGTGACTGCGGACCGTTTTTTTTAATCCTTCCGGGACCATTCTGTAAGGCCCCCTTCGTCCCGGTTCCGTTGTCTTCGTAGTCCCCGTACCCTCCACTCCCCCCAGTGTGTGTGGTTTGGTTTTGGGGTGGGTGGGGGTGTGTGGGTTGGTGCGTTTCTCCCTCTTACTGCTTCTCCTATCCAGGTACCTCATCATCTAATCCCTCCTATTAGGCTTCGGGGAGTCCGTTCGCGGTGCTCACCTTCATTGATTTAGCAAGACTTTCGCAGAGGCGGTTAGAGAACCACTCCGCTAACAAATAAAAATACAGGTCGAATCCTGCTAACGTACACCGTTCAGACGCAACAGAACCGTTTGTGCTCGCCTCAAGTAGACCACCCTATCTAAAAAACCGAGAGAGTTCCACACTACCGATGGAGATCGTATTCAGACACTCTCTGATATCAATGGCGACTTTAAAAAGAATCAATTTACTTAACATACCCATTCTTCAAATTCCGGAACCCCGGTTTTGCCCCTCCTGAAAGACTTTCGATTCCTCCGGCCCGTCCAATACTTGCATCACACCACTCCTCCGATTGTAGTATCTCGGCGGGCCCCCTCCCCTGTATCCCCTTGCATTCCCGCTTCTTCAATGTTTTCTACGAAGAGGAACCTTCCCAAAATCCCGCCCGGCTAGTCTGGGTTGTTTGAAAGGCGGTTTTGCCCGAGAGTTTCATCTTCAAGTTGGTCAATTTCCCCGGTCTCATTCGACCCCCTCACGATGAAGATGTGACGAGTCGGACACCCCTCTCCCCCGCCGCAAATCATTTTTGGAGACCTCTTCGGCGGTTTACCAGCAACAAGCCACATCGCCGGATGAAGGCCCCGAGATGTCCCCGACCACCCGATTCCGTGCTGCATGCCATTCTCGCGCGCAGGACTCACGCTTCCTCCGAGCACTTCCCCTATGCCCTTGTCCGCACGTTTTTTCCCTTGGCTTTTCCCAACCCGCCTAAGTTTTCACCACTCGCGCTTCCCCGTGGATACAAATCCGACCGAGAGGACAGTTTTCTTTCTCCACGAGAGTCTGGCTACAGAGATGTTCCCCCTAGTTAGGCCTGGGTCTTCCCTATATCTCCGTTCAGAATGGCAGGCTTTTTCGCCTTGCTCCCTGTCGCCTAGCACCTCCCGTGCTTTCGCTTCAAAGCGACCTTCTCTCGAGATGCGCTCTGAACCCCATCGCCGCCCGGTGATTTTTCATAAGTGAGTCTTCTGCTCTACCAACCCTCTGACTCAACTTAAATGTGGCTCTTTCCCCCACCCCCCCCCAAACGAGCTTTTTTTTTCGATCCGGGCTGAACCATCACGCCCGCACAACCCTGGTTCCCCACGCTCTTAAGCAGATCAACCTTCCGGGCGGAACACTCCATCGGCCCTTTTTGCACCCCAACCCCCCCCCACTTCGGGGAAGAAGTGCCGTGCACTTTGGAGCCACCGAGTTTTCCCACCCCAAGCCCCGAGGCGAGGGAGTCAATTACAACAAACCCCTCACAGCACACTGCTTGTTACGTACTTCCCCCACACCGGTTGAACGATCTTCGCTGTGAAGAAGAATTACGTAGAGACGAGTAAACCCTCCCTGCTTTCCCACAGTTGATCATGGTACCCCTACAAGATCGCTGTCCTCGGGGCATTTTTCAATCGCCCTTCCAGAGCTTATATCAGCTCATATCGCCGCAAGATTACTTTCTCACCCCCCTGACCCCGTTTCAGCCTCTGAGTACACAAACCTAAAAATTTTTAATATGGTATGGGCTTCATACTAGACTATGACTCCCCTTTTCTTGAACGAACCACCCTACCCAATGTTGCATAGAGCGAACGTGTCCACACCGGCCCATCCCCCTGAGGCCGTCCTACTTTTTTCTCGATCGCGGTACGCCCCGCGAATTTTTTTGCCCCGACCCTTACCCACCTAACCCCCGCACCACCAATCTAATGCCCTAAATTCCCCCTCTCCCTTTTAACCTGCCCTAACCCCCCACCTGGCGAACATCCTTCGACTCCCCACGCGCCCCCCCCCTTTCTTCCCCACCCAACCGCAGTCGAGCACCTCCCTCATATTGTACAATTTAGTTTCTGAGTCCTGGCTGATCTTACCCTATCTTGCGAAATGGTCTCGCTTGATGTACCTCTCTCTTGATTCTTGGTTTTTTCCGTCATATACCCCCTTTCTTTGAACCCCCGAAAGTCTTCCTCCAACGCACCCAAATTCCAGAAGCCGCGTAATCCGGCCTATATTCTTTTTTTTCCCCTTCCTCTCACCCCCCCACACATATTGCCCCACTCTGTCCATTTATTGAAAGCCTTGAGACTTGTTATCGTCTCCCGGGGTTCCCTTTAAGGTGTCGTGTCTGTTCCAAAGCATCCTTGCCCTTGCCTAGGCCTTCCTCCACTCAAGCCCACCTCATCCCCCCCCCCTTTTGTGAAGCAAACCGTCATATTTTTTTCCCACGCACTTCCCTGTTCCAGCACCTTACCCTTTCCTCATAAAAATTCTCCTTGTTCGCGTCTGAGGTTTTTTTCTGCCACAGCCCTGCCCGAAACTCTCTTTCTCCCCTCCTTTCTTCCCCCTTATCCCTCTTTTTTTTTTCTCCCTCCTCCTTTTTTGTGAGTTCATTTCTCCTTTTGTCCACTACTGATTTGAGAGGGATTTGTTCCCCTCTCCTCGACTGCATCGGTTTTTTGGGACTTACTGTTTTGCGGTTTTGGGCTGTACACGGTGGTGCCTTTCTCCGTGCTTTCTTAGTGACCTTTTTTCCTCCCTCGTTGGTTTCTGAGTCTACGATTGGAGTTTTTGAGTGCCGGGCAGGAAGCTTTCCGCAAATCCTTCTTATTCAGCTCCGAGACATAGGCTCTTTCTTCTGCCTCCTGCGGTGTCCTTGTTTTTTCCCTTTGCCATTGTGTTAGTTCTATGTTGTGTCGCCTGTCACTCTCTTCTTGCCGATTCCTTTCTTTCTTTTTCCTTCGGTGGAGATCCTTCTTGGCGTTTTTTAGCCCTGTCCGATGAATTTTCCTTCAGTTCCATCGCGTTTTAGCTCTCGGGCGATACTTTGGTCGTGACTCACTTCCCCTTGTTGCGATACCCTCGAATTTGACTGTGCATTGTCTTTTCTTTTTGGCGCCTTTCTTCTTGTGCCTCTTTTTCCTTCATGGCGGTCCCCTTCAGACAAGATTTTGCTTGATTTCCTGGTTAAGATTTTTTTTTTTTTCTTGCATTTGTTCTGTTCTCTTTTTGCTCTTTGCGCCCACTGTCACTGGCTCCTGCCGAGCTTGCTTTTCTTCGGCGCTCGGCTGCCTTTTGGAACCTTTCTTTTTCTGCAACGTGTCCTTGTCTCAGGACATTACCTCTTCCCCGGTTACCGCCAACCATTCTTTTTTCTTTTTTGTCGAGCTCGACCTTTTCTTTCGGCCGCTTTTATAGCGTTTCCAACTTCCCTGAGTCCTATATTTTCCGATCTAGTCCCTGCGATAGTTTTTCGTTCCGCTTTTTAGTAACTTTTTTGGTTTCCCTTTGTTTTTCTGCCCTTTTAGGCGCGGTATTGTTCGTTGCGGCAGGCTGTGGCGTGATTGTTGGTTTTCACATTTTCCCTCTTCAATCATTGGTTTGTGCAGCGGCTTGACGGTCCCCCCCTACGGCTTCCCCTTTTTTTATTCGTGCGTTTCACCAAATGTGTACATGTTGGCAGAATTCCTTCGCAACCCGCTTTGGGTGTAACACGTTTTTCCCCCACCTCCCGAGTTTCTTTTTTTATCTCCTCGCCCATCTCCTTTTTCTCGCTGCGCCTTTAGGCGGTTATCTATCTCTTCGCAGACCTCTCTTCCTTGAAGACAGAAAGATGCGGCCGAATTCTTCTACTCAATGCCTCCCCCCCATCCCTTCCTCCTCACGCAGCGTTCCCTTAGTTCATGTTTCCCCGATGTTACGACCGTCCTCCCTGAATGTGTAAACCTTATCCGTCGATTTTCTTGTAAATGAGGAGTGTTTTCCCACACCTTAAACCTTTCCTCTCCCCAGCTCCCTACTCGGGGGATAGATGTCTCTTCCGCGATTCCCGATTTGCCTTGTAACGGTTCTTTCCGTCCTTGTCCCTCTTGTTTACCGCTCGGTGCGACCCCCCCTTCTGCGGCGGTCTATTTTATAGCCTTGAATCGTCACTAGGCATAGAGGTCTTGTAGAAGGAGCCTTCCCAAGCAAACAACTCATTCTTTTTTCCCCGAGCCCTTTCCGCACTCTCCTCGGCGAGTGGATGGAGGCTTCGTACTCCCATCCTCTGAGATCTCCTTTTCTTTGATCTCCCTTTTCCTTTTAGATCAGCGAAATCCTGATGGTGTTTTATCTTCTCCTAAGACCTGAACTTTAGACCCCGGCCCCTGTGCTGGTGGCTGGAATCCGAGGTGTTACGGTTTTTATATCTGCTCTCTCTATCGCATTCTCCCGTCCGCTACTTTGGTGGGAGTGTACCTTGAGTCCTTTGGTAGTCCGAAATAGTAGTATGTCCCTTCTCTTTTAGACGTTCTCTTTCGTTCCCTACTCAGTTTTGGGTCGTCGATTTCTTCTCTCAAAACCACTCCATCCCTCCCTGTCCGTCAGTACGACGCTTTCCACTACCCCGTCCCGCCCCCCGGATCTTCAAGCTCCCAACCCCAAATCTCCTTCCACTGGACTCCTGAGCCTCTTCTTTGCTTCTCCGTCTAGCCACCGACAGAGGGCATCCCCACCTCCACAATTCCCGAGGTACGGGGTGTTCCCGTTCGGTCCTTTCCTGTCCGTCGACACCTCTCTTTCCGATCTTCTAGCAGTTCCAGAGGTCTCCCTCCCTCTCCTCCCCACGCTTATCTTACCTACTATTTTCAATACCTTCTCCTCCTTTCGAAGAGTCAAGCGGCGTCGAGATCCATTCCCTTTGGACAATGTCCCTCTGTTCCCTTTTTTTCTCCCCCCAACTTGGCATTCCCGCCCCATGTGGGAGCTTTTGTCCCTAGAGTTTTTCGTTCCCCAAACGCAAGTTTTGTTGGAATGAAGAAACCCCAGGCCAAACGATCTCTTGACTTCCTCCTCTTCAGAAGTGGTCACACATCATCGACGCTTCCGTTCTTCTCCTTGTTATGCGTTGGAATTTTTTTTCTTTTGAACCCTAAGTTCAACACCTTCCTCCTGGCACACTTTTATTTCGGCCGTTGCGAGGCGATCCATGACCCTGCTTTAATTTCTGTTCTTGGTCTGGAACTTCTCCTTTGGGGCCTTTTGCGATGTTCCTCGTGCGTTCATCTGTTATTCACCCCTCGCACCCAGCCTGATTTCTTAGATCTCTCTGCTTAACCAAGTCACTCCGTTTTGCATATGCCCGTCCTTTTCGCTCCTTGATAACCGCTCAGCTCCTTTCTTTTGGTCCGTCCCCCCCACCCTCTTGGCTCCGCTGATTTGCATTTTTAAAACCTTTTTTTTTCTCCCCCCCCCCTCGCTTCCAGACTTCTTGGGCTGGCAATCGACCCCAAGAGTTTTCCTCCGCTTGCCGTTTCAAAAGAGGTAGAAGTCCCTCTCTCCTTGCATTTTACCCCCCCCTCCCTCCTCCAATGCCTTGCCACCACCCCCCTGTTTTTTCCCCTCTGTCTTCTATTTTCGAGACGTTGACCAACTCAGAAAGGATCATGGTCATATCTAATCCTCGATTCCTCGCGCATTTGTCCGCCTCGAGTCTCCGGCTTGCACGCGCGAGTTTCGTCAGCTTCCCCCGCTCCCAGTTCTCTCCCCCTCTAACCCCAGCCATGCCAAAATCCTTTTTGTAAAACGAATGTTTTTTTTCAGTCTCCCCCCCCCCCGTCACACGTGCCTCAGAAACAGTGGTCCCCCACTTGCAAGCCCTATTACTCAACCTTCTGTTTTTTTTCAAAGGGCCCCCCCCCCCCGCATTCTCCTCTTTTTTCCAGCCCTCCCTCCTCCCCATACCCAACCGCCCTTGCACATCTTCCTCCCCCCTTTAAATCTACGCCCTTGGCGAAATCTGCGACGCATTCCTCGTGAAACCTCGTATAGAAGCTTCGCCCCCTAAATTGACGATCCTCAAAATTCGGAGTGTGATGCCAACCTTGGACTCTGTCCGGACATATCGCGGAGAGAACCTTCCTTCGCGTTTTTCCCTCCTTTTTCTTTGAAAGTCCTTCTCCCGGGTTCTTTCTCCAACGTCCGAAAATCCGACGCCATCCTTCGCCTTCCTTGCATGGCCTCCCTCGATTTGTACGTTCCGTCTCCCCCCCCCTACAACTGCAGTTCTGCGTTTTAATGACAGAGTTCAGTCCCCCCTTCCCTTCATAATCCCTCTCCCTATTTCGGAGCTGAATGTTTTCTGGTGAAATTCTTCCTGTTCGGCACCCCCTCCCTCCATCTTAGAATCCCCCTCTTGGCGCAACCGTCATAAGACCACGTCCGTCTAGCCCCCCCGTTTTACCAGACCCCTTGAAACCCCCTTTTCCCCCTGCCCTCCTTCCGTTGCCCTCCGGTTGTTTTATATACGCGAGGTCGCCTTCGCGCCCACCAGCCTCAGTCCCTCCTTTCTTTTTCTGTACCTTTTTTCCCCCCCCCTTTTCTATCTTCTCTTTTAATCATAAACGTTTGTGTGTCTCTCTCCTTGGGTGTGCATCCCGGCTTTTTTCAAATGCTCTTTTTCGGGGCTGTGGACAGCATCGCTTTTTTTTTCAAACAGGTTTTTTTTTGCATTAGCAGAGATTTTCGCCTGCAAATTTTTTCCGTTTTCTGTCCCTCGTTGTCCTTCTCGTGCGTGTTTCTCTTCGGAAGTTGGTTTGGTTTTTGTTTTCCTCTACGCTGTCCCTTTGGAGGTTCTTTCCTCCTCTTCCGCCCCCTTCCTTCTTTCTTCCTGAGAGGGCTGTCTTCTCTCTTTGCTTTTCGAGTTGACCTCGACTTTATCTTGCAACCCTTTCCTTTTGATTCCGATGGTGTGGAGCGAGTCGAGAGGCCCTCTTACGTAGACTTTGTCTTGGATGATTTGTTCTGATAATTCTGAGGGCGACCATCCCTTTTTAGATGCTCAGAACCTGAATCGGTATCCCTTAGGTCTTTTTCCTTCGCGTCCCGCGATATGCGTCAGGCCGGGGTCTATCCCACTCTTTTATCTTTCTCTTTAGGTGATTTCCTACTTCTAGTTCGTTGCCGATTCTCGCAAGGGCTTATCTTTCCCAGCTCGTTTTCCCGGTTCGATCTTTAGTGATTTTTTTCTCCTTTTTTTTTTTTCTTTTTTAGGGAGGTCCCCCCCTCCTTTTGCGACTCGTTCACGTACGACGCTCTGAGTGGTCGGCGTGCGGTGGGTCCCTGGTTTGTCTGCAACGGTGTTCTTTTTTCTCATGATACATTCTTCTTAAGACAAAATGATTTCTTTGTTCTCCCTTCCCTCCCGTAGGCCCTTGAGATCGCGCTTCGGATTCCTTCCCCGTCTGGCTACCATGCTCGCTTCTCTTGATATAGTCCTGGCCTTTTTTGTGGTAGTCTATCCTTTCTCTCCCTCCCCTTGGTTTTTCACCGTTTTTTTCGTTCGTTTAATCCCCCTATTTGTCTTCCCTCCCCCGTCTCGTGAGGAGAACTCGGGTTGTTTTTCACGCCAACTTTTAATTAAGTGGGGTGACCCCGCCGATTTTTGCACTGGTCCGTTTCCCTGCCTCTTGCTTTCGTCCCCACATGTTTTTTTAGGTGTAGAGACCTTTTTTTTTTTTGTGGCCACTTAGCGCAAAAGTCCTCTCTTTTCTGCTTGTAAGGCGCCCCAATTCTTCCCAGATGTGAGTGTTCCTCGTCATTTCCTCCCTTCTCTCCCGCCATCGCATGTCCGCTTTGAAGACCTCATTTGCGGTCCCTTTAATCTTCCACTTTTTCGATTCTGCCCCATCTCGTATTCCTACCCATAACTCCTTCGTGGCAAACTGTTCCTGTAGACCTTTCTTAAGGATGGACTCCTCTCTCGCTTTCTTGTTGTCCTATTCTTTTTTTTTTCCCTCAAATTCCAACTTGTTCCCCCATTTTTTGCCTCCGAATTTTGGGCGGACTGTCTTCTGAGCGCTTTCTCCCCCTTAAGATAATTTAACGCGCCCCCCCCCAGTCCGCGCTTTTTTTTTTTTTCCTGTACATCGCCAAATGCTGGTCTGGTCTGATTGCTCTGTCCCTCTCTCCCCTTTCCCCCTTTTTTGGAACCAACCCCTTTTTTTGTTTTGTCTTTCGTTGGACTCCCTGTACTTCCTTGAATGATCATTTATTCCCTGACTTCTCATTTAGTTTTATTCGGAGTCTGCCCATCGTTTTCGCTTTTCCCCCTCATTCCTTTTTCTACAAGCTTTCCTTCTCGCGAAGATAGCGAAAGCTTTTTTTTTTTTTTTGTCTGCGGATCCCCTCCTCCAGCCTGACCCTTTCCGCATGGGAAACAAACGCCTCCTTTGGTTTCGTGATGAGCGGTGGCTCGCCGGGACGACGATGTCGCGCTCTGGCTAACCCCCTCTCCTCTATTTTTGCCTTTCTCATCTCCTGCGGACAGGTTTTTCTTTTTTCGCCTCGTCGTTCACATTAGTCATGCGGGATTTTTTAGCTTTTTATCTCCCCCTACTTGTTGTTGAGGAGACCGATTTTCTCTAAAATACCCGCACGAATTTTCTCCTTTCCTCACTTTTCCCTCTCCCCCCTTTCCGCAACCTGGCTCTACCTTCCACCAATCTCGACGCCCTTTTTTCTTTCGCGGTTTTTCTCTTATCCCGTTTTTCAATTACACGCGCTTCTCCCCTTTCCCCTGCACCTCGGCGGTTGTGGTTTCCATGCTTCATTTTGCGTTTTTCTCGTCCTCCAAGACAAACAATATCGGCTTTCTTTTCTCGCGCAGTTCCACTTGTATTCTCCCCCGGCATTCTTCTCCCCCACCGATGTTGTCTGGGTAAGTCACTCCCCTCCACTTCTCTTCTCACTGGAAATGCGTCTGCGACAGTTCCTGTATGGCCTTTTCTTTCGACCCCCCAACATCATGGGAATCTTCGCTGACTCCGCCTCATTCGGAGATTACCTCTCTTTTCCGTTTGACCAGCAGGCTTTCTTACTTTTTCCTCCCATCTCGGAATCCCCCCTCCTCTTGATTGAATACATCGCGGCAGATGAAGTTAACCCTTTCCCTCCGAGTGTTATGCAGGCTTTCTTCTCTCACATTGGCGTGAAAACCCCACGCCTAATTTCCCACCTCCCTTTTTCTAACCCTTCTCGATTTCCCCTGGCAACTCTCTCCAGGACCTAGTTTTTTGTTTTTTTCTGTGTCCAAGGCGAAGGGTGTTCCCCGTCGCTGCCGGGATTCCTCCTATCTTCTTGCCGCCTTTTCGTTCTTCTCCCAACGAGAAAAGAGATTTCTTCGATCAACGCGGTCCCTTTCTTTTCCGGCGTTCTTTTCTTCTCGCGTTCCACCTCCTTGAATGCCTCCGCGTATGGTCCTTTCCGTTTTCACACCCCCCCCTTTTTTGCTGGATTTCCAACCCCAGCCTGTAAAACGGTGTTTCGCCCCGTTGCCAAGCGCTTTCAGCGCCTTGCTTCCTGTCATGCGCCCACACTTCTGCTTTGATATTTTCGTTGCCCCGCTCTCTCCCCCCATCGCCTTTCCAGACTCCCAACAACTCCTCCGGAAGTGTCACCAAACGTTCCGCTTGGCGGCTACCTGCGTTCGAGACGTTCCCCCCCACCTCCCCCCCAACCCCCTCTGTTCCCTATATTTTCCCTTGAGCGCACTGGCCTTCTTTGCCGCCATCTCTTGCTATCCGCAGCGCGCTCTTTCGCCGACGCTTTTGCTACCATTTCTTTCGACACCCAAGTCCAAATCCTGGTGTCCCGCACTCCTCTTTCTCTCTTCGAAACCCCACCTCGAATGAGAATTCCTTCGCCGAGCGACCCTCCTAACCTCGCCGGATCCTTTCCCCTCCGCCTTTCTGACACATTCAAAAGCCCCCCCAAAGCAAAGTCCATGAATACTTCCCGCCGTGCACCTGCGTCCCCGCTTTTCCGAACTCGTACGCCGAAACTCGGCTTCCCCTTCCCGTCGCCCATCCTTTCACTCAGCCTCCTTAACGACATGCGAGTTTTTTTCTTCTCCCCCTTGACTTCCCCTATTCGGCGCTGAAGGTCATCGCACTTCTTTTGCCGCTCTTTTCTTGGAAGTTCCCCATCTCATCTGCGAAACGCCCGTCCCTGCTCATTCCGGAATCCGTTAGACGTCACCTCATTTGGGGTTCCTCTCGATCTTGTGCCGGCTTTACAAACATTCCTTTCCCTCCCCTCTTTTTTTTTTTTTTGTTTTTTGGATAAGGAATGCCCGAGTTC
>Ga0179593_1707692_pt1 | contig 10861 bp, 12 predicted proteins | sample CZODoug2_1_08_16_FD_185931 | JGI IMG/M metagenome (GOLD analysis project Ga0179593, IMG submission 185931) | Vadose zone soil fungal communities from Angelo Coast Range Reserve, California, USA - CZODoug2_1_08_16fungal (PacBio error correction) | ecosystem: Environmental > Terrestrial > Soil >... | reverse complement strand
GCCCTTAGAAAGGGGAAGGCGAAAAACCCGGGAACACCGCTTCCTCCCATCATCTTGCTCGCCCTTACCTTTGACCGCCACGGTGTCTGCTTAGGTTTATCTCGGACGGCGCATTTTGCCCTTTTTGCCAGACAGACTCTCCCCCCACCCTCCACCCATGGCCGCGCGTCTCCATTTTTACAATTTCCCCCCCGAAACGGGACAAGCTTTTTTAAACGCGTTTGATTCCCCCACCCTTCCCCATCCTCCTTTCGTCCGCCCAGGCGTCTGTTTCGGCGGCGAAATCATGGGTCGACAGCGGCGCCGAAATGAAGTAGAAGTCGGGCGACCAACAAAATCGAGATTCTCGAGCTACCCTTCCCCCCCGCGTTCTCATTCTACCCTTGCAGAGGTCTGACACTTCTTCTGAGCGGCTTTGGGTAGCTCGCCAAGCAAACTTCTTGATTCCGCGCTGAAAAAAACGTCCTTTTTGGTTCCCGCTTGAATTTTTTCCTCGACACACGCTTTTCTGTAATTATCATTCGCCCAATACGGTGAGGTGAAGGATTGTGAAATCGTTTTTTAGCGGTTACACCTTCTTCGGTTTCCCCCCCGGCCCTTTAGCCCCAAAAAAAACTTGATTGAGTTTCCCCAAACCCGCTTTCTTCATGCGCTGCCCCAGTGTTGGTTTTTTTCCTCGTTGGCAAACGACTGGCGCGCTTAAAATCAGGTGACGAGTCCTAATTCCTGAGTCGCGCTTTTGCCCCCGAACTACGTTTCGCCCCCATGTCGCCCGGGAACGCTATCGTGACTCGTCTCTCGGATTGCCGGTGTGACCAAACCGATCCTTTTGCCTCGAGCCTTGCGGTTTTCACCGTTGAAGAGATCCTTTGCCCTCGATAACACAGGGATTTTCTTCCTGAAAATGCAGATTCAGAATTTTGCGCTGTTCCCCTTCCGGCCCCCCCCATTTCTTTTTTTTCTTTTTTTTTTTTTTTTTCCGTCATGGTTTCCCTCGCAACCAAGTTACGACCACAACCTTCTGCGCCGATCTTTTCCAGGACGATCTGGGAACTGAAATGCGCACTGCGTGCACCCTCTGAAACATTCTTTTCTACGCCTCCTCGTTTCCCCCTCCCCAAACCTTCCGAGCGCTGTCAACGCGTGATGACTTGACACACGATTCCAGCGTTTCCCGGATTGAAGAAACAACCGACCCCTCCCGGTCACACCACTCCCTTATTTTTATCCGCGTGGTGCAAATTAAGTAACCGCTTACCACTATATAAAAACCTCAACCCCTTTGTTTGATGGTCACCCGGCCTTCCTTTGAAAGATTTTTTCGACCACATGATAGCCGTGTTCTGCTCGATCGATCTTTCAGCTTGCTTCTGCGGTCTTCCTTTGGATCCCTTCATTTGCATCCTGCCTTTTATTTTGTAAAGTGAAATCGTAGTCTCGCTCACGACCTGATCTTGGACCCGATCGACACCCGCGTATTCTTCCCTGCCGGCAACGTTCGCTAACTGCAGACTCCCGAATCGGTCCTACATCGGTTCCGCACCGCGCCGCTCTTCCTCTATTCCAACACTCGAGGAGCCCCCCCTGTCAGTTTGTCGGTCAGCCCGGTCTTCACAAAACTTGTAACCCGAGTCATTCACTTTCACTGTGACGGAACCCCGAAAGGGAAGCGTGGAACCCCCCGTCCCCTTCACCCTTTTTTCACTACCTTTGCTCCCCGGGACTTACGCTCGTATTCGCTTGCTTTCATAAACCCCGGCCGTCGTTTCGATTTTTTCAGTTGTCACACGCACCTCCTGATATTTTCAACTGAAATTCTGAAATTGTCCGATGTGAAACTTCGCCGTTCCCAACAACCTTGAGATTTGAGGGGTCCCTTTTATGTGGTTGCGGAAATGATCGTGCGCTTTTGCAACCAGACGCTGTGACCGTCTCCCAAAACTCTGAGCATTGCTCTTCAAACCCCCCCTCTCCCCCCAACCTAGGCTTAGGAACCCCAATTTTTTAAGCAGACTAGAAGATGGATCCGCGGACGCACCCCCCCCAGCTTCCCTGTTCGCATTAAATCGTTTTTGTCCTGAGCTCTGTGTCCGGACGGCCGACCAAGAGACACCCATAGGCTGGGCGGTTTTTTTTAAAAATATCCCCCGCATTTTCCTCGACTGTCGGTTTGTTCCTTTTCACGCGTCGTACCGATTGATCGCCCCCAGGGCTTTCAGATTCTTCCGTTTTTCCTTGATCGTTCCTACCTGTGTGATAGACTTCTCCGCGTCTCGACTCTTCCCACCCTTTCTAGACCCCTCTGCTCCTGATTGCCACGGCCTTGCGCGATTCTCCCCCACGGTCCACTTATGTTCGTACAATTTTGGACGCCAAATGATAGTGAAGTGATGTACGCCACGTGAGATTCTTCCTCAGATTTCCCCTCTACCACAAGTCTTGAGATGAAACGAACCTCTTTGTTTTGCTGCGCGCCGATCCCCAACGATCTTTCAGAATGTTCGATCCGTTCTTTGACGAACCCCGATTTTTCGCACGGGTGTTTTCTTTCTCTTCACTTTTCTTGCCCAGGGCCCCCGGTTCCATGGACATCTTGCCGGAGAACTTTTTCGCGCGGCTTTGACTCCCCCCCCCTTTGATTTGCAAAACTCGGCCCACCCATATGACAGTATTGCGGTTATCCTCGACTTTCGGTGAGATCCTCCTTTGAGCAAGAAGTTCTTTCTTTCACACTTATTTCCTTCTGAAACCCCTAGTCGAACTTCAATTGAATACCCCCTTCTCCCCTTTAGTCCAGCCTTCTTTTTCCTCTTTGCCGTAGCTCCCGGTACTCTAATTTAATGTAATACGCTCCTCCCTTCCTCTCAGAATTGTTGGCTCTTCCTGCTGCTTGAAAACAAAAGCCCAAACCGCCCTCGCGCACAACTTACTACCGTTATGGCCTTTCCCGCAGATAAGTCCAATAGACACCCCTGTTTCACAACCTACTTTTTAGCGCAGCGCCTGGGAAACCCTGCTCTTGCCGTTCAAAAGCCTTTTTTCTGGCGTCTCCCCCAAATAACTGAGCTTGGTTCTTTTTTCAAATCTCCTTTTTTTTTCTGCGTTCCCCCCTGGGAAAAGGAAGGTATGTCGGTCCCCAATTTGTCACTCTTTCCCTCCTTTTTTGCCACTTCGTGTTGTTGTGATGCTGATGCTTCAGGAGGGCCGGGATGCCCAAATTTGTACCCCGAGGCCGATCTTCATGCACCCCGTCTTGGAAAATTGTCTATAATGGCGTGTGAATAAAAAAGGTATCGTTCCTTTAATTAACTCCCCGTCCCCACCCCTTCCCCCAGGTAGAGGTTCACAGTCGCTCCAGAAAGAAGAGCACCCATGTTTATTTTCCTTGTTTAGTAATTGGGACTCTGACTGACATCCCCTCCTAACTGTGACTCATTTTTCTGTCGCCCGTTTTGTTTTTATTCTGTTTCACCCCCCGAATGATGACGAGACTAAAAATGCGTTGTGCACATCACAATTCTCTCCCGTCTTTTGAAATTTCCTTTGCCGCCCGAGACGCGTGGCGACCTCGATTGACGATGATTTTGTCCTCTTTCTTTCTTAGTGGAATGAATTCGACGCCTGGGTTTCATTTTTTTAGAAGGTTCGAAATCACATTGAGCCCTTCTTCTCTCCTATAATGCGTCGATTGATGAAAAGCCAACCCTAATAGTCTGTTTTTTGTTCTTACCCATAGTAGCACTTTGCTCTCAGTTTATCTGACCCACAAGCCCCGGCGAGACCATCTGTTCCTTCCCCCCACTTCAATTTAGGATGAAACAGATGACTGCGCCCCCATTCTGCTCCCCCCGGACCCCCTGCCCCCCCAAATGTATGCAAACCTCGGCCATACCACCCCTTCCAGAGGCCTGACAACAGCCCCCCCTGCTCCCTTCCCCCCCGCCCTCCCGCCCTAAACCAGATGCCCCCCCCCCTTTGACCGCCCCCAGCCCCCCCCACTACCCCGCCACCCCACCCGCCTGCAACCCCCCATCCAGCCTCCCCCGGGAGTCCGGCAACGAGACGAGTCCGGCGAGCCCATTGCCCCCTTGCCGCGAATTTAGTATCGAGGCTATGCAGTCAGCGTTACCCCAAAAATGTCAACACCCACCCTCAGCACGAGCCCCCAACCGCCCTGGGGCACGCCACCACCCCCCCCCCAACCCCCCCCCCCCATCCCCCCCTCCCACCAAGCCGCACCCCCCTGATGAAGTTTGTATAGACACCTCTCGCAAATAGTTGCAAACCCTCTGCCCGCAATTTCAGAGGACCCCCCGCCAGAACACTTCTCCAAGGCTCTCATCACACCCAGGTACAGAGTCCCGACACCTCCAAAGGCCAATAGAAATAACCGGGGGGTCCTCCTCCCCGGGCAGACCTTCTCTTCGTCTCTATAACATTTCGGATCATATCTTTTTTTTGAACCCACCCACCTCCCCTCTTTTGCTTTTCTTCCTTCCCCCCGCCTTTCCCGATCACCCCTGACTGCTAGCAGGGGTTACGTTTCCAACGGCCTTTTTTCCCCTTTCTCTCGCCCGGTCAGAGCGGATCGCTGCAAAAAGTATTTTCAGAGAGAAACCCTGTTTTGTTGCAGTGTTTATGTTAGTCCCCCTTTATGCCGTTTTGACTCCTTTTTTTTTTTGTCACCCAGCGCCGTTTCCTGAAGGACACCCTCAAATTGTGTACCCTGCGTAACATCTTGTGGTGATGACTTTTTTTAGCAGCGTGTTCACCTTTCCCTTTTCAGCTTTTTCCCTTTTTTTGTGTTCCCCCCTCACACCATCCCTACAGGCTTTTTCTTACCGCGAGCGAATAAGAGAGTAGTCAATTTGGCTAACCCCCCTAGTGTTTAGTGCCCTCTCCCCTTCCCCCCCCCCCCCTTTTAGAGTACTTTTCACTTTTCGGTGCCCCTCTGCGCGCAACCTTTAATCCGACAGATAGACTTCACCGATTTCTTTTTCTCGACGGCGTACAACCTTTTGTTTTTCGGCCGGCGAGTTTAGTCTTCCCCTATTAGAGCCCCCGGAGGTGCACTAACTCTTTTTTCCTTCGACCCAGTTCGTAATTTGCGAGTTTTCCGCTATGAGCGGGTAACCGCTGTCAGATCTTTCACCACTCCCAGTTTAGTTAGCTCCTCCCTCTTTTTTTTTTCGACCTCTTTTTTTTAGAATCTGCACACCCTGCGGTTGCTTTTCCCACCGTCGTCATCAGAGAACCCCGTCAGAACTCGAGATCTCTCTCCTAGCCTCACAGTCTTTTTTTTTTGACACCCCCCCCCCAATTTGGCGACCCTCTAACAAATCCGCCAGAAAAGGTTTTGGAGTTGAGAGGAGGGCTTTGGAAGCATGAAGTATTTCCCCGCCTAACCTAATCGTTTACTTCAGAGAGCCTTTTCTTCCCCCCGACTGGGATCGGTTCCACTTCATTTTTTCCTACGAGCGCGCCTTGATGAAGTCAAAGGGCCGAGATCGAAGCCCCCCTAAAATGTTTACTTCTGGTTCCTTTCAGTTTCCCTTCCTCTCGTTTCCCCGTCGTACTTTTCTCACGAAAAAGGAGCCCAGCGATACGCTTTTTGAGTACTTCCCCCTTTGCCCGGGCATCCCACACTACTTTCCTCTATGGAGAAGTGCAGAGAACCCCCAATTTTCGCCTAACCCTTTTCCCCCCTTTTCCCCAGAAACCTCCCCCTCCAGAGGGCCAGATTCCGCAACCGCCTCAAGAAGACCTTCTTCGACCCCCCCCAGCTCCCCCCCCCCGGCCGATCTTATTTACACCCCCCTGGACCCCCCACCAATCTTGAGGCTGCCAACTTACTGTTTTTCCACACGCGGCTTTTTCGCGCAAACCTTCGTTCTTCCCCTGCGCAGGGACCTTTTTCCCGATCGTAATTGAGTTGAACGACTCCCGTCGTGTTGAAACCGATTTTCTAAAACAAATTTACCCTCCTCCACAGATCCCGCGCCGCCCTCCCCTCTGATTATTCCGGCTTTGTCCAGCCGATCATTGTCTCGCTAAGCCACGGGTCCGTCCTCCTTCAAACCCACTTTTTTTTTCCCCGTGGATCGTGTCCTTGCCACCCGATTGGTGGCTCTAATTCTAGCTTGACTACTTCACAAAACACGGAACGCCGTTTTTTCCCTCCCAGCCAGCGGAAATCCTTCTTCGCGCGTCTCCCCCCCCAAAGCGTGCCTCCGATCTACCACTTTTTCACGGGTATGTTTTTCTGATGGCGGGAGAATAATATCCGAGCGTCGTTTGTCCTTCCCCTCAGATTCTCTTAATCTCCTCCTGTCTCAGTTCTTCGACTCACGCCGCACCCAAACCCCCCGAACGTCTGACAGGTCGTCGAATTCGCGAGCTGGCTGTTGTCCGCCCCAAAACTTGACCCCCCGTCAAGTTTCCGGGTGAACCTCCTTCTCAAGCACTGCCCGAGAGCTCTGTCACACGACCCCAAATTTGTCTTTCACTATTCTATCTGAGCGATTCCCCATCGCCGACGAGACCTTACCCCCCCCCCCCTCAAATAAGAGTCCCCCCAAGAGGCTCCACTTTTTTTATCCCCTCTATCCCCAGTCATTATAGGTCGCGGTCATTCGCCCTTTTAGACTGCACCCCTTCGGAAGGGGATTATCTCCCTTCTCTCCCTTCCTTTCCCTCCTTTCCCGCTTGGATAGTAGGTCTCCCCTCACTTGTTGAAAGCCCTCAACCCTCACCCGATCCCTATAAGCATCTGATCTACTTTATATTATACACCCCTCCGACCGCCGCATCCCCCCCCCCCTCTTTTTCCCAGGCCTTTCGACACGAGAGGAACCTCTCAAGAAAGACAACGAGCACCGGTCCCCCCCTTGTTCTCTAAAATCGTGCAACAAACCCTGGAGCGCCCCTCTTCCGCGACTCCGTCATTTTCCCCTCCCTTCCCCCCCTTTCCTTCAAACCCTTGACCCGATTTACCACGGTCCTCCCTTTGCGGCGGGGACCATCCCAAGAACGTCCACCTAAGAGAGAGACGGCCGAACTCGTGTATTTTTTACGTGCACCCAGGCCCCACGGCCCTTCCGACGGCGCCTTCCTCCCAATCGGAGACTTTCGGCCCTCACGACGACCCACCTGCGCCCCCCCCCAAAAAAAGACTCTACCTTTGATTATTCGCAGCCCCCACGCCCAGTAACTACAAATCCCTCCTCTGAACAAGTCTCGACTTCTTTATGTTATCTTTTGTCGAATCCGAAAGCCAGACACCACTTCATGATCTTTCATTTTCCCCTTGATCTGCCCCCTTTCCCACAACCCACCGCTGTCTTCCCCGGACCCGAGCCAGCGCCCCGCGACACCGATCCCCTATTCTTTTGACCCCTCCCCCCTATCATGCCCTTTGGTTTGAGGACCTTCTCGCCCTCGTTTGCTTTAGCGTTTAAAAATTACTTCGGTGTCAACACAGGCCCCTTCAATCAACCTCGCGACCAAAAACTTTATTTCAGCTCTACCCGACCCCCCCTTTTTTCTCTTCACCCTGGTCTTACCCCCCACACGCTTGTCCTAGACCCACGCTATGCAACCCAACTTACTTCCCCTCCAAGGACCCCCGTCCCCTTTTTCATCTAGCGTGTGGAACCCTCCCTTCAAGACACGCATTCTTCGCCGTTGACTCCGGATCGTGCCACCCTTCCCCTTATTTCGGGGAACCCCTCCAGACTCTTGCACCGCCTGGACCCCCCGCCGCCCACCCTCCTTCCACCCCCCCCCCCCCCCCCCCCCCCCCCCCCCGCGCCCCATTCTCCGATCCCCCCCACCTAAATCCCTGACCCTCACTCCTCCCCACCCATGGATTCTTTTTCCCTTCCTATCCGGCCAGCCTCTCTTTTTCCTTCTGGCACCTCTCCCTTCTTGTTAAGCCGGTGACATCGGCACGAAGCCCCCCTTCCCCCCGACCGCCTCCCCACGATCTTTCCTTAGTCAGGATTTCTGCGTCATTCTATTCGCACTGCGCCCCACTTTCTATGTCCCTTTCCTTCTACGTTGCCCCGGCCCCCCCCGCGCGCTCGTCCCCTCCCCTCGGCCTGGAACCCAAGATACGTTCTTCCTGAAGAAAATTGAGTACTCCAAGCTTCCTGATTTCGCAAAAAGATCTTTAATCTACTCCCTCCCCCCCCCCAACATCTTCAAAACCCTCCATGTTCTTTCATGGTCATGTTCCATGTCATGAAGATTTCTCCCTGAATGATCGCCCCCATTTTTCCGGCTCGACACTTCTCTCACGCTCCTCGTTCCCCGTGGCCGGCCTTCCCTTTTGCTGGATGCCTCCCGAAGCTCCTGTCCTTTATCCGTCCTGGATCGCTCGCGCTTCAACCACGCGACCTCCTGGAATACCCCGCCACTGACGCACCCCGCTTCCCCCGCCTCCATACTCTTTGAAACTTTTCCTAGCGACCTTGGCACGTTCCCAGGACCATCGTTTTCCCCGAAGACCCCCTTACTACGAAGTCTGGACACCGCACGCCTAGCCACCTATCCAGACCCCCCCCTTGATTTGTCCCTCCACCTTCACCTTCTTCATCGGAACGTAGTCCTTGATCCCCCTTCCGTGCGCCCCGCCCCATCGGTTCTCGTGACCGGGACGCTCCCAATTTTACATTGCGCGTCTGTCCCCTATCTTTTCCCAATCTTCCCTTCCTCCTCGCTCTTCCACCCACTTCTCTGTCCCTTTCCCCCGAGCAGAGTGAACACGCCCGCGATCAACCCTGCACACGATATCTCCCCCGGATGCATCCCCCCCGGGCTGACATCACCACCAAGGCCATATACCCCGTTTCCATTGACTGTTTCTCCACCCCTCTTCTCCCTCCGCTCCCCCCCCCCTCCCCCCCCCCCCCCCCCCCCCGTGCCGATTCCCACCCGAGAATATAGGCCTCTTACATCCACACTCCAAAAGATAGGTGCCTCCCTCCTCCACTAATAGCCTTCAGAGACCCCCCCTCCACCCGCCTGCTGACACGGCCTACCCCCCTCTTCCTCGCCCCTCACAGACCCGACCCTTGGAAGTACCCCCCCCCTCCCTGCACCTTTTTTTATAACCGCTCGCGCCCCCCCCCCCCCCCCCCCCACCCTTACGCCCGATACCCGACCAGCTCCCATTCCGTGTCGTCGGTGTTTTTTTTTTAACCCCATCATATTACCCCACCCCGCTTAGCCCCCCACATTCTACCCCACACTCCAGCAGTTTTCGTAGTATTTGGGCCCCCATCCTCCAAACCGGTCCACTTTTTCTCTGCCACGTTTTCCGGCTAAGGACCTCTCGATCCCAGCGTCAAAGCCGTCTTTGCAATCCACCTTACACCCTTTTTCCCCTAGCACCGCCCGGTCTCACACTACGAAGATCTGATCCCTTCCCTCCGGCCTCTTCGATCTTTCAAGGGCCCCCTCAACCCTTCGCCTACCATCCTTACCCTTTCACAATGCTATTCTGTTGCGAACCCCGCCGCGACTGACCGCCCCGACTTTCCATCGAGCCCCCACTCCACTCCACCATAGCTTCTCCGACCCCTCACCCCCCCTGAGTCCCTTTAGATGCTCCCAGCGCCTCAGCTCTGGCCGTTCCAGACGCCTTCTTTACGGCCGATTTTTCCTCCAAGATTGTAGCAACGGGCTGAAGTAGCGCCCCCTTGCGCATCTTTCCTCCGTAGGAAATCGCACCCCCTTTCGGCGGACCCCCGCTCTCAGCACAGGCCCCTCCCCTCCCCCTGTATACCTTCCTTCTCCCCACGGCCGCCCCGAGCAAACCCTTTGCGCACAACAACCGACCAGCTCTTGCGGTTTCTCATCGACCTTTGACGACCCACAGGGAGTAAGTTCTGCTTCTCCCGGAAACTTTTGCTCCAATTGTACCCCCCTTCCCTTCTAAGTCTTTTCTTCACCAACGAAGGATCGACGTGGACTCCGGAGACGTTCCCCCCTTATGCCCCAACCGATCCTACGTCCGCCGCGAGCCTTTCCTCACCCCCTTCGCGCTACTACCCCTGGAATCAGACCCCAGGCGTGAATGCCCATTGGCCGCGATTCCTCCCCCACTGCCGCGGCCTTTGACAAACCCCAATCAGCACCCGTCCCAACCGCCCCCCCGCAACACCCACACACCCCTGTACCTTTACTTGCCCGCCAACGGGTTGTCTTTAGAACACAACACAGTGGGTTCATCCCAAAAATCGTCCCTGCTTTCGCCGAGCGCTCGTTTCCCCTCTCTTCAAGTGGTCCCCTTTTCAGTTTGTGTCTTATAAAGAACGTTTTGGTTCTACACGACATCTTCCAAGTCGTCCGTCCTGCATTTCTGGTTCGAAACTGGACCATTACCTCCTCTCTTGTGATAACATTTCTCCCTCATTCGTTGCGATCTCATTTTTATCACCTCCCTCCGTTTTCTTACTTTTTTCTAAGATGACAGTACCCTCATGAGGGACGTCGTGAAAATTTCTAAACCACCTTCCCTTTGCCAGACTGGGAATCCCTCCTCTTTCCCTACCCAACCCCCAACTCCCCCTCCCTCCCGGCTCCCCCTGTGTCCTCCGTTCGACTTTTCTATTTGTACCCCCTCCCTCCTACAAGACTTAACCCCCCACCCTCATCTTGAAAAACCACCCCCCCCACCCACCCCGGACCCTACCGACCACCCCCCCCCCCCACCCACCCCGGCGTTCTCTCTCAGACGAAGCACCTTGTGTAACTTTACCCAAAAACTCTTTATGGCTACGTGGACATTCGCGGCGGACACTCCTCGTCCACTCCCCCGCTCTACCCCTCCGCTTCCCACCTCCTCCTCTTCTTCTTT
>Ga0179593_1679215_pt1 | contig 10861 bp, 13 predicted proteins | sample CZODoug2_1_08_16_FD_185931 | JGI IMG/M metagenome (GOLD analysis project Ga0179593, IMG submission 185931) | Vadose zone soil fungal communities from Angelo Coast Range Reserve, California, USA - CZODoug2_1_08_16fungal (PacBio error correction) | ecosystem: Environmental > Terrestrial > Soil >... | reverse complement strand
TTTTTCGGGCGTAGGGGTCTCCTTTTGGTTTTTTTTTGACAAAGGTCTCCCTGGAAATTCCAACGCTGGAGAACCTCCCCCCTAGTACAAAGCCATTCTATTGGTACGGACCAACTTCCCCCCACCTTTTCCTTTAGAGTCAAATCACCCCGCGACGATTCTTCTGTGGTTGCTTTCATCCCAGTGTAAACAAATTTTTCGTTGACTTCTCCCAGTTTTTGACTGTTGTTCCTTTCCCTAACTTGAAACCTTTTTCAGGTTTTTTTTTTCCAAATTTGACCTTTTCCCGTTTCTGGTATTTTTCCTTTTCTATCCACCTCTTTCCCTTTGATGCGGCTATGAACGGGCGTCCGCTTACGGTCTATGAGGTGTCGGAGAAAAATTTTTTTTTTTGCGGCCCCCTTATAACCTCCCTCTGCAAATGACCCTCTCATGTGCCCCCCCCTGGCCCTTTTTTTCATTGCCTCTGAGGTTCCCATCGTTTTGCTTTTTCCCCCTTGATATCCCTGCCCCCCCCTTCCCTCTCGTTACACTTTGTTCTTGCCACCTTCCACGACCCCCCTGAGGAGTTACCCTCTTTCCGGTCCAGTCTTTTAATGTATTTTCTAAACTTACCCACTTCCCCCCTTTTTTCTCCTTTCTCCTGGATCTCCTCTTCCTTTTTTCCGCTCAATTGCTCATTTTCAAGGGTTCCTTCTATCAAGAGCCATTTTGTTAAGGGACACGGTTGAAACCCGGGAGGGGAAGTTTCTTCCCTAGTGTTTCCCTCTTGGCCGCAACAAGCGGAGGTTTCCTGGAGCTTCTTCCCTCCTGAGTTTCATCTTCCGGTTTTCCACCCTTTTTGTCCTTCCTCGAAGGCAAGTTTGTTTGAATATAAAAACTTACGTTTCGCCCCCTTCTGTCTTTTTCCCCTAGGACAGTCCGCATATTCGGTCTCCTTTTCTTCCCAAACGTAAGAGAGTCCGTTTTTTTGCCTTTTAACAAAGTGAATGTTTCCAGATGCCGGTTCCCAGTTTCTTTTGCGTTTTTTTCGTACCCGAGATGATAGTTGACCATTTTTTCTTTCTTTTTGCCCACCCCCCCCTTTCTCCAGATTTTTGAAAACAACCCCCAAATTCTTAAATCACTGTCCTTTTCAACCCTTCCCCTTTTTTCGATGGTTTTGGCGACCCCGGTCCCTTCTACTTTTTCACCCCCCCCTTTTTTTATTTGCTTCTTTTCTCGAAGACAAAACTCCAAGCGACTCTCCTTCCCTTGGCCGAACTTCGGCTTTCCCCTTGGACCCCGCATGCGATCGTAGAAGCCCTTCCCAGTTGCCGGTTTGCTGATAAAGTTGTTAGTCCCTAGGGGAAGCAGTTTCCCATTTTCCTGTTTAACTGTCTAGTGATTCCCCTCGTCACCCTTTGATTGATTCAGATAATTCCTCTAGTTCCCTTAGCTTCAGTAGTAAAGCATAAGAAATTTCCTTGAGACTTTAGTTTTTTTCCCTCCCTCCCTTTCCAAGATAATAGGGTCCCAACATGCACTCCCTCTTTCCCCCTGATTGTTTGGTTCAGTAGTCGACATTTAAACGTTTTCCCCCTTTAATTCCTTAGAACGTTGGCTCTACAGTCGTAGGCAGGGTTCAGCCAACTTTTGTCTAGCCCCCAGGAGCCCTAGGAACCCCCCTTTTCCAGTGGCAACTAGAAGGTTCTCTGCTCGAAGAGCGTCAATCTTGTTCTTTTTTTGGCCTTGTTTTTACTAACCAAATGGTACGTACGTCATTTCTTTTACCTCCCTCCCAAGGCCGATTAGGATAACCCATCCTTTTCTCATTTCCCCCGGAAGGTTCTTGTCGAACCCTTTTCAGTCCCCTTCTTCCCCCCCAAATTCTTCCTCTGTTCCCCTGCCCCCTTTCCAACCGTTGAGAGGGAGTTGAACGTTGGGACCAGCTTTTTTTCATTGGTTTTCTCTGCGGGTTTTTCCCCTGAATTATTGCGACCCCACCTTATTTTCACCCCTTTTTTGCCCTTTTCCCCCTCTGTGAGGCAGAACGCGCTTATATTACCCCATTCCCTTTGTTCTATGCAAAAAAACTAGTCTCCTCAGTTTCTATATCTCTTCCTCATCCCTCTCCGTGTCTCACCTTCTGAGCCTCTGAACCGATTAATCCCCTTTTTCTCCATTCGGTATTGTGAATCCACCGGTTTTAGCGTCCACGTTCTCTGAGCTATTTCGATATTTGTTCAGCCATGGACTCTTCCGGTTACAACTCCGTTCTCCCTACTATCCCCCATCACCCACCGGGGGCCACCAATTTTTTTTTTAAACTATATTATATTAAATAAGCTCCCCTTTTTTTACCTAGTTGAGCAAAATCGGGTTTTTTTATCCGAAGTGCTTATCATTGTTCCCATTCTCTTTCCTTTACGTTCACCCTTTTAAAATGAGGCTCCGCTATTTTTAGCTACTTGATCTTCTTCTTTAACTCCGCTGCCTCCAATGAAAATTGCTCTTTATTCCCCCTTTTCTTCTTACTGATATATGATCCCGTCCCCACCCCCCCGAGTTTGTCCCTGGTGGCTACTCCCACCCCCCCCTAACGATTTACTTTTTGATCCAAAGAACCCGGTTTTTCCCTGTTCAAGTGATCGAAATTTTTTGAATCTCTTTTTTTTCCACCAGTCCCCGGGCTTGGCCAACGAAGATTATACCAAGAACCAGTTGTCCCTCAGTTTTGCTGCATTTTTTTGAATCCCCAAGTGTTCCCAGGTTATGCAGTCCCTTGAGCGTTAACGTTTTCTCGTCCTATTCTGTTTTACACCCCAGGTTTTTTTTTCAGGCGTTTCCAACCGGGGTCCGTCAAACCCCAAGATTTGCGGATTCTGATACACCCCACTGGCTTTTCCCTGCTTTTTTTTCGCCCTGTACCCCTTCCCAAACAACTTTCTTTTTCGAATTTTACCTATTTGTTTTTGTCGTTTGTTGCCCCCCCCCAAAAACTTCTTTCACGAAAATCTTTTTTCTCCTGGAAAAAACAGTCACCCTGTCTCGGTGTTTTCGGCACACAACCGAATTAAGACCCCGTATACAATTCATACTGAGACTGGTGTATATCCCCCCCTATGTCCCCCCTGGCTATTTTCAACCCAACCTTTTTCCTCCTTTTTCTGGCCCCCCGAGAAAGGTGAGCTTTTCCCCCTTTCCCTATAGTTTTTCCTGAAAGCATTTTTGCCCTTTAAATGTTCCCACCCTTTCCGTCGAATTTGGCTCCCCCCTTTGACGTATTTTCTGTACAATTCTTTCCCGTTCCCCCCTCTTCCCCTATGCCTGGTCACTTTCGGAACCGTAGCCCCATCCAATTTAAAAGTTTAGAGATTTTTCTTCGATCTTTGGTTACAAAATTCTACCACCAAAAAAAAGGGTTTTTTTTTCCCCCCCCCCTGCCCACCTCAATTCTGTAGTGCTTCCCCTCCTTCTCTTTTCCCTTTTTGTTAGGAACCGCCCTCTCACCACCCCTCTCCCTGAAATGTTTTTAAAGGTGTCTGCTCTTTTCTTAAATCGCCTTTTAGTGCCCCCTTTGTTTTCTCTCTCCTTTTTCTTTTTAAAGAGGGACGTAACTTACCCATGATGGCTTCACTTCTGAATACGATGTAGATCTTGTTTTTAATTTGAGATGACAAGACCGCTCCCTTTTTCCCCCTTTAGGGCCAAGCATTCAACCTCTCCATCCCTATCTTCACGCATTGTTTTTGGTGGACGGGACGGAGCCCCCCCACACCTTTGTAACTCACCTTTCAATTTTTCTTAGCTCGTAAACATGTCTGTCATATTAATCACATTGAAATCGATATTTCCCTTCCCCCCCCCACGGCCCCCCCCGGGGCCCCAGTTTTTTTATTGAAAGAGCCTTGTGTTAAGAATTATTCCCCCATCCCCCCTTACGACACTAGAAACTTGTATTTCGCAAGACTCTTGTAAGCCCAATATTTTCCGGTATCTTTTTTTTTAAGGCACGTTTACCCCCCCACAGGGCCTCCCTAGTCCCCCTTTCCTCCAACCGCATCCCCTTTAGTTGAATGTGACTCTAAACTCCCTTTCCTCCCCGAGGCCCGTCACATTTTGTTGACCTCTGGATCTTTTCTGTTTGATTTTCGGTTCGATTTGTTTTTTTTTTTTTTTTTCTCTTTTTTTTTTCCCCGAAACTTTTTAGAATAAGTAGTGGCCTTTTTTTCTCCTACTCAATGGGGTTTGTGAAGAGTGTTTGGCTGTGGGCCACTTCTTTAGTTTCCAGGGGATCGTTTCACTTCCCTATCCAACCTATCCGGCTTTTCACTTATATATTTAATAACCCTTGTTTTTTAGGTCTCGTTCTTATCTTTCTTTTTGGTTCTTTCGTTCGGCGTTTAAGCCCTTCCACCCTGGTTTTTTCCTGTCCCCACCTCCCCCAGGATAATGTGCGTGTCAGAACATTCTCCTCAATCCAGTTTCGCGGAAATCTCTCTACTGATCTTTTTCCCTCCCCGTCAATATACTTCATGGTCAAACCTTTTGGCTTTTTTTTTCTCAAACCTTCGAACAGGGACCGTGTCCCCACTCTTTTTAAAGTTCCCTTGTGGCTGAGGAAAGGGGATTAGGTCTTAGTGGTTTTCCGTGCTTATACCTGCTCTATTGACCCGTTTACTTTCTTGCTCTCTTTAGGCTTTGTGGCCCGCGTGCGGAGGAAATCTGGGGTTTTCGTCTTTTTTCATTTACTAAACCAAAGGTAGGCCATGTTTACCCCCCCCCTTCGCTAGACCTGCCTTTTTTGTCATTCTTCTCTTTTCTCTTTTTTTTTCAAATTATTGGATGGCCTTTTTTTTTCGGGCAAGTTTCATTTTCCAACGACCCCCCCAAATGAGCTGAATTTTTGTTTCCCGAGAAACCATATCCCAACCCTAGATACCTTTCTCTTTTTTGTCTATTTGTTTGGCCCAGTTAGTTCTTTTTTTGCTTGTTGGTTCCTGTATTGTTACCCCAAAATCCCCGGAAAACTTCTCCTGGAACCAATCTTCTTTTTGAGGGGCAACACTTTCAAAGACACTATTCTGTCCAAAGAGAGTGGAGCCATCACACAGGCTGCAGTCAGGTGGGGTTTGGGGGTTTTTTGTTTTTTTTTTCTTTGGTTTTCGGTTTTGGTGTTGTTTTGTGTGTTTTTTCTTGGGTTTTTTTTTGGGGGTTGGGGGTGGGTGTTGTGTTGGTGGGTTTTTTCTTGGTGTGGGGTTTGGTTGGTTTTTTTGTTTGGGTGTTTTGGTTGACATTTCTCATTGAGTTCCTGCGGAGAACAAGCGGTGGTCTGTTGTCGCCGGAAAATCCTTACTTACACCCTTGAGGTTTCATCTTCTGTTTCCCCCCCCCCCCCCTTTTTTCATTAAGACTTCGCAGCGAGTTTTTGTTTTTAACCCTTTTAATTCAGATTATTTCCACCGAGGGTTATCAGAAACCCCCATTAAGGCTGTTTTTTTTTCCTACATTCCCAACTGTATGTAGTGACTCTGTCTTTCTTCTTATTGACGGTTTTCCGCCTCGTTCTTTTCCATTTTAATTCTTTTTCCCAACGTATGATATTTTGACCCCCCTTCCCCGTTTCTCGCTTGCCATCAACTCTTTCTGCTCTTCTGGTTTTCAGAAGATTCAACTCTACCAACCCCCTTAGCGCCTAATGGCGTCAGGATTTTTTCCGCCCCCCTTCCTTTTTTTTTTTCTAAATTTCGCCAGCTTTTTTGTTGTTTTGCACCCTGAAGCACCCACCCCTTTTTCACCTGATGCAGCGTCTCCTGAACGCCACCTCCCCCACTCTCTCTCGACAACGCTTACGCATGTACTGTCGCCTTATTCACCCCTTTTGTTGCCCAGATCCGTGTCTGCCTCTGCCCACTCGCTTCTGACGTCCCACGCGCTTTCTCCCCCGTCCTCTACCCCCCCGTGGAACGCTTTTCCGCCTCATTTCTACCTCCGAATCCGGGCGTGGCGCCTTCGTGTCGGACTCCTACCAAAACAATTTTCTCTTCCGTTACCAAGGCATTCCCATTCGTGATTTCCTTGATCTGTGAGTTTTCCCCCCCGTCCCCCTCCCGGCATGATTGCCCTTTGGCCTTTTTTTCTTTCCGAGCCAGGTAGCAATTTCCCCCGGGAGCAAGGGTTCCGTGAACTGTTTTTTCCTTTTTTTTTGCTGGGTCGTTTGATTTGAAGGATGACTTAGCGACCCTCGACCCTCCCAACCCATGGGAACAGTTGGAACGTCCTCGAACCCCCGACTGAGTAAAGCTGACCTTCCCTTTTTGTACTTCCTTCCCAGTTTTCCGCAGACCCAAAAAATAGGCTGCTGGATCTTCTTCCCAATTAGTCCCTTTTTTGGGTTTCCCTCTGGGTTCTTTTGATTTTATTGAGTTTCTCTTTTCTTATTTTTTCCTGCCTCCTTTTCTGTGTAAAAAATAATCCTCCCATAGTAGTCCCTTCCCCCCCCCCCCAGCTTCATGAACCGGCGACTACGTGGGCATTCTGATAAACACTTTCCCCGAGAAGTCTAGTTGTCCCTATATATATTCAATTACTCCTTTGGTGTGTTTCTTTCGGAGTTTCAAACCATCTATCCATTTTTCTGGGTGTTCCCTGCTCAATCTATCGATTTTTCTTAGGTTCATCCTCCCGTTTTCTGCACTTTTTCTTGCCGGCTATCTTAGTTTGGGGTCGGAGGGGATATCCTTACCTTTCTTTTGTACACCAACTTAAGGATGGTCCTGCCAAGGGTCCCAAAACGCCATCTAAACTTATTCTTCCCTCATGACCCCGCTTGATTCAGTTGAGCAAACCGTTTTTTCTCTACTGTCGATTTTAGTCGCCCCTTTGGCTCTCTTCCTGACTTTTGGCCCCTTGTTAAAAGTTTACATTTTTTGTTGCTCTACCCTTTCTTATTCTCTTCGATTTAATTTATCCCCCTTTCTTCTAAATCCCCGTCTTTGCCTTCTAATTGCTCATTTTTTTTTAATGTTTTTTACAAAGTCTTCATGCAGAGTGGTCCCTTTTTTTTCCGACTTCTGTTCCCCCCCCCATAAAACTTCGATAACCTCCTTGTGCCCCTTTTTCTTCACTCTGATCGAACATTTTCCTTTCCTCCTTTCTTCGGAAGGGGCGCACCCCATGGTTTGGTTTCGACGCTTTCCCCTAAAACATTTTTTCTTTTTCTCCCCCGCGTTTCCACGTTTCGCGCGTACCCTTCAAAAGTCAAGATTTTCGTGGTTTTTTTCGTACCGGACACTTCTTGATTTATTCTTGTGAAACACGTTTTTGCCTTGATCTCCGTAACCACCCTCATCCCGATCCGATCTGAAGGTTGCCTTCGGATTTTCCGTTGAAATTTGACCCCTCTCCTTTCCTTTCCTTCCGTGACCTGCCCGGATTTTTTTCGGCAGTCTTTGCTTTACTTTGTTTTTTCGGCGGCAAAAAACCCTGCCAACACTCTTGTGAGAACCCATGTCTAAATTCTTTTTTTGTCGTGCCAACAATCCAAATCCCGACCCCCATTCTCCAGGTCCCCCGATGTTGGGTTTTTGCGTTCCCCATTCTTATGTAGTCACCCACTCTCTGACTCCTTGTGTCTTCAATTAAGGCATTGGTTCCCCTTCCTTCTCGATGTTATGACTCAGTGTCCCCCTTTATAGGAGGCACCGAAATCTTTCCCTTAAATTCCCTGGATGCCCCTTACTTACCTTTGCCTCTGATGCGGACCATGAAAGTGCTGGAAACGCCTACACCTTCTCTCTTCTGCCCTGTTCTCCCTCCCCCCCCCTTTCCCCCTTAGAGATGTCTCGGTGCTGCGCTTTGGAATAAAATGGGACAACCCAACAAGGTTATTGTTAACCATGAGCTCACCCCCCCCTTCTCTTTGACTTTTCTTCTTCTTAGCAGTGCTTTCCTGACAACCTCCCGGCTTTGTTTCGAGCCAATCCACCTCTTCCCGACTAAATTTTTTTTCCCGTTGCCCACTGCGATGCTCGTCTCCACCCGCGTCTCCCCGGTCAAAAAGGTCTTGAGAAGTTTGTTTAAGGGTGTTTTTGCCTCTCCCCCTCCCAGGAGAGGATCATTTTCCAGGGTGATTTGGGTCTCCCTGACAAGAGGGACACTTCTCCATTTCTGAAATAAGGGCAAAAATCACAAGGTTTCCTACTTTTCCCTTTTTTTGGTTATGGTCGTCACACAAAATTTGTTACCCCATAGTAAGTTTTTTCTGGGTTGATCGCACTGTTTGGAGGTCAGCGCTCCAATCTCTTCTCCCCGACCCCCTTGACCGCCAAAACGGCCAGGGCCCCATGCCCACTTTCCTTAAGCCGTCTTTCGTTTTGTAGGTTCATCCCTTTGAGCCCAAAACACGTTCCCCGTCCACAAGTCAAGCGTAATTTTCCAACCCTTCTCTCCGACTCCTACTTAACCCTCAAGTTGAGTTCGGGTTTTTCTCCAGTACTTCTCACCTGTCCCTCAGATTTTCCCCCTCCCCCCCGTGCCCACTTACATTTCCAAAAATCGTTTGGTCCTTTCCCCCCAGATAGGACCCCCTGATGTTCGTTTCCCCCTTTGAAGGCCCAAAGACACCATTTTGACTTTTGGTATTTAGATTTTGTTCCTCCTTGAACCTAGCGGTTGTCTTTCTATGTTCGCGAGCCGTTTATTTTTTCTTTCTTTTTTCTTCGACAATATCATGGATTTGCCCTTTTAGTGGGTTTTTCAAACTCAGCGTTTTTAAAGGTTCCTAGTTCCCTCTGAAGCCCCTTTCCCCCCTCTCAGCAAGATGATCTCTCGTCATCCTCCTCGTTTTTTTGTTTTCTTTCCCCCCATATAGCGTTGAGGGGACGGGGGACCTGGTCGTTTTTCCTCCAATGGATTTTTGATTTCCCCATACAACTATTTTTCCTTGGAGAAGACCACCTTTTTTTTTCCCCTCTTTTAGGACCCCTTCTCCACAAAAAAACTCCACGAACGTAAGCCTTCTCTTTCAATAGCATCCGGGCTCCCTCATTCCCGCATCTTTTCAGGTCACAAATGTGTTTTTTGACTCCCCCCCGCCGCAGTTTGGGGTCCTGGAAGCGTCCCTCCAATTTTTCAAAATTTGCCGGTTAAAGGGATCGGATAGTCTCTTTGATTTCCGTGATATCCAGGCCTCTTCATAGGTTGGAGAGTTAGTTCTTCTCTTTACGGGCGCGTGCGTGTCCCCGTTTTTCTACAAACATAGGGGCACATTCCCTCTTCCTTCTTCCCCGTGGTTTTCTTTTCAGGCTCTTCCTTCGTCCCCCACATCATCCTTTTGATGGCTCGTTCCCCTTTATCCCTAAAACACATGCCTCATTCGTCCCCCCTGTTGGTTCTGTCCACTTTGTTTAACGAGTAAAGTGCCCCTTTTTTCGTTGGAACTCGTTTTCCTTGAAAAATACTCTTTTTGCGAGTTTCTTGTTTTAACCGATCGACCTGACATGGTTGTCCACATACCAAGTAAATTTTTCTCCACTGGGCCTCTGTGCTTTCCCTCCAAAGTTAAGGCCGGGACCCCCCGGAAACAGGTGTGGCCTTCTTTCCAAATGCGGCCGAACAAGGAGTGCTCTTTTTTTTTTCCAGTTTAGTCCGAGCCAACCCCCCCACCACTAACCTTCTCATCCGGTGTTACCCCCTTTTTTTTCCGTGCGTCAGCCGAGTGACTTTAACCGCCAGTTCCCCTTCCAGATGTCTGTGTTCTCTTTCCCCTTCGTCAGCCCTTATACTCTCCCTTTTTTCTCTTCCCCCAAAGTTATTACATCTTTTACGCTCGGTCAACCTCACTTGATGCTGGCCCCCCGCGTTAAATTTTTTCACACCCTTGATTCTTTTGCCCGTTTGACCCTTGAATTAACGCGTAGCATGCTGCTAACCGACGAAACTTGACTTTCCGCTAACCCCAAATCGAGTGCACTCCCGTTTTTTTTTCGACGCGCCCCATGCCATGAGGACATCTTTCCCCTTCCCGGTTTTTCCACCGACACAAAAATCATTTCAGACTGTTCCCACTGCCCTCAATCTTTCCTTAGTTCTTGAACTTTCTCATTTTCCTTCTTTAGAGTCCATATTAATTAGAGTTTTGCACGATCCCCTTTGTGAGTCCTTCTTCCTCCGTGCGCGCACGTACCGCGCTCTCTTATACCCCCTGAACTTATTCGATAATTCCTCCCCTTTTTTGGTCTCCCTTTTTTTCCCAGTTCAGCCCTGGAATTTTGAGCTTTCTGGATCAGAATTCAAACCCTTCCCCCACATTTGGAAAGGACCAATTTCTTTTGTATCATGGTGTTTCGTTCTTTTCGCGCCCAGGGGACCCACGTAGTTTTTGAAGGAGGATTATTCCCTTAGACTGTATCCAGTTTGGATCAAACTTTACAAATGTGTGTGTCCCGTTGGTTTTTTTTCCCCTTTTCAAGTGTCGCAGGGAGCGAAGTATCACGTTGAGCTGTCTCCAGTTTTCCAAAAAAATTTTTTGACCCCTTTCAGCAACCCCAAGCTTCAATCTTTTCCAGGTTTATCCGCCTCGCTTCACGGTGGGACCGCAAACCCCAGGTTTGAGCACGTTTTTTTTATTTGACCCTCTTCCCTTTTGTATGAATCCAAAAAGAAGCTTCCAACTTTTTTTCGGGGAGTGGGTTGGGGGGGGGGGCTGGGTCCTTTTTTTGGGGTCCAAAGGAGGAATTGTTTTTCTTATTCTTGTTTTCCAGCCGACTCTGGCTGAAAAACTATCATTAACTTCCCCCTCCTGTTTTAATTTTTCCAGTTTTTGCTCGACCGACATCGTCATCGACTAGTCAAACACTTCGCGACGGTATCTCGAGTA
>Ga0179593_1621594_pt1 | contig 10861 bp, 14 predicted proteins | sample CZODoug2_1_08_16_FD_185931 | JGI IMG/M metagenome (GOLD analysis project Ga0179593, IMG submission 185931) | Vadose zone soil fungal communities from Angelo Coast Range Reserve, California, USA - CZODoug2_1_08_16fungal (PacBio error correction) | ecosystem: Environmental > Terrestrial > Soil >... | reverse complement strand
CTCTTTTTTTTTTTTTCTTTCAGTCGGTCGCAATTGTAAATCAAGCATATCCCCTTTTTCCTTCTCAGACGCTAGGGGGGCCATTTTCAAAGACCCCTCCTTCTTTTCCCGCGAAAAGCATGGTTTGGTCCCCCCCTTTTCCAAGAACTATGACAACCGCGGCTGAACCTCCCCCTCTTTTCCTTTCGGTTTTCAGAGCAGTCGAGGGGTTCCTACCCTTCCCCTTCTCCTTCTCGTTGTGATTCACTCCATCAAGCGTCCCCCCTGCAGTGCAGAAGATCCAGTGCCCGGTCCCTTTTTTCCCCCTTGTGAAGCAGGCGAGCCAGAAGCTGTATCCCCTCCTTTTCCCTCCCTCGCCCATGAAAATCTTAGAGGAGATGCCCCTTTTTCTTCTTTCTCATAAAGCGGGCTCTTTTTCGAGGACCCTGTCCCCCAGGCCCCGAGGAAGACAAACGTGATCATTTTATTCTCCCCTTCTTCGCTGACGAAACGCTGGCCGCGCCGTGCTCCCTCTCCCTATGAAGAACTAAAGACGATCGGCTCCTTCTTTCCTCTCGGAGCCGATCCTTCCCCAGCGTGGCTTCTGGCAGGAGCACTTCACCTTCTCCTTCTTTCGGAATAATCCCGCGAGAGCTTTTCTCCCCGAAGAGGCCGCTGATCTTTTTCTCTCTCCAACCAGACGCTCAGCGAGCCCTTACCGCTCCGAACTCCCTTTCCCCCTTAACCAAGAGCAAAAGGCACGGACGCCGCGGCCCCTCCTTCTTTTCTTTTTTCACAGAGAGATTCCTTTCCTCCCCCCGGGATTTGCCTCCCTGGAGTAACCGTTATCCTAACACGGCCCCTTTCCCGCGTGATTTCCCCCTTACAGCAACTCCTTCCCCTTCCACTGCCCGGGACGTCCTTGGAAGCCTTTTTCGCCAGATGGGTCTTTCACATCTGTCACACCGACAGCAGGGGTTGGGGTTTTTTTTCCTTTTTCCTCCCTCTTGGAGAAGCGACATGTCCTTCTCGTAGGCCGCCTGTTTGGAGGCCGCATTTCTTTCTTTTTTCTTTTCCCAATCGCCCGTCTGGTGGTTTTGGGGGGGGGTTTGGTTTCTCCCCCCCCCCTCTTTCACGTGAAGAGTGAACAAACTGGTGAGTCCCCTTTTCCTTTGTCCCCCCGGAGAGGACATGGTGATGCTTCCTTTTTTTTTCTCCCCCTGCAGGTGCTTCGTAATTCCCGGGAAGAGATGATGGTAAGCGATTTCTCTCTTCCCTGTTAGAAAGAATGGTCCCCCTCTTCCGGAATCCATTAATAGAAGCGATCCTTTTTTCCCCTCCTAGGACCGCTCAAGGTCTTATAAACTTGGCGCGGCAGGAGACCGTGGATTTGTCGCCCCCACCGAAATCGGCGAATTCTTCTTCCCTGCAGGAGGTCCCCCCTTCCTTTCTACTGCAGGCATTCCTCTCGTGTAGTTCTTTTTTCTTGCCGTGGAAGGAATCCGGGGACGATGGAACTGGATCTTTCTTCCTCTCTCCGATGGCCGACGCCGATTGTTTTCCTTCCCCCTTTTTCTTCTCGATGATAGTATCACCCTTTTCTTCCGAATCTGTTTGAATCTTTTGATTCTAATCCAAAACTCTCGGATTTCCTTCGCAAGGTGAACGAACGCCATTAAGTTCCCTCCCTTTCTCCCCAAATCGAAAAGATCAGCCATGTTTTTTTTCATTTCGAGCAGTCTTTCCTGTTGGGTCCGAAAAATGAGCCAACTCTTTCCTCCCCCCCCTCTTCCTGGACCGGGAAAGAGAGACGCATCTCTCTTTTCTCTTCTTCCTTCTTATAACGAAGAGGCCCCCCTTCCTCTAAAAGCCAAGTCTCAGCGTTAGACCTCTGAAATGCTCACGGTCTTTTCCTTGCACCGGAGCGGTTTTTGGGGGGGGGTTCTTGTTTGGGTTTTGGCGGGGGGTGTTTGGTTGGGGGCGGGTCTTTGTGGGGTTTTCGGGGGGGTGGGGTGGGGGGTTTGTTTTTGGGGGGTTTTTGGGGGGGGTCTTTTTTTTTTTGTTTTTTGGGTTGGGGGGGGTTGGGGGGGGGTGGGTTTTGGTTTGGTTTTTGGGGGGGGTTTTTTTTTTTTTTTGGGGGGGTGTTTTTTTTTTTTTTTTTGCCGCTTCCCGAAGTGAGACAAGTAACGGGCCACCCCTTTCCTCTCTCGAAAGTTAGATTCCCCCCCCAACCAAACCCAACCTCTATGTAATCCTCCTCCCTTTGTTGTTTTTCATTTTTCTCATCCCTACATGGAGATTAGTCTTACTGCCGTTCTGTCCTTGTAGAACTCGGGAATATTCTTTTTTCGGTTACAGTCTCCTAGCACTGATCTTTGCCTTTTCTTTTCCCCTTATGCTCACGATAGCAGGAGTGGCTTGCTGCCTCCCCTCTCTGAGAAGAGCTTTTACACTTTCGCTCTTTTCCCCTTTCCATGAGCGGGGCGAAGGTACGCTCTGTAGGTAAAATGATCAGGCTGACGAAGATGATAGCTCTCTCCCCCCTAGGGCATGCGCCCTTTTAGCTGTTGGCAGGAAGAAATTGCCGTTCCTCTCCTCTCAGGGACCGCGGGAGTCTATCTTTTCTTTCGGAAATCAATTTGACAAAGATCGCTCCCTTCCTCAAGAGGTCCCTCTCTCTTCCATAGACAACTTTTTCTCCACAGTCCTCTGCCGGTAGGAAATATTGGATTCCCTTCCCCTCTCCCTTCACGATAAGTAATCTGCCCGGTCTGCTTCCTTCCCCTCCTGGAGGAATACAAGTGGAAGAGTGATGCCTCCTTCTTTTCTCTCACATTTGACCTCAGCCTCCCGACCAAGTGGGGGCCGACCTTTTTTGTAAATATGATGGCGACATCCCCTCCTTCTCTCCGAGACGTAGGGATGGGCGAAGTACTTTCTCCTTTTCCTATTAATTGGTCACCTTTCGATGCGTCAGAGGGATGGGCCTTCTGCTTTTTTTCCAGTTCTGCGCAAAAGGGCTCCATCCGGTCCCTTTTCCCTCAGAGAGGACATAAGTTCCTTTTTTTAGACACAGCCGGTTGTGTACATCAGCCGACAGCCTTTTCTCCTCCCCCTTTCCCGGATAAGAAAATTGTCCGAGCTTCTTCTTCTTTTCCTTCCCAGTTTGTTAAAGAGGTACGTGACCTCTTTTCTTTTTATGGGCTCCTTTTCGGTAGAGGTTTTCTAGCCAATGCGCAAGAAAAAAAAGGCGCTCTTTTTTCGTTTAATGTCCAGAGCCCCAGAGAGTTTCCCTCCCCTTTCTCTCCGGAGCGGGGGACAGATGTTTTTAGCCATTTTTTCAACGGGCCAAACACAAGACGGGTCCAAGGAAGCAAGGCCTTTTAGCTGATTCTTCTTCTTTTTAAGGTATAATAAATCACCCCCCTCCCCTTCCCCCCTTTTTCGATAAGGTTAACAGGGATTCTTCCCCCCCCTTTTTTTCTCTAAATTAGTAGTCAAGGATTTTCTCTACCGATTTGTCCCTTTCGTTCTCATCCGGCGTAGGAAGATTTTCTTTTCCTTTCAGATTGTGGGGAGCGGGTCGGCTCCTTTTTCCTGGGGAGGAAGCTTTCTGCTTCCCTTTTTTCTTTCTCAGAAATGGGAGTTTTTCTTACAGTGCCTCTTTCCCCCCTTTCTGGCGGAAGAGAATGCGGGAGATTGCCGATATCCCTTTTTATTTTTAACTGGGATAATGAACGTCAAGCCGAAGCCTCTTCTTTTCCTCTCGATAGTAGTTCCTTTTTTTCCCAGCAGGAGAAGGTCTTGAGTTATTACGATTCCTTTTGTTGGTGAGTAATCCGGCGCTTTTTCTGTCGTCTGGAGAAGCAGGTCGCCGATGTTTCCTCCTCCATCTTGGGACTGGGAAGGGGCGCTGTATTCCCCTTCCCCTCTTTTGAGGACCGGACTTCCAAGCTGGTCTTTTCTTCCTCGAGAGGTAATGGAGCGCTTGCTTTCCTTTCAAATATATAGTCGAGCTCCCTTTTTTCTTTTCTATCAGTGAAAAAATGACTCTTTCTTTTTGCACGGTCACGGCCGTTGCTCAGGGAAAGATTGATGGCCTGCCTTTCCTTTTCCTTCGGAGAAGAGGGCGCCTTTCCCTCCCCCCCCTCCATGATATGAGAAGGGAAAACCTCCCTCCTCAATGAGATCCTGTGATTACGGCAGACTTTTTGAATCGTTAGTGGCAATGTCACACTTTCCTCCCTTTTTTTGTCCGAAACAGGAGTTCGCGTTTCGCAGGTTGTCGTTTGATGATTTCCTTTTCTTCTCCTATAAGCCGTCAGGTTTCGTTCTTTGACTTGCTTGAGGGAAAAGTGCAGAACGGACTGCACCCTCCCCGAGTCAGGGGTCCCCCCTCCTCCTAAGGTGTTGTTTGTTGCGAGTCTCCTTCTTTCCCCGAGTTGCAGTCCGGTTCTTTACCTCCAAACTCTCAAGTCACTCCTCATGAAGGTGATCAGGAGACTCCCCTTTTTTTCCCTCCTCAAAGACAAACTGTGCGTTTCCTATTTGGTTAGGGACAACTGCGTTTGTTCTTTCTTCCTCTTCAACGCTTCCCCACAGTATTTAATTGAGGAGGGGAATTTCTCTTTCCTCTCCTCTAGTGGGTTTAGACCGCACCGGTCCTCTTCTAGAGTACGCCTCGTGGTTTTCTCCCCCTTCTTCTTTCCATAGGGCCCTGATCCCGGGCAGACTTCCACCGTGCCAAGAGTACATGTGGGAAAAACTCTCCCTTTCGTATGCAAAGAGCTCGAGCGTCTCTTTTTTCCCCTCCCGAACTCGCGCCATTAATCCCCCTTCTTTTAAGAAAGTCCGGATCCCGAGGTTTGTAATTTTTCCGAGCAAGGACAATTTCTTCCCCTGAGAAGTGATGAACATCTTCCTCTCGCCGACAGCCCCCTTAGAGACTCTTCCGATTTCCCTCATCAAGGAGATCAGTGCCTGCTTTCCTCCCTCCTCGAGGACGCATCCTGGGTCTTTCCTGGAGGGCAGGCTTTCAAGCAGATAGCCCCTTAGGTAGGAATCTTCCCGCGCTCCTCTCAAGATTGAAGAAGAGGCACTTCCCCCCTTTTCCCACCTCACAGGTATGCGACTAGTCCTCCCTACCTTATTCCGCTCTCTACCCTCTCAAAGAGAGAAGAGAATCTTTCTTCCCCCCTCTCAAAAAAGAGACCCCCCCTCTCCGCGGAAGACGTGACCTTTCTTCGGCACAGCCATTTTACGAGATTGATGATTTCACCCCCCTTAATAAGGATGAAAGGATTCTTCCTCGGAATGGGATTTTCTTCCCCTTTCCCTCTTCGAGCTAAAATTTTTTGAGTTGATTCTCTTAGTTTTTTTGGTCAGTGTGAGAATATCGTGTTCCTCCACATATGTAACCGCGCATTCCCCTTTTCGGGGGGAGAAGCAAATCTCTGATCTTTTCCCTCTCGTCCCAGGCGCGCCCCGGTTGCGTTGCATTGATGATCGACTCCTTCTTTTCTTTTCTCCAATAGCCCGCCCCTCCTCCGAGTTAACGACCTTTCCCCCATGAGTGAACGACCCCCTGCTACCCGGAAAATTTCCCTCCTGGTGCGATGCACCTGCTGGCGGTCGCTTCTTCCCCAGGCGGTGCTGGCAAGCATTCCTTTTCTTCTGTGCGAGAGGTCCAATGTCTCTTTCTCATTGCGAGACTGGGCCCAGAAGCCTTCCTTCAATCTCGAAGCCGATCCCTCTTCCCCAGGCTTTTTTCTCAGGCTATTCCCAGAACTTACGGCGCTGCATGCTCCCCCTTTTCTTCTTTTCGCCAAGAAGATGTACACCCCCTTTCTTCCCTTGTCAGGAGACGGACTCTCCCGACTGCTGGAGCATTAATCTCTTCACGTTGCCTACGGATGGAAGAGGCCGGGACGCCTCCTTTTTTTCTCTTCTTTTCCCTTTGCTATTATTAGAAGCAGATCCCCCGTACCCTGCAGATGCTGGTGGGAAAACTCCTCTATGCTCGTCGCTAAATATCCGCTCTCTCTTGTACCATTTTCCGAAAGGCACAAGATTTTCTCTTTTCCTTCGAAAGGGTCTCCCGCATGAAGTTACCTTCCATTTCTCCTTTCCCATAGACCGATCAGCCTCTTTTCTTCCTCGGGCGAGGAGAAGCTCGTCTGCTCTCTTTTTTCCCCTTTTCTCCCAAAGAGGCGAAATAGCACGCTCATTTTTCTCTTCCCTCTTGAAGGCTCTCTCATCCGGCTTTTTTCCCTTCTTCCCCCCCATCCAAGAAGGGCGAGCGTGAGACGCTCCTCTCAAGGGGCATCTACGGTTTTTTTTGTTCGACCAGTTTTCCCTCTTTTCTTAAGCTTCCCGATTATCCCCTCCTTCTACGAGGAATATATGAAAGTTCGATCTCTCTTTTCTTTGTTGTTGAGAGAGATTCGAAACTGCTTTTTTTCCCGGTACTTGTATACGGTTCTTCCCCCATAGGGAAGCTCCCTTCGAAGTAGATGCACAATTGATCCCGTTCCCGAAGGAGTGGCTTGTTTTCCGTTTCCCCAGCTTCTTATACTAGATTCAGGCGTTCGCTGCGTGCTCTTCTGTTCATGAAGCGGGGCGAAGTTTCTTCTCTCTCCTGCCAATTGATCATACGAGATCTTCTCTAGCCAGATGAAATCAACCTCTTGCCTTTCTTTTCCTCTTTCCCGGAAGCAATTTGAGTTACTTCAGGCTTCTTTCCTGGCAGCAGGCGCTCTCCTCTTTCCTGGTACACGATTCTGGATGTTGTTCCTTTTCTCCCCATGATCAATAGAACAATTTTTCTCCACCCTCTTTGCCCCTCTGGCGGAAGAAGAAGCTCTCTTCCCACTCCCCGTAGGCTCCGTCCAGCCGGGCGACTTCACGTTGGCAAGAGGATGTCCCTAGCGGGCATATACATTTTTTTTTTTCTACAAGGGGTCTTCCTTTGTCCCCTCTCTTAGCCCATACACACCGATGGAGGAATCCTTTTCCCCTTCTTTTTTTTTTCTAAGGAGTAAGAATTGATGCCTGGTCAAATTATAGATCACTCTCTTTCTCCTGATTTGTTCCCTTAGGCCGAATTCTTCCTCCTAGTAAATAGCTTTCTCAGAGAGGCCAGGGATGAGTCTTTTTTGCGCGTTTCCCCATCTTTCTTGGAAGAGAAAAAGGTCGTCTCCGAGAATAGGGATGTTCTCCCCCTTTCTTTAACGCTTGAACCCGGCTTCTCTTTTCCTTGGAGCAAGAAGCGTCCTTCTTCCGAAAGGAAGCTCTTCCCGAAGAAAGGGCTCGATTTTCGGGATCCCGTATCTTCTGAGAAACTCCCTTATCTCTCCAGGAGCGGTGGAAATCTTCTCACAGAAAAAAGATCGGAGCACACCCCCAAAAAACTCCCTGCCCCTTTCTCTCTAGAGTCTTTTTTGTTGAAGTTTTTCCCTCCCCCTTCCTCTTCGGACAGTGTTCGGAAAGGTTCATCTTCCCCCCCCCCCCAGTGATGATCAAGGCGCTTAGAGAAGCCTTCCTCCTTGTGTTCGATGCTCTTCGTTGACGGGGCGCTTTTTTTCCCTCCATCGTAAGCAGCGTTCGGAGTTTCGGATTCCCGGTCTCGAGGCTCCTCACAAAGACTTCTGTCGGGGTGCAATCGTCGCATCCTTTTCCTCAGGGAATAGTCGGCAAATGTTTTCCCTTGGCGATTGCCGCTAACCCTCTTCTTCTTTGGGCAGGGGCATTAATACGGTCCATTTCCTCTTGCAGGATGAGGGCCTCGCAGCTCTTTTTTTCAGAAGGCGCTTCCTCTGAAGGTGTTCTTTCTTTTTTTAGCGAAATTCTTCTCGCAGGTAGCCGGATGTACATCACTTCCTCCCCTTTCTTTTGGGAATGGGGAAGGGTTTTTCATGAAAGCATTGAGTGATACCCTTCCTTCTCCCCTCCTCGAGGTTTCATGTTAGTTGATTTTCCCCTTCCTCCTTCTAGAGATTATGGATCGCCTGGCTTCCCCTTCCCGTATGGCAAGTGGATCGGCTGCAATTAGTTGATCAGGGCACGCTTTATTCCCCCCCCCTGAGGCGACTTTGAACCCTGGGGCCGGTCGAAACCCTGTAGACTTGCTTCCCCTCCCCTCCTCAATGAGATCCTGGCTTTCTTTTTTGGAATAGTTCTGGAAATGCGAACTTTTCCCGAAACCATTTCTTCCGCTGACTCTTCTTCCCCCTTTGTAGTTCGTTGCTTTTCTCTTCTTCTCTGATAAGCCGTCAGGAGAGGCGTTTCTCCTTGTAAAGTGAGAACGGACTGCCTTTTCCCTCTATTTTTCCTCCCCTCCCTTTTTTTTTTTTTCTTAGCTCTAAGTACCTGCTACTGCCGTCTTTTTTCCCCCTCCTCAACCGATCAACGAAACGCCTCTCCTTTTCTGACGATAGGGGGGCCCTCATCCCCCTCGAAAGCATGGTTCGTCCTTGTCTTTTTTCCCCATGACAAGGAACTATTACAACCTCTTTGGATCTCATTTGAGGAGGGGAATGTCTTTCCGTCTCTGGGGTTGAGACAGGACCAGGGCTCCCCTTTTTGATCCCGCCAGGCCTCCCTTTCCCCCCCCCTGATCAAGAAGTGCATCCGATTCGTCCATGGTGGACCTCCTCCCAGGCAGAAAGAAGCTCGAGTCCTCCAAGCCCTTCTCGAAACTTCCACCTTTTTCGATGAACCTCCCGCTGTCATCCTCCCCTTTTTTCCGTGAAGGAGTTCAGAGACCCGGCCCTCCCCCTTAGAAGTGAGGACCTCGGCCTTCTTTCCGAGCCGGTCTCTACCATTCTTCAGAAATCAAGAAGATCGGCTTCCTTTTTTCCTCCCATAAAGAGAGAGAGTCCCTCTTAGGAATGGAAGGGGCACTTCTCCGATCCTCCCCCCCCCTATCCTGAATTTCCCTCTCTCGTAAGAAAGATGACGACTCGTTTTCCTAAGATCAAACGCCCAGTTTCCCCCCAAGCAGATTCTTCCGCGAGTCCCGCGAAGCGCGCTCCCTTCCCCCGCTCCCCAAGCTCCTTGCAAAGACAGCCGCTCCTTTCTATTAGCAAGACGACGCTCGCCTTCTCTATCCCCTGGCGCCCTTTCTTCCCCGGATAAGAAAATTTATTTTTTTTGGCTGATTAGAACTTCCAGCCCCCCTTTCCCCGTTTCTTCTCCTCCGCACTGTTTTTCCCCGTTGTGCAGACGATCGTGGGTCCCTCCCCTCGCCGGGCAGATATAAGGGCGGGGGGCTCTCTTGAAATGACGCAATCGAGCCCGGTTCCCTTGACTTATCTCCCATGACTCTTTTGCCATAGAACGAGCCGGACCCTCGCGTGAACAAACTTTTTTTTTTTCTTTCCCATCAGATCTCGGTCCCTTTCTGATTCCCTTTCTGGCCGTTCCCCTTCTCGCGCCAGAAAGGACAGGGCTCTTGACCGGGATGGAGACAGTGCGCCTCCCTCCGGCGCGAAGGCCTCTTATCAATTCATTGGACCCCCCAAAACCCCCCCCCCCCCCAACAACCCGGAGTAAGCATTAGCCGTTTCAGGCTCCCTCATGCCCCTCAGATGTAAAACGAATCGTTTCTTTCGCGGCGGTCAGAGCTTCGAATGACGGCTCCTCTCCCTTTTTGGTACTCTCCTTCTGCCAGTTCCCTTTTTTCTTCTGCGAAAGATGCGACCGAACGGCCCCCTTTCTCCCTTTTCGATGGAATCAGATGCTCGTCGCTCTTCCTTTCCCAGGAAATGATTCCGAGAACTCCTCCTTCCCTTTCTCCCCCCATGGTTTGGCCTGAAGGAAGCAAGTCTTCCCTTTCTTCCGCATACCGAGGGTATTTCTCGTTTTTTCCGAATGATCATGGGGCAGTCCCTTCCATTCTCCCCTCTTTCCCCCCTTTTCCAGAGACCGATGAAGCTATTCTTCCCCTTCTTCAAAGAGCGCACCTTTCCGAGCGGGAGAAGATGAAAATGCCCCCCCCTTGAATTTACCTGTCGCTGGCATTTTGTCTCCAAGTACCGGGCCCTTTTTTTTCCTATTCGCAAGTTCAGATCCTCCTTTTTTGAGAGTCTCGTCCTTCCCCCCCCTCGCTTCCTCGGGAAGCTGACAGAGCCTTCCCCCGTTAGACGTAGATGCCCTTTCTTTCTCATCTATTTTTTTGCGACCGTTTCCAATAGGCCTTTTAGGAAGAGCTTCAGCGTCTCTGCGCGGGCCATCTTTTCTCACTTTTCCCCGGAGGTCTCTTTCCTCCCCCGTGAAATAACCATCTTTCCTGGGAATCTTGTTAGAGTGCCTTTCCCCTTCGGTCGGTCAAATTGCGCATCGCGTCCCATCAGGCGGTATGGTACACTCTCTCTCCCCCGCGCAGAAGAGAAGTAGATTACATCGCCCCTTCTGAGCAATATGGCGGCAGAAGAATCTTTTCTCCCTTTTTCCCCCCGGGGAGCCTTCTTTCCTTGAGGAATAAACGTGGCAGAGGATGCCTCTCCATGTGGACAACGAAGCCCGCCCCTCCCCCCCTCCGAGTTCGGTGTACTTTCTATTTTTCCCTCCCTTATGGCTCTTCAGGCAGTACTCCTTTGTCAAATTATAGACGCCCTTCCCGGATTCGGGGCACAGTCGGCTCCCTCTTCCTCTTTCCCCGCTTTTTTTTTTTTTTTCTTCGTGAGCAGTCACCTTTGTCAATACGCCGCCAGCAGGTTCCGGTCGCTCCCGACCTTTTCTTCTCTGTTCCCTTTTCCCGTTTTTTCTTTTTCACCATCGTCGGCGTTTTAAGAGTGCACAGCAGCCTTTCTGAGCCCCCTCTGGATCTGTGCTTCCCCATGAGAGTGCGTAGCCCTCCCCTTCGCGGGGGGACAGATGTTAT
>Ga0179593_1441445_pt1 | contig 10861 bp, 11 predicted proteins | sample CZODoug2_1_08_16_FD_185931 | JGI IMG/M metagenome (GOLD analysis project Ga0179593, IMG submission 185931) | Vadose zone soil fungal communities from Angelo Coast Range Reserve, California, USA - CZODoug2_1_08_16fungal (PacBio error correction) | ecosystem: Environmental > Terrestrial > Soil >... | reverse complement strand
TCCCTTAGGAGGTTTTTCTGAATCTGTGGGGAGCGCGACGGTTCAAAATCTACCCCCTTTTTTTGTTTTTTTCGATCACAGAGTCCATGATGGACACTCTTTTCCCGCTACGTGGCAATCCACGTCCCTTACTCCCGTGTTTTCCTGTTTCATGGTACGTACGTCGCCCCCTCCAACACTGGCCCCCCTTTCCATCCCTCCCCTCAAAGGAGGATGGTACCACCCCAAATTTCGTTGCAAGAAAACCCTCCGGCTGACAAAGCGAACCCCTGTTGTTGTGTTTTACGTGTGTCCCAGATACTCCGCCGACTTGATCCCGAACCGCACCTTCCCCTTAATGTCTTGGTAACCCGTTCAACTCCCCCTCTCCTCGGCGTGTGGAAAGGATGGCCCTTTTCGCCACTTGTGGAAGGTCACAACTTCCCTTTTTTGTGACGGTGATAAGCTTCTCTCAGGCGTCTCGTAGGGCCACGTGCATCCCGGTGAGATGGACAGGTTTTTTTTTTCTTTCCGTGCACTCTCGGTATCACAGTTGCCCCCCCCCCGTTCACATAAAAGACAGGCCCATGGCGGCTTTGAATGGAACGACCCCCCTTTGACCCTGAAGGCGCAACGATGAACCCCCCGTTACCAAAACCCTGCCCCTTTTCCAGCCCCCCTTTTGATTTTCTTCCTTCTTTAATTAATCTGAGTGTTTAGGGTTCAGCTTCCCTCGTTATGAACCGGTGCACCTAGTGTGACCTCGGATAAACCACCCAAGCCACCGCGGCTCGCCTCCCGAGCCATCACCGAAGTGGCCGGGGTTTGCGACCATTTCTCTGCGGCGAGTCATTTTCCCTGACGAGGATAATTTTGCTTTTTGGTTAACTTTACTCCCTGACCGCTGTTTTCGAAGATCAGGTCGAAGATGGCGAACTTTTTCTTCCATTGCCTTCCGACGCCGATGTCTAGCGATTGTTATCCCTGGACTCCTCCCAAGAGATATTGACTTCGGTTTTTCTGGATTTCCGCAGGCCCTTGAAGCCTTTTTTGTTGGCTACGCCCGGCCCAAACCCTCCGACCTTGCCCCCACTGCTTGGGAGAACGTCCCCCTTTTTTGCCTGAATGATCTTTCTGGACGGTCGCCAATCATGTTTAACAGATGTGAGGCCCTGAGATCCCGCTTCCCCCTTGCGAGGCCCCTTCTGTAGCTCGCGATTGACCCCGCGATTTGGTGACACGTTTTTGAAAGACGGACGGCTGGCACCCAATGATTTCCCCAGCGTTGCGTCGCGCTTCCGTCAGAACACACATGATTTTCTTTTCCCCCCGGACTCCAAGGCCGTTCCCATCGGCTGTTTGACTCTTCAAAATGGAAACGGACCCTTTTGGATACGGCCCTTTCCACCACCCCCCCCCCCCCCCCCCGAGATATGCGAGCCGGTTTTTCTTGCCGAGGTTCAAGACCGACAGTCATGCGATTCCCCTCAACACTCGGCTCGCCCTGCAAAAAGCGCTTGTTTCCCTTCGTTAGTCTGTCACCCCCGCAATCCCGCCAGCACAACACTGCATCGGGGATGCCCCCCTGTAGTACGAGCCGAAGATTTCCCGGGGTGGAGGCTTGAACCCGAAGTCAAACGGGCCTCTGTCTTTTTTTTTTGGGGGTATCTTGTTGGTTTCCTTGCGGAGATGTGAACGACCCCTGAAGATTTGGCGAGGGACTGCCGGACAAAGTTCGTCCCATAAGGGCCAGGACCCCGTGGTTTTCCAAATTTTGAATTTCCCTTTGACCTGTTCATAATAGAGAAGAGGTGTTACAAACGTTGCCCACCGTTTGGGGAGTCTTTCGGATTTGCCCACTAAGTTGATCTTTGAGCTTTCTTACCTTCGCCTTTCCCCTTCTACGGAGCGCAAGCAGAGCCTTCTTTGAACCGAATTTTCGTGTCGTTTGCAGTCACCCACTGAAGCTTGCGGTTTATGAAGTGACCCGATATAAGAGCTCCAGCTCCTTTTGGTGCAACTTTCGGCTTCCCCTGGACCCTCTGTCCCCCCAGCCAATAGTTCATGGTCTCTCCCACTAGAGTTTTTGTGGTGATCTCCGACCCCAAAGCGGACCCTTGCCCTCCATGCCCTGTCTGCGTGACCCCAGTCACAATCGCCGGCTGCTCTGGCTCTCACTCAATGCCTCGACCGGCCGCCTTAAGAGCGGCAACAGTGTTCCTGGATGCCTTGGGGGCCCGCATGGGTTCTCCATCCGGTCTCGCTTCCAGTATCACGACTATTCCCGGCCTTAATTATAAGGGTGGCCGGAGGTTTTCTTCGAGTAAAGTCGTCCCGCCCAGGAATGGCACGAAAGTCGTCCCTCTGGTGGACCTTGTTTCCCTCTTGGTTTGGGCGTCGGAACCACCCTGATGTCTACACCCCGTCCCCCCCAGGAAGGGACCCGAGGGACCTCTGTCTTGATGGATCGCCCTCCCAGGCTTAGTTTGTTTTCCTCCTTCCCGTGGGCCTTGTCGGCGGCTTCCGCATTGCCCGTGGCCCCAGTGCCTGAGCTCACTTTGCGCGCAGTAGAGGATCCCAAGCCCGTGCCAGACGCTTCCACCGCCTCTAGATTTCCTTCCGCTGTCGTTTTTCGGTGCAGAGTCCTCAAGCCGTACGGCACTGTAGGTTTTGACAAATTTGGTCTTTGGTGCTCAGCAGTTGGTTGTCTCCCCCGTATTAAAAGTAACATCTCTCTTCCCATCCGTTGGTTTTGAGGAGTTTGATTTGACCTTTTTCTGGAAGTTGGGACGTCAGCCCCCTTTACTCTGCATCGCACCGCAACGGCAATTTCATCCGGGCGTACGGCTGGTTCCAGTTCCCGTCATGTTCCTCTCCCCCCGCACTGTTTACCGGAAGTACCCTGTTTGTTCCCCTTCTCTCGTGGAGTGCTTTCATTTGAAAAGGTTTGCCGCTAGACCCACCCCTTATCCTGTGCTGGATAGAATCCCTTGGCCACGGGCTTTGCCCCTGTTCGGTCTCCCGACAGTTCCTAGATGAAGGGCACCACAGCACGAAGTCCATGGGCCCGTCTACTCGTGTTACTACGGCGACAGTTTTTCCTCGTTTGGTATGCCGGACTTCCGACACCCTCCTGGTGTTTTCCCCACCCTCGTCCTCCCAACTAGCCCCCCGCTTCTGGAATTATAGTCCTTGGCCCCGTGAACGGTGGGGTCGGGTGTTGTTTGGCGACACCGGTTTTAGAGTAGCTCACTCCCCGTTAGATACCTTAGTTGAAGACAGTTTTCTGAAGTGAGTTTTTTTCGAGGTCACCCTACGATTCTACGTAGACCTCTTTCCTGGCACGGGCCCCATGAAATCATGCCCATATGTCCGTTCATGCTGGTAGTTGCCGGCCCTTCCCCTGCGTTTCGTTCCGATCCTGAAGTGAATCCAGAAGATTGATTCCCCACAGTACCGCCATGTAATCGTTTTAGGACCCTTTCTTTTTGAATGTTCTTTGGAGTGTCTCTACTGAGCGTGCTTTTGGATTTTAGGACCATGGGCACGGTGGTTTGGTTCCCTTCTGTTTTCCATGTTAATACAGAACTGTGAGGACCGTTCAAGAGAGTTCGGAATCTCATTCCAGTGGCCCAGACGCTCCTTTCATTTGGTTTCCCTCCCCCCCCTCCCCGACGAGGAAGTGTCCTTTCGAGGAGCTTGGACGCTGGCCTCGTGATGGGCTGCCTTAGAATCCTATTTTCCCGTTTGGACTCCTGAAGACCTGAAGACCCCCGGCGGTTACCTTTGGGTTTTCATCGGCAGAGATTCACCCTTTCCCCAGAATGAATTCGCCTGGTTGTTTTTTTTTGACTGTTTCCGGTTATCCTTTTTCAATCCTCTTACCCTTTCCGGACTGTTTCGTATTTTTTGCCTCCTCCACCCCCCCACCCCCGTAAACGAGACCTTAGCGGGCGACCCTTCTTTTCGCCCGCCCAGAAGCGTTCGCTTTTTTTTCATCCGCTCATTTCCCGACTGATTAGAGCTGTTATAATCTTCCCTGTTGGTGTCAAAGACTGCATACCGCCTTCTCCCACAGCGGGTTCCCCCGTTGAGCCTCTCGGTTAGGAATCCTATGCGGGGTTGGTCTCTACTAATGTTCCCCATGATAGTTATTTTCTTATAATAATGCCGTGGTGAGCGCCGAATTTCTTGTGCTGTTTGCCCCTGGATTGGGTACCCACCAGCGATGTTTCATATGGCTCGTCTTTTTTTTTTCCTCTTTTTTTGGACTTTCTGACACGGCTGGGCGCGCTCTTCGTGGCGTCGCCACGTATCTGCGGAGCGGTCGCAGCCCCTTGATCTTCGCAAGTAGGGCCACGTGTTCGTTTTCTACCCGCCGGAATCGCAGCTGGTGCTTGCTCTCTTGCAGGCCGTGGACGTCCGGGGAGCACGTGTTTGGTCGACCTACGCGGAAGCCGCATGGGCTGAACGTATCCTCGGTTTGTTGGGGTTTGTGTTTTTTCTTCTTGGGTTTGGAGCGTCTTTGACCCTTCTAGACTGACTTCAAGATACTCCCCGGAGTAGTGTCTGACCTTTTTGCTGCTTCCTTATTAGAAGGGGGGGAGCGCCCCTTTCTTGAGCAAATTGTGACCGGGTATTCTCCCTTGACGGCCCTGGTTGATCTTCTCATCCCCTTTTCTTGACTCGTCGTGCAAGGGCCTTTTTTTTCAGTCAGAAACCACAAACGCGCCAGGTTCATAAACTGGTCCTTTTTTCCCCGCCCCCTGAATTCCCAGTGCCCACACCGATGATGTACCTTTGGTGATTCGAGGTGCCCCCTTTCCGCGTTCCCTTCGGGTTTTTTACATCGTCTCCGCCGTAGAAACATATGCGTCGTTTTAGTTCCCCTCCCGCCCCTCCGACGAATTTCCCGGTGTCCTTAAACCACCCGGGTGTGCTGGTGGGCCTAGTCTGTTGGGAGGCTTTTTGTACATATTTTAGTTACCCCCTTCACAGGTGGCAGTGTCGCCACCCCTTTTTTCAGTCCTCTGGACCGGGCTCGTCCTTTTTCTTGATGGTATGGGAGAGGCCCCTGTTCCCCCAGTGATCGTAGTGAACGTTTACATCTTTACTTAGTCCTTTGAGCCCAGTGCCCGTACGAGCAGTTGAGGGTCTCGGACAAAGGGCCTACTTTTCCCCGTTTTTTTTCACCCCCTTTGGCGTGTCCCTTGGTTCCCTTCTTGGCCTTCCCGATTGTGTGAGCCGGGTCCCTGACAATGAAAGCCGAAAGGTTGGCGTCGTTAACGGCGCTGGAAACCCTTTCCCCCCCCCACCCAGTAGTTCGTTTTTTTTCATTGGTTTGTCTCTGGACCGACGTTTGTGGTAAGCCGCTGCCGTCCCGTGTCTCTTTGGTTTTTCCTTGGCTATGGCAAGTAATTAACCCGGTTTTTTCGCATGTGATATTTCTAGACCTATTCTCTAAAGTAGTGTGCGCAGTTTTTCTGGAAACGGGCGCGGAAGTAGACTTTTCCCCCCCGATTTTTTTCTTCTCTCTCCCCTCCAATAGGGCCTTATTGGTGACGTCGTCGTTTTCCACAGTATTTCCCTTCCCCCCCTTCCCCTCCCTTGATCTCTATTTACTCACTTTGTGTGTGAGATGATCCACGTCTTTGGGAACTTATGGAAGTGCTCCTCCTTGGCCACCAATCTTCTCCGATGTGTGAGTTCTCCCAGCCCCGCCCCCCTGCTGGAAGGTCTTGAACTCCCGGCTCACGTTGTAACGTCCAGTCCTCCTTTGATATAAGAGTTCGAAGAGCACTTTCCTCCCTACCCACGTACTGGAATCTCCGAACCCGCTCCCCATGGGACTTTGCTGCCCCTTGGAGGATTCCCCGAACATCGTGCTTTCCAACACCCCTAAAACATTAAGCGTTGTTCCCCCTCAGGCATCGGTCCGTGTCCCGATCCTGAACCGGCACCTCCCTTTTTCCCTGCTTTGCCTTGTCTACAAGGCACTCTTTTTTCGACCAACCGGGACCTGGACCCCATCGTTACTTTCCCCCCAATCCCGGTGCAGTTGGGCAAAATCTTCTTATCGGCGTCTCTCGTGTCCCCCCCCCCCCCTTTCCCAGGGCACCGGTGGACGTTTGCCCCTTGAATGGCCACCGCCCTCCGCATCAAGACGCTGGTTGTTGAAACCCCCTCCACCTCCCCCACAGTTTTGAAGGCGACCGTGACCCCAGCCCCTCCCCCCCCCCCTCGCAACCAGCACCCTTGTTGTTGCTGATTCCCCCCCCTCTTTCCCTGCGTGTTCGCCTTTAGGTGCGTTTTTTTTTTGCTATGAGGTTTTTTGCCTTTCCGGACCTGGTTTGAGACCCCTCAGGCTCTCGCCGTGCCGGCCACAACCTACGGAAGGGGTTTGCGAGCGGCTATGAGCGGAGAAACTGCGAGACCTTTTTGATGACTTGATCCTTTGTTTGTTCAACCTTGATTTCTAAGAATGTACTACGGTTCCCCTGCGGACTCTCGAGCCAATGTCTGCCGTCCATTCCTTAGTCGGAAAGTCCAGTGGTTTCGAACCGTATTCCTGTTTTGCGCCCTCCGCCCCCCCCCGGCCGATCTTTCCCCATGTCGCAATTCGCTTGGTAGGATCCGCATTTTTCCCCCCCACCCCCCCACCCCACCCCCCTTGACGAGGATTTTTTACCGCCCACCGCCGTTGCACCGCCAGGCCCCCCGCGGCCACAGACGGCCCCCCCCCCCGCGGCCCTTCCTGCCCGGTCTTCAGGTTCACGTCTACCACCTCCTGGTTTTTCGCCGCGCACCTTTTTTCGGCGTTTGCGGTGTGTTGGTGGGTGTATTTTGCATAGATGCACATCATCCCCCGTAGCGCTAGGCAGGATTGACCGAGTGTACCCCCCCCCCGCGGCTTTGCCGTTAACTTAGGCCCGTTGACATTTTCGATATTTCGTTTTCTGCAACCTGATTTCCTGACCGCTTGGTCGACACAGCCCCCTCTGGAACCACCAACCCTCTCGCAGAAGATGTCTAATTCGTCCACACTTCGGGTTTTCTTTTCTTTGGGAGATGCTTCCCTCCCACCCCCAAACCCAAAACCCCCCCAACACCCCCCTGCGCGAGTAGGACCTCCCCCCGGACTGGCCGGTTACAAAGACGAACATTCCTTTTGGAGCGGGACATGGTCGGTGAGTGACCCCCTGCCCCGGTCCAATTGAAGCCAACGGGAGAGAGCCCCACACGCACCAGGGTTTTGCTTGGCTGCCTGTCTTGTGAGCGTGTATTTCAACAATGGAACGAGATCCGTCCCCCCGCATTGCAGTGTCCCTTTTAGGGTGACTTGGCTTCGAGTGAACTCGTCCGCTGCTGCGGCGGGTGAACTACACCGCCTTTCCCCCTTGTCCCTCCCCCCGGGGTCTGTGAGTGGTGGGTTTTGTGCCCTCGGCGAGAAGTTCATTGACATTGATGGAGTAGCGTACGGCCCCCAGGTTTTAGTTCATACGGCCAACACGTGATGTCACCAACTGCTTGTGTTGCCCAGTATACTAGGCCCCGCTTGGGCTATTTGGGCTTGCGGCTGGGGGGGGTGTTGTCTTTTTTGTTGTGGGGGGGTGGGGGTTTGTGGTGTGTGGTTGTTTTGGTCTGTAAACACACGGGCACAACCCACGGTGGGCTCGTTGCTGCAGTTTTGGGTCCACGCGGGACTCGTGCCGTGTGCGGTTCAATCTCGAAGCATCAGAATTCGCAGCCGTCCCCCCCCCAGATTGACCCTTCTTAGGAGTCGCGTCTCAAACCGTGAGATGTCTTGATGCACTACGGATACCCCTCCATATTTTTCCGGGCTGAACCGGCTTCTTGGACCGTGACCCCTATGGTTGCCAGACTTCTACAACGTCGCCCCCTGAGCCTCGAACCTTTCCCAGGCAGGGCCTTGTCCCTCCTAGAAGATGGCCGTTGTCCTGGAACCTTGTTAAAGAAGTAGGGATTTGCGCAGTGAACATTGACCTTCCCGGTACTCCGGCCGCATCACAGCATTTAACTAGCGCATGCTGGTCCCCCCGTCCCCGTGGTCCTTTGTTCGCCAGTGGTTCTCCGTCTACGCTCCTACGTCGTCTCCGGGTTTTCCGGGGAAGATTTTTCGCGGACCCTTTAGCGCCCCCCCGTTCCCGGGGCCCCAGTGAGCCACCCCCGACGGACCCCTTCTCCGCCTGAGCAGGTACAAACTGTCTTTGTCGCGTACCAAGTCGATACCTCGTTGCAGTCGTTTTCGTGCTCGGCGCCCTTTGGTTTTTCCCTGGGCTTTGCAGTCAATCCTAGGTGAGTTTCCCGGTCGTTCAACTTCCCTGGCGCACGGTGGGCCAGCCATGTCCCTCAGGTTACAGTTTCTCTCTGAGGATCGCGTTCCCGTTCCGGGCATCCGCCCCTCCTAATAAGTCCCGCGTTCAACCGTTTCCGATCCGGTTTCGGCAAGAAGGTGTTTTCCCTCACCGAGACGTTAAGGAAGGGGAACCCTTGCTTGTTAGGTTGACCAGCCATAGGTAGAGCCTAGCCAGTAACTAGCGATAAAATCTTCTCCCTTTTTTTCCCCCTCCGTTTTTGTTGAACTTCTATTTTCCTTTGACTACGTTGACGTGAGAAAGAATCTCTGTTTTACCCTCCCAACCTTTTTTTTGCCTTACTTTTCTTTTCCTCAAGGGACGGACGATCCGGTTTTGACAAATTTCAACAGTTTCACAATGACTGCCGTGGATGCCGCCGTATTTCAATTAATTGACTTTTTTTTATTGTTGGACCGGGCCATGATGGTTGGACTTAGCCCCCCGCTCCAACTTTTACCATGATAGCCATCTTACTGGACTCATCTCACCTGTTCAAGGGTCCGCTGTTCACTTGAATGTTCGGCTTTTTCCGCCTACGTGCAAACGTTTATTTTTGGATTGGACTCCCCTCGTGAACCGACACTAAGGCGCTCCGAGGAAGTACCCCACTTCCAGGTCCCCCATTCGGTCCCCGTTGGAGATTTTTCTTTCACGGTATTCCATGGTTTTAAATCTCCAATCGAGAACGTTCAAGTATGGCCTTTTTTTTTCTTTTTTCATAATTTGTGCCCGTCCGTGTCTGGCGTTCAGTTTTTGTTTTATCTTCGGACACAAAGGAGCCCCCTCCCTTCCGTTTTTCAGTTGGCCTCTTTCGTGACTCCCCCTCATTTAGACCCTTGCGGTTTTTGTTGGGCACCTTCCTTTCCTTTTCTTGGCCGATGCTGGATTTTGGATTTGCGCCGTCTATGGCTGGGGCCCGTGGGTTGTTTCCTCTTTCACCTATCTTTCCATAAAGACGCTTTCCGTCAAAGGTGACCCCCTCCCATCGTCCTTTTCAGGCACTTTTTGTGAAGGTTTGCTGAGACGTATTCGCCTGGAGAGTTGTTTGTATGATTAATTCCCCCCCCCTATTTTTGTTCTGGTCCCCGTTCCCCCTCCTGCGTCGCAGTCTTTCCTTGAAACGCTTTTTTAGTGGTCTGCCTCTTATAATTTTTTCCCGTGCAACAGGTGCCGAATCGATTTCCTCTAACTGCCGGTCCGCCCCTATTTTGCATCGCTTTCTTTCTTCGTTAGCCGCTGTCGCGATTTCGACACAACATTGGTCCCTTCTTTCTGGGGCATTGCAGCAGCCCTTTCCCCACCTTGGTTTGGACGACCTGGTTGCCTAGGGCCACGATTTCCGTGGTCCCTTCCCAGATTCCCCCCATTTCTTCGTCAGTTTCCCCCTAGGCAGCTTTCCTTGATATTTTCTTTTGGGGGTCCTTTCATTCTCCCTGGCATGTCTTCCATTCCTCCTCTAACCCCCCCCCTCCCCCGGAGGACTCTAAGTTTTGAACGGGACTAGAGTTTCACTCCCTTTTAATAGCCTATGTCGCTCGCCGAACGACCCAGCAAAGGTCGATCGGCTTTTTGTTATCCCCCCTTACCTTTGGTTCAGACTGCCTCCCCTCAGACGTGCCTCAGCCGTCCTGGTGGGCTTTAGTTGCTCTTTCCCTGTTTCCCTCTATTTTCTTTGGGCGTGGTCTACCTCTCAGTTCCCATGGGTTAAGTTGATCGTTTTCTTTGGGCCGGAGGTCCTTTAGGAGCAAAATTTTTCGGGTTCCCACCTGGAAGGATCTCATCCGTCCCCACTGTCCTGTACGTCTTTTTCTGACCGTTCGGCATTAGTGCTTAGTTTTAGTTGTGCCTAGTCTCTCTTTCACGTTTGCCTTTCCGAGATCTGTCGGGCCCCCCCCTTATGGATCGTCCGTGTGGGCAAGCGCTCGCCTGCCCCTACCCAGCGACTTCCGCTGTTCTGTAATTTCTCTTACGGTGTTCCGCGAGGCGTGCTTTTTTTCCCCAGCCTTCAACTCCTTCTCATTTAGTTTTTGACGAATTTCTTCCTTATGTAGGTGGGGGGGTCGTGTCACCGTTCTTTAATCCCCCTTAAGGGTTATGCAATATTCCTACGACCCGCCGTCGGTTCCCTTACCTGGCTTGTAGGATGGTAGTAGCTATGCTTTTTTTTTTTCCCCCAAGCTAGTCGGACAGCCGGGGCCCCCGCACTGCTCGGTCTTTTTCCCCCCGTTAGAAAAATTCCACACCATAGCGGCCGTCCCAAGGTACTCCCATGAGAATCCCATGATTGCTGTTTGTGAGGCTTTTTTCATTTCTAAGGGTTTACGAGTTCCTCAAGAAAATCCCATCGGCTGGAGACCCTTCAATTTGGTCACAAGTTTCGCGACCCCCCCCTGTTTTTTTAAAATCCCGGAGTCACATGAGCACCACCTTTGGATGGTTGTGAAGATTTTTTCTCTTTTTGTAACGATCCCTTTTACTTAAATTGGTGTTGCCGTGTCTTTTAC
>Ga0179593_1409356_pt1 | contig 10861 bp, 15 predicted proteins | sample CZODoug2_1_08_16_FD_185931 | JGI IMG/M metagenome (GOLD analysis project Ga0179593, IMG submission 185931) | Vadose zone soil fungal communities from Angelo Coast Range Reserve, California, USA - CZODoug2_1_08_16fungal (PacBio error correction) | ecosystem: Environmental > Terrestrial > Soil >... | reverse complement strand
TTTTCCTCTGGACTACGATAGTCTTCTGGTGATCATTGGTGCACGTTTCTCGTTCCGGTTTGTTCTTTTTGTTTCGTTGCTCCGATTTGGGAGCGGGCTTGCCTCGGCTCTCCCCCCTGCGCTGAGCTGCACGCGCCTTTTTTTTTTTTTCTCTCTGGGTGGACTTTCTTTTTCGACGAACAATTTTCTCATAGGCTGTCCCGAATTATCCTTCGTCCCCGGGCAATCGATTGGTTCCCCAGTCCTCCTCTTTCCGGAGGAGTCTTAATAGGTTTTCCTTCGCTTGAGGTGTGGTCCGCGGCCCAGCACGGCGCGGTTTACCCCAGCTCAAGCGCTGCTCTGTCATCTTCGCGACACCGATTTCTGCCGAATTTTAGAGCGAAGCCTCACCATTTCCTATGGCGAGCTGCCTTCCCGGCCGTCCCGCACACCTTCGAGGCCTTGCGCCTCCTTTCTTTTTTGTCAAAAATCAAATGCAACCCTTGACCTTCTTTCTCCTCTTCGCTGATTACGCTGCATATGTCGGTCACTAAGGAGTCTCTCCTTCGACTTTTCGGAGTCTGCCCTTATTTTTCCGGTTTGCTTGCATCGTGGTTGGGGCCTTCTCCCCTTTCCTCAACGTGCGCTGAGTATCACTTTTCTATAGTGTTTGATCTCGGTGGTACCGAAGTTTTTTGTGTCCTGTCATCAGCCTTGAGACGAGTCGAAAAAAGTCCATCGTAACCTTCAATCCCATTTTTTTCCCTAGCAGAATTCTGAAGCTTGCAAGCTTTTATTGACTGAGTTTTTGCGGACTGCAGCGCCGTGCTGTTGGTCCTTCTTCCACCTGGGTGTCCAGTCTCTGTGATGAGGCCGGCCTCTGCTCTCCCCCGTCCTCATTCTTTTTTTGCCTGGCCACGTTTGCATGGACCTCGGCATTTAATGCCCCACAATTACGGTCTCCCCTCTCCTATTTGCTTCTCCCAAACCGTTCATCTTCTTTTTTTTTTTTTTCTTCCAATAACATGTTCTTCAACGGTCCTTTCTTTCCTCATTTTTTGGCAAACGTGGGTTGCAAGGAGAACATTTCGTCGCTGAAGTCTGCCCATGACTTCGCTTCTTCTTTTTTCCGCGGAATATTCGCGGCTAGTGCGGTGGGACTTCCCCATGGTCCCCCTTTGGCGGAGACGGGGTTCCTCCCTTTCTCATGTCCCCCAACTTGCTCAATATGCTTCTTTTGAACCCCCCCGTGCGGCGACTTCTCCTTCAATGTTTTTTTTCCCATACCTGGGTTGTTGATTTTTACCGCTTCCTCGCCTAGGCCTCGGTTCAGAGACTTTTCCTTTTCCTGAATTTCGCTCAGCAAATTTTGGTCGCTTTTATGGCCATCGTAGCCGTAGTGTCTTTCGTTCTCTTATTGTATGATACGGCAATTCCTTTGCTTTCGCCTTATCCCAACTCATTTTCCCACGCCTATCACTACCCCCTCCACCCTGGCGCCCTCGTAGTATGCGGTGCATGGCTTTGATTTGGGAAACTTTCGTCTCTTCCCTCCCTCGGCGCGTCCCTTTTTCTCTCACCATGCTTCGCTCGGCGAGTACTTCTTTTTTGTTCCCCCGTTCCTTGGCTTGGTCGGCTCCTCCGGCCGACCTACCTCCCCCAACTCGATGCCGATTTTTTCTTTCCTGTTAATATGAAATGGGGTTTTGCCTGGATGATTACACAAATCTTCGCTTTTTCGCGTGAGCATTCGCCAATTGTCCTTTTTCTCCCAGCCTCTTTTTTCATCCTCCTCCGTTGTTTTGTGCTCTGATTGCTTTGCAACCTGTCGCAAGCTCAAACGCGTTGGTCGCTGGGTCCGGATGTTTCTCATCCCTGCCGTTTCGAACCCCCCCTGAATAACGCCACCGCACCCTCCTGGTCTTTTCTTTCGTTCCGTTGTGAGGCAAGCACGGCTTTCGCACCAGAGGTTAGTACTCTCCGAGGGTTCTCCTTGACGCCTCGAGCCGGTTTACATTGTTCTATGTTCCCCTAGGGACGCAGCTCTTCTTTGCATTGCGCGGTGATTCCTTTTTTTTTTAGCGCTCGGGGATCTTCCTTCTTTCGATTTTTCACTCGTTTTACAACACGTGCCAAGACCTTGCCTAGACAATTTGACGCTCCCCGTTTCTTGCTTAGCTTCACGATTTGTCATTTAATGTACTCCCTTTTCTCGCGGGTCATTCAGTCCGAACCGCTGTACTTCTCCCTGAACTCGATTCCTCGCGTCGGTATTCATCTCCCCCCAGGTAGTTTCCCGATCCGCCCCACGTGAGACTTCCTCTTTTTTAACCTCTTTCTCCTAGGTAATTGGGGGGAGGCGTTTTTGCTTTTCCCGCCCCATTTAGAAAATTCCCAAAGGTTTTTGGGCATCGCGGATCTATCCCCACTTGCAGCGGAATCCGGCATCTTTTAAGCGGCGTTCATGGTCCTGCGATTCCGCAAGTGCGAATGTTGGCCCAGCACGGTCTTCAATCCCATTTTCAATTTCAGATGTTTGGAAAGCAACCCGTGTTTTTTATTTTTGCGTAATGTTGTTCAAGTCGCCTTTCATTGCCAATTGAGAACGTGCCTCCGACCACCTCGCAGGGCACTGTTGCCATTTTTCTCTATGACTCATGTGCCTGGACCCTTTTTCGGCGAAGTCCAACATGAACGTTTCCTCCCTGCCCCAATCGTCGACAACAGCGCCAAGTGGCCATTCAGAAGGGCTTGTTGCTTCATTTCTTTTCTAGGACTCAATTGCGTCTTTCCCCGTTTCCGGCTGATGACAAGAACTCTTCAGAAGTTCTCTAGATACTACTCCTTTTTTCAGCCCGTGTTGAATGCATCCTCTTAGCGCTTTCCTTTCTCCTTTCACGTTCATACCTTTTCCCCCCTCTTCTTCGCCCACTATCTGAATTAGGCCTACACTCAAGCCCGTCAGCGATTCTATTTCTCCATGTTCCATGTGGACTTTTGGCCTGCCCTCCCCCCCCTCTTGAAGGTTTGTTCGTCCCTTTTTAGTAGGCACATGCAGGCTCCCATTGTTTTTCCGCTCCCATTCCCGGCAGTACAGAAACGCGACCCTCGCTTTTTTCCGAAATAAGCCTTGGCAGCGATTTGTTCTTCGTGTGACCGCGATTTTTTCCTGTCTTCCTTGGGGCCGAGTTCTTACTCCCGCGGAATTTAGAACTGGCCCATCTCCTCCTCCGCTCTGCTTTTTTGGAAGACCCCCCTATTGCCGATGATCAACTCCTTGTATACTTTCTCCCATTACATGATCCTTCACGTCGTCGGTTTCCCATACACGCCACCCCATGCTCAGTATTCCGGGCCCCACCCCCTTTTTTGTTTTTCAGAGCACGGTGCTGGGTTTTCTCCCCCTCCGCCACACCCCTTCACAGCAAATTATAAATCCTAAAGACAGACCGGACTATCTTCTTCTTTTCCGGCTCTGTATTACCCTTTCCGGCTCCCAAAAGGCCGGGCGCGCTTACTCCCTTTTCTTTTTTGGTGTAATTCTTCTTTTTTCAGCCATTTCAGTCCCTTTCTTTTCCTCCTCCTTTTGAGACTTCAAGGGCTGTCCCCTTTTTGAATCCATCCAGTCGGTGACCTTTTTTTCTGCCCCCTTTTGCGCCGTGCCATGGCCGATTTCTTTTGTTACTCCGATATTTCCCATTCGCGAACCAAGTCATCGGTTTTTTTGTTTTTTATTCCGGTTGCTTGGGTGTTCTTTTCCCCCAGCTGGGCGCTCGCTTTTTTTTCTTTTCTTCTTGATACATCCTGTTTGGCGTGTACGTTTCCCCCCCCCCCAACCAAAAAACAAAACCCCCCCCCCCACACCCAACAAACACCCCAACCCCCCCCCCCCAAAAACCCCCCAACAACCCAAACAAACAACAACCCCCCCCCAACCCAAAAAAACACCCCCCCACCCTTTTAGGCGCTTGGGCCGCTTCTACCTTTATTTTGCTTTTTCCCCGATACCGGCTTTTTTTTTCTACAGGTTCTGAATTCCTCGATGTTTGTCATAGGGCAAGGAAATCTGCCCTCGTCGAAACCCCGAAGAAGCGTAATTTTCGATTCTCTCTAGCTCAGGACTTAGTTGTTTCTGCCGAATTTTCGGCTGATTGGTGCCATTCCCTTTCTTTTTCCCTGGCATGTGCCCCGGTATTTTCTCACACACATCACTGTTTTCTTGATAGCTTTGCTCTGACTTCTTCTTTTAGCATTACGGAATTCTTATTCGCTGGTCCGTGTTATGTCGGTCTTTCCTGCCCCCCTAAAGTCTCTCGACTGTTTCTTCTGTGTGAATTATTGTCTCCTCTAGGGTATTTTCGCCCGGCTGCTCAAAACAAGGGTCCATCGTTCAAGCTCTTCAGCTAGTGGCTCCTGCTTTTATCTTCTTTCTCGTCAGCTTTTATTTTTTTTCACTGATTATTTTCCGCCCGTTCGAAATTCTCCCCCAAATGAGCCAGGGGACCCTGCGTCCTCCTTTATGGCCAGTTGGCGCTGTTGTCGCCTGTATTCTATTTCCCTTTCGTGTTTGTTGGAATAGATGAACTTTTTTCTTCCGGTCTCTTGCAGATGAGCGCGCCTCGGCTCCAGTTTTGCGATTTTTGTGCGGAGTGCGCTTCTTCTGGCCCGGACACAATTGCGCTTCCAACCAATTACGGCCTCTCCCCGCGGTTGCTTCGTTCCACTTGCAACAATTCTTCTGGCCACGGATTTTTTTTGCTGGTACTTTTTGCAAGGATGAACCCCCGTTTCGCTGACGTCCGCCCCCTGACGATTCCCCTCCCTTCCCCGATTTCATTTTGCAGTTTGAAGCGCTTTTTCTTTCAGACCGCCCTGGAAACATTTTGCCGGAGTGGGTCAGACTTCCCTCTGCACCTGTCCCCCCCTGAACGGTTTCCCCCAAGTTTGCCTCTCCTTCTTTTGCCCCCCAGGTTTACGAGCGGCGATCCCGTGTCGCACTTTGTAAACGACTTTTTCCCTTCTTTTTCCACTTAGTCTTTTTGACTGTAATTCTCTCCGCCCCCTTCCCCAAATTTTATGGCATCTAGGAAGTGGATTCGGGCCCTCATCAGCGTTTTCGTTTTCCGATTTGAGGCCCTGCCGTGGCAAGTTTCTTCTTCCCCCACGCAAGATGGTACAGATCATTTCTCCCCAACGCAGGGATCCCACACTCGACTAGGAGCAGTTTTTCCTTTTTGTCTCCCCAGCTTCGGGAGGCCCCGTCACCTAGCACGTTTATCTTTTTCGTCTGATACGTTGGAGAAAAGCTGCGATCGAGTTAATTTGATTTTGCTCTTTTGCGTGTTTACTCATCACGGTCCCGTGTTTAAGTGGTCCTATGTCCCTTCCGGCGCTGTTTATTACTGAATGGTATCACTTATGAGACAACTCTTCAGCGCGATCGTCATTCGTTTATTTCCTGCGAATTTTTGCTCCCTCTTTTTCCTTTCCCTGTGGTGTGAGAGATAGAGGACAGCGGAAACATGTCGGCAATGCTCCCCACCCCAAACGCCCCAGTGCGACCTCGTTAAGGATGTTATACCTATTTCAAACAAAAAAACACCAGAGATATTTAAAACGTTCCCAATATCTTTTCCTGATTTTTTGGCCTGTTCTCACTTTCTTCATTTAAGCAGGAGAGTTTTTTTTTTTTCTCCCTGCAGAGAGTAATCGAAGTATCCAGGATTTCCGGGAACACTCTCGAGCCTTAGCCGAGGGCCTTTCTCCCGAAATCCGGACATGAAGAGAATTCTTTCTGCCCCTGCCCTCGAAGGGGCGTGACTTTTTCTCTTTTTTGGGTAGGCTTGATAGTTTTCTTCTGGAGTGGATACTCGGCGACACTTCCCAGGGCCTTTTTCCGTTATCCAATTTCTCCCCTTGATCGTCGAACTCCCACTCGGCTTCATATTCCCTCTTTGTTTAGCCCCTTTCTCTTGATCAACCCCTGCTATGTAAAGTCATGTTACCGCGATTCATCGGTTTTTACGTCCGCCGTGCTTTAATATCCCAACTTCTTTGCCGCTTTCGTATAACCCATTGGCAGTTTTCTCATGTTGGTTGTGTCCCACCGTTTAGCTTCCTTTCGTTTTTTTATTTAGACACGACCCGTCCCAATTTTTTCATGGATGTCTTTGACCCTTCTCCAACACTGCGACTCTTCCCCCGTCAACCCTCTGTGGAGACGTTGCGAAACTTCATTTTTCGTCGACCTCAGGGACGAAGGTGCTTGCACGGTTTTCAGTTTGCTGAACCCCCTTTTGCAATCTTTTCAGCCCTTTTTTTAGTCTGCTGCCTCCGTGAAAGAACCCGCTTTTTTTTGTCCCGAATTGTTCAGTCTGAGTTTCCACTTGTTTGTGCGGGTACAATGGTTTCACGCCCGGCCGCACGCCTTCCCACCTACATTCTCCGGACTGTCTGAGTCCCGTCTCTCCTATGCTGTCGTGCAGTTACTCCCCCTTTCTCGCCGAAGTCTTGTCCGGCGCCTGCCTTTCCTACCCTTATCCCCCCTCTTTGTCCCAGGCGCCAAGCTTGTTCTCTTCTGAATCCCCTTTTTTTTCCGTATTTTCGGCTTTATTTTTCCCCCCCTTCCTCGGTCCTCTAGTGTCTTCATTTGTCCCTCCCGAAAAGATCGAGCGTTTTAATCCCCCTCGTTCCAGAATTTCGCCGCAGGTGTTTGGAAGGCAGCGGCTTTCTCCCTTTCTTTTCATTTTCCACAATCCTTCCTGGACACAGGACCCTTCTGATTCTTTTTCCACACCCTTCGGACTTTACTATGCATATGTAGACTCCGAATTCGTATTGCCTCCTTTGTTGTGCATCTTCCCTCCTCAAAGACATCCCACGTCCTTACACTGATTGTGTTTTCTTTCTTTATCTTGAATGTTTTGCACATATTCCAACCTTTGCTGTGTCAGCCTCCAATTCTCTTAGAAGAAATTTTTCGGCCTGAGACAACGAACCGTCGTTGAGATCGCGGCTTTTCCTCACAATGAGGCGTTCGCTTATTCGCTGGCTTTAGACAAATGGTGATTCGGTACTTGACCACCACCCAAGCTTACTCCCCTTCATTTTCTCCCCCTCACGGACTTCAGGTTCGGGGGAATCCCCTCGCTTTCAGAGACCGATTATCTCCTTCTTCCCTTCACGTATTTTTTTAGGCGCAGCCACGCCCCCCCCCAGGATCTCGTGCCCCCCACTCTTGCATTTTTCTTTCCTGTGTGTTTTTACATTCGTCCGCACCACCAGCAACCTTTCAACAATCACCCCCCCTTATCCTACCGGACACGATATTCGTTTTTCGTCATCTTCCGCGTCCGATCTGTAGCCCCCCCCTCCCATCGCACTGGCCGGCGCCCCGCTCGAATTAGCCCCTCCCCTATTGGCTTTTCTTCTTCGATTTAGTACTTTTCTTAACATAGCTATATTTTTCCCTTCCTACGTTTGATAGACCTTCTTTTGAGGGCGGTCTTGCATCCCGTGACGTCTCTTGGATTTTTTTCCTCGCCGGTTGGGCGCCGTGGATTTTGCGTACTAAATCGTTTTTTCTGTATCACTGCACCACGGCATTCTTTTGGTCTTTTTTTCGTTTTCTTTTGAACGTTTTTCTTTTTCGGGGCTTGCCGAATGGTCCACCCCCCCCCCCTCCCCTCCCCCTTTCTTTCTGATTACGCGCCCGTTTGTTCTTCTTCTGATTGGTGTTTCGTGTTTGTCACCCCCCCCCAGTGAAGGGTTTCAGAGGAATTCGGTCTACATCGGTCTACCTCGGCATTTTTTGTTTCTCTCTTTTTTTCACCTGGCCAAGAGCTTCTTGGAGATGATCCAGGTTTTTGTCTTCTGGGGTTGATCTTCCATGCACAGTGCTCAATCTTTCGGTCCGAACCACACGAAGAGTAGAAGACTGTGCCCCCAGTAAAACCACAGAAACAAACAACACACCCCACAACCGCGACTAAACAAAACCAAACAACCCACCCCAATGCCACCAAACCCCACCCCCCCCCCCCCCCCCCCCCCCCAGTCGTTTTTGCAGCCAGACTCTTTCCTACCTTTGTCCATCGTTTCTCTGCCCTTATGGCTATTTTTCCCTGTTGATGAACTGCGATGGGCCCTTGTGCGGTACTTCTTGCTCCTGACACCTTCAAAGATGGGTCCTGAGTTTTTCTTGCTTTGCTTCAAATTTTTCCCCTTCCCTTGAATGTCCGAATTCCTATTCTGCTGCATTTATTTATCATGAAGGGTAATAAAGATCTGGGTTGGCCGGAGTCTTAGTGAATCGGGAATTGGTCGATTGGGCGCCCCATCCGCCTTCTGTTTATTAGCGCTTCATTTTATCTTGCTCAGATCACTTTTCTTTTCATCTCGGTCGACATGATGGCCGCCGTTCGCCTCTAGTCACTACGTCCCCCCAGTGGATCCTCCTTTGCTGATGGCAGCGTCTGTTGTACGCTGAGTCTTCGGCAACAGCGCCTTCCCTTTGGAATTCGTTCGGCACCTTGGTCGTGTCCTGGGTCATGGCTTTTTACCTTTTCTCCCCTGCCTGCGAAGGATGTGTTTTGCGTGTCCCGGCTCTTCATTTGGCTCAGGCCAAGTCCGCCCCCCCGGAACACCCCCTTCACAAAGCGGTTGCTTTCACTGCAGCTTCCTTTCTTTCCCCTGCAAATGGTTCTCTTGCTGGAACTTTGGGCAAGGAGGCTTTCTAGGTTAGGTTATCCCCTTCCATTGCCCCGCTTACTCTCTTTTGGGAAGATGCGGCTATGTTGGAGTTCTTCCTTTTTGTCCCCTGTAATTTTCGCTCGGGCGTGGTCGCCATCGCCACTCAAACAACTGCCTCTGGAGCACCTTTTTTTTTCCCCTTTTTTTTCCTCTCCACTTGTGGTGACCAATGTCTTTCGGTTTTTTTTTTTGTGAGCTGTATCTAACGGCGCTTACCTGCGGACCCTCTCGGCCTACTTTTATCGCGTTTGTCTGTCTTCCTCGTTGGTCTGATACCCACCACGCTTTTCCTTCGCGGATTGTGATTTGACGTCAGCGTTCGTGTCCTTGTACTCTTCCGTTCACGGGTGTCTCTCACTCCATCTGCGCAATGTGATCACGTACCCCAGCCCTGCCTCTCCTTCATTTTTCTGTTGCGAAGTGTTTTTGATTTGAACAAATTGAACTCGTGCCATTCGTTGACACGGCGAGAGTTGTTGCCAAATTTGTATCTGCTAGTACTCCCTTTTTTCCCCCCACCGTCCGTGAGGACGTTTGGAGTCCTCCACCGCTCTTGCCCTTTGCCTTTTGTCTGTTATAATCTAATGGTCTTAAACGATTCACTGATACCCAATCGGTCTCCCCCCCTAGATTCCCTCTTTTTGAGCTTTGCGACATGGTTCCCCTCCTCCTCGTTGTTTGTGGTGTTGAGTTCCGCGTGTTCCCATTGCCACCATGTCGCTCCACCGTTCTACTCGATCTGGTCAGGTTTGTTTCTCCTAATCCTCCCCCCCTTTTCCCCGACCAAAACCCAATTAAGATTCTAAGCTCGATGGTCCTCTCTTTTTGGCCGAAGTTCTTGTTCTCTTTCTCCGTCTCGGTTGGTAGCCCCCCCTAGTACTAGCCTTCTTTTTTCTCCAAAGGGAATCACCGATCCCCCCCCCATCTTCGTTTGGATACCGTGGTTTTTTGTCAACGTCGGTAGGTTTGTGTCTCTCGTGGCTTGTTTTCTTTTTTTTCGTTGATCCCTTCTGCATGTCTTTCCTCCCTCTTGCCAGCTTGCCGGTATCCGTTTTTCGGAGGACTGGTTTTGATGCCATAACCCTCTTGTCTTTGTCTGACCTCTTGTCCTTCTTCAACCTGTCCTGTTTACGCCGTGCTTAACATTCCCTTGCCGCTTAAACCATTGGGTATTTACCTTGGTCAAAACGTTCTCTTTTTTAGCTTTTTCATGTTTCCTTTCCCACGTTGGCCTCCAAATTCAGGGGCATGGTGACTTTGCAATAGTCCTCGAATCTCCCGGCCCTCATTAAAGCTTCGAACGTCCTGTTTTTCCCGGCTCCGTCCCTTGCGCCTTTGTCTTTCCTACTTATCCTGAAAATCCATTTGTCCCCCTGGACTTTTCTTTAAGTTCGTGAAAGCAACTTTTCTTTGTTCCAGTCGAGGATCGCCTTTCTTCTTTTTTGGAGGAGCGAACGGGCATTTCCTATCGTACCTTCCTGGCCTTTTCTCGAGTCACGCGTTTCGACCGTCTAGGGGCCCGACACCCTTTCTACTTTCAAAACCCCACTGTCGGCGTTCCCCCGTTATCCCTCGTCGAAAACGCTCCCTTTCTCAGGGCTTTTGGGCTTCCTGGTTCTATTTTTACGGCGGAATCTTCTTTTTCCCCAAGAACTAGCCCTCTCTAGCGTTTCGCCGCTCCTTACCTCTTTTTTCTCGCTAGCTTCTGCTTCGCGCAATCAGCCCCCCCTGCTTTTTCAATCCTTGCACAATCCGTATCCACCACCTTCTTCTTTTCTAAAACTATGTTTTTTTACCTCTCGTCAGCTCCTTCCTCATACAAATTTCCATTTTCGAAACGGATACATCCTTTGCGTCCTTTATTCCGGTTTTTAGGCCTCTATTGAAGTAAAGGGCCGGTTTCTACCATAGCCTGTGCGCTAAGTTTGCACGCTCATCGCCGATTCGTCTTTGTGTTCCTTTTTTCGTCTTCCTCCTAGCTCTCGCTTCCCTTCGTGTGTTTCTCTGTCTTTTCTCTGCGGTGCCTTTACCACCCACTCCCCATTCCTAGATCTTCACGGCCGGTTCCCTTTTTTTTGGAATAACTCGATTGCGATGATGTCCGATTTGACTGGTGCCCATCCTCTGATCC
>Ga0179593_1286347_pt1 | contig 10861 bp, 15 predicted proteins | sample CZODoug2_1_08_16_FD_185931 | JGI IMG/M metagenome (GOLD analysis project Ga0179593, IMG submission 185931) | Vadose zone soil fungal communities from Angelo Coast Range Reserve, California, USA - CZODoug2_1_08_16fungal (PacBio error correction) | ecosystem: Environmental > Terrestrial > Soil >... | reverse complement strand
GTTTCCTGTTCCTCCTATTGAGGCGCATCTTGGGATTCTTTTCTCTCTCGTCCAGTCCCCCATCTTTTTTCTTTCTCACCTTTTTTTTCCCGTTTATTCCTTTCTTGAGTATGTGCTGGTCCCTTTTGCCTGACCATGGGTCCCAGCCCCCATTTTTTTGACAAACAAACCCCCAAGTATTCCACCATTAGCAAGTTAGTTATCTTCTGGTGGTGTTTATTATTTGATTTGTTTAACCCACCCACTTGGGCCGGGTGTAAATTCATCATTTTTCTCTGACACTTTTGCCTTTTAGTTTTTTCCCATGTATCCTGTCCGTTCTTCTGGTTTTACCTCATCTCTTCTAGTTTTCGATTTTCTAGTTGCTAGTTCCCCTCTCTGTCTGTGGTCAAATTCTCGGTGCGCCCTCCCCCCCTTCCGTGAAAGACCTTCAACCACCTCTCCCCATAATCGTCGGCGTTCTGGGGCCTTCTCACCCAAGTTTCCGTCACTTCTACCTTGAATAGAACTTGTAGACTCGACCCCCCTTCTCGCACCCAGGTCCCCCTAGTCGTTTTCGGAAGGCATCTTTTTTTCCCTCCTTCTTTTTCCCCACTTACTCTTTTCCCTTCTTTGTTCCCTCTGACGTTCCCCCCACTGACCTTTATTCAATTCTTATCGGAATGTGACCTTTTTCCCCCCCCCGTACTGACCTGACCTCACATCCCTAAATCACTATTTGGCCCCTTCTTCATTCCAGAGGTCCCAAGTCTCCCATCTCAAGCTTCTTTGTAGTGACGGGTCACCTTCCTTGTTCATAACAATTGAAAGGCTTTTTTTTTTTCTATGGGTGTCCGTTCTTTTGGACCACTCCCCCGTCTTTTTCCAAAACAGCGTCTTTTAGTTTCTTGACGGTGCATTTTCGTGTATAAAGCAGCACTTCTGTTTTCCTTCACGTTTCAATTTTCCTTCCCCCTGAACAATGATGTTGGCTTTTGCCTACCCAGTTGTAGGCGATCGTGAATCTTTGCCAGCACCCAAGGGCAAACCCCCTCTTTGGAAGTTACAACTGCGTTTTTCCTGTTTGCCAACCCCTCTATTTCTTTCAGTTTACAAGCAGAGTATTGGACCACTTTCCTCCCCCGTAAGATTTGAAGGCATTGCTCGCGTGGCACCCCGTTAAGGTCGTTTGATCTTTTTATTTGCTTCCGTACCTTTTTTTTTTTGCCTCCTCCCTCTCTTTAGCTTTCTCTTGCAGATTTCCCGTTTTACTGGACAAACTGACTCATTCCCCTGAGCAAACCTCTTTCCAGCTTGTTGAACTGCCACTCTCTTCCACCGTCCCTCCTTCTTTACCCACCTGCTCTATTTTTCACCCATACTCCCCCCTGTCTGTTTTCCACCCCTTCCCCCCCCCTTTCCTTTTCCTTGTTGCCTATTTATCACCGGGCCCCCTGGATTTCCCGCTTTTTGTCTCGGGAATTCCTGTGCCAATCCACTTTTAATTCTTGGGGACTTGGTTCCCCGTTCGCTTCTTGGTTGAAAAATCGTCTTCAGTCTTCCCTTTGGTCCCCCCCTTTCTTTCCCTTTCGGGGTCCGTTGCAACTTCCTTCACCCTGGCATCCTCACTGGCACTTTCGGCCTTATCGAAATGGACGCTTTTTTTCTTTTGTTTTCCCCCAACCATGTTTTTTGTAGGTAGGGATACCTCTTCACCCCCTCCCATTTTCCAGCCTTTTTCATGGCTTTCCTTTGATAGTGTTTCCTGAAAGTAACTCACCTTGGTCTGCCCCCACCTCCCTGTTCCCCTCGTGGGCTTGGCTTGACAACAACCTACGAGGTTGGACTCTTTCCCTTTTGCATCCCGACAATTTTTCTCACCCTCCACTGACCCGCACCAGACCCCTTTCGTCCCCCCCTTTTCCTACTTCCCCGAAACCTGTCCCTTGAAGTTGCCGTGTTTCATAACAAGCCCCCAACCCCCAAAGGTTGTTTATATTCTTTCTTTCCTAACCCCCTTTATACCCGTGATTTCCACAGGTGAAATTCCTTTGCCGTGTATCAGGTAAAAATTTTTTTTTTCCATTGTCCAGTCCCGTCTCCCCTCTTCCTTTTTTTTCCCCCTTTGTTGTTTTTGATCGATCGGTTCAAATTAACCATGTTTTAGTCCGCAATTGCTCCCAAATGTGACTTCCCCATGCCTGCTCTTTTCTTAACTTTTTTTTTCCTGCCATGCAAGGAACAGACCTCCCCCCCCTTTGTTGGGCTTTTATCGTAAAGGCATTTTCTTTTTTCGTTTTTTGGCCTATAGACGTTTACTCGCCTTTTCTGTTTGTCAGTAAGTTTCTTAAATTTCTTTATTCTGACATCCCATCGGGAGGTTCTTTTGCGTCCCAGTGTTTCGTGGCCTTCGGGCCTGGGTGTGTTTTTTTTTCAGACCATTGTTCTTTCTTCCCCCCTTCCCCCCCAATCTCCATCACTGTTTGTCCCCCTTGTTCAGGTCTTCCCCTCCTCCAAAACCCTTGACCCCAAGGGTCCCACCTTTCCTCTTAGATTTAGATGCAAAGGCCGATTCGTGACCGGAGGTTGCCAGGCCGGGCGTGGTGGGGCGTCTTTTTTTTTTTTTTTCCATTGCCACGTCTCCCGTTCCCCCCATAGACCAACTTCTTGTTTGACGAAGCTTTTCCCGTGGCAAAGTCTTTCGCCAGTCCCCACTTTCACCCCTCTAAAAGAAGTCTATATTCGTTACATGTTTCTTTGGCCCTTGATTCCCATATTTCCTTTTTTCATCCCTGTCTCTTATTTTCAGGTCACCTATCCTTCCAGCTTTCTTGATCTTGTCGGTGTGGAAACTTCCCCCGTTTGGAAGTATTTCCCTAGTTTATTTTTTTTTTCCTCTTTCTCGGTGTTACCTTTGAGACTCTCTTTTTTAATCCCCTATTTGCCCTCCTTCTCTTTTTTATCTTTTGTCATCTTCACTCTTTTGATTTCCCGCTGGATTTGGCTTTTCTTCACGACTATAAATACTCTTGTGACCCCGGTCCGAAGCAATTCAACCAACTTAGCAATCCCGGACCCACTGTTCAAAAAGTTTCACCCCCTACTTCGATCTTCCATCGACTTTCCCCGTTTTTTATCAAAAAATCTTCGTCCCTTGCAATATTCATCATGGAATGACTCAATGAACTACGTTCACCCCCCCACTTAACCTCTCTGTTTTAACTTTCTCCTTTTTTTTTTGACAATTTTCTGTTCTTGCTGTTAACATGTCGGAAGATTACACTTAGTTTCCCCAAATCCCCCCATTTCCTTAATTTCCCGTGCAGTATTGCAACACACGTCCCCCATGATTTTTCTTTCCTGACCAAACTCGTGCCCCAGTCAATTACATCCCCGTTTTTCCCCCCCATTACCGCCACTTAGGTTTTTTCCCCCTCCCTTTTTCCAAAATGAAAAAAATATCATTCATTGTTTTGCCAATCCGTCCCGGTGAACTTCCCAATCCTTGATGTTGCTTTGTGCGGCTTTTTTCACTCTTTCCCTTTTTCAGTGTCCTTAGTTCTGTTTGCCATGTTTTTTGCTTTCGTACTTTACTGTTGCCTTTTGATTCCCCACAAGCTTCCTCCGGTTATCCAGGTCCTGTTTTCCCGTTATGGTCGAAATAGTCCCCTTTTTGAGTTAAGTTCAACTCTGTCTCAACAAAGTGTGCCAACTAACTTACACTTTTAATACTGCCCTTGTCGTACACCCGTTTTTTAGATTCACCCGTTTTTTTAGGGGTTCTGCGTGGCCAGACCCTTTAGTTTCTCAATTACTCTTCCTCTCGACTTTATTTGTTTTTCTTGTTTTTTTCTTCCCTGTATCGTAAGGTCGGGGTAGGTTTTTGTGACGTCGCTCGAGAAGGAAGTGACCTTTTCCACCTTGCCACCATTTCTCAGCCATATTGTTCCGAACAACCCTATCGTCTTCTTTAGGGTCCCTCACCAAATTCCGACTTACTCCCCCCCCTTAGGCGACTTACCCCCCATCCTCTTTTTCCCTTGGCCTTTCGGGTTACCCTGTAGTTTTTTTTTTAGCACCCTAATGCGCCCAAAAGTCCTTTTACCCCCCAGGGCCCCACCCACGAGCCCCTTGTCCCCTTTTTTTTTTGCAAACTACTTTGTTCGGATACCTTACTCTTTTTTCTGGGTTCTTTTGGTCGGACCCACATTTTCTTCTTTTCTAATTCACTTGCGGTTCTCTCCTCTCATGGAATAACTCATGGCCCAATCGGTCTGGCTACTTCAAGTATTTCTCCTCGCTTTGCTGGAATCTAGTCTCTCTCTCTTTTGAGTTTCGATACTGTTTTTGGTTTGCTCACCTTTCAGGGTGACAGTCTTGTACATGACGTTGGTCATTTTTGGATTCTTCTCCCGCCATTCCAGTTGCATTTAATTCTGAGCTACACCGACCATGGTGCTTTTTGTTCTGTTTGGCATTCATCTTGACCTTGTCTTGCCTTTGACCTTTTTTTTCAAACCTTTCGGGGTAAGGTGTACGCTACCTTTTTTGAACCTGGTAATTTTCCACTTCCTGTCCGTTTGCCTTTGATTGGTCTCTTTGACCTCTTTCCCCCTTCCGATACTCTTTCTTTTTTCTTTACTTGTGTTGTTCCCACTGGCGTCACACTGGGGTAATGGGTTCTCCATGCTCTGACTAAGGCATCTCTTTCTTTTCTCCACGTGAGATGCTGCATTCCCCTTCCTTCTTGTTTTTCTCGATGTTGTTCTACTTCAAGCCCCCCTGGCAATTTCCCCAACCGTGCGTCGGCTACCTTCAGCGTCACGTCTGACAATCTTTTGGACGTTATTACCAAATCCTTTTTCTTTTTTTCCGCCTCCATCTTTTTTTTTTTGCTGATTTTTTGATGTTTCTAACACAAACGTGCCTTCTTTCTATGATTTCTCAAGCCCTCCAAATCAGTGTTTGAAATTTCTTTTTTGTGTGATCGTTACTGTCAACCAATCAAACATACCCCCTATTGCTTCTCCTCATTCTTTGCCTGCTCTTGTTTTTACTTTTCCCCTAGTTGCAGATGTGCTCTTCCCTCTCAATTTTTTGAAGCCGACCATAACAACAGTTTTTTCCACCTTTTCCCACAACAGGTACCGGTCCCGGGCCCTCGGTAATTCCGCTTCTCATCAAGGCGGTAACCCCACATCCGGATATGTAGTTACTTTTTCAACCGTGGCCGGTTATGCAGGCCAATTCCACGGGTTTAACGAGTAAAATTGCATCGTTATAATCACTGTTGCACGTTGCCACACGTCATACACCCTTTTATCCAGCCCCAATGTGTTTTCCCGATTGCATTGAGTGGTTCTACCGCCTTTTTTCTTTCTCTATTTCCCACCCCCAATATTGAACCCCGTTTGTGACGACCAGCGATCAGTAGTCTGTCGCTCTTCTTCCCGTTTGTGTTTTTTTTGACCACAGAGGACGTTCCTTGTGTTTTTTTGACCTCTCCTCTAGGGGCCTTCCCCTACCGATCACCCGCGTATTCCGTTGCCAAGCATATTTTAGTGAAGCCCCCCTCTTGCACCCCCCCTATTTTTCCTTGATGCGCTTCCTTGTTGGCCGTGATGTAGTTTTCCAATTTTTTGGTCGACCCCCACCCCTCCAAGGCACAGTACATCCCCTTCCTTCCGTTTCAGATGGTTTACCCCTGTCCTTCTCTTGCTGTTTTTTATTCTTTTGCGTATTCTTGGGCGAAAACCCCCCTGTCTTTTCTTCCCCCGTCCAATGACTCTCCAGTTCCCCACTTCGCTTTTAAAGGTATCCTGCAGTTTCCCGTTTTTGGTCACCTCATGAGATAAGGAGTTGTCGTTCTTTATTTTTCTTTTCCTGTATTGACATTCTTCATCTTCCTGAGCTCCCCCCCACTTCACCCGCGGACATTTTGGGAACTTTCTCCAACCGCTAAACACTATCAATCCTTCTCCTCTTGGTTAAGCACGAGTTTTTTTCTTACCCAAACGTTTCGTTACCTCATCCGGAGCCGAGTACTGTAGTCCTCCCTCTGTAGGTCAATGGCCACAGGTCTGTTTTGGCTAATGTCTGCCTCTTTTTTTCAAAAGTCTTTTGCAGATTCACTTTTTCCCCCCTCCCCCGGTACTCATAAGCAGATTCATTTCCACCCAACTTCACCCTTGATAAACGCTTCGGAAGTGAATTTGTCTTGGTCAATCCAATTTCTGTCCCCTAAATCCCCCTTGATAGCCAAACTCTTCCCCCCTAGTTCAGCCTTCTGACCCTGCCGCTCCCTCAACCTCCCTTGCGTTTTTCGTGGTCTGGTTTTGCACCTTCGTTCTTGTGATCTTTTTTTTTTTTTTTGAGTCTATTTTCTTTTGTCACTGATTTTTTCTTTCTTTTTTTAACTCGAGTTTTTTGTGCCAATCCCCCGTTTTTTTTTTTTGGCCGATTTCTACCCGCCTCCTTTTTTTTTTTTTTTTTGCTATTTTTCCCGTTTGCCCCATTGTCACCTTTGATTTTGGTCTTTTTCACTGAAAACAGTTGTGTGTATGCTATTTTTTTTCCCTTGGTTCCACCTCCAGTCCCCCCCTTTCCCCACCGTCTATTTCCGTCCGTTTTCCAACTTAGCTGGTGAATTTTTTTTCACCCGTACCTCAGTGGAAAGCAGTTCTTCTTTCTTTCCTCTCCCCTTGCCGATTTTTTCTACTGGCTTACTCGGCCCTTGGGTGCAACGTTTTTTTTCCAACTTGGCGGTTATCGGACCTTTTTTGTTGCTTTCGTCACCGTTTCCCCTGTGACTGTCTCTTTTCGTTTTGAGTCTGCCCCCCCCCACTTTCGGTTTTTATCCGAATATTGTTTTTCCCATTCCTTCCCGATGACCAGAAGTGGATCATCCTCTTTTTTCCCATTCTTCGAACCCACTGTCCCTCGTTTTTTTTCATCCTACTTCTCCCACAGGCATTTTCCACCCTCCCCCACCCCCCACCATTTTCTTCCCTGAAGTTTTTTTGCCGGTAGGTTGTCTTTTTCTTTTTTCCCCTTTTGAACCCCAAACGTTGAGTCTTGCGTTTATTGGTTGAATTCCCCCCTCCACTACGATATAGGGGAACCACTGGGTCCTTGTTTTTTTCTCGGTTTCTTATTTTCTATACCAAAAAAGGCGTCTTCCCTCTTTATGTGATGATTTTTTTTCCCCCTTTTTTCTCTTTTTTCCCTTTTCACTGACTCAACCCCCACCCCGTCGACCTTCCACCTGACCTTACGCCTATTATTTTCTTCCTGAAATCTCAGACTATTTTTGTCACAGGTTTGTGGCGTCGGGATCCTTACCCAAACCCCTGCCTTCTCTTCCCGCTGTCACAGACCACCTTTACGTCTCCCGGGTCCTTGGGCACATCAAGTTTGTCCGCCACGCCTCATCATCCCATGAAGTGAGTATGAAGTCCACTCTCCCCACGCGCCCCCCCTTGCACCCCCCACTCACGAAACAGTCGGTGCTCTGATCTTCGCGCTATCCACTACCCAACGGGTGCCGTGGTGGCCACCCCAGATTCGATGGTGTTTGTGCCAAAACCAATTCCCGCTATGTGGCATTCGTTGCTTTTGGGACACTTACCTACACTGTGCTTTGTGACGCCCCATGACCTCTCTGCCTCTCTCTTCCACAGAAAGTCCAATTTGGAAGTGCCCCCCCCCCCGTCTTTCGATAACCACACCCCACACCAGTTTTTTATTGTCTTTGTTTTTTTCTGTCAGGGAATCATCCCTTTGAATTTTCGAACCCTTTTGTTTCTAATCCTAACCTAAAACCTCATTGCAGCCTGCCTGTAAACATGTTCCGACTTTTTTGCGATGTGATTATTACACTCCTCGTGTTTTGTTGTTGTTTCGATTTTTTTTTTTTGCTTTTTGGCCCCCTTCGTATGAAAAGGGTTTTTCTCCCAGTTTTTTTTTTCCCTTGCCATGATTCACTTCTTGATGCTTCTGTTCTATTCTGTCATGATTAATGGCAGACTCCCCCCCAACTTTTTTTTTTTGGCTTTATCTATTACTTTTTCCCCCTTCATTTTTCGTTGGATCCCCCTCGATTTACCGAGCTTCTTTGTGTTTTTTTCGCTTCCATTTTCTCGTCTTAATTTCTGTTTGATAGTCTCCTCCCCTTTAACCCGGTGTTCTTGTCGACAACACGACGTAAAATTTGGCCGGCCTTTTGGGGTTGTCTCCAACAGGCTTTCCCCTGTTTCCCTTGAACACTCACATCAGTCTTTAACTGGTCTTCCCCCACTGCTGTTTTTTCCCTTTCATTTACCTCCCCCCCACCCAACCCTTTCCCCAAAAAATCCCACCCCGTCGTCCTCTTTTTGAGGAACATGGGGAGTAGTTCTGCCATGTGTTCTTTTTCCTGTGCTTGGTGTGTTTTGATCCTTTTGACCGTAACTTCCAACTGCCCCCCTCAGGCCTCCCCACTACAATCGAGCTCTGGCTTGTCCCCAATCTGTGGCCCCCCTCGCGAACAGGAACAACTTTTTCTATTGCAAAGTCCTTTTCCGTTTTTCGTTGGTGCTTCTCCGATACCAATTCTTGTTTCCTGACCTTATCCCCCTCCGTACCAAGTTCCCCCATTTGGTTTAGTTTCTCCACCCATTGTGTTGTGTATAAGCTTTTCACTCCTTTTTGACTTCTGGTGTTTTTTTTGACACTTTTCACCCCCCCTTTTGTCCTCATTACATCTCCTTTTTTCCCCAATTTAGCTTAACCTTTGGTATCCACTTGACGTCTCACTCCACAGGACTGCTGTTTGCGAGTCCCTTTCCGTCCCTCCCCCCCCAGGACCACTCATCCCCAAACTGAACACGTTTCCCTGACGCGATCCCATCAGAGTCCCCTTACCAAAGTCTTTTCTCCACAGCGGTTGCTTGTCCCCTGCCCCGGTTACAGTGTTTTACAAACATCCCACTGCGATTTTTTTTTTTCTTTTTTTTCTTGTCCTTTTCTCATTTATGCTAGGGTTTGTTCTTCTGTTTCTTGGCCCATGTGTCTGCCATAGCTACCCCCTTGTCCCAAATCACCAACACTTCATTTCACTTATTCTTTTCTCCGACCTTTTACTAGCAAAACAACACGCCCCCAGTGTTCCTGTGCGTTATTTCAAACTCGGTTCCCCCCCCCCCCGGAAGCCCACCAGAAAGTTTCCCAACACTTTTCGACGTGGTTTGGGAACCCGTTCATTTTTTTCCCCAAATTCTGACCCCCCCCCCCCAATATTACCCCCAACAGCTCATGTTCTTTTTCCAACTCTCGACTTGTCTATCCAAAATACCTTCCTTTATGAGGCTTTTTTCTGGCGTCTTTTTCCTTCGTTTGTTTTTTTTTTTTAAACGATTGTTTTGCCTTACCGTTTGCGTTTATGTGCCTTTCGTTCCCTTATTGGCCTTATTTGACCCCCCCCATTATCTTCCTTTCCTTTTCCGTGTCGGTTGTGTTTTTCCGTATTCTTGCCTGTTTAAAATATCCAGTTTTTTTCCTTCTAACCTTGCCGTCCATGATTCAAAAAAACCCACCCCCCGTTTGGCTCCCCAAACGCCCTAAATTTTCCCCCCCCCTCTTTTTACCCTATTAAGTTCGTTTTTTTTTACCCAATTTCTCTTTTTTTCTGAGGACGCACCTTTTTATCGTTTCTTTTGCCTCGTCAGTCTTTTTTTACTTACGTTTTTTCTCTTTTTTTTTTTTATTTTTTTTCTTCTCCGCTGCGTTTAAAGTGTTTTTCGCGCTTTCCCCTCTTTCACCACCATTCTCAGGACCCTTGTATTTTCTTTTTACGGGTCAAAAAATCCTTCCTTTTTAGCTTTGATTTTACCCCTGTGACCCACGCCGTTTTAACGCCTTTTTGTCCCCTTTTCCTGTCTGAACCTTTTTTAGTCCACTGCCTTTCCGGGCCCCCATCTGTGTTTTCCTCACATCGCAAAATGACCTCTGAACCCAGACACTGTGTCAACCTCCTGGGCAGGATTTTTTCTCATAACCACCATCGTTGGACCGAAACTTGCTTTTTAGTCTTTGGATGTTTTGTTTTTTGGTCGTTGCCCCATTGCCTTCCCCGGCCCCATTCAGACGGACCCCAGTATCTCATTCTTAAGCGGTTTCGGATCTTTCCCTTTTTCGTTTTTTTGCAGTGATTGGATATCCCACCTTTATAGAGTATTTGCTTCTGTCATTTGTTTCTTGTCTTCTCCATTCCTCTCCCATGAGTTTTTTGGGCAACTTTTTCTTTTTTTTGTCGTTTTTTTCATTCCATTTGTGTTTCCTTATGGTCCTGACGTTCCAGTTTTTCTGACCGCGCTTATTTCAAAGGGAATGAACGTTTTGCCCCTTGTGACTGCCCCTCATTTTTTGCGTGCCATTTAACAAGGGGTGAAAGGCGGTTGTTGTCGCTCCTTCCTTTTTTTTTTGACCCAATTCTGTTATTTCTTTTACACCTTGCTCTGTCTATTGCCTTTTTTACCCCGTGAGCTTTCAGATGTAACCTTCTTTCTCTTACCCGTCCCATTCATTTCTCAAGTCCTCTCTCCGGCCTTTGTTGGGATTTGATTGCGACCGCATGTTACCTCTACCTTTTCCCTTTTTCTTTTCTTGTACTTGGGTGCCAAGTTTTTACCCCTGTTGGGTCTCTTCCCAATTCTTCCCTTTTCAGGATTTCATTCTCTGTGTTTCCAACCCAATTTTTAGGTTTTCCACTCTTCCGGCTTTCTCCTGTCTATTGTTCTTTTTGCTGTGTTTACCTTTCTTGTGGAACAATTCCCCTCTTTGCTTCGTGTCTCCAATTTAACCTTGAAAACCCAAATCGCACTCCCTTTTTCTTTTACTGGCTTAC
>Ga0179593_1264160_pt1 | contig 10861 bp, 12 predicted proteins | sample CZODoug2_1_08_16_FD_185931 | JGI IMG/M metagenome (GOLD analysis project Ga0179593, IMG submission 185931) | Vadose zone soil fungal communities from Angelo Coast Range Reserve, California, USA - CZODoug2_1_08_16fungal (PacBio error correction) | ecosystem: Environmental > Terrestrial > Soil >... | reverse complement strand
TTTGACGCATTTTTTCCAAACATGCGGTCGACAAATTTGTGCCTCGGCATTTTTTAGGGTTTGTGTTGGCAGGCCATGGCGGTCTGAAGAGGCAAGAACCCCTCCTGGCTTCGCCTTTTCTCTTTCTTTTATCATTCCCGCAGTTGTTTTTTTTTTTTTCTGCATAGGTCTCACGAAACGGCGCTCTTTTGCTTTTTGGTTTTTTTTTTTTTTGGTTTCTTATCATAAAATTAGGCCCCCCTTCAAACACACGAAGGTGTCAGGCATGCCTTTTTTGTTTAGACCACCCTATGTGTGGATCACCGGCGTTTTCGTCTCGATTCTTTCACACCCCCTCCTAGGGGATGTCTTCGTGACTTGATCGATGGCACGTATCCGTCCTTTTAAGTTTTTTTGGGTTTTTTCGCCTCGCCCTGTCGGCAAGGCGCCGTTTAATCTTCTTCCGTTCCGGCGCGCAGCGATTTCTCTTTTTACCCCTTCTGGGGTGGCCCCGTCTGCTGGAACTAACCTACTACAATACGGATCTGCGTTCTTTTCGAGCTCACTTTTACCTTTTGTCCCTCGCACCCAGCTTCACACCGAGGTCCTCCCTTGCCTACCCACTGGGTTCTTTCACTTTCTCCTCCCCCGCATCAGTTAAGTTTTAGCTTTATTCTTTCGATGGCGCACCCAATGTTTTACTTTGTCTTTTCCTTGTTTGTTTCCCCCGCGCTCCGTCTGGGACGCGCCCCGGTTTTTTTTCTGCGGTCAGCCCGAGTATCCTCTCCCTGGGTGCCTTTTTGTCGCCACCCCGCAAGAAAAATGACCTCCCTCCCCTCCCTGTTCCCCCCGACCTTTTTTCCTTTCCGTCAACCCCTGACCCACGATCCTGCGCTTCTCACCTTTTTTTTTTTTGTAGTTGTTTTCCTGACTTGCCCCCCGAGGTTCCCCAGACACCGACCTTTGGGACGATCGAAGCGTCTTGAGAGGGTCATGGTACGTCAAGTTCTGGATTTTTTCTGTTTTGCGTCGCTGCGCGAGCCAGCGGTTCGGTTTTTTCTACGTGGGACCTTATTGCTGCCTTCTTTGTAGGGTGTTGTCCGAGTTCTCCTTCGTTCCCTGCTCGCTCGGCCGCCAGACCCCTTTCTGTAACCTCCTTCTCGTTTCTTCTTAGGTGGGCTTTGCCCCGGTCGACGCATCGCCCCATCGAGAGAGCTTTTGAACCCTGACCCCAAAGTGCACTTCCTCCTTTGATGGCTCGGCGCGACTTCGCGTCTTTTGCCTTTTTTTTCTTCTGTTCGCTTTCCCATCCAATTTTCTTCCTTCTACTGCCTCAGCCTTAAGTGTCCCCAAAGTCCTACGTTTTTTTTGCAGTCTTGAGCCCGTCGAGGTATTCCGCCGGCCCCCCTGGTATCCGCCCTATTGCCAGTTCCCGCTCGCACTTCCTGGCCTTTTGACTTCTATCTTCACGTGTTCCTATTCACCCTGCTCAGTTGCTTTCCGCTGCGCTTTTTCCCCGCCCCTATCTTCTCCGAGGAGAAGGTTCGTTTCCCCAGACGGCCCGAATGGCGATCCCAGCGGTCCCCGTTTCTCTTCGCGCTCCTGCCGCCGCTTCGGGTTCGACCGCGGTTTCGTGGGTCCTTTCCCCTTTTCTGCTTGGTTGACGACCCGGTCAATTCGTCCCCGACAACAGCCTTAACAGTTTGGCGGGGGTGGGGGGTGGGGGGGTGTTCTTTTTTTTTCTTTTTTTGGTGGCGTTGTGCATTCTTAGGGAAGTGGTGCAGTTAATAGTCAGAGTCCGCGTCTGGATAACCCATTGTTAGAATTTCTCTCAAGTTTTGGCTTCTTTTTGGGGCTTGTGGGGGGGGTGTGTGGGGGGGGTTGACCTGGGTGGGGGGGTTGTGCGGGGGGTGTGGGTATTTGGTGGGGTCTGTGGTTTGGGGGGGAGTGGGGGGTTTGGGGCTTTTGGGGGGGAGGATAGGGGTGGGGGAGGGGGGGGGGGCGCTGGGGTGTCTGGGTGGGGGGTTTTTGTTTTGGGGGGGGGGGTGGGGGGGGGGGTGTGGGTGGTATTCGGGGGTGGGGGGTTTCTTTGGGTTTTTTTTGTGGGGTAGGGGGGGGGGGGAGGGAGGGGTGGGGGGGCTGGGGGGGGGGGGTAGTGGGGGTGGGTTTTTTGGGGTGTTGGGGTGGGGGGGGGGGTGGGGTTTGGGGTTGGGGGGGGGGTCTGTGTTGTGGGGGGGTGGGGGTTTGGGGGGGGGGGGGGGGTTGGTCTTTTGGGGGGGTTGTTTGGGGGGGGGTTGGTGGGGGGGGGGGGTTGTCTGGGGGGTTTGGGGGTGGTTTGGGTGGGGGGGGTTGGTTGGGGGGGGGGGGGCTGGGTGGGGGGGGTTTTGGGTCTGCGGGGGGGGGGGGGGGGGTTTTTGTGGGGGGGTTTTTTGTTGTTGGGGGGGTTTTTTTGGGGGGGGGTGGGGGGGGTTGGTTTGGTGGTTTTGGGTGGTTTTTGGTTGGCTGGCAAAACAACAACCTCATCTTGCAAGGAGTGTCAATTGATGGCCGCGCGTCTGTGACCCTTAATCGTCCCGCCCAACTGGCCTTTCCAGGTGCCTCCCGATCTTTTAATCTGGAATTCTTACATGGACCTCGTCCCCGACGCTGTTTTCCTCCGCCCAAGGAGCTTCGGCCTTTTCCGGCGTGATTGCTTAGACTCCGCTCTCGATCCCCCAATGTCGGATCACACCTTCCTGTCGTCCCTCTGCTCTTAGATCGCCATGACTGTTCCCCTTTTTTTGCAAGATTTTTCCAACGGCATCACCGGGGTAATCCTGCCCCTTCCTCCCCGTTCTCCTTTTTGAGGCCCCTATATTTCCCCCACCCGGTGTTGTTTTTTAGTTCTGTTCTGCCTTACCCGAACCATGATGGTGTCATTGCTTCCTTCTTTCCCCCTTTTTTTTGTGAGCAAGTGGAAGCTGCCCCAACGTTTCAGCATGGCTCCTTACATTGAAGAGCCCGCTGGGTGAGGCCCCCTTTTTGATCTTGAGAACCTCCCCTTTTCGGCTTTTGGACTGCGGCCTCGTTGTACGGAGGGCGTCCCACCCCCTTGGTCTGTTTTTTCCCCCTTCTTAGGTCCAGGACCCTTAAAGATGGCGGCAGGCCGGTTTCAGTCTTTTTGGTCCCTCTTCTTCTTGCAGTTGGATCCGAGGACGCGGCCCACTTGATCACGCCCCCCTTTCCCCCTTCTTTTCGTTCCTTGAGCTTTCCTGCTTCCAGGTGGCGACAGCTTCCTTTCGTGATCGTAGGAGCGGACACACGGCCCAAGTTTCTCCGTCTTTCGTCCTGCTTGTCGTGGTGTAGTCTTTGTTCCGACCCCCCTGTAGTGTCTTCTCCTCAATCGCGAGGGCCCTGCCGTTTCTTCGCCAGCGCGTTGAAGTTTTTTTTTTCCCTTTGACGAACAGTTTGGGACTCTTGTTTGCCCTTCCCTTTATGTTTCTGTCATAGGAGAGATAGTCGGCTTGTGCTCTCCATCGACCGAAAGTCCGCTGTCCCCTTCTTCGCTATGTTAGATAGTTGGTCACCCTCGATCGCCCTTTGTTCGGGCTCCCCATCGGCGGTACCCTTTTATCCGGCCCGGCTCCCTTGTCGGCGCCATGCCCGGACTCCACCCTCCTTTCTGGACCCCATCATGGCCCTGAGTCATTCTCAGGTCAACGTCCACATAATGGCGTCAAACTTATCCTGAGCCTCTTCGTCGACCGCGTCTCTTTCTCCCATTTTCCCGGTCTTACGCTCGTTCTTGTTTTTTTCCTGTTTAGTTGGAGATTGATCGTCCCATGGAATTCGTCTCCACAACCGACAACTCTCGAAGCCCGATCCTGAGATTGTTTCCTTTGACGGTTCTTCTTCCCGACTGAAGGCCGTCCCCGATGGGCTGGACATCCGTCCCCCCCGACCGTTTCATTCCTAGGGAACGTCTTCCCCAGGCGTTTCTGGACCCGAGCGGCGCAGCGAGTGCTAACTTTTCTTCCCACTTTCCCCCTTTTTCGGACCCCGGTTGCCCTGCTCTTCGGGTAAATCTTGTTACAACGGTTTTATTTTGGTCGCCCATCTTTTTCGATTCTGCAACCCCGCCTTGTTTCACTGCATACTCCGTTTGCAGGCCGTGTTGTTGTGGCGTTAACGACGGAGTGGCTGACATGTATGTGATTCAGGGGCGACGGTTGGTCCCCCGCGTGGTTGTTCGCCTTCAGAATTTCCTCCCTTGCTTAGGACCCTCCCCCTCGAAACTTTATCCCTTTTCGAGTCTGGAACGAGGTTTCTTCTTTCAACACCCGGCGTCGGGTCTACCCCGCCCGCTTTCTCGACGATCTCTCAGCTTTGACTGCCTGTCTTCGACTGAAGCTTTTCAGTCACAGTGGGGGTCTTCCTTGTATTTTCCTTCGGTGCCCCTCTGTGAGCGTTCCCCAAAACCCCCTTCCTTTGGTTTCCCTTTTCCTCCTGCAATAATTTTCTTTTGTAGATGCGTCCAGTCCCGACTGCCCCCCCATTCCAAAAATCGGTCTTGCCTCGCAGTTTTCCTTACATTTCGATGACTTCAGGGCGCCGGTTTTCAGACGCGACCCTTTTACTTGCCCCCACCAACTTGCCGCGTCGGGACCCCCAGGCCTTTAACTGCCCTCCTCATGGCTTTTCCTCCATGTAGGGGTTTGTGCGTCGTGTCCGAAAAAGCGCCGGTTTGCCCCCACACATCGGGTTTTTTCCCCGTTGTCGGTCCTCGCCCTTCGTTTTTTGCACCATTGGCGACGGTTCCTTTTCCTTTAAGTTCCACGACCTCCGGGTCCTCCCCCTTTTGTCTTCTCCCTATATTTAATCTCCGTTGTGTGTGAGAGGGATAGTGTCGCCCACGTTAAAGGTTTTTCCAGCCTTTTTGGTTCATGCCTCTTCAGGCCCCTTTGCCGTCTTCTGTGCGAGTTCCCGGTAGGGTTTTTTCCCCACTTCTTGTTTTCTTCCCCCGGCTAGGTGCGTCCGTTTGCGTTCAGAAACCTGACCCTGGTCGTTGCCATGTTTGGAGTTCGGCACTTCGCTTCCCCCCCTAGCGGTTTTGTTGGAGCTTTCGGTCCGCCTGCTCTTCACCGGTGCTCCTTCCAGTCCCCTATTTTCGCCTTCCGTTTTCATCCTCTTTTCCCCCCCTGATTCCCGCACTTGGTTTTCCTTTTTTTTGGCTTTTCAATGCTGCATCTAACTCCCGATCTGGCGTTTCCCGTGAGTAGCCCACGTTGTACCTTTTTTTTCCGCACTGACACTCTTTCTTATACCGGCATAACAAAAAGTGGGCGACACTCTTCTTAGCACGCTCACCTGGGGGGGCATGTCTCGCGCATCGTTTTTAAGGGTTCCCCCCTCTTGCGGGTGCTGTTCTTTTCCGCGACCTTTTGTGCCTTCAAGTCTTGCTGTACCTGACCTGTGGACGTTCACCCCGGATCCGGTTTCCTTCGGCACTGAGGACAATTTAGCCTTCCCGCGGCGTCGCCACCGCATAGACCCTTGTTCCTGCACACACCTGTCCTTCCACCCTCCCGTCTTCCTCCCAGCCCCCTCTTCTTTGGTTTTTTTTTTACTTTTTTTTGTATTTTCCAAGTTTTTGCTTTTTGATCGAACAGATGGGTCAGAACCCAATTTTTTAACCTATTGGGAACTTCCCCCGACTGATTACGGGCGACTTTTGTTCCCTTTGATGGGATCTTGGTTCTCGTCTGTAGCTGTTTTCAGCATCCCGCCGGTTCCCGCGCTCTTTTTCGAGAAAGGGTCTTTTTTTTCCTTTCTTGGTTTTTTTTTTTTGCCTTTCCCCATTCCTCTATTGTTTTCCGCCGAGGCTTTTACGTTTTTTATTTCCCCAACCTTCTCTTATCGTTGCGTCGCTCGTTGGGCGTTTTACATTTTCGAAGAACCCTTCCCGGACTCCGTTTTGACCAGTCTTTAGCCACCTACACCACCAGATCTTTTTCCCTTCCGTCCAGGCTGTCCTGCAGGCGATCGACCTTTCTGATCGGTCTCCCTTTTCTCTGATCGCCTTTTCCTCTGACTTGCGTTGACTTCTCCTTACTAAGAAGGACCTTGCCAAGCCCCGTCAAGGTCGGCAGTCGGTTGCATTTGCGCCGCCTGAGTTTGTATTATCTCACTACTTCCCTCCTTTCCATGTTCTCCCCGATGCCTGACCACTGATCTATCGGTGACAGCTATCTCCCCCTGGCTTTCCTCGTGATAGGTCTTCGCTTGCCCCCCTGCCTCCTATCGAGTTTTCGGGCGCCCGACCAGACGTGCCTGACTTTCCCAGCGTTTAGGCGTCGACCAATTACTCCCTTCCCGCTTCGGCGCAATCCCCGGGAGTAGACCTCTCCTGCCTGAGGATCGCCACCTCTATGATTTTCGACGACCGGTTTCCTCGCTGTCGACACCCCTTTACTTCTTGCGTTGGGACTTTATTCCTTTTGTGTTTTCCATTCACGAGATGTTCGAGTTGTCGCCCCCCCCTGTCGCCCCATTCAGCCAGGCAAGGAACCGCGCATCAGGGTCCCTTTGCTTCCGGAGTCTCTCCTCCGGTTTATCCAGCTGCCCTTTCCCTTTACTCTCCCAAATTTTCTATTTAGGTCTTGCGCTCCCCACTTCGTCAGTACATGTTGACCTCGTTCCTTGACGCGATGTTTGCTGACCTGCCTATTAGCCTGCCCTTTTCGGACCGGTCAGGCCCTCCCTAAAGGCTGCGCCCTTCTCCAATGTTCGTCTCCCCGCGGCTTCGTCCCAACGAGTGGCTATAGACCTTTGGACCATTTTTTTCTATCGCCACCTTGAACTTTCCCCCCCCCCCTGGTTGCCCCCGATCTACGCCCGGATTTTATGGCAGGGGAGCAACCCCATCCCCTTTTTTTTGTTGAATAGAGAGTTCCCTGTCCTGCCCGCAGGTCGGACAGGACCGTTCATTTTTATTGGTTTGCACCCCCCCCCCAGTCCAGCCTTTGAGATCTCAGAGCTCGTTTGCCTTTGTTGCTCGACTGTTCTGCGACAGACGGCGACCCTGGGCCCCTCCTGGCCCTTAACAGGCCGCGCTCCTTCCCCTGCCTGGCCCGCCCCCACAGGCGTCCTTACGATTTCTTTCCGGTACTCCCCCTCTGGGTTGCAGGCCCCCCGCGGAAGTAGAATCTTGGGCGGTCGATGCCTTTTTTTCTCACCCTTTTTGTCGTTTCCTTTGTCAACGCCCTTGCCCCTCTGATTCGGTTCCCTGAGCTCCGTTTGAAATTGTGGCTTCGCTCGACCCGTTTTTCTGATTAGAACGTCACCCCGGCTCAAGGCCCCCGCAATTCATGTTGTCGCCGACGATTTCTTGTCTTCCTTCCAGAAGCATTTTGTGTCCCTTTGCAGAGCGCGGTCCTCCCCGGCGCCTGCTTGCGGCGAAGTGGTCGTTTTTCGGTTCCCCCAACCACCCACCTCCGCTTTTCTCTTCGTCGTGATCCCCTTTCTTCCTTCCTTCGCATCGTGCCGCTGATCTGAGCGTGACGAGTTCCCCGAGCCTCCGAGCTGCCAGGTTAAGAAGCATTTCGTACTTTTTGGCAACCCCCTCTCCCTCGACGTGTTGGGCCTTTCGTTTTTCCCATAGAGGATACCATTGTATCGGAGAATACCCGGCTCGCCCTGCCGGCCGTCGACCTTGAAGTTTTTGGCCCCCCCTTTTTCGTGCAGGTCGAAGTGTCCACGCCCAACACCTTTCTTTTGTACCCTTTTTTCAAGGTCTCCCCCGAATATCCCGCGTCGAGCCCTCGTCATGCATCCGGTCGGCCCCCGATTCTTTCTGTGTTTGGCTTTTGGGAACGCGTTAGATTGGTTGTCGGTTTAGTAACGTTGGAATTCGTTTAACTTTCCCCTCCCCACCTCTTACTTCCTAGAAGGTTGTCATGCGGTCTGGTCCTTCATCGTGCCTTCTCCCGGCCGAAGATCATGGCTTGATCCTTTCTTTTGCCCCTCCCGCAGGCATCCGAACTGGAACTTCGGCCACCAGGAGGTCGTGGCCAGCCCTCTTCCGCATCGACCCGCTACAACACGCATTCCTCCCAATCCCCCTGTTTTGATTTCTTGCCGCATAGCGTTCTGGTTCCTATTTCCAAGTTTGTGGTTCTCGTATTGGTTCGATCGTAACCAACGACTGCCGGCGGCACTTCTACTCGCGCAGGATCGTGGGCTGTCCCTGGCCCTCCTTAGTTTTTTTACCTTTAGTGCTGTCTGGCGATTTGTCAGTCCTTTCGTGCGGTCCGTCGTCCTACGGTTTGAGCAGTGCCCTTTTCATTTTTCCGAAGCGAAACCTTCTACTTTCTCCCGTCCCCCTGGTCAGTTCAACCTTCTTTGCCTCCCCCCCCTAGTTCTAGATCCCCACAGTGACGTTCTTTTTACCGCCCCGCCCGTCTTCTTCTTTTTTTTTGAACGCGAACATGACATTTGTGGCGGCTCCTCGATCTTTCCGAGTGGTGGTCGGCCTATGCACTTCAACTCTTCGTCTTTTTTTTGAGAAAAACCTTTCCGTTTTCTCCTCCCGATTCCTCCAGCGACGATAATTTTCTTTTTCTCTGCATTTTCCATCTAGGGGCCCAGACCCCCAGCTTCGAATCGACCATGTGCGAGCCGGGCCTCTGTCCAGTTTCTTTGAATTCAGGCGCCAGGGTGTTTCTGACATCTTAATACCATGCAGTCCACACCCACCCCTCTGTGGGACCGCCCTCCGTGCCCCCATTCCTTTCCCTTGGTCCCTAACGCAAACTGCCGGGGTATTCTTAGAGAAGCACCTGACTGATGTCTCCCCCCTGTTACCCCTTACGGGTAAGGCCGCGCCACGTCGTGTGTTTGTGTCAGCTTCTAAGGGTTTTTAAGTCTGGATCCTCCCACCCTCCGAGTTTTTGCCCGTTATTTCTACCCTCTATTATTTTCTCCCCTTTTTTGTGAGAGATCAGTCGTTTTTTCCCCGAGGCGATAGACCTTTTGGTTGCTTCTCCCCTCCTTCGCATCCCCTTCGGCCGCTGTCACAACCCCGACGGGGAGATTCCTTTTGAGTTTTCTACCGAATGTTGTGAGCCACTTCGAGGTTGCGTCCTTGACTGCCGATGACCTAGGTGCTGTTTTCTTTCCATGGCGAGGCGCCTTGCACTTTCGCGGTCCCCCCGCGTTCTTTGGATTTTCTTTTCGCTCGGCCCACCGTTCCCCTCCTGAGCTCATGACCTCTCTGGTCGGTCCGCCGATGGTTTTTCGCAGCTGGTTTTTCCGTCTGTTTTTTTCACCCCTTTTTTCTTCATATACAAATACAAGGCTGCGTCCCCTTCTGTGCTTGAGCCACGGTTCGGTTTTTACCTCCCAGCCCCTCCCCCCTATCGTTGTCGCAAGTCCTCCCCCCCCCCTGGGAGTCCCTTTCTCTCTAAAGTGCCCGCGTCTTTGATCGGCGAATTTTCCCTCCTGCCGGGTGTCTGTTTGACGCTTACTTTTTTCATAACAGCTTGTAACATGACTCTCTTTCACCGTGATCAGGTTCTGTCTTCGTTGAAGGAAGTCTTCGTTTGGAGGCGTCGCCGCACGACCTCTTTCGCATGCACATACATGTTCCACCCTTCGCGCCTCCGACCACGATTCCTGAGTTTTGAGCTCCGTTGTGATCCCCCTGCGTCGTTTTTTTCTCCGACCCTTTTTTGGCGCAATACTAAATATTTTTTTTCCCCCCAATGTCCCCGATCCGCGTTTTTGCCTTGACTTTCCGAAATGCGGCTTCTTGTTTTTTTCGCGCGCCCCCTGGTCCCCGCCCGCATTTTTTCGTGCCCAGTTTTCCCTTGTTTGTTTGGCGTCGAGCCAGCCCTTTTTTCCTTTTTTCGTTCGAGGCCGGACTCCGCATTTCCCCACATTTCGATCGTTCGCGTCGTTCCCCCCTTTAGGGCGAGCCTTCATTCCCCGACCCCCCCCTCCGTGCATCCCTCCTTTCCGCCGTACAAACTATAAGCATTACGACAGTTATGCTGCTTTTTTCTTTCGGCGCATCGTTTTTTCCACCTCTGAGCCTTGTCGCCCATGTTTCCTCTTATTGAGTTGCAGCTACCTTCCTCACTCCAGTGGCCAACCCACGTACTTGTCGTGCCCTTTCTGGCAGTGCCGACGAGTTATTCGTCGGTACCACTGGTTCTCCCTCCGATTTGGTACAGTTAGCCGAACCGCTCTTTATTTTTTCCCGCTATCTTTTCTTCTTCAAAGTTCCCCCCTGCCCGTTTTTTGCGTCGTCCCTCTCTCCCTCTATCGGCCCTGACAGGGTCGCCGACCATTCTGCTCCGACGGCGATCCAGCGGACGGTTTCCCCTCCTGTCGCGAGAGCTCCGCGGACGTTTTCTTGGCCGCCCGACGTTTTCTCCAGACCGTGCGTTGGCTCCGAACCTGTAAAGAGTCGTACGACCCACCCTTCCCCCCTCATTTCGTTTGTTTTGATTTTTTTTTTCTCCCATCAAGCTTGGTTTCTTTCAGCACCTTTTTCTCCTATCAGCCCTTCCTCGGGAAAGGGATAGCCGGATTTGGACGCTTCCGTGTGATCCGCTCTATAGACCCCCCCCCCTTTTCCCGCTTTTTCCTGCTCGTCTTTCGCCCATCTTTGAATTTTTCTTACTGATCTCCCCCGTGCCTGATATGTTTGCTCCTTCCTCCAAGGAGCGTTCTTTGCCGTTTGGAGAGGCCGTAGTCCGTTTTTCTCCATTTCGGCACCCCGCTGTCCGGCCCCAACGCTCCTTTTCTCCGACCTCTTATGGAAATGTGGTTTGACGCTGCCACGGCCATCACATTTGGCCGCCCTCATTTTCCCCGAACTTTTTAGTCTCTAGGCAGGCCC
>Ga0179593_1723317_pt1 | contig 10862 bp, 6 predicted proteins | sample CZODoug2_1_08_16_FD_185931 | JGI IMG/M metagenome (GOLD analysis project Ga0179593, IMG submission 185931) | Vadose zone soil fungal communities from Angelo Coast Range Reserve, California, USA - CZODoug2_1_08_16fungal (PacBio error correction) | ecosystem: Environmental > Terrestrial > Soil >... | reverse complement strand
TACCCATCTAGAAGTTTTAACCTGGTCGTTGCCTTCCGCCACAAGCGCGCTTCCCCTGGCTTTTATCCGATCTTCGCGACCTCCTTTCTTTCTTTGTCTGGATTTTTCCAATCCTCAATCCGGAGTTTTTGGGCGTCTCAGGAAGCCCCTTTATGTTCCAAACATTGGAATTCCACCGCCCTCTCGAGCTGCCCACACCTCTTCTCCAGAAGCCCCGGAAAAGTCCTTGTAGGTTGGGATTGATGTCGTTTTCCTGGTTTGCGAACTTCTCGACCCTGGTCATGCTTAGTTCCTGTTTCAGATAAGGCCGTTGTCGCCGATCAAGACGGCTTTTCATTGTAGGGAGACTTTAGCTGATTCTCCTCCACGGAGTGATGTTTTTTTTCCCGAGGTGGATTCTTTACGCGTTGCTTCCCCCCCCCAAACCCCGGATAGATCGAACGTCAGACGGTGTGACCCTCCACTTTGGAGTCTTCCTCGGGCGGTCTTTCGGATGTTTTATACCCGACATGACCCAGGTCCCTTCGCCCTTGATCAGTTCTTCGATCATGCCCCCTAGGAAGATTTTTTTTTCAAGAAAGTGGCCCCGCGATCGCCACCGACCCTCACTTCCCCTAAAGGCCTTGCGGTGACTTCGGTGGGAGGTTCGGTTGGGGATCACCGTCCTTGAGCAGCAGGGACCCCCCCTCTGGCTTGCCCGCTCGCTTCCCTCAGAACATCCGTCAAGGTCTGGCGGAAAAAAGAGTTCCCCCTTGCGAAAAGGGGTCTCGACGCGAGAGCAGCGGTCTTGGCTTATGAATTTTTTTCACCCCAGATGCCGTTCCCATCCAGTCTGTGGTTGGCAGTGTCCTTCTATCCAGCCCCCTAACCTAATAGGACCCCCGAAACGCACACCCGTTGCCGGGTTCCTTCCGTGAAGACGTGACAGTAACCAACCCCTGACTTCCCCTTGGACGGACCACTCACGACGTAGTTTGGGGGAATACCCGGGCCAGCCAGACGAGGACTGAGCGGATCGCCACCTTGGTGGGCGTGTTCTTGGTTCCGGTCTGCTCCCGCCGACTTCGAGGGCGTCCTCTCCACGGTGTCCTCATGGCTGATCGTCGCGGAAACACTGGTTGCGCAGCTACCAGAACTTCCCCCGATGCGATGGCGGCTCGTCGTACGTCCGAAACGAACGCCTTCCGAAGTCTGGGCCCCCTCCCGAAACATGTGGCAGCCCGACGACCAGGCGCCCACCACCGGTTTTTTATCATGCGACGTCACCAAGACTCCGCCGGAGGGATCCTTCCACGGTTCTTGGTGTGGCAGTGACTTTACGTTTCAGCCGAACCCACCGTTCACCACCTTCCTTTTTTTACAGAGAGGGAGAGGCCTCCAGAAGGGCGGTGTGAGCGAGGATGGGGCAGGCCGTTCGACCAAGCAGGCCAGCACCCCTTCCCGCCGGTCCCCGCACAGGTCATCCCTTTTTCTGTCGGTACCGCCTCGATTCCCGTCCCGCACGGACAACAGTCCCCTCAGAAAAAGGGGATCGACATCACGAGGAGCGGTTCAGGCCCCCCTTCCGGGCCCCAGTGCCGCACCTCTACCTTTTTCCCAGCTTTTTTTTTTATCGAGATCGTCGAACGGGCGGTGCTGCACATGGGGATCAATTTCTCCCTTCTTCCCTCTAATATTCGCCCTAGATCAAAGGGTGCGTTGACTCGGCCTTGTGCCGGTGCGGACTTTTTTGCTGCTACCTCACCCCCTTTGCTGCGCGTGGCCGCTTCTTCTTGCTTTTGTTGCCTTGGTTCTTCCCCCCCTTCCGCAACCGCCCCCACACCCCCACATACCGACGCTCACCCCCGAAAGTAGGTCGGCCTCCGCTCTCTGTCGGCTGGCCGTTTTTGTGGGCAGGGAGCCTACCATAACCAAAAGCCCACGGGGTTTTTCAACACTAATGATTCTTCGGTTAGAGCGGCGTTTTTTTTCTTTTTGAAGCACGCCAGGGGAGTTTCGCAGGGTGGTCGTAGCCATGACGACGGGGTGTGGGGTGATCTGCCATGGCGTGGCCTGGAAACCTTCTCATTAAGGAGGGCGTTCGCCGCCGGTCCCCTTGCCGCCATCGCCGATAATGGTACTCGCCAAAATTTTTTCTGCCGGTCCGAGATATTCCAGTAGAATTCCGGGCGGACCCCATTCTCCTGAAATTACTCCGTCTTCGACGCCCGCACCCCCCCCCCTTTTCGTCTTCCGCAGTGGCTTTTGCGATCCTGTCCGTCCTCGGCGGGCTGTCGGATCAAAAGGACGTTTTTTTCTTCCCCCGTCTTTTTATTCAAAATTTCCTGGGACTGGGTGTGCTGGTCGTCTTCATTCCAGAGCCACCCTGCTCGTGGGTTTTTTCTCTTTTTTTTTCCTCATTGTCGCTTATTCGAAGCCGCCACTTGCACCCACGTGATGGATCACGTGACGTCTGGTCGCCGACATGCTTTTTTTCAGAAAGAAGCTGCCGCGTGCGATCGACCCCTTTTTGTCGCCGAGGCCCGCTCGCCCTTGAGTCTTTCTCGTGTCCCTGGTTCTCCTGTGGTAAAAGCTGGTCCCGTGGGTCGTACGTGTCCCCTGATGATCCTAGGGTTGTCTCACACCCTGCTCAACCTCACCGGTTTCCCGGCCCTGCCCCATGGCTGTTTCTGTGGCTTCGCCGTAGCCCGTATGGTGCCTCTGGCTGGCGAAATTTCCCCCCACTGCGATTTCCTGTTCATGCCTATCTCAACATGGAAAATCCGAGACCCCCCCCCATTCCAGTTCTGCACAACCGGCGCCCGTAGGCTACTGATCGACCAAAGAGGTTTTTTGTAAAATCCTGGGATGAAGCCCTCATAACCTCGGTCGTTGACTCGCTCTTCGAGACTCTCTGACATTATCGCTACCTTCCGACCGTCGTGACTTGACAAGCTTTCCTATCTGACTTTCCTGAAGTTTTGATCGCTCCGTTCTATTCCACAAGACATCCCTTTCAACCCTCGACAGACGGGCAGGTCCTTGAGGTCCAGTTTTTGGTCCAGTTTTTTGCGTTCTATCGAGTTGCTTCTCCCGCTTCGAACAATCAAGAAGTTATTCTGCGAGATGCTGGCGCCGGATTGCCTTTCCCCGCTGAGCTGAAGCTTCCTTCTTGCCCCAAGCCTCCCCAGAGCTCGAAATGTTATGGTCCGTGGTTGAGGCAACGTCCCCATTCCCGACTGGATTTAAGGGCCCGGGCCCTTCCCCCCCACGGGCCTCTTAGATTGAAACTTTCATCGTTCAAGTCGATGGGCCGGGGAGTTGCTGCCTGCCTTCTGCAGCCCCCCCAAAAAATTCCCCAATGCGCATCTCTTTGCCACCGAGATTCTTTTCGGAAATCCCTGCCTGCCCCGATCACGTTATGAGGCGTTTCACGGTTAACCGGCATGAAGCCGGCGTTGAGGACCTCTGCTCCTTCCCCCGTTGCATTTCCCCGTCCGAAGCTCCCCTGCTTTGGACACAAGCAGCCTACGATCCGCCCCAGGGGGCCCTGTCTTCCCCGTGAAGAAAATTTTAGGGTGGGCGATCCAAGATTTTCCTCCCTGTTTCTTCCGATGGGGTTCCTAAAGTTTTTGCCGAGAAGATCATGTTCGCTCGGGGTGCTTTTTCAGTTTTTCCGCGGCCTATTCAATTTATTTCTCTCCTTACAAGCCGCCAGGAAAGGATGTAGCAATTACAACTGCCTCGATCACCGCCCCTCTGCCTCCCATCTTATGAAGCTGAAGCATTCAGAAAGCCCTGCCCGATCAGGACGCTCCCGGAAAGAACGTGCGACTTCAACCCCCTCCTTTCCTTTCTGAGCTGACGCCTCCTCCGGTCCACCCCTTACAAAAGCCGTGCTCAGAATAAGCGCTGAGGCTTTCCCCAAGATAATCCTGACGGCGATATTGCTTCTAGTCAACACAACCCTGATAGGCCCCGAGAACATATTTTCTATGAGCCCTCGTGAGACGGATGGGTAAGTGACCTCGGCGCCACACCCGTTAACCTTCTTGAAGTGCTGTTCCCGGCAAGGAAGACTTCGCGTTACGCAGAGTAAGGTTTTTCCCTATTTGAGGATAGGCCACTAAGGTGAGGATTCTACGCCAACCCCTGACCACAACCCTCCTCAGCCTACAACGCCCCGCTCGCGAAGGTTGCCCTGCACAAGGCCGGACAGGATCTGACCGGTCCTCCCTTCTCGAGCGCGGGAGGCGGCCGCTCTTTCCCGAATCCCTTGTTCTCGAAGTCACCATCTCTACACAACCTTGCCTCATGTCAAAGTCAGTCTCCAAGAACGGAATCTTTCTGTGAAGGATATGAGGTTCTGAGGCTGGCCACCAGTCCTGAAGCGTCAATCTCGGTTTTCACAATTGGTTTTGAGAGTACTTCATTCCGGGCTAGTTCTTTTATCAACCCAACAAGGAATATAGAGATTCCGTTTCCTCTTCACTTAACACTTCCTTAAAGCAAACAACACTTTCTTCTGAGGACGGATCGAATTCCTGAGGTGAAATGATGCCCCGGCATGACCATCTTTCCTTTTTCCCCTGAGCTTCACACGGTACAATCCTTCATGAAATGACGAGAGAAGGTTTCCCCTTGACAAGTAATCTTTTAAGGTTCCTAGTGGAGTCGGACGAACTTCTTCTTACGTGATCCCTTGTAGACGAAGGGCAAGAACGGAAGTGCTCAGGAGGAGAAGAGAAGGGTGTCCCCGGAACACCTTCATCGTACCCCACTGAGGCCCCGGTTCTGGTCCTTTTTTTCCGGTCATCGGCGCCTTACTTCGATGGACGACGTTCTCAGGTGACCTCTATGACAAGTTCCCCCCGGTCGAGCGTGCCATCCCCTTCAGCCCCGTCCTCCCCGCAACCAGAGCCGTATTGCTTGACTTAGTCCAGGTAGGTCTTCGCCGCGACAGGTTGCCGGTTCCCCTCTTTTTTTTCGCCATTTTTTGAGTTCTAGGCGATACCAGCGGCCGTCTTTGCTTTAATAAAGATTGCCTTGTGGTAAGTTTGTAAGCAGTTCCCCCTGAGAACCTTTTCTCCACAGGCCTCCTTTTTTCCCACTGCCTGCAGTTCCCTCCCCTGTTGATTAGGATTCTTCTTCAGCACCAGCGATGTTCCAAGCCTTTTTTTTCTAAGAAATTGCCTAGTAGGAGAGTTATGCGCACCAGATTCTGCTCAAATTGAGCTGCCCATCGAGCAGATCGACGATTCCCTACTGAGCCTCTTCTTCCATTTGTGTTCTCCCGGTGCTGTCATAGGAGGAGTTTCCTGAGAGATCCCTTCCTCGTCGGAGCACATTGGCGTCGCCTGGTGGCCCATCCAAATTTCCGTTCCCTGTTGGTGCGTTCGTCTCACGAACCGACAAGTTCCTTTCTGAGGAGTGCCTATGAAATTTCTTGAGAGCCCTGTTTGATGTCGTAGCATCCTAGTCTGGGTAGCTTTTGTATTCCCAAGTTGCAAGGAGTGTTCTTTGTGCAAGCAATTTGCCGGTGCCTGTCGCACGATCCTCGGGCACTTACAGATGTCGCGCCTTGATTTGATGCGTCCCCATTAATTTCAAAGGCGTCCTCCGGTGCCGATGTCTCTTTTGAGATATAGTTTCTGTGTTCCCATGGAGTGACTCCTCCAGAAACCGAAAGTATTTGACTTCGATAAAATCTTGGACTTCTCCCTCAATCTATCTCCGACACGGATTTTTATTATCGAAGGCACTTAAACCAGAGCCATGCTCGGTTGCCTCTTCTTCGTCACCCAGGAACATAGAAAGCGGGATTAAGCAGACCCCCTGGAACGATTCCTCCTTCTTTTCACTTAGATAGTTCTTTTAGGAGTTTCTTTTTCAGATCCCCCTTTTGTCTTTGCAAAGACTTTCAGACCTCGGGGCAGAGTTAGCGCCCCTCTCCGCGGCCGTTCCGTCGTGTACACCCCTTGCCAGTTAGACGAGGACGCAGCGAGTTACTTTACGCGCAGCCCTGTAGCCCCCCCCCTCTACCTTTGATTAGACGCTCCACTCTTCTTGCCCTTGCGGGAGTCGATGGCCTTGCCCCCAGCGAAACGATTTTCTGATACATGCTCCGTAGACCCCCCCGTCTCCCCTGGACTGACGCGTGAGGTCATCGTATTCTTAAAGACCCGGAAATTCTCTATTTTTCCCTCCGCAGTTGTTGGTGTTGATTTTCCCGATGGGCCTTTTGGAGCTCCTTCCCCTTCAGCGGAGTCGATGCCTTCCTCCCTTTGGTGTGTAGAAGCATCCTAGAAACACGCTTCTTTTGGTTCGCCCATTCTACTTCCAACTGAAGACTCTGTAGTTAGCTCCCTCGTAGATCGCGGCCCCCTGGCTTACAAGGGCCTTCGACGTCTTCCTTGCGTCGCTCTTCCAAGGTGCAAGGTGTTTTTAGACCCTTTTGACGGCAAGCAGTCCAGCTCGACGCGGTTTGGCGCTAATTCTGGGAACGTATGTCCCGTGACCTACCACTCTAACAAATCAACTTACGCGCGCGCGCCGTGATCACGGCAAGGTATATCGGCCATGGTTTGCTTGTCCCTTCTTGCACCGCTTTTCATGTCCGGACTATTTCCCCCGAGACACGTCAACCAGGCCCTGGTTTAACCGTGCCCGTCTCCAAGTTTTCCCCGATGACGCCCTATTCTTTCTGCCGCCAAGCCCTTTCGGAACGCATTCAATACTGGATCCCCCTGGCGGGTCGGTGACCCCTCACCTACGCTCCCATTATCCCTTCCTCAATCGGCACGGAAAAGGATAGAAGTTTTGGAAACCGGACCTGCAGCCCTTTCCTTCCGACAATCTTTCCGATGGTGTTCCTCCCTGGCCACTTCAACTCTGGCACTACCCTTCCCCCCTCCCGGCGACCCCTGGGACTACAACTACCACCAAAGACGTTGATTCTGGCCTATCAATCGACCTTTTGCGTAAGGTCATCCCACGAGCGCCAGTGATTTTTTCGCGTAATAGACCCGCACCCCCCCCCCCCGGCAAATTCATTCTCGTCGACCAGTTCTTTTTCGACGACGTGCCTTTCCGCAACCTGCTACGAGAAAATGGCGGCTCCGGTGCAGGAGGTCCTCGGGCGACGCCGACCAGAACCCACCTCACGTCCCAACAACTGGATCCTGTAGTTTCCCAAATACACAAGAAATTGAAATCTCTATATGCAGTCATTGGTGCCGTCCTTGGAAACCCCGGTGAAGTCACGCCGAGCATGGCTTTTAGGAGGCAACCGGCTGGACATCGGCTCTTTTCCGAGCCGCAGAACTCCGCGCCCCTTTTTTCCCTTTGATCGTGGTTGAAATAACACAGCGAAGTCCTGGCGCGCCTTGCGCGCGTTTCTGCGGAACACTGGCCCCGCCGCCAATGCGTATCAGTGCCTCCTCTGCACGCTAGCTTTCTCACTATAAAGCTACATATGGTCTCCCAACTTGGGAAAAGCGACCGGCACCCGTGTTTTGTTCCTCCCATACTGATCGAAGGCAAGCCAATCCTTTTTCTTTTTGATTGGATGGGCGGGTTCGTGTTCGTGGATTGCGCGCGCTACCCTTCAAGCACCCCCTTCCGGTCTTTTCCCCTTACGACATACTAATGCAAAGGCGCCTCTCTTGCCGGTCCCATTCCCAGTACCAGAACGAGGGCCTCGAGGGGTGTAAGTCTCCCCAAGGATGTTCCGGCTTTTCCCTGCTCTACGTCGCGTCCTGTTGTCTCTCCTTCAAGGGCGGCAACCGAACTATGTCCCGCCCCCCACTATAGAGAACCTGAAAACCTTTTCAAGGACAGTCTCGATCAGGGGTCCATTCCGTTCCCGGGAAGCTCAGGGTGAGGCCTTCTTTCAGGCCTTCATCCTCGGCAAAGCGATGCGACCGGCGCCTCTCACCTTAGCTTTCTCCCTTCCGTTTCCTATTCGTCTCTCTCCACCCGCAATAGAGATCCTTTTTTTTCATAAAGCACTATCCTCAATGACCCCCTCAAACCAAAGGTTCTTTCCGATTGACCATTCGCGCTCCCTTCGACTTCCTGACTGTAAGCTCATAGAACCATCAAGCACCTTTTTCAGCCCAGAACACCAGCCTCAGTTATTCTGCGGGACATATTTGTAGGGTCTCTTCTTGGCACCCCCGCGGTTCTGAGGTGTCAAGATCTCCCTTTTCCCCTGTCGCCCTACCCCCTCTCAATAGGCGCACCCTCTGAAAGTTATAATTGCCGGTCTTTCGATAGTGAATCCCCCCCGATTTTTGTTGTAGCGATGTTGTTTTATTGGAGGCTGTGTTGTACATCTTCTTGTAGTTGGCGTGTCCTTCACCTTGCCCCCTCCTAGGGAATTTCGTTCCCCTGTCCCCCTCTTCTTGCCTCTGCCTTCACTTCCAGACGTTACGGGTGTGGCGCAGCGGAAGGTCCCTTACCCTCTGCTTCTTGGCTTCGCTCATCTCCGACGTATTCACGGTGCGACGAAGCCCCCCGGATCGCAGCAGTTCATTTAATCTTGGAGAACTTTCTGTGAAGTCGGATACCCCTTCGCGTTTGTTTCTGACGGAGGTCCCTTTCATACCGCAGCCCGGTTTTGCCTCCGTTCTTCCCTTTCTTTCCTTCTCGTTCCGTTTGTTTTTCCATGGATGGATCAAAGGGTTCTGGAAAGGCTTCATCCTCATCAATATATTTTTTCTTCAGCGCTTTTTTGCTTTTTTCCGGCAGGTCCTTGTAAGCACCCCTGCGGTCTTTGGCAGTTCCGAAATTGAAAGTGGTCCGGGCCGCGTCAGCCGGAAAGGAACAGAGCCCGGCCATTTTCAAAGATTTTCCCCTTTAGTCGGACCGCCACGGTCGGCAGAAAACCTTCCGACCATGGAGAAGTTTGTCGAGCCCCCATTTTTCTGCGACGCGCCTAGTTCCTTCTAAGTATTTCTTCAAAATCAGTTCTTTTGCGTGCAGTTGATGAACCGGAGGAATTCCTCATAGACAAGCCCTCTTCATGCCGTTGGTTTTCCCCTGTTTACCCCGCCCTCTCTTCCGAGGTAATGCGGGTACCCCCACCGGGCTCGGGTTGGCAGAGATGCCTTCCACTTTGGTTTGGGCTTTCACGGCTTGGGGTCAGCTCCGCCACCCTTCCCGCTCCCTTTTTTTCCCATATTGCGCACTTTTTAAATACCTCCTATTTGGCCGGTTGGAGAAGGGCGGCACTTCATTTTTCGCCGTTTTTCCCCGCGTCGTCTCCACACCGCCCGCTTCTGGGCCCCCCCTCCATGGCGTTGATCTCGATTGTAGTACCCTTGTTCACGAATTGCTTCAGCTTCATGTCTTGGTCAATATCTGCCTTCTTTTCGCTCTTCCCTTTTTCAAAACTCTTGTTTACGAAGAGGGAGAAATCATTAACAGAAATCCCTCCGGATGACACAACACCTGAGCCCGCCGCCCTGGCAACTTTCTTAGGTTGGTTGTCCCTTCTGTGAGTTTCTTTTCTCTAAAACATTCATTCCTTATAAGGTAGTTAATTAAGGACAGATAAGGAAGCTTGTTCGATCACGACGGCTTAAATGTAGGGTCCCCGAGAAGTTCATCTTCTCGATTCCCGACGGCGGTGACCTTGAGTAGTTTTTCTAAGAGGTGTCTTGATGTCTCATCCTTTCCTGATTTTGACCAACCCCCCACCTCAGATCTACTTTCGCCGTTTTCCTCCACCTTTCTCTCTTTTGTAGCGTCCTTTTCTTTAAGGATGAGGTTTTTCTAGCCAATGTCCTTGAAATAGCCTTCAGGATTTCGTCAGTCACCCCAGCACTTTTTTCTACGGCGATAGCAAACCGACGCCGACATGGTCCAATGGCAGGGCTTTCGGGGGCCTCTTTCTGTTCCCCCCTAGGTCCTCCTGGCCCCCGACGACAACTGGCAGAGGGCCACTTGCCCATACCGGAGGCCACTGAGTCCCCTACCCCTGTAATTCTTCCCGTGCCCCCTCTTCAATAGTCTACCCCGTTGGTCTATCGAAGAGCACTGAGAAGACTTTCGGCTGATTCGCATGGCGGCGCCCCCTAATGTGGGTTTCTTCCTTCGCGATCCTCCAATCTTTTAACAGCTATTCCCAGAAACAGTCAAACGAGTCCGTTCAAGGTGTTCTGACGAAGGGAATCTACAGGGAAGAGCACCCCCTCCCTTGCTGAAGACTCCTTTTCAACGAAGTCGTTTCTCCTTTCAGCCCGCCTTCGGGGAAGGCGACTTTTGATAGACCACAGAACTGTTTTTTATGGAGGTTGATTCCCCGCAAGGCAGTGCGGTCCCTTTCAGCGAAGGCTCTTGCTGCGGTTCACTCAGCCCCTTTCGCGCGTCTGTCACACCTGGTTGCAGACTTACCAGAAAGGCACCGTCTTTTTTTTCCGGCCTTGCTACGCGTCCGGCGGCTACCTTTCACGAAGGCAGTCCCCCTTGGACAGTGGCCCGCCCATGTGGAAAAGCACCCTCTTCGACAAGACCCCCTCCCTTCCCCCAGCCCCCCCCTTTTTCGCGACCCTTCCTCCTCCGAAGTTCCCCAGAATCCCGGGTCCGGTTGGTGACTTAGAAGAGGCAAGACCCTTCAACAGGTCACAACTTCCCTTAAAGCCGGGCTTTTTTACCTTTTGATTTTTCTTTGGTCGGAGGTGTGTCCTTTACGAAAGAAGGGCCCCCCCTCCCCCTCAAGACGTTGTGTGAAATGGTGTCCTCCCCCGGAGAAGAAAGGAGTAGAGTCAGCGAGACCGTCCCTTAACCCCGGCCTCTTTTTTCTAGTCCCGATCAGCGGGAATCTTCCTTTCTATTTTCACCGCCAGGAGCCCCTTTGAAAGAACCCTCATTGATCGTCG
>Ga0179593_1534368_pt1 | contig 10862 bp, 14 predicted proteins | sample CZODoug2_1_08_16_FD_185931 | JGI IMG/M metagenome (GOLD analysis project Ga0179593, IMG submission 185931) | Vadose zone soil fungal communities from Angelo Coast Range Reserve, California, USA - CZODoug2_1_08_16fungal (PacBio error correction) | ecosystem: Environmental > Terrestrial > Soil >... | reverse complement strand
GAGAAAATGGATTTTCACTCCTCCCCCCCCACGCCGACGCCGACCTGGTCCCACTTCTTGCCGGCATTTCGACTTTTTTTTTTCTTCCCCTCGTTTTCTGACACCCGCCTTGATTGTTTCGGGCGAGTGCTAAAATCAAAGATGGGAGAGACCGATTCCTGTTCCTTCTTTGGTCGTAGCTAGTAAAATTCCCCTCACCCCCGTCCCTTCTTTTTTATTGGTTGTCACCACGCTTGAGCATCTACATGTCCAGCTCCCTCGCGCATGAATGAATCAGGTTATTGGAGCGTTCTTTATCTCCTTGCAGCATCTTCTGACCTTCTAACCTGATTAGGAGTTCCTCAAGCCTTTCCCCCTTCTTCTTCCCCCTTTTTTCCGATCCCCGCCCGAATCCGGCCGTCCCAAGGCATCATTTTTCCCTCTCCCGAGCTCCCCACTAGACGATTCCTCATTTTCCCCCCCCCGCCCCTTCCACTCTTTTTCACCCCTTCCCCGGTACAAGAACCGCCATGTAGTCTCTTTCGAGGAATCGATTCCCTTTGCGCAAGGCTACAGCCGAGGACCCTAGGCCCTGATTCTTTGCAGTCGGTCCCCGCGATCGCCGCTACCGGTCGAGATGTTTTGAATTTTTCCCCTCGATGAGGCCAAGATCCCCCCCACTCCCGGACTCCCGAGGTCCCTCCCTCGAACTGCATCGAGGGATGCCAGTTTGTTGAAGGGGGGAGAGTACAGCGATTTAAGCGAAAATATATGGAGGAATTACGTCCCCCTTCTACCCCGTTTCCGCCTTTCTCTAAGCTCATGCAGTTCTTCGGAGTGCTGCACCAAAAAAAGAAGGGAAGGCCGTCCCCTTACCCCTCCCCCTTTAGGACTTCAAAATCCTGCAGTTAGCCCATGGGGTGCCCCTTCCTTCCGACAATCGAAATTCCCCCTTCTCTTTGCCCCACCGCGTGGTTCCCTAGAAATTATTTTCCACTCATTTTCCCCTGGACTCGCCTTTCCCCTTGAGCAGTTCCTTTTGGCAGTCAAGGTATCCGAGGCGATCCCCGTTTATCCCCCCCCGGCAGAACTTCCGCTAGGTCAGACTTTTTCTTTTCTTCAAAGCGTTTCCCACACCGCAAGATCCCAGCAAAGATCGAAAAAGTTTGTTCAGCTTCCTTCTTCCCCCGAGGTTTTTCCCCATCCTATTTGATCCCGGGCTTTCTCCCCTGGCCTCTCCTTTCCATCTTCTCCCCTAACCCCATTTCACCAATTTCCCACTTCTTCCTGGACAAGTGCGAGTATCCTTTTTTGATAGTGACATTCCCCTTTCTCCTCTCCAAATCCCCTTTCCAAAATTTTAACGCGACCGACACATCCCTTCCGTTAATATCTCTCTCTGTCCTCATTTTTTTTATAGGATCATTCGGAGTCATCTTTCTTTTTCTCAGTTCATTGTTCCCTTTTGATTGGTGCTATTGACCCCCCTTTTTTCCCCGTGATAGAGCAGAATTGTAAGTCGATAAGAATTTTATGGTGACTTGTCGTTTCTTCTGAGCTGTACCATTAAACCTTCCTTAGTAGACTTTTTTATTCCCCTCTCTTTTGTCAAACCAGGCAGGCCTTCCCTCCAGGGTTTAAGCGTTGGGGTATTCTGTTTTACCCCTTCCTCCACTATCCTTGAACCACAACCCCCCCCTCTTTAGAATTGATTTTTAGCCCCCCTTTTCTTTCTTTGGCCCACGGCAGGTCCCTTCTTTGGCAGCAACTTACCCATGTTGAAGTACTGCTTTTTTGACGTCCCCGTTTCGAGGGAACCACCCTCCCCCTTTCGAGTCTCGCCTCATGGCCCCTTTTCTCTTTTCCCGTCCGGTCACCCCCTGTCCATCAGGAACGGAGTGACGGCGTCGATTTTACTTCCCCCATCTGTTCTGAGGTCTTTTTCTTCCCTTTTAAATTCCAGGTTGTGTGGGTCTGCACCCGCCCTCCCTCATTCACAGTCGGCGTACCCACCCTTGTTTCAATTTCGAAACCCTACCCCTTCGATGTTTTTTCCTCCCCCCTTATCCCCCGGTACTGTCTCTTCAAGCCCCCCCCCCCCGAGCCGATCCCCTCCCCCCCTGATGATTCAGGGATTCATAGTCTTCCCCCTTTAGGTTGTCCTTTTGTTCCGGCGTCGCTTTCCAGATCGACGGTATCGGCATCTTCGCCGACCCCCCCCTTCATAAAGGCGATTTTCCCCTTATATTGTCTTTTTTGTGTATGATTCTTCCGCGGTCGCTTCTTCTTTCTGCTGTGATTGATCATGCGTTCTTTGTACATGAAGGGTGAGCGTCTTTCCTTTTCTTTTTTTTTGCTCGATTCCAGGCTTTGAGCCTCGGCGTTGGACGTGGAAAGAAGGATTTCTTCTTTTTCTTCAGGTTCGATTTATGTGAGTAGGCTTTAGGGACGGAGCTCAGGTTCCTCCTTCTTTCTTCTGCTTAGCCTCGAGACCCTCCTTAAGCTCTGTCTTCTTCCTCTTCCGGAGCATCGCTCGGATTCGCACCGCGGAAAGTCCCCTACAACTTTCTTTCCGAATTGAGTTCTGTCCCCCCTTCCCTCCAAGGTCATACTCTTATAGTTCCACATCTTGTCTCCAGTTTATCCGGCGCCTCCCGGAGTGAATCATTCTACCTGTGACCACCAATAGGCTTCTTTGATCCTTCAACCTTCCTTTACTAGTCGTTAATCCCCCCCCCCCCCCCACCCCCCCCCATCTGTAGGCATTGGCTCACTCTTCCTTGTACAATAATATTGTTGTTTGAGAGAGATTTTCCCCCTTTGCCTGAAGTAGCCCCCCTCTCGGACATGGCAGGGCCTCTCGCTCGACTTGTACCTCGCCGGGTGATTCCCCCCTTCAACGCTGCAAAGGGCGCTTTCCTTCCCCTTCCGAAGAGGGTTTATCCTCTTCACTAAGTTCCCCGATCTTTCCCCATCACCTTCACGGATTTCTGGGTCACCACGCCGGTGAGCCTCTCACCCAGCGCCGAACGCGAAGAAGTTCCGCAGCCGCGAGAGGACCCTTTTCTCCCTCACGTCCCCCTGCCTTTCTCCCTCCTTCTCCGCCGCCCCTCTCGGGGGCGCGCCGCATCCGCCAGCGCACTGGAGGACCCCAGCCGGATCATCAGGGCATAACCGGCCCCCTCTTCCTCTCCTTCCCCCCCCCTCGCAGCCGTCCTCACTGGCAGGCACAGCCCACCTTTACCCCCCTTTGCTCAACCCTTCAGGGACCAAGAAATCAAGCACTCTTCCCCCACCGCATTTTTGCTGACGCTGAGATAGTTTCCCTCCCCTTCCCCCCAAGCCCGTTCTGCCCCATCCGACGGTCCAAGACTGCATTTTCCGGTCCTTTCGCCATCGCCGCTTTTTTCGACCGTCCCTAAGCTACGAACGAAATCGTTCCCCAGATTCAATTGCTTTCCCCAAGATCTCCGTGTCTTTCTTTTTCCCGCTTCCTCTTCCCCACCATGATGCGCGCAGCTTGAAGTCCGACTATTACCTTCTTCCGAAGAAATAGATCTTTGCGGCTTTGATTCGCCCCCTTATTCCTTCGATTCGCAATCGTGCGTCTCCCGGGCTCTCACACCGACAAGAAGGGGAGGCTCCCCCTTCCCATAAGTTCGAGGACCCCCCCCCTCCCCGACTTCTCGCCTTCAGTCTGAACATTTTGAAATTCGCAATGCGTTTTATTCTCAATCTCCCCTGTTTTCAACTCGCCCGTTTTGTACCCCAAGCAGTACGTACTGGACTAGAAGGGATTTTCCTAGTCTCCAGCCCTTTCTGCCTAGGTCGACCTTGCCCGCCTCTTCCTTTCCGCACGTCTAGTCCGGCCGAAGTGGTGTTCGGCACCAGTCTAGTTAGGACAAGTTACAGAAGAGCTCCCCCTCCCCAAAGCAGGCCCCTTTGTAACAGACTGTCCTTTTTTTGTTCCAAACTCCTCTTCCGATTCCCCCAGTATTCTGAGTCGGAAGAGCTTGTCAAGAATAGTCTCTGTCTTCTGGCCGTACACCTCCAAGGACTTGGATTATACGGCACTTTCTAGGAGGGTCCCTCGAAGACTTGGTTCAAGAATCAAATACAAAGACAAGCAAAAGTTCCCGACCAACTAGCCATTACACTCAATTTCCTGTTGTGTTGGACGAGATCAGAGATTATGTAGGATAGAATTTTCCTTGTGTTCCCCCGTTTTATTGGTAGTTTGATTTCAACGATCCCTTCTTCTATCACCATTGTCTGAGGTGTGGTGAATCCGGCCCCCCTAACCCTTTCCCTCAATCGCCACTCCTACCCCTTCTTTCCTCCCCTTCAGTTATGCCCTCCCCCTCTTATCCCTCCGCCCCTCTCCCACCATCCCCTGCTTTCCCCCCCTTGCCACCCTCCCTCCTTCTACCTCCATCCCGCACGGAGCCGAGCTGGACTTCCCCTCTCGGTCGCAGCTTTTTGGATCTGGCAGCTTTTTTTTTGAAACACAGTTCCATGACAACACCAATTCCGAGAGGTTTCTTGTCTTTGTAATTGTCCTACTCGCATGACGCACACCACGTCTTTCGTTTCCCAGGTCCCCCTTCCCTGTGCTTTCTCCCCTTTTCCCTCTCCATCCCCGGCTCCCTGAATGAATTAAAGTCCCCATTATCGGGGTCCTGCCTGGAAGTACCTTGTTCGGCGCGGGCGTTTTACCCCCCCACCACGGGTAGGGAGAATTGCTGACTTCTTTTCCCCCCCGCCTACGGCCGCCTCCAGGAAACAGCTGTTCCAAGTCTCCTCTTCTCGTTCCGATTTTTCCAGTCACCCCAGGCTTTCGAGCTTCTTTTCCTTTCGGTCTTTTTTCTATTGCACCTTGCACGAACAAGATTTTTCAACTCTATGGACTTCCTTCCCCCCTCGCTTTCGACTGATAGATGTCGAGACCGCGGTATCCCCTCCAGCACTTGCCAGAGCTCTGCTTAGGTGAAAGCTTTTCTTGTACCCTCTGTGTATTTCGCTGACTATACTTGGTTTTCTCCTTCTTCTTGTACCTCTAACGGTAGAATTTAGATCTTAGAAGCGCCTTCTGATGCCTTTCCCTTGAAATTTATTCTCGGGATGGACCTAGTTGCTATCCAGCTTTGCCTCGAAGGTGTTTGCTTGGGTTAGTTGTCCAACTGTCCTTTTTTTGAGTGATCGGTTAAGGATGAGCTAATTCCCTGACTTCTTCTGCTTTTGAGCTCTTCCCCCGGCGTTTTTTGGGTCTCCGTGCGTTCTCTTCCGTTTCAATCCATCTTTCTCTCCGATAGACTGGGTCGGAGGAGACGGGTACGGCTGCTTACCGGTTACTTTCTTCTCAATTTGAGACATATTCTTTTCGGAGTTTAATTGATTCCCTGTCATTGACCCGATACCGTTCTCGCCTGGTGGGTCTCTCCCTTCGTCTACATCTTGTCGAAGGTGCTTCCACGTGGGGTGCTTCCCTTCTTCCTCAGGCTTTGTCCTCCACCATGCGCCTTGGGAAGAAGGAGTTCCCTCCCCTGCGCATCAGCCTGGTCCATGCTCTTCTACCTGAGGCATGTTGATTCATCCTCTCTTCCTCCTCCTAAGTTGTTTTGCCCTATCTTTTTCATGAATCCTTCCGTCTCCCCCTCAGTCTTTCCAAGGTTGAGGATAGAAAATAGAATCTTTTTCTTTCCCTCAGGGGCTGACCTCAGGGTGCAGACGGGCTCAGTGTCCCCTTCTAACTAGGGCGTCTCGATCTCTTTTTCAGTATCCTCTTTCAAAATAAAGCTGATCGTTCTATGGTCCAATTTCCACGCTTTATCTAAGAAGTCACAGCGCCAGACTCTCATGAAGGAATTCCGAGTATTCTGCCCCAGAAGCGGTTCTGACCTCTCTGACCGACAACCACCAACAACCCCCCCCCCTCTGGAGCCCGTCTCGGATAAGTGGAGACTCCCCCCCCCCCCTATCCATTAAGACCCTAGCAACTGACTATCCCTCCTCTCTGTCAGCACCCTCTGCTCTACCTCGCGCCTCTCGCGGCCCCACCGCACATGCCACCCCTCCTGCCCCCCTCCAGGGAACAAAAGAAACGCTGCTCCCTGCTCCGAGACTTCCTCCTTGAGCAAGATCTTCTTCCCGACCGAGGACAAATTAGCCTTTTCACTCTTACCTCTTTTCAGAAAGGGAGGTCCGATCGCTTTCTCGTCACCGCGTTTTCCTCACATCCGAGCACCTTCCCGATTGAAAAAAGACCCTTGACTCATGAGGACCTTATTTCCCCACTTCGACTTGAGGAAAGGGACTGCAGTTTTCCTTTCCTCTTTCCGCGTCTGCGAATGAACTCGAATCTTTCTTACAAGTCCTTACAAGGAGATTCGCCCCCTCTTGGACTTAATAATGACAAGTGGGCCCCCTCACGTTGATCGGCCACCCTGACACTATAATCCCCTAGCTACATTCCCCTCTGAGGCCCGAAACACGCCTTCACATCGTCAGACCAGCGGTGGTTCCCCGCAGGCGCACGCAAGTTTCCCCTTCTCCAAGTTTCCCTAAGAGTTTTTTCCAAAAGTGAGAAGGGGACCCCCTTCCTTTCCATGGGACGCGACTGGGCCCCCTCTCCTGACCTGTCCTGGACTTGGGCCCGTAGTGTCGAAGACCCCTTCCCTTTCCGACCGAAAGGCCCTTACTCCGTTTGTTTTTCTTCCAGTCGGGTTCTCCATTGACAACAGTCACAGTTTACCCTCCCTCTGAGGCACTAAAGGTCGGATCGGCTGGTCCAGAAGTCCCGTCCCCACGGCGAGCCTCCCTAGGTTCCCCCTTCCTTTCCTTCCTTGGCGAAAAGTGCCAACCCCTGACTGCCAAGGGCGTAGTACGCTGCTCGTGTCTGGCGCCAGCTCCACTACTTCCCGTCCCAATACTTCCCCCCTCAGACCGACCTCCTGTCTCCCTCTATCTCTTTCTTTTTTTTGGGTAGGAGGCGTTTTCCCTGTCTCTTTCCGTTCTTTGAGACTGGTAGTTTCTCTCCCCCTGTTCTGCAAGAGAAATAGGTAGATTTCTACTTTATCCGGAAGACTGTTTGTTTCCGCCGGCATAGCCTGGACCTGATCCTGCCTTGTCTTGGGGGGGGAGGCCTTAGCATGGGGGCCCAAACGGCCTCGAATTTTATCCTCCCCAGTTTTTTTTTTGTGCGCTCTTTCTGTCCATTTTGTAGCACTCGAATTTTCCTTTCCCCCCCAATGATTTCTCTTCTGGGCGCTTCAGCTTGTAGTTCTCGCTAAAAAAGCTTCAGGACCGGTTTTCCTTTATCTGTTCGTCCCATCTTCGGGTACTATCTTTCCCCCCTGCGCTGGCGAGACCCCTCTTTCGCTCTTGTTTTACGAATTTGGCCTTTCCTCCCTTCTCCCCGTCCGAAGGAGAGCCACGCATGTCCAGCCTTCCCCAATTTTTTTTTCCTTTCTTGTCAGTTAGTAAGTCGGAGTTATTTGAGCCTTTCCCCGGTGGTTGTGGCCGAGCACTCCGCCGGCCACGGAATGAATCTTCTTCTGGAAATCCCTTTCGCTCCGTCCTGCTCAGTTTGACAGATTTTCCCTCGTCGTCCCTTCAGCGCGCCCTCGATGATTTTACCGATTTTAGAGAATCGCCCCTCTCTTTTGGTGACATGTTTATCGGCCGAGGTGAAGATAGACGGTACTCTTTCGACTCACCGTCTCTCAAGTGCCGATTGCCCCTTCTTCTTTCTCTTATTGCAGAAGTGATTGTTTTCCCTCTCCCCCGCCTAGGATTTCCATCCCATTTGATTGCAGGCCCATCTCTTTAATGAATGTTGAGCACACGGTTAAGGTCACTTTCTTTCCGACGACTAAAGTTAGCGGTTTAGATATAGAGGCTGGGTTGTTCCGAGGATCGGCGGTTCTTCCAGTTTTGAGTGAATCGTCGAATAGAAAGTCAGGTCGGGATCTGCTGATAATGAATTTTTATTATTCTGGTCTACCTCTTAGACTACTTCCATGATGCTCCTGGGTTTTTATCCCGGCGTCCCCCCGTCTTTCCCCTTGGGCCTTCTCTCCGTACTTTCCCTTTTCCGCTTGTCTATACTCCCGAAGTTCACGCGTTTGTAACTCAGCCCCCTACTTCAACCTGTTCCGAACCCCGGCTAGCTTTCCGCATGGCCATGGTCCCTTCTTTTTGGTCTGAAGTATGCGAATGTGCATACCTCTCTTTTTTCCCCCCCCCCCCTCGTTGTTGTTGTGATCTCTAAACTTTTGTGCCACAGCGATCTTGGCTGATAGAAATCATAGCCGCCTTCTTGAGATGACGCCGTTCGATCGGCGCCGTGATTCCCCGACAAGCTTCGCTTAGCTCTCTTTTCGGGCTGTCCCATCTTGCAAGCCGGTCATTATGGTCACTTCCGCCTTCTGCCTCTCAAGAAAGGCCCCAGCTTCGACTCCCCGCCTTCCGAGAACTTTTTTTTTCCCCCCTCCTTCCAGCCGAAGAATCAGAAGGGCCGTTGCTCCGCCTCCCGTCTCTCGCTTCCCTCCGCTTCCTCCCGCGTTCCACCTGTTTCCTAAGATCGACTTCCGCGAGTCGGCTACACTTCCTCCCCGCCGAGTACTCTGGAGTTACTCACTCCCGCCTCATTCCAGCCCCTCCCACCTGAAACCTACCCACGCCTCAACCCCTTCATTGACCCACAAGACCCCCCGCCAGCCCCCCTTCCCTTCGAGGAATCATAGATGACAGAGCATATCACCTTCACAACGCCCGTGTTCTTCGAATTTTTTTCGACTGGCGTTGTCGTCGACGCTAGTCCCCTTTTTGTCGCTTGAATCGACGTTCGACCGATCAGCTTCCATATTCGACGAGGTTATATACTCGTTCACCCCTACATCTCTCCTTTAGTGTAGTGGGGAGTACCGCTTGCCCGAACTTCTTTCGGCGTCGACCAAACGTTCGCCGTCCGTCCCTTAGTTCCAGCTTTCTTCTTGCGGCGGCCAGGTTACCCCTGACCAGGGGAAGGACCCCCCTCCCCAGCCAAAACTTCCACATCGACGCCTTTTCCTTTCGCATGAGAAAGAGGTGACCGCCGTCGGCCCGCCCGCATTCCCCCAAACACACCCGGGCCTCTCCACCGCCGGACCCCACTCCTCAACCTGACGCGAAGTTGCCAACGAGAATTTTTTTCCCTTTCCCTGGCCGTCCCGTTTTCTCCTGAGCGACCAATTGCCCCCCCGACCTTGGACGAACGCGCCGGACCCCCTCGTGGGCGTTCCCCCCCTTTAGAGTGTCCGCCCCCCGTCCTACCAACCCTCTCTCGTCCCCACGTTTCACCTTCTGATCGTTGTTTCACCCCAGAAGCTTGCTCCAAGGACGGCTCTCTTGGCCCGGTTTAATGTTACTCTCGTCGTCCTCCCAAATTGAAAAAGTTATGGACTCAGGAAAAGTTTTGTTCGAAGCTGCTCCCTTTTCCCCCTCCCTGCTGCAAGATCACTTCTCACCTCAAAAGTTTGCAAGGCTGAACAGACCGGAGCCTCCTCCTCCTTTGTTTGTTGAGAGATCTTCCATGCGCGTATCGGGCTTCGCCAGTTTTTGACCCCTTTGAGATGTAGTGTGACTCTTCGCAATTTTCTCACGAGCAGCTTTTTCCCTCCCTTTCTCTTCCGAAGTGGGCCCTTCCGCCAAGAAGAGTCCTTTCCCGTGCTCGCCGTCCTTGGTTAGTGATATGGATTTTTTTCCACCCAGGAATCCCTCTTCTCCTGAACCCCGGTGGCCTCGTTTGTTTTCTCAGCTTGTGTGTAGAAATCAATTTTCGACCCCCCCAGTCGGTTTTCTTTCTGTAGGTTTTTTTCCCTTGTTCGTAGAAATAGCGACACAATATTTTTTTCCCCAGGCCAGGTCTATGGGAACAACATTAGATCCCATGTCTTTTCCTGCTTGTTTTGCCCGGCGCTTGCTCTTTGAACACCAGCTTTTTTTTTTAGGGCCTCCCCTTTTTGCCTTGCATTGAGGCCCAAGAGGGCGGTCTTTCCAGGGGCCGGCAGGACCCCCCCTATGGTGAATCTTCCTTTTCCCTCTTCTTCGACGGCTTCCCCTTCTTCTCCGTTGCCTCGAACCTTGCGCCTTTTGCCCACCCATGATGTCTTCCACTCGACAGGTTAACCCTTTCTGTCGAATTGTAGACCTCCCCGTCGATTTTCGTCAAGACTGTTACTCGCTCCACATTTTCCAGCACTTGCCGCGACATCGCTTGAAAGAGTTCTCCTTCTTCGACTTGACTTGTCCGATTGATCTTTTCTAGTCTCGAGTAGTTCATTGCTCTGAGGCTCCTCTTCTACTTCCCCCCGCAACATTCGGTCTACGAAGGCGATCTTGCCTTTCTTCATCTTGCCTTTATCTGGCTTTCATCATCCTGATTCCTCTGAAGACCTTTCTCCTGGTTTTGCCCCGAATTTTGAGAGTCTCGGTTCAGGTCGGTGCTGGGCCGCTCTTTCTTCTTCGGCGAGGTGCTCCCTACTTGGTGAGTGCCTTTTTGCTGCGGATTCGCGGGCAGGTTGTCCTCTGTCTGTGGCCTCACGAGTGCCGGTTTTGATCGACGGTCTTATGATGCTTTTTTCTTTTCTAATCGGCTAATATTCCTGATTCTTTACGCATCTTCTCTTTTTCCATGCTTGGCGCTAAACGGGACATGGGATCCCCGGAGAGCGTGATGACTTCTAGAACGGTACCTGTACGTTCAGACACCTCGACTTTTCGCAATGAGAAAGGCATGCACGTTTTTCCGTCCTCTTCCCTTCACCCCCGAGCGGTGGACCGCTATGCGCCCCCATACGCCCTTGTCCATTTCTTCCGGTGTCTACAGTATGAAGGCATTGCTC
>Ga0179593_1509935_pt1 | contig 10862 bp, 8 predicted proteins | sample CZODoug2_1_08_16_FD_185931 | JGI IMG/M metagenome (GOLD analysis project Ga0179593, IMG submission 185931) | Vadose zone soil fungal communities from Angelo Coast Range Reserve, California, USA - CZODoug2_1_08_16fungal (PacBio error correction) | ecosystem: Environmental > Terrestrial > Soil >... | reverse complement strand
AGGGACCTCGCCAAATTTCACCCAAGGAGAGGAGCAGACATTCCGAGGAGATATCCTCTGTCATTCCTCGGAAAAGTGATCTTTTCCACGACGTATAGATGTAATGGATTTTCCTGCTTGGAAACTCCTTCTTTAAGAGGAGAACTCTCCTTTTCTCTCACTCGAATTGGATAGGCAGGGCCGGGAGATAGAAGAATTCTGGAGAGAACCTGATTCCCCCTCCCCGTTGGGCATTTTTTCGGGAAATTAAGGATTTGTGTCCCTTTTCCTTTCCTTCTTTTAAGGAGAAAGATCTCCCAAAGTTTGCACATAGCCAGAGTAGGATATTTGTTAACTAGAGAATGGGTCTATCTTCGGGACAACGGATAGTTGCTTCCCTTTAGTGCGTGAAGAGTAGCCTTAACCCCACCCCCTTCCTAGTTTATTAGGGAAGATGAGGAGATTCCCCCTAAATAGATAGATTCCTGTGAAGTGGTTCCCTTTTTCCAGCCTAAGCAGGCACGGTTCGGCGGGATAATTTTTACCGGAGGAAGATCATTCTCCTCTTGGTTGGAAGCTGGGACGTCGCTAGCTTTTCCGGAACCCCTTTCTGCCCGGCCTTTTCAAACGAGTATTCCTCCCTTCTTCAAATGTTCCGATAGATTCGAAACTGCCTTTTTGCGGTCGTGCCCGCTTTATGAAACGCGTATTGTTTTGAAGGGCTATCGGCGCTTGGAAAGCCCTTTGTTGTGAGAAATTCAGTTCTTTTCCCTTTATCCAGCTTTTAACTCCATGTGGGCACGACCTTTTCCCTGCCGCACAGGCGTCCTTCGTGCCGAACCACTTCTGAGGCCTGGAAAGTAGCCTGGTTGTGAAGAACGCCCGCTTTCCCTTTTTTTTACGAAGCTGCCCGAGAAAGCTCTTTTAAGTTGCACCCTGGGGGTCCTTTTGTTAATAGACGGTCTTTTTTCTGGGTTCGTAGCCTCCCCGCCGACGCGATGACTCATTCAGTGGCCTTTTTTTATTTACCCGGTTACGGTCCTTTCCATCCCCGAGGGGAAGCGGTCTTCCCCCCTTGTCCAACGGACGGGAACCTTTTCCGGCGCGCGTGTTCCCTGCTGTTATTTCCCCCCGAGAGGAGGTCGTTTTTTGGTTTTGACATTAAGGAGGTCCCTCTTTCGTTTGCCAGATCTACTTCGATTCCTCTCTTGCTAGCTATTTCCGGGGGAATGGAGTGCTTCCCTCATCGCAGTAGGTTGCAACCGTGATAACTTTCCCCTACGGGGGACGACGTAGTGTTCTCCCCTCCTCTCACCCTGTCCACGCGATAAAGGACTTTTCCCAGACGATACGTCCTCCTTTCTACTCATGGAGGAATAGCTCTCGCGTAGTCTGAAGGGAACAGGTATGGTTTGGACACCCGACTTGGCGTCTTTCCCTTTTCCCCGAGTCAGTGGTATAGGCCCTTAGGGCTGCAACGTTTCCTGCGAAGGTGTACATGTCACTTCGATCAAGCGCGAGTCCTAGCCCTTTTTAATGGGTGATTCGGTTCTCCCCCCCTCTTTTCTCCCTCTTTTCATTAAATTTACTACGTTTGTTTTTTGAATAGATACAAGAGATCCGGATTTAACCACCTTCCCTCCCCCTTTTGACGGTTTTCTTCTACGTTATTCAAGTAGAATCTCCCTCATTTCTTCACAGTTGACGACCCCCCCCCTAAGAGAAGATTAAAGTTCTCCGGGGAAGTCCTAACTGTCCTCGTTGTAAGGTTAGTCTTTCCCTCTTAAGGTTTTCCCCCCAGACGGTTACGGGAGGGTTGTTTTTTAGACGAAGCGAGCGAGGGCTTTCTTTTTACGCTGGACGTTTCCTCTTGCCAGGCCGTTTTTGGGATTTCCTTCTCGAGAAATTAGCGTCCCACGTGGGCTTTCCCCAAGGTGAGAACTTCTAAAAATCCGTGAGCTTTTGGTCGGGACCTTCGCTACATGGAGGCTCAGTAGAGATGTCTTCCACCGCCGTTTACACTTTGTCCCCTCCTCTCTCCGCGCGCCTCCCGCTTCCCCTGGACGAAGTTTCGTTTCGGTGATCACGGCCCTTGTTGGCTTGGCGCGGGTCGACGGAATCGCGCGGGCCTCGGAAGTTTAGCAGCGCGTCTTGTTTTTTTTCTTCGACCAGCAACGGTGCCCGCGAGAACCCACACCTTTCTCCAACCATGGCGATCAGCTTGACTCGGTTTACGTAGAGGTTCTTTCTTTCCCCTCCACAAAGATCGTGGTTGTCGACTTTACGGCCCCCTTTTGTCGGCACGCTTTTTTTTCCTGCGGTCCCCCCAGGCGGCCGTGTCGGTGGAGCCCTTTTTTTGTGTGTTGTATCCGGTCCCCTTTTTCTGTTTTCAACAGCGCGGCGACGGCTCCCCACCCACGGTTCATGCCCCCCCGCGGGCCCTACTCGTCTTTTCGATACGCGAGACACTTTTCTTCCTTTTGATCGGCGCACACCTGGGCGGCTTCCCCCTTTCGGCCCTTTTTCTTTTTGGGAATTTTTTCCTTGAAACGTCTCCTTCTCTTCCCCCGCGTTCCAGGGGGTGTTTGATTTTTCGCCCGCGACATGTTCGCAATTGTCTTTCACACCACTTAATCTTCTTCGTGATAGAGATAGACTCTCTCCCTCTCATAAAAAAAATAGACGTTTAGGTGGTGCCCTCCCAAAACCGCGCAGGAGACTTTAAGATCCCCTTTTTTTGTTTCCTTCCGTATCTCCTTTGAGAGTGGAATTTCTGCCCATCTTTTTTCCCCTACTAGGAGAGTTCAGCTTTCCAAAGACGGAATGAGTACACTTTCCCCAAAAAGGCCGGAAACGCGGCGGTTCCCCCTTTAAGGAGGAGTCTTTCCCCGTTAAGAGAACGACAGTACAGAGACCTGATTCTTATACGGCGAGTAGTCCTGCTCCCTCGGTGAGGCAAGGCACTTTTCTTCCGACAGATAAAAGTTCCGGTCTATCAGGTCAACGGCCAAGAGGAAGTCGGTAAAATAGATCTTCTTCCTCCTTCTTAATCGTATCGGTGACGAGCTTGTTGCCTTTTCTTCGAGGAAAAAGGTGAGAGTCACCCCCTTCTCTTATTTATATATTATTTTAATTCATTGTGTTGTTGTTGAGAGAAGGAGCTGGTGCGCACCTGTTCTCTTCCCCTTCGTCGGATCCGTCTCTAGGAGTCCTAGAGGAGAAGTATCCTTTAACTTTCCGCTCTCAGGGACCCCTCGCCAACTGATCGGCTTTTTTTAAAAAAAAGAGTTGCCGTCGCCTTTCTTCTCTGAAGAATGAAGATGTTAGACTCCCTCGAGAAGTCCTCGGGGCCGGCGGGCGTCCCTTTCCCATTTTCTACGAAGACGTAGTGGGGATCTTCCCCTTTCCTGGCATTTAAGGACTTGGTACGGCTCGGGCGATTTATTACGATCTTGAAAAGCTCCTCTCCTCCGTAGATACTCCCTTTTTTTTCGTAAAATAGCCCCTCCCTCTGTCCCCGAGTGAAAAAAGGGCTCTGTCCCGCCGTCAAATCTTCCGGAGCGTTTCCGTGACGCTGGCACAACCTTCGGTTTCTTCTCCGGAGAGGCCTGATCGGAGCACGCCTTCCCCTTTCCTGAGGGAAGTTGGTGTACCTTTGTCGCTAAGATTGGGCTTTCCTTGTTGTCGCAGTCTGGGGAAACGGCTAGTTCTTATTTTACAGGACTTGTGGTTGAAGCTGGAGGGTCTCGAGGACAGTCACAAAACACCTGTCAGGAAGCCTTCTTTCTTTTCGCTCACATTTGTACATGATCCCTGATGAGTTTACGAGGGCCCCACTGTTCCCGGGGTTTCAGAACGTGTTTTTTTCCTTCCGGCCTGAGATGGAAGGCCCTTCTTTTTGGTGCGAAAGTTTCCCGCCGTGGGAAATTTTCAAAGGGCTTACCCCCCTCTAGCGTTGACCGAAGGATCTGGGTCCTCAAGCCTCCCTCGTGCGCCCCTGCTTCGAGATAGGCGAAGTTCATCGGTTTTCTCCCCGTGGAATAGGGGACATGGTGGCCAGGCGCCTTCGACAAGTCTTCTTTCATGTTGACCATTTTTGAAGGGGTGGGTATAATGGGCCCTTCCCTAGTTGCTGGGAGACGCACAGTTCTCCGAAAGCCTTTGCTCTTTGAGAGGACTTTTCCCCTCAGGAGCGGCTTTGTTTTCCCCACGAGGGCAAGGCCCTGATTTTTTTCCCTCGATCACAGCCGGGACCAACGGAACCCTTTCGCGCTAGTGTTCCGGCGTCGTCTCCTCCCGCGCGCGGGAGTGCTCTTTCCCCCTTTACGGGCGGTCCTTTGGGGAAAGATCTACTCGCGGTCTTCCTTTCGCTGAAGGTCGACGGTAGTCGATCGCTCAGGGAATGTGCCTCAACCTGTGTCACCCCCTTTGGAGGCGGTGACGTACGAGTTTTTCTCCGTACAGGGAATGAAGCCCTTTCGCTGACGCCCATCCGCGCGTAGGCGCCCCCTCTCGCTCGGAGTTCGTTCTAAACTTGTAATCGTGGGTATTTCTCCCTTTCGCAGTTAGAGGCTCTTTGGTATAGGGAGAGAGGCGCCCTTTGTTTTCTTTCGTACTCTTCTTGGAGGACTGACCTGCAACGTTTTTTCGCGATGCACTTCTTAATGGGTGAAAATAGGTCGCCGTCCCCTCTTCTCTCTTTTCCTCCTTAATCAGTTGTTTTTTTTTTTTTTCATCTCGAGGGGCTGCCTCTTTCACCAATTACGACATACCCCCGGTAGAGTGAGTTTGTTCAGTTATTAACTTCTCCCCTTTGAATGTCTGAAAGGATAACTTCAAATAGAGAAAGAACCCCTTTTTCTCGCGACGAAAGAAGACTCCCTTCAGACAAAGAAAATTCCCCTGAAGTCCAAACACAGGGTACCCTTTCTTTACTCACCGTCCCGAGTCTCCTTCTTGGGAGAGAGAATGACGTTTTCTTGCGAGTAGGGATATATTCCCCTGAAATGCCGTAGAGAGTGGGATTTTCGCGTTTTTCTAGCGGGAGTTTGTTTCAGTAACCCTTTTCCAGGGTGGAATTGAAGAAAAAACCTCTTCCGTCTATCTTCCTGGAAGGTCCCCCTGGGTAGGATAGAAGTTTTTTTTCCCCTTGCTCTTTGAAAGAAGTTCTTGCACTCTCCCTCCCGCGGCGAGAGAAGTCCCCTTTTTTCCCAGACACGATTGGTTGTCTCCTTTCCGCGTGATAAATTTTCCCAGAGTTTATAGGGATTGCTGCTTTCTTTTGCCCCTTTTATCCGCAGAGGGAAGAGCCTCACTCTTCGAGAAAGAGCGTATTCACAGGGCAGTTATTCGACCCCCCCCCTCTCTTTTCCAGGCTTTTCTTGAAAAGAGTTTTTCATTACTTGCCGGGGAGATTTCTGGTAGAGGGGCGTGTTCTTTAGGCCGTCAAACGTTCCAGGGAGAAAATTTCCCGCCTCCTCTTTTAGATGGTCTGATAGGTGGACTTCGGAGGAATACTGATTCCAATGTGCGGTGTATTCCGTTTTGTGAAAGTTCGGATGCATTTCCCCCTTTCCGGCGCCGGATTTGATCCTAGATCCCTGTCAACAAGTTTCAAGTTCCCCCTCCTCGTGCGCGATATTGGTTCCTTCGGTGCAGGTGATCTTTCCCTATAGGGAGATTCTTTTGTTTCCGGGAAGTTTGCCGGGAAACCTCACAGTAGTAAGGGTGTCTTCTGGCGGTTTTTTTATGATAGATCCGCTTCCCCGGCCGGCTTTTTTTAGATAACCTTATTTAAACAACTTATCGTTTTTGATAGAGGAGCGCGCTTTTAAGAACCTCGGAAGTGTGCGCTTTCCAAAAAGGAAGGAGATTGACCTTCTTTTTCCGAAAGCACGTTTACTTGCAAGTCTCGGACACGGCGGGCCTCCCCCGAGAGGGCGGATTCGACTCTCTATTCGATTTCAATTCTCCACAAGAGGATAAGTGTTCTTCCCCACTAAGGAATTAATTGCGTGAGGAGTCCATGTCGTAGAAGACGCTTCCTCGCACCTTTAGAGAGATCACCTCGGAGAGGTAGTAAGCGACTTTTTTTTTTTTTCCCCCTCCTCCCGGGCAAAGAGTTTATTCCCGATCAGTTCTCCTGGTCGAGACTAGCAGCGGGTACCCCCTGCTCTCCTCCTAGAGGACTTTTCTGCAGGCTAAGATTACTTTTTTTTCTTTTGCGAAAGAGGGCCTCTCTCTTTCCTCAATCCTCGTAGAGATTTTTACTGGGCTTTTGTGTTGAGAAAAGTTCGGAGAGACAAGTTTTCTTCTGGAATACGCATTACTCCGAGAGAGTGACTTCTCCTAACCACTCCAAGAGGTCTTTTGCCGGGTCTCGACGTGTCCACGGTCTTTAGGACCTGCCCCGTCGCGGCTTTTTCCTCTTTTTTCCGCCGGAAGAATAGATCTCCTCCGAAGAGAGTCTCTCTCCGCGGAGGAGGCCCTTCTTTACCCTCGTAGACGCCTCCGTTTACGCAGAACCCCCCCCTCTGGTTTGGAAAACGCTTTTCCCCTTTCCGGCACTCGCCGAATTCTTTAATCTAATAGCGAGTCGATCAAGCTCTTTTCAGACTTCTCCCCCACGTTACGTTTTTCCCCATAAGGAGAGTGGTTCCTTTTCCCTCTGCCCCAACCTATAGACGTTTCGTCGCGAGCGACCTAGGCAACGAATCGATTTCTCTTTTTACAGTGGTTTAATAAAAGTTTTCTTTGTTTTTTGTTCTCCATACAAAAAATGGAAAAGCGCCCTGTGAATGTTTGGAAGGCTGGGACCCGAGGACTTTCCCCCTTCAAGTCCCCTGAGTGGGGAGAATCCCCCTCCTCATTGATAGCTTCTAAGACGGCACGAGGAAGGAGTTGGCCCTCCTTTTTTTTTTTGTCTTTTAACTGTTCCAGGTCCAATCGGGAGTTTTTTTTTCTTCAAGAAGATGGTTTGGCCCACATCAGAAGTGTCCCCTAAGATTTTAACCCCTCCCCGAACAGGGCCTTCCTGAATCTGGGCCGCCGAAAACTCGTTTGCCCTTCCCCGTCTTCGAGCATTGGCCCAAGGTAGCAGTTCATTTCTCCCTCTTACCTCTGGGACCTCAGGGACACTAGGAGACAGGCTCCGGTAATTTTTTAACCTTGGTTGGGAAGGTGGTGGTCTTTTTTTGGAAGGGAGCTGAGTATAGAAAAGTCTTCCCTCAGCTGATTACTTAATCTTCGCGGATTTTGATGAAGGTAGTACGGACTTTCCCCGCAGGGACGGAGGTTTTGTCTATACCTCACCCCAAAACCCCCCCACCTTTTGTAAGGGATTTAGTCCGAGACTGATCACGCGAGTTTGTCGCTGTTTTTTTTTGCGGGAGAGATTCGGGTTTCCCAGATATAATTAGAAGTAATTGTTGCCCTGATAGATGAACAGGAGATTTCTTCCTCAGCTTTTAGGAAACTTTCCCTGGCCAATATCGGGGACACTCCTTTCCCCCCACTCAGAGAAAGCCCACCCCCTTGCTACTTCTTTCCGCATATGAATCTACGCGTCCCCGGGTCGTTCGCCTGGAGCGCGTCTTTTCTCTCCGGAAATTTAACGTCTGGTTCGCTTTTCGGGTGCGGCGACCTGTCGGCGCCTTTCATTCGGGGTCTCCCTTTCTCGGGCGTTCCCCCTAGATTGGCCCCTTATTTATGACGGGTAGTGCAGAAAAGTTCCGATCCCCCTTCTGTCACTTCGTCATGGAGGCTTTTTTTCATTGGTGACCTTTGACGAAGAATCTTTCCTCCCTCCCCGGTGTTGTTGTGAGAGTCTACCAGATTTTTCGCGGATCCTCCAATGAAAGGCCCCCTTTCCTTCGTTGAATAGCGAGTTTCTTCCTCTTTTTTTATAAAGTGTAGCATTCCCTTTCTGTATAAAGTTGAATTCCTCACGGAGAAAGATAAAGACCTAAGAGAAACTGTTTGGAGGACCTCCCCACGGTCGGTCGAGGAAAGACTTTCCTTAACGGTTACGGCGGCACAGGAATCGTCTCTCGGCGACGCAAAAGGGGTGCCTCTTCTCTTGAGAGAGAGATAATTTACTGGGGATTCTGGAGTTGCGACGACTCCTATTACAATAGTTCTTTCCCCCTAAAGGTTTCCTTCGGAAAGGTCCAAAATCAGAGGCCCTTCAAAGGGATAGAATTTCTCTCTTTTTCCGTGATGAAGTTAAGCGGAACCACCGGATATTATGAAAGTCCTTTTCCCCCATAAGAGAAGCCCCTTTCCCCTCTCCTTCCTCCGGGGACTCTTTCTCCTTTAAGGACAAAGGCCTTCTTGAAAGGAAAAGTCGGGTCTTGAGAGGGTCGCTGTGTGCCGAGGACGTCATCCGCTCCAGCTTGGGTAGCTCTTCTTCCTTAAGGGGAGGCCATCAGACTGGCGGCGTTTATTCGCTGACAAAACCTTCTTTAAATGCAGGGAAGTCTTTTCCCCCCTGCTTCTAAGAGTCGGAGTGCCCCCAACCCTTTATGAAACGGCGACGCTAGCTGTGAAGATTTTCGGGTTGAGCCGTTCCCCTTTGCCACAGGATTCCTTGGAGAACTTCTCTTCTATCCGGGTACAGAGTGCCTTTTGCCCAGGGCGAGGCCGGCTTTCCCCTCTTTCCCTCTGCCCCCCTGGTCAAAAACCCTCCTTCGGGACAAAGCCGTTTCCTGTCCTTACGTTCGACGCCTGGAGCACTGACCAAATCGGGCCCCCCTTTTTCCCTCCGTGGAGGTGTCTTCCCTCCTTTGAAGGGGCTCCTTTCCCAACGACAAAGAGCGGGGTTGCCGCGTTCCAGGGTTTAAAAAATGACTCCTCCCTTTTGACACCCTACTTAGTTAGGCACCTCACAATTCCGGACTCGATCGATTTCGTCGCGGAGAACGTCGGCGCCCCTTCTTCCGTTGTGAGGACTTTTTCCCGGGCAACCAAGCGGCCTCCTTTTTGGCGTGCGGCAACGAGCCCGAACGTATCGGAAGGCGCTCTTCCATTCTGACGACTTTTCCTTAATCGAAATAGGCTGCTTCCCCTGTCCCCAGGCGTAAACGCGTCTTCTTTCCCACAAGGCCGGCCCAGCCGCTTTTTCCACGGCTTGTGGTGCTTTCGCCCCCCTTTTTCTCCGCCGGAACCCCTTTTTTCTTGCTCCCGCGCCGGGTCGATCTTTGAGTCGTCGCGAAAGGCGGGCTTACGCGACTTGTCCCTTTCTTTTTTCCCGCCGATTCAATTTCTCAGGTAACAACGTTCTTTTTCGTTAGGCTAGATACTCGCTCTTCTATAGCTTTGGAGGCTACGTCTTTTCCGCGAAGCCGCAAAAGGCACAGCAGGCATTTTACAGATCTTCTTTTTCATTCATCCCCCGGGTGAGAATTTCCTCTCCTTCTTGAGCCCGGAGAATCACACTTTCCTCCCCGGGCAAGATAGTGAGCTTCTAGAGGCGAAGTCGAGGGACTCGCGGCCCCTTACTTTTGGCACTTCTTCCCCGATGGGAATCTTTTTTCTTACAACGAGTTTTCTTCGGCAGCTTCGCTTTTCCAATGATTCGAGATTCTTGCCGAGTTGTTGGGCCTGCCGTCTTTAGGAGAGAAGAGGTCGACTCGCAACTTTTGGCACTTAACTGCGTTTTCATCTTTCCCCGAGATTTTAGGGTTTTGGGTTTGGGAAGGCTTGCGACTTTTCCTTTAAGAGATCCTCCGAATTCCGATCCCCCCCCCTTTCCATAGCTTAATAGCCGCCCTTTCTTTTTTGGAACAACGTTTTTGTGGCTCTCCGTCAAATCCCTGCAGCGGAACAAACTTGTTTCCCCTCCTTTCTTCTCGACTTTCGAGAGAGATTCCTCCCCTCCTCGATAGAGTACGCGGAAAAGTGGTCCCCGATACGAAGCATGGGAATTGTTTGTGGTTGGTTTGTAGATGCTTTCACCAACTGGGAACCTTTTCTGATGAAGAAGTTGCTTCTTTTCCAAGGAGGCCGGCCCGTAAAACTCTTGCGTAGTTGAATCCTCATTTTCCGTAAAATGAATAAACTTAGCTTTGATATAGTAGGAACAGCTTGGAGTGGAAAGCGGGTTTTTCACTTTTTTTTTTTGACGAAGCTTTCCCTGGGGAAGAATTGTCCCTCGATTGTGAGACGCTACCGTTCCAAGGATTTCAAAGTCTTTAACAACGGAACCCCCCCAAGGGCCGATTTGGCCGGAAGCCTTGTGCAAAGCAACCCTCGTGCCGAAACATTACCTTTCCCTTAGAGTAGAAGTTAATCTTCCCCCCCCCGTCCCCAGGGGACCCCCCCCGGAAAGTCCGCGCAGATTAGCAGGCCTCTTGCCTTCTGGGGGGGTTTTTTTCAGGGGGAACTTTTTGTTTTGTATCGTCTTAGAGAGTGCTTTCTCTTCCCCCGAGAAGACTGAATTTCCGACAAGATTTGCTCCGAAGGTCGTGTACCCTGTAGGTTTTTTCCCCTCCTCAAGAGGAAGGCTTTTTTTCTTTCGTATTTCAAGAAGGAAATTAGGTCTCTCTTTGTCAGGAATTAGTGTCGAAGTCAGTCTCCCCTTGGGGAGACGGGTCCAATTTTTGCTTTCCAGAAGCGCACTGTTTTCCTTTCGAGCCCGTTCTTTGCTCCTACGACCTTGAAGGAGATAGAGCTTTCCCCTATGGTTTTTTTGTTCGTCCTTCATGGGTCCCCCCCTGTCTTTTTTCTAGAGGATAGCGCCCTTTCCCTTCATGGAAGTTTTGAAATTAAGCTCTTTCGAACTGGCGAATCTCTTGTTCTGGCGTACGCTCCCCCCGTTATGGGTGTACTTTCCCTTTTTCTGCAGACTGTGTGACTGGTTCGGAGTTCCCTGGTGCGAGTAGGGT
>Ga0179593_1427017_pt1 | contig 10862 bp, 10 predicted proteins | sample CZODoug2_1_08_16_FD_185931 | JGI IMG/M metagenome (GOLD analysis project Ga0179593, IMG submission 185931) | Vadose zone soil fungal communities from Angelo Coast Range Reserve, California, USA - CZODoug2_1_08_16fungal (PacBio error correction) | ecosystem: Environmental > Terrestrial > Soil >... | reverse complement strand
TCTTTTCCACGCCCTCCAAGAATTTAATAGAATGCGGGAGGTTGTTTTTTTTCTCTGATTCAGCAATTTCCATATTTCGCTTTTCATAGTTTGACCCGCTTTAATCTAAGAGTCCTCCCCTTGGTGTCTTTTTCTCTCTTTCCGAAGACCCCGAATACAGTAAGGCCCCCTCTTTTTTTTCGTTGTAAGAGCTCTCGTCCATTTTATGTCTTCTTCAGCAGATATCCCCTCCTCTCCCGGATATGCGTAGATTCCATTCCTGGTGATGGAAATCCTGATCTCTGTCGGTAATTCTTCTCGCTTCGGATGCTTGGATGTGCTTCCTCTCAGCCGTAATCATTGTCTCTTTCTGTGCCGACCAGGAGGGTTAGTTTTTTCCCCCTTTCTCCACCCATTCGGAAATCCGCGGTCTGCTCGACTCTTCCCCCGGTGTTTCGCGATCTCCCCTTTATCGTCTGCGGAAGCTTGTCAGCCCTCGGACCTTCACAGTGGGACCCCTTTCATATTTTGACCGGTCCTTCGTGCACTACTCCTTTTTTCCCCCCCCTTTTTTCGACGCATTTATCCTCCGTCTATCAACCTTTTTCTTTGCCCCGAACGACACTTAACATTTTCGTCCCCACCGTAGGGAGCCGTCGTCTCCCTTGCATGATCCAGCCTCCTTGATACTCTGCTCAAGATTGATCTAATTATTTGACACCTCCTGTCTGTTGAAGTGCCCCCCCCCCCCACCTTCCCCCCCTGCCCCTCGACAAGCACTTTTTCTTCTTCTCCACCTTTCAGCTCCGGCTCCGTCACGCGTCACTTTTTCTTCCTTGCCAGTCCGGTTCCGTATTTCTCCTCCTTTTCCCTCGACTCCCCGAGACTGAACTCTCATCGACTTACTATCCCCTCACCTCACCCCTCAGATACAGTGATATTAAAGGAGGCAACGATCAGAGAAGACCCCAGCCCCCTGAGTTCCTTCTCCATGGTAGAAGCCTCGGTCGGTTCCTTCTTCCGAGATTCCCTTCGTCCAGTAATCTCTCATATCAACAACAATGGCCTCCTGACCCCTGATTCTGCCCCTTGGAACCGTTTCTTCTAAGAAAAATTTTTATGCCATTTATTTATCCGATCAAAGTGGTGAATACACTCTTCTTTATGGGTCATCTCAAATCAATGTGTTCGGGCAGACCAAGCATGCAAGTAGATTTCTTTTCTGTCGCAGGTAATAGAATTATCGACCCTGCACGAAGGAATGAACTTTTTTTTCCTTTCCTGCCGGTGGTCCGGTATCCTAACGACATCTGAGAGCCGCAGAGCACCAGGTAAACATTCGCGGAAGACCTTCCTGGCTGTTCCCCGTCCTCAGATTCGGGTGCACATTGCCTACTAAAAAGATTTTTCGCAACCACCAAAGGGACGACAACCTTATGTATGATCTGTGGTCCTCAATTATCGCGCCGAACTCTAGACCCCTCCTTAAATGGTCCCGTCGGTTTGTCTTTTTACGCCTACGCCCTACCCCATTGTCTAAGAAAAACTGCTTCTTCTCCTGAGCTTCCTTCTCTGACGTCGGAATATGCCGCTCTGTCATGACTCTTTGGTCTCCCGACGACAAGCGGTTTCCACATGCCTGTATCCTTCTTGCCTTGTATCTCTTCACCCCGGCGATATATGAAATTGTCTTTCCCTACCCACCCGCCGATCCCAGCCCCAGCAGTCAAGTACAATGCTGATCTAAAGTAAAAACTCTCCATTGCAGGGTCCTGTCCCAAGAGATTCTTTAACTGCTGGGAGGTGGATTTTTTCCTGATTCCCTTTCGGTCTGACCTTCTTTCCTCCTCATTTTTTGGTTTCGCGTCGAGAGCAGTATGCCAACAGCAATCGGCCTCTTCGACCAGCTTCCCTCCTCCCCAACGCTTACCTCTCTGAGCTTGGCACCTACGTCTACAACGGCGGAGGTTTGTCGTGTTTTTCAGCATTTTCGTTGGACTGGGATGGGCTTCGCGTGTTTCCTTTTCTTCATAAGGCCTACCTATATAGGCCGTTTTCGACTCCTCGAAGTGATCTTCATTTTTTCGTCCCCCGCTTGTCATTTCTTTTTCGCCCTGAGTTTCCGCTCTTCCTATTACGGCCAATCGACGAATTTCTTCACAGTCTCACTTGGAGGTATTCCCCCCTTTTGGCCGGCTTTTCGATTGAGAACCAAAGCTGCCAAGGATTGAGGATTTCCCGGCGGAGCGTTTGAGCGTCATTCCTACGGAGATCTACAAATTGGTGAGTCCCCCTTTGCTGGTCCCGCTAAGTCCTTTTTAGTCGTCCTCGCACCCAGTGAGTTTTCCCCGCCGGAAAGGGACGAAGTGCTGCATGGTCGTTCTATGGCTGCCCTCAGAGTTCAAAGGCGGCGGTGCCGTCGCGGCAACCGCGGCAGGCCAGAGAAGGCTGCCAGGGGCCTCTCTTGTCCGATTCGCCCCTGCGTTAGGAAGCATCCCAATCTGGTGCTGCTGTGCTCGTACCGGCTGTCCCTCTTCTTGAAAGCAATATAGCGGATTCCCAACTCCCTCTCATTGCTCCCGATTCTTCCCCCTCAAGTTGCTTCTCCATCCGTATATCGTCAATGGCCTTTTGATGCTGTACCTCGTATTCATGGGGCTATGGCGATCCCCCCTCTGTGTCCTGCCTCCGCCCTCCTTCGCGTTCAGGCCGAGCGATAGGAGCAACACACATCAAAATGTCGCTCTGTCGTTATATATCGTTCTTTGAATAGACTCCTATGATGGTATATTCGGGCTATTTTCTTCTTTGGGGGATTCTCGGGGGCCCACTAGCAGTTGCACGTTGAGAACTTTGATACAAGGCAGGTCGATTTTTCTGCCCCTTCATTTGGACTCCTCATCCACCAGCTTGGTTGAGCTTGTCGCGGGCCTGCTCGGGGGTGCCGTTTTGCCATCAGCTTCAAACATACGAGGCAGTTTCATTCCCCCTTCTTCTCCCCCTTTGCGAAGTATGCCTCTTCGACAAGATTCTTTGGTCTGATAAAACCAGCTTCCGACGTCGATCCCGAGTAAAGTTCTTTCGTGTGTGAATCTGTTCTCTTCCTATAACTTTCGGTCTCTTAGTAATTTTCCCTGTAATGATTTTCCCCCCCCCAAGAAAGGTCGATCGGTTTTCCTCCGGACGGTCAACATCACATTTGTGTTGTATATTCCCTACTCCTCCTCAGAACTGTGCTTGATCGCTGACTTCTTTCCTCTTCCCCTGAGTCATAGCTCTTCCCTCTCTTTTTTCCTGGGCCTTTCGAGTGAACCAGAACCCGCTTTTTTCTTGCACTCCGACCATTCCTTTACGCTTCTCTTTCCGACACCCCTTCAACGAATAACTCTATCGCGTGCGCTCACCTCACCAGTCGGCTCGCAGAAGAGATAGTTAGATGATCAACTTCCTCAGGGCCCTCGCCACTCACCTTTCGAGGACTGCCTCGTCATGGTGCTAGCACGAGACCCCATTTTTCAGTGCACTGATTCCCTTAGACCCCCGTCCAACACATCGTGCTCCTCTGCAGGCTCACGTTTTCAGATCTACCGAAAGCAAAAATTTGCGGACCTCCTTTTCGTATGAAAATGGGCCTTTCTTCCAATAGTCAAAGCGATCTGGTGATAGGGCTTCCCTCTCATAACCCACCCCCCCTTTGGCTTGTTTCCCAGTAGATGAAAGGGATGGCAAGTGTGACGGCACAGCTGTCTTTCATCCTCCTTTTTTTTTTTTTTCTAGAGATCGTTGGACCGCGGCACCAGTGAATCTTATATTCTTTTCCATAGCTTACTTTGGGGTTTCGTATTCCTGCCAGTCCATACTTCTCTTGGATATAAGAATTCACCCGGCTAGTATCCTCCCCCGTAGCTGGTTGCGTTCGTAGCGTCTTTCACCCACCCCGAAAACCTCAGAACCAGGGCGGCGCCGCTTTTGTGGATTGCTCAGCAGGATAGGGAAGTGTGCCGGTCAGGGGCATGCCTGCCCCCCCCTGACCTATCGAAGACCGTCTCTTCTGGTACTCTGTCATGACGTCCTGATGGTCATCTGGACATACTGCGGGCATTTTTCATGCCCGACGCTATCCTGAGATGCGGTATCACTGTCGGTGTGGAGACAGCCGTAAGCTGCCTACATGAGGGCCGACAGTCTTTCGTTTTATTACTAACATGCAGCCCTGGGCCAAGCCTCTTTCCCTACGATTCTCTCAACGATGCCCTCATGTCGCGCATCCCACATAATGATGTTTTCTTCGGCTGCCCTCTTCCTAGACACGCGGTTACATTTACTTCCTCTTTCCCCGATTTGCTTTTCTACCGTCGTTGGCCTGAAGACTTACCCGTGACGCAGATCCCTCCCTCTCCTTTTTTTGAGTTGCGGCTCACCGCTCGTCCCCCCTTCCCAACTTTCCTCTTTATCGCGTCGTACTGTTTTCTGCGACAAAGAACCTTGCTAAATGCTGTCCCCTCCTCCTTTCATGACCGCGCTTCGTTGTTGTCACTTTCCCAACCTGCACCCAAGCCTTCCGCTCCGTCCCCTTTGTTGATGCGTTGCTCTTTCTCCCTCACCCCGTTGCTCTCAATTTTTTTTCGCTTGTAAAGCTCGGCAGCAAGCTATAGGGGCAATCTGAAGACCAATCCTCCCGATCAGATGACCATCACTCTTTTTCAGGTAGGGCTCCCGAGCCCTTAGCTCGAGAACAAGACTCTTCGCAGCGAGCTTTTTTTTTTTCAGAACTGCGATCGTCGGCCGATCATCCCCTTTCGTTCGGCGTTTCTTCCACAGACTCTCTCATTCTAAAAAATGACTCGATAACCTCATTGGAATTGCCCCTTGATGAAGTAAGCCCGTGTTACCCCCTCTTCTGTCTTTTATTCACTTAGGTCTGCTCATCTATGCTGTTAAACCTGACCCAGCAATGGGCAGACCCCCTGAAGGACGATGGTGCGTCAGTGACCTTTTGCGTAACTTTAGTTTCCGTTTTCACGGACAGCGCAGAACTCTTTTCCTTTTATGTGGCCCTCGCAGGGTACCCTCTTTCCCGTTAAACGGCCTAAAGCGTTTTTTTCCTTCATTTCTTTTTTTGTACCTCCTCAGCGGGAGGTTGCGATGCCTGACTAGTAATTCTTCAAGCCACGGTCAGACCAGATTTCTCTCGTGCCCTAATGACTAGCGAACGCTCCCGTTGGTTCCCTCCCCCCCAAAGGATTGTCTCCTTTTTTCTAGCGAACGCCCCTCCTGGCCTTCCCCAGATCTGCGCCAGGACCCGATTCAGTGCGGACTTTTTTTTTTTCCACTTCCCTTTCACCTTTCATCTTTAGACCTCCTTCAAGCGTGCAAAACTGAAGATCCTTCTGCTGTTTTATGATTCTGCCAGGCCTTATATCCCCCCTTTAATAGCCCGAACAGGTTTCAACCTTCCTCCCCGCCCGCTCCCAGTCCACGGCTGAGATAAACCGCCCACCTCGAGTTTGGGCGAACTCACTCGCCATATCCGAGTCAGAGCTTCGTTTTCTTTCTTATTTTTCAGTCCGGAAGTCAGTTGGCATCTGCTATGTTCCGACCCTATACGTTGTGGGTGCTAGACTCCCAGAAGGATATTAGCAACTAGTTTCTCCCTCAAGTCTTGACCGTATCTGCCGGGACAGCGCGGTTAGCATTGGAGACTTTTGTAAGTCATTTTCTTTGACTGTTTTTTTGGGTTACATATCGGTTTCGGCACTCTCTTGCCATTATCTCCTGGTTGTAGGGCTATTTTCCTTTTCGAGCTACCCTGCACCTGATTCTTCCCCGTGTCCTTCCTTTTCAGCCCCTCTCCGAGCAGCTCGTGCATATTCCGCTTATCGCCGTGCCGGAACAGGACAGAAAACAAAAACCCCCCCCCCCCACACGACGCTCAATCCGTGGTCTTGATTCCAAGGGGGAGGGGGATTTCGCGGCCAACAAGAAGCCTGTCCTTGTGGTAATGATGCTATTCTTCGTGCTCGATCCTCCCGGTCGATCTACAAGATGGTCGCGACCCTTTTCTTGCATTTTGAGAGTTTTTTAGTCGGCAACAAGCCCCAGCTTTTTTCCTCGCCCGCACCAACTTTTTTCCTCTGCCTTTCGAATATCTTTATCGAGCGGATGAGAGATGGTTTCCCAGGCGTTAAATCTTCTATAGTTGAGTTTTCCCCTCCGTCATGGACTTAATTGAAGGCTACGATTTTCCTTTATTTCTCTCTCATCCCCTAGTAGGTTTTCGAGGAAATCCGTCGCCAGGAAAAGAACCCCCTGTCTGCTTTCCCCGGGCTTGACCTTCCTTTTTGACGCACTCCCCCCCGGTTCTTGAGGAAATGCCTTATAGGACTGTGCAATTCTGCTTTTTTTGGTCTTTTTTTTTTTGTATGCGGGCCCCTTTTCTCTTTTAAGTACCCCCCTCTTCTTTTGCCGTTCTTGATTTTTTCTTTTCCCAAAAATATTGCTCTTTTGAGGAGGGTTTTTTTGCTCTCCTTTTTTTCTCGGGTTCCTACAATACTTCCCCCCTATATTCTCATTCGGTCTCTTTGTATCCGGGGTTTTTGCCCTTGGAACCGATATATGAACTCATATTCCTCCTCCCTTGCTTTCCTCGGTCGAGTAATTGCCCACGGTGGGTCCCTAACAGGCTGTGGACTTTCGTTCTGTGGTGTTTTTTTTGTTGAACTTCCCCAACTCCCCGAGGCTTTTGACCTTCCTGAACTTCGATCGTATCTCTGATTTTGGCCCCCCCTCCCCGAAACCATTTACGAAGAGCTCCAGTTTCCTGTTCGATTCTGTCCTTTCTCGTTTCTCACTTTAGTTATCCCCGATCTCCCTCTCGTCCGGTGATAAATTTCTCTGCCCACGAAATGGTCCGCCCTTCGAGGTTCCCCCCTGAGGTCAAGTTTTTCGTCGTTTTTCCTCGACATTACTGTCAATTTAGCGCGTCCAGCCGGGCCGCTTAGCGGCGCATCGCGGACCAGTCCCCCTTAGTTCCATTGTTTTTTTTTTTTCCCGATGTACACCGAACAAGGGTGTTTCCAGCATTACCTGCGGCTGTCCTCGGCAGACCCCCCCGTTCACTGCCAACATCAGACTTTTGGCGCTTCCTCCCTCAACGTCGATTAGCCCCCTTCTGTAGCGGCCACAATTTTCCCGTCCTGGACCTCCCTCCCATCCCTGGTGCGGATCACCTTTCCTCCCGCTTTTCCCGTGGCCCCGCACGATTACTTCCATTCACGGAACAAGTTTCCGTGAGTTTCTTGTTTTCCGTTTTTCGCTTTGTCCCTCCCCCTTTTTGCAGACGAGTGCTCTGTGTTTTTTGTTAATCTTTCCCCCGCGAATATGGATAGGGCGGTCCATCACTAACACCTCAGTTTGGATTTTTTTTCCTTTCCCCCCCCTCGAGGACCCAGTATGTGTGCGAGGGATTTTTTTACCCTTCCCTCTCCGTGTTTTGAGTCATTCTTGTCCTCCGGCACCTTTATCCTTTCCTCCGCCATGATTAAACCCTAGATACCAGGGTTGTCTCTTCTTCCCCTTATCCAATTTTTTCTCTTCCGCAGTACCGCTGGGACTTCCGCTTTTCTTTTTCGGCTTTGGCCCAGCTAAAAAGCCTCCTCCTGCCCTGGCTTTTTTGCTTCGCTTCGTGCAGGCCCCGGTCGGGCTTTTTCACGATGAACGCTGATGCCGCGCTTTTTTTGTTTTCCTGCTGTGGTTTTTCCCCTCGGCTTCTCTGGTCGTTTTGAACTTCGGCGCGTTTACTCTTCTTTCTTGAACTTTTTGCGAGACAGCCTCATCCTAGGCGCTTTCGTCTCCCCCCTAGGGTTTGGACTTCCTCTCTTCGAACCTTTTTGAGTTTTTTTTGTAACGATGGGAAGATAGAGTTAGAGGTTGATTGCGCGATAGTTCCCACTTAGTCGGCGGCCGATAGCCCGCGGCCTGACCGTTCCAGAGTTCCGGCCTTCCCTTTCATGGGAACTGGCGTCTCGGAGTTCATTTTTGCTCGACCCGTTGACGCAGATCGTCATATTTAAATTACGTTTTAGTTTTTTTTTCCATCAACGAGCAAGCAACAGCCGCGAAACCTTACTCTTTTAGCGATTTCTCCCTTTTCGCGCCATTTATTTTTTCGAGAGGCCCCGCGGGCCGAATTGCTGTCATTGAAGACTTCGTGTTTTACGCTTTTCCACCGACCCCCTCCCTTCCGCGACCGCGTCAAGCTTTCGGCCTTGCAGAACTCGCTGGTCACTTTGTTGAACATATCGTCAGACCCTACGTTTTTCCCGAGAAGACCCGAGACGAACTAGCGTTTTTTTAGCTTGTCCTTTTTCATGTTGCCTCTTTTGCCCTCTACTAGAATAGCCCCGCCCGCTCGCCAGCCCGTCGTGTACTCCTACCTCTGTATTTCCGCCAGATGCCCGGCCCCCGCATATCCAACCAGCCGACGCCACGACTGTCCATTGCTTTTATATACGGGTTGGTCCTTCCCAAGCACCTTCCAATCCCGTGGAGTCCCTGTCAGATGTTTCAGCCTGAGATGATGGTCACGAGGACTCCCACCTTTCTATTTCAGAACCCTGCATCCTTTTTATTGGTGAGTGGTGGCAGTCTCGTCGCACTGCCCAAGAAGCTGACTTCCTATGTCTTCGGTTGAAAGCGCGGCCCCCCCTCCTCATTGACCTCGCTACCCCGCCGCTCAAGGCTTTGTTTGACGGATCAGTTGGGATGAACAGCATCAGAGTGCGGGCTGATCTGCCGCCGCCCCCGACTTTCTGCCGAAAACGTTCCTAATTTTTGATTTTTTCTAATGATCTATCCTCTTTTCAGTCCGTTCCTTCCCATGCCCCAAGGACCTTTTTTCCTTTTTTTCGAACGAATAAGAAACCCTCTTCTTCGGCCCTCCTTTTTTCTTCCGTTCGAGGTTCACGCGTCCTATGCCTGATCTGCATTTTCCCTCTGGTGAAGAACTGACGCGGGTTTTTTACCCGACATTGGGATAGCGCCGCCTCACGACACGAGCCCTATCATTTCTTTCCGCCCTTCCACTTCCATGCTTGTCGATAACCGCCAAAATCGTTCCAGTGGGATCCCGCGGTCTGAACTCTGCAGATCGGCGGGAGGTTCCATTCGCGTCAGAGTTTGAATCTTTTCTTTTTATTTTCGCCTCCTGTTGTTGCTCTCATTCCCACTCATTCTGCCTCTCGCCCAGTCCCAGAACTCTCTGACCTATATGCTTGTTGTCACAGCCTACGGTATTCGATTTTGCTTTCATCTCATTCATTTGGTTCTGGCATCACCTGTCTGTTTCTGTATTCGGCATCATTGCCAACCCTGTGCGGGCCTCTCGTTAAGCATTTACTTATTCGTCCTTAACCTTGCTTTGTAAGGGATTCGCAATAGTCCGCGCCGTCGGCATATTTTACCCCCCTCTTTCAACTCCTTTAATATGAATTACCATCGTGGTAGCTTTTAACTTGTGTTTGAGTCTTTTTTTTCGTTCTCTAACAACCATCCCTTCCTTTGGTATGTTGACTGCTGGCTTAGCCGAGCCCTATCTACAAATCTTGTTCCTTACCCTTGGCTGGCTCGTTTTCGTCGATTCCCCCCTCCATTGTTTCATGCCTTAAACATGCGCGGCCGATTTTTTCCGTTTCCGCGGTGCTGGACTGCAATTCTCAATGCTTGCCTCCCCTCAAGGACAAGAATTTCATAGCTTGCCTCGATATTGTCCTCCGTAATTCTCTTTAAGCCCAATAGTCGTGACTTTGCCTGGAACCATTGCATGGGTACCCAAACATAGTCGTTCTGCCCACAGACTCATTCTTCAAACTGAGTGAATCACGTTCTGAGAAATAAAGTAGGCAAGGCTTGACTTAGTGTATTCGTTTGGGATATTCTCGGTTAGGTTTCTCATCTTCTTACAAGCCGACTACTTATTCATCGGAGACTTTGGCGCCGTCTTTTGCATCTTCTGTTATAACCTAATTCTTCTTGGTATTCTTGGCTCTTTACTTCTCTGTCACTCTGCCCGAGATGTTAACGCCTGCCACGTGGAAACGCGGTCCGCGTTTGGGTCACTGGAGCGAAGAAAACAAGCTTGGCACCTTTTTGTTTTCGAGCCCGGTTGGTGAAGTGCATCTCTTCAAACGCAGCGCTTTTACGGCTTATCCCCTCCTGAGAATCGACACCTTGATGCTTGGGGCCAACTTCCTGCTCTACAGATGTCCTTTTTCTGTTTGTTCGTGACCGTTCTGCGCATCCCTTAGCGGACCCCCCTTTAGCGCCCCCGTTCTATACTCCCCAACTTATAAGGATTTCGAACTTAAAGGTCACACCTTATTTGATACAAGCTCGGGCCCCCCTCTTACCGCATTGACGACCATTATTTGGGATTTCGAAATTGATGGTTGTAGCATTGCGTAAAGCCTTTCACGTTGATCCCTGTCGAAATGAACACTGCGTCCCTCCTTCGAATTTCCGGGCTGCTCTTCGACCCCCAGTTACAATACATCGCAGTATAGAGCTCCTCACCCGTAGCTTTTCGCCGCCTCTTTCACGCCATCAATTTTTCCCTTTCAATGACTCGCTTTTTTTTGGTGTCCCCCTCTATTGCTTCCTCCAGACCAACGTGGCCTGACGCGTTCCTCGCCCAACCCCAGCGGAGCAGTTCGGTCTGCCTTTCCGGTTTTAAAGTCCTCCAGAAGAACGCAACCCATTTCTGACGTGTGCGGTCCCCCAGCGTTTATGTTTTTTGCACCTAGTCCCGATCCTCTGTCAGACCTGGATCTTCATCCCCCCCCCACTTTTTTTTATCTTGTGACGGAACGCTTCACTTTTCCCGGGCA
>Ga0179593_1307869_pt1 | contig 10862 bp, 13 predicted proteins | sample CZODoug2_1_08_16_FD_185931 | JGI IMG/M metagenome (GOLD analysis project Ga0179593, IMG submission 185931) | Vadose zone soil fungal communities from Angelo Coast Range Reserve, California, USA - CZODoug2_1_08_16fungal (PacBio error correction) | ecosystem: Environmental > Terrestrial > Soil >... | reverse complement strand
TTATATAGGCTCTACAAATCACCCTATGCCCTTTCTCTCATCCAATGTCTAAAGTTCTGATCAGAACTGTTCCGTAGGATGTCTTGAGTTCAGCCATTCTCGGATTCTCCGGAAGGGCTCCACCTTAGTTCTTGGTCGACTTTTCTCCCCCCCAAGCGGATCCCTTTCTGATTCCGGTTGGCCTCCGATGTTTTGGTCCATTACTGAACGGCCCCCGATGTTTGCACTATGGTTTCTTTCCCGGAATAGACCCCTTTTTGTCACTCCAATCTCCCTATGTCCTTCGCCCCCAGAGCCTGGTCTTCCCTGGGCACTCTTTAACAGTCGGTTTTCTGTAAAATGTACTAGTTTCCACTGCCCCGATTTTTTGTGTTGTTTTGCTGTACTTTGCAATCGCCCATCCGTCCTCCCCCTTTCCCCAACTGACTATTTTTTTTTTCTCTTTGCTTCTATGATTTATCTAACTTTTTTCCAGTCTGTATGTTTTCCCGCTTCGACCGCGTTTCGGTGACTTCGCTATCCGCCGACAACACCAGTCTTTGTTTTCAATTTCATAGAAAGAGCAAATGGACCCCACTTTCCAACTGAGTCGCTTCCCCCATCGCCCCCCGGCCTTTCCGTTTCCTGAGATTGGACTAATCATACCCATGGCTTACAGGTAAAACTGAACAGGCATACTTTGTCCCCCGTTTTTTTCCCCTGGACCCGTTTCAACCCCTCTGTTTTTCCTCTCGGGCCTCTCCCTCATGGGTCGGGTATTTATCTCATGGTGATACCCTAGGTTCCAATACCCTCCTATAGTTTTACCCTTCCGTAACAACCCTCTTGTTTTTCACCGTCGAATGTTTCCCCATCGTTCTTTTCCCCTTGCCCTCCTCCTGGGATAAACATACATCGCGGGTTTGAAGCAAGAGAATGTTTTTTGTTGCTCTATGGCTCTCCATTTCGCCTTTTTTTAACATCCCCTCGTGCCCGTCTAGCCCGTCGTTTTTCTTTTTCCGCTTTCCAATTATAATTTCGGCCACAGTGGCACACTTTCTTTCACGCCCCCCCGTCCTCAACGTCCTTGCCGCTTGAAGCTTTACACTCCCCTTTGATTTTGTTCCATCTTTTCGCTCTCTCCCATTTCGGATTAAAAGCTCCCCAATCTTTCCCTCTTCTTTTGTAGGGGATTTTTAGAACCTTTGGAAAATGTTTTTCGAGGACATCGTTGTTGTTCCCCCCCCCCATCCCCCTCAGTTTCCCCCTTCGGTTTCGTTTGCCCCAAAAGATCCCCCCCTTGCCTATCTCTCAATCTAATCGCGGATAGATCTTTCCCTGTCCCCAAATGATTCTCCCCTTTAGCCCAGCCGATCCCACCCTTTGTCCAATTTTTTCTCTGATTTCACCCTCCCATGCGTATCCTGTTGAAGAAGGAAATTAGATCTCAACTCAATCGAGCGTGGGTCGCCATTTGGACGTCTTCCTTGAAATCATTTACCAATTTTTCCTTTCCCCCCATCAGTATTCCTTTGCCCCCCTGACTTCAGTATCATTTTCCATCCCTCCAACCCCCCTTTTTCCAACCCCCACTGCAAAGGCCTGAGGACGTTCCTTCTCGGTATATAGCCGACGGGCTTGCGAGATTGTCGTGCCCTTTTATCTCTACAGAAGTTTTCGTACCTTGTTCCCCTTTTGGATAATGGATTCCGTCTTCCCCTTTCAATTTTTCGAACGTGTTCCTTTAGACCCTTGAAGTGAGGAAGCAAACTCTTTTTTTTCCACACGTGCAGCCACTACTTCGGGTCAAGGCTGTCCGGAGTCCATGTTCTTTCTACCCTCCTTCCCCTCACGCCCACCCCTTTCTTCCCAGTGTTGTTTCTTTTTTTTTAGTTGCGTCCCTAAACTTTGTCGTCTCGTGAAACATGCCTCCCCTGACGACAAAAAACTCTTTTTGAGTTCCCTTCCTTCGGTTTTTTTTGGCGCCCGTCTCTTCCTGGGTTTTTCCCCCAGTTCTCACCCATCTTCAATTACTCTCGCACTGTGCCTCACCTCGAACTTTTCCTCCCCCCCAACTCTTTTATTTTCGCCCCCTTCCCCCCCTCTCTCGGAGTGGTTGTTCAACGAATAGTTCTAACCTACCTTGGCACCTCCTCTCGATACTGAGGCCTTCCCCCGGTTGGTTTTGGACCACCTTGATTCTTGCTTGCAAATTTTCCCCCAATCTTTCTTTTCCCCCTCAAACGGGACAAAAATGGTTGACTTATTTTTATACGTTGCCTATCCTCTTTTTCTCTTCTAAATTCTAAGGCCGGCTGCGATCGAGCCCTTTTCGTTTTTGCTCACTTTTTCTCCCTGCTCCCTGGTTCTCGGCTTGCGCTCTGATGAATCTTGTCACCTCTACCCGCGAAGTTGAAGGCTTGGCATCGTTATTGGCTCTTCGACTCGTGAAAATGTTGGTCTTGTGTTGCTTCCTCACACACAACGCGAACGTTTTTTCGATCCAGTTTCCCCACCCTGTTGTTGTTACATCCCCCGCAAAGTACCCTCGGTGTGCTTCCGCCTCTTTTGCCCGCGGGGATATGGCCAAACCTTCCCTCTTAGATTGGCGATTCCAGCGGTAGACTTTGAGGTCGGCTCTGACCAACTTTTCCATTCTCGGATTTGCGCTGGAACAATCTCCCATCCTTCTAGAAGGTTCCCCTTGGCTTTTCCCCCTGGTTCGAGTCCTTTGAGCACTTTCTTCGTATTCCCAACAAAACATTCTCCTATTTTCTATTTTATCGGCGGGATTTTTCACCTCAACCCTATTCCCCCCCCATATGAATCTTCTTTCAATTTAAACTTCCCATCTGTGTTTTGACCTATTCTTTTTGTTCTCCCATGATGAGAATGACTCCTGCATGGCCCGACGTTTCTTCATATTCCCTCTCTCGTGAACTCTCTTCCCTTTTACGGGTTGACTCCCTTTTTACGTCATTTTTAGGCCCCATGCCATTTTCATCTAAAATCTTCCTTTCCCCCAGTTTTATGGACTGTGTCGATTTCCCCTTTTTTTTTTCCCAATTTCCAGCTGTATCATGCCTTGTCTCTCTCGCCTTGACAACTTTTCCTGGTTTATCCTTTCCCCTTTTCTACCGCTTTTTCCCCGCTGCAGAATCTACTGACAAGATTCAGGAACATCAACTCAGGCTGCGAAGTACACTTCCTTAGCCTCCCTTTCTTTTTTGTGAGAACCGTCTGACCTCCCTCCCCTCTTCTCATTACGTACTCCAAATTTTTTTCTTCTTTTTTCAAACCCTTCCTTTTTCCAACCGCCTTATATTATCCCCCGGCTTGTGTTTTCCCTTCCAATCATTTTTTCTCTTCCGGATCTTCCCCCCTCTGAGTCTCCACCCTCCTCTTCCTTAGACCATGTCTCCGATCCCCCCCCTTCAACATTTTCGTCGGGTAGCCTTTTTTCTTCCATCCCAGCCTAATGACTTCCGGGAGTTTCTCTGGCTCCGAGAATAAGGTTTCCCCAATTCCGAAAATCCCCTTCCCCAGTTCTTAGAACCTTTTTTCTGCGCGCGCAATGTTGGCTACTCCTCCTCACCCATTTTCCCTCTCTTTTTCAAGTTGTTGTTGTGAAGTTTGTGTATTTCTCGGGTTTTCCCAGCCTTCCCCTCGAAGTAGCGTCCTTCATTCTCCTTTCGAGAAGACGGTTTTCTTATCCTCTTACGGTCTGTGATTTGGAGTTCCCCCCCCCTTCCCCCCTTGTTGTAGTTACCCTCAAAAATTTTCTCCCCGAGAATGCGGTTTTTATATGTCCTTCCTTCCGGAATTTTCTACTCGATTCCGAGAATGATTTCAGTGCCTTTCCTAAAGATGTCTGCTTTCCTTTTTTCCGTTTTTATCGCCCCTTCTGGGCTACGCTTAACCCTTCGCTTCCCCCTCGTTCTTTAACCTCAACCAGAGTTTTTTCTGTCGTTCCTTTAAAGAAGAATCAGATTGACAGGACCGTTCAGCAAATTAACCTTAGGATTCCGATATCCTTTCTCGGCTGGTCAGTTTTCCCCTTCCTTCCGAGAGTCTGTCTGGTAACCTTTTGTCCACCCCCAAGCGGGCGGTGGAAGTTGTTTCCCCTCGACCCCCTCTTTCTTCACAGGGCATTTCTCAAGGGAATCGAACGCTTCCCCTTGTCCAATTCTTCCCTCTAAGTTAAATACGCTCCCCCGGCCCACGACCCCCCTGAAAAGGATTTTCCCCTAATAATGCCTCTTCACTGCACCACTTCCCCCCTGTGGAACCCACACTCCCTTTGTTTTCCGATTGCCCACCATAGAATCTTTCCATCACGGGAGTTTTTTCCTATTTCTTTGGGTGAGCCAAAGGTCCTTTTCCTTTTCCCCCGGAAAACTCCTCTTCAATCCTTTACAATTACCCCCCCCCTCCCCTCTTCCTCCCCACCGTCTCCTAGTTTCTCTTTCTCACACCCCTCTCAATTTGCTAATATGCGTTAATCACTATAATTTTTTTGTGAGTCTCATGATTTTTCTACTTTTGAACCTCCCCGCCTATGCCGTATCTTTTCTTTTATTAATTTTCTTCAAACCTTATATTTTGAGCCACCCCTTCCCCCCCTTTATTTCATCGTCCAAGTTTTTTCCTCCGCTTTAAGGCCCACTATAAGCCCTTCATATCTCTTTAATCTCCCTAGCAGAACTGCTTTTCCCCCCCCCCATGCGGTGCTCTTAGTGTTGTGAATTTCTTGCTAAAATGTTGACTTTTTTTCGCCCCCCTCTTCGCTTTGGTTTCTCCCCCCCCCAACTTTCAGCACCTACTGTTTTTCCTTGAGTTCCTCCCCTCTTTTCCACAGAATTTCACTGCCTCTTCGCCAGCTCTTTATACTCCGCATCTCCCCCCCCCTTTCCCCAAGTCACGTCTGTGCAAGCCGATCCCTCCTCCTTTCATGCTCTGTGCGAAACAGTCATGCGTTAGCCCCTGCCTTCCCCCTTTAGGAACTTCTACTTCGACAAGTGTTCATATGGGAACTCCCTCATTTTTCAAGGTTTGCGTCCCTACTTCCCCCCCCCCCCTTTTTTAATTTCCGGCAAATATTGCTGAAGATCACTTTACGCATCCCATGCCAACTGCAACCACCACTTGTTGGTGCCCCTGCCTCTATGAGAGGATTTCGTTTTTGTTCACTGGAGAGATTCATTTTTCCGCCCGATCCCCTTCTTTTTTTGGTTTCAACTTGTAAGAAAGGAGTGGTCACATTGTTCGGATTAATCTCCTCCCTTCGAAAGTGGTTGCTCCCCTTCAAGCGTTCCCCCTACCTCTTTTTCAACTTCTCCCCTCCCTGCTCTTTCTTTTGTATCCTTTTTCCCCTTTCTTTTCTAGACAACCGTTTGCGAAGCAACTCCACCGGATCTCTTCCTCTCGTGTTTTTCCTTTTTTCGTGGTCGTCTCGGCGAGACCTACTTTTGTCGTCTGCCCCATTCCCCGTGAGCTTTAACCAACTTCCTGGAGGAGTTGGTGCTTTCCAACCACCTTTCTGCATCCCGCTTCCTTACCCGCCAACTTCCTTTTTCAATGTAGCCCCTTCCCCGCACATGACCCTAACGCTTTCTGCTCACCCCCCTCTCGTTAGCTCCTTTGCTCCCTTCCGTTCTTTGAACTGACCCTTTTCTCCCGCGGCCTTCCTCATCTCGACTTCTTTTTAGTGGTGTTTGGAACGCCGGGACTTTTCTTCGAACTTTATCCTGCAGGGCAATATTTTTCCCTCTCCCTTCGTTGTTTAGGACCCATTGGTTTCATGCATTTTCAGCTTCCATTTCGGCGCTCTTTCCTCTTTTTACCTTTCTCAGTTCTGTCGCGCCATCGTTTTTTCCCCCTTTCGTTTTGTTCCCCCAGTAGAGGATTTGCCCCCTTCGGCTTTCTCTTTCCCGGTCCTGTTTCCTCCCGCCGAACTTTTGTTCTGACGGACTGTATTCTTTTTTCGCGTAGAACTCGGACATGGCTTTACGCTGCTGTTATCACACCACCCTCCTTTTTCTCCGTCAGAAACATCCCTTTTCCCAGCCAGATGACACCGCCATTTTTTTCGCTTTTCCGAGGCTCTTTCCTCTCTGTTAGGAACTTCGTCCTTTTTAGTTACCCACGTCTTCCCCCTTTTTATCACGAATCTACGATGAAAGAAATCCCTGTTTTCCGTCAACACCTTTCCTTTACCCGTTACCCCCCCTTAATTGCTCTCCCTTTCACTGTGAGAGATTTTCCCAAACACTTCGAGCGATTGACCGTTGTCGCACCCCAAAAAAAAATTTCTTCCCCCCCCCGGATTAATTTAGCAGCTCCTGGATCTCAGTTTCAGAAAACCCTACATTTCCCAAATTTCGACTTGCCTCCTCTTTGACGTTTTTACGGCATTTACTTCTTTCCCTGTGACCCTTCCTGGCGACCCTGGCTCGCGTATTCCCCCTGCAGTCTCGATTGTTATCGGAGAGTTGCTTTTCCTACATTCGCACGTCCCCCCTTTTTGCTAATTGTCATTCAATGTCCCTTAAGCCAGTGTTTTTCCATGATGATTTTCCCCACCTTTTTTCACAATTGACCTTTCTTTCATTCGACCTTTTAATCGTGAGGCCAGGCGTTCCTTTTTTCCCTCGCCCGTTGACTCAAATCGTTGTGCGGCCTCTCGCCCGCCCACTTCCAACGCCCAGCTTTCTCTTTTCACGAGATTCTTGTTCCAGCTTCTTCTGAACATCACTCCTGCTCCCCTCCAGGACGCAGAGCACTCTTTGTGGCGTGGTTCCGCAAGCGATGGCGTTGCCTTCCCGCTTCCCTACACCATTTTTGTGCTGTGTCCTCTATTTTACGCTCCCCCCCGCCTTTTTATCGTGGCCCACTTCTTTCCCCCGGTTGCTAAAGTCAATCAGATTTCTGACGGCTTCGCTTGGCGCACTCCTTGACACAATCGATCTCACATTGGTGTGCATTCAAGTCCCTTCTCCCTCCCCACCCCTCAGCTCGGTTCCTGATCCCCAGTTCCCCCGCAATTAATCTTCTTTCCGGCTCGAGAATCCAACCTCGCAGTCCTCCCTTCCTACGACCTCCCTCATCTAAGTCCAAGGGGATGTACGTTTCCCGTCTCTTCTCCCGAGAACATCTTATTTCCCCCTCCCTCCTTCTTTTTTTTCGCGAGATGATGTCCAACAGAACTCCCAAGAGACTTTCTCTCTCCTTCCCCTGTACATTCTAAACCTTACTTCCGTAGATGTTCGAGAACTTCGGTCGGTTTCTTTTTTCCGCACATTTCTTTTTCGCTTTTTTCATCGAACAGCCTTCCCGCCGACTTCTTTTCCCTTTCTCGTTACCCTTTCAGATTTTCTCTTCGCTCGCCTTTGTCAGATGCTCCTCCCCTCCGCACCTATTATGAACTTTCTCCCTGTCCTTCCTCCCATTGATGGGACACGATACCCCGGTTCTCAAAATGTATTGACCCTCCCCCCATCTGGTGTGCTTCCTGCCCCACCAGTTTTGCTTTCCTTTCTGAAACACTCACGATTCGCTCTCTTTTTTAAGATTTTCTTTGTCTCTTCCTTTTCCGGCTAGCCTTTCTTTTCCTTAAAAAAGCTTCAAACTTGTGTGTGTTTGCTACAGAATTTTTTTCCCTGGTCTCAGTTTTCTCCTGCTTTTTAACCTGGAGGCATCTCATTCCCCTAGACTTCTACAGCCCCCCTCCCCTCAAAGGTTGAACTTATACTTCCATCATAATGCACTGTTGTCACTAACCTCCAAGGATCCTAGTCAACATGGGCTTTACATAGATTCGGTACCATTTCCCCTTTTTCCCGACTATCGCCTTGTTTCAGGAATGTTGGAAGCCCCCAAGGACCCTTCTTCGCCAAGACACCTCGTTTCACCCTTCCTTCCGTAACACCATAACTAGTCCTTCCCCCTTCGAATGTTTCCAATTCGGGTTTCTTTCTTGATCCAAGCCATTGCCATCTTTTTTGAAGCATCTCGACTTTGTGTGCTTTTCTCTCAGGCCGTCAAGTCGCTCACTTTTTCAATCCACCTAAAGTGCCCGTCTAGACGTTTGTCTTATCGGTCCAAATCCTTAATTTTTACCCTTTCCCACTCTTTCCGTACGTGCGCCCCTTCTGCCCTCTTTGGAGGCACTTCCCAACTCCTCCCATGTTCGTGATCCCTTCACATATCTTTCGTGCCGTTCTAACTCTTGCAGACAAGCAACCTCCCGGTCTTTCTTTGATCTGTCTTTCACATTTGCGTCGAGGACCCGGCGTTGTTTTTCACACAAATTCAAACCTTATTCAAACTTTCCATTCCGAGTCCTAAGACCATTGGAATTCCCAAGGACGAATTCTTCGAGGATATCTTATTTTTTCCCCCCTGGCCCCCCCCAGATTTTTCCAGTCTCTCCTCCCCCTATCCATAAGACCTTGTCACCTCTCTTACCCCGATACGCAGACCGTACCTTATTAACTCCCTCGAAACTTCGCGAGGTTTTTTTCCCCCTTTGAAAGCTTTTATTCCATTTCTTTCCCAAGGTTTTTCCCTAATTTTGAGTTCCCCTCCGTCCTAAGTCCCAAATGCCTGAGGCTTCTTCTTTTCCGCCCCCCCTTCCAAACCCTGCTTCCCCACCTTGCAACCGCGCCTTACGAGAGGAGGTGCCTAGTTATACTTGCCCCTTCTTCTGAGTAATTGCTGATTTTCAGGTCCCCTCTCTTAACCCCCTTCGTTCATTTTTTTTCTTGCCCATGTTTAGCTTAGTTCCTGGAGAGTCCCCTTCGACTGTTTTTTTTTCATCAACAAGGGACGTTCTTCCCCCCTGTCCCCTATGTTCAACACGTGCAGAAATTCCGCTAGTTTTGCCCCCTGCGGTAATAAGGTCGTATGTTTCTTTTCGACAAAAGTAGCCCATCCCCGGATATACTCCGCTTATTTTGTTGTTTGTACTTTAAGTGTGCGCCTCCACCTTTGTAGAAGCTGGTCCCCTGGATTGACGCTGACCGACCCCCCTAGGATGGAGTTGGCTGCACGGTTTGCCACAGTTTCTCCTCCCTTTTTGTCCACAAGTTTCTCAAATTGGAACCCTTCTATCCGAATTACACATGTGCACCTCCTTTTCTTTTCTATTTACCCAAATCTCTTCATTTCTTTACCCCCCTTCCACTCTCGTCTTCTGGCAATGTAACGTCGACTCCCTTTGACGTCCTCCCTCTAAAGATTTTGGAGATTTTCAGTGGGTTTTGTTCCTTCCTTTTTTTTATGTATTTTCACTTGATAGCTGCCGTCCCTTGGCTGAGGATCAACTAGTGCCCCAACCTGGGTCTGCTCAATGTCTTCTCCTTGCATTTTTTTCTTTCCCCTCTATGTTCTCTCTTCTTTACCCTCCGTTCCTTTTCTTCCCCCTTCTTTCATGGTTTGATCTTCGTTACACAAGGCTTTTTTGACTTCTTGCTGATTTCCCCGTCCCTCGATCATTCGTGATTTGTTTTTTTGCCTGTGAATAGCCTTTGGATTCTTTTTTCGCGCTAGACTGGTTGGCCAAACTCGTGCTTGATTGTCCACACCTGTGTTCCGCCCCGTTTCCGCACCCCTTTTCTTCGTTCAGCCCATCTCCTTTTCACCGAGTGGTTTTTGTCCGTCTAGGCTATCGGCAGCTCTTGACCACCGAACTGAGTTAGATGGGCAGTCCTTTCCAAGCTTCATTCATTTCTCACTGACCTTTGGTTCTCTGAACAACCTTTGTGCCCCCCGTCGCCTTACACCCTTTTGTTTTTTTGTGGTTATTTTTGCTTATTTTTTTTTTACTTCCTTTTGTTGTTTTTGTTTTTTTTTTTTCCTTTTTTTTTTTTTTTTTTTTTTTTTTTTCTTTTTTTTTTTTTTTTTTGGATCCCTCCTTAACCCCCCACATCCGTGCTAGACGTTTTCTTTTGCCACCTTTTTCCTGTCTGCACTTCTAACAAAACCCACCGATTTCCCCCAGACGCTGACCCTTGCTTCTTGCTTTCTGAAAATCTTTCCCCCCACTTCGTCCAATGTTTTTTCATGTGATGATTCATTTTCCAGGATCGTCTTCAGTGGAGACCTAATTTCCTTTTTGGCTACCCCTGATGAAATTTCCCTTCCCCATGGGGCTGGAACCGATAGTCAAGGAGCCGTTTGAGTGAGACCCCTCCCCCTTTGTAATTTGTCAGTTGTGTAGTTCCCATTAAGCCTTGTTCATTATTTACTTTCTCCCGTCACGGTTTTGTACATGCTGTTTTTTCTTTTCCTCTTGACCTTGTATCGATGTCGAAGGTTGATGACCGGCGCCCCCCTCCTCAAGAAATCGTGTTGTACGGCGCTATTTTTCCCTCCACCCCTTTTTTTTTTTTTGAACATCCAACCGACTTTTTTTTCAGCGTCACCCTACCTTTGTCGAAAATGATGATTGCACATCCATGGAGGATTCCAACTATAGCATCATATTATTGTTGTCTCGCCCGGGGTCTGCCGTTCAAGCGATTGCGCTTTGACAACACCTGGTTTTAACCCTATTTTCCCCTTCTCACCAGCCTTTTATAGTCCATCTTAATTTCGGAAATCCACGGCTTCTTTGGCTAACGTCCCCCATTTGAAGCGCTAGACTATCACCATCGAGTCTAACCAACTCATGCTATAAGGCCCATCCCGTCTTCCCGGCAAACATCAGTCTCGGGGTAGCCCTTTTTCGTCTCTCACCGAGCCCCGCAATCCTGGCTGATGGATTTATTTGCTTAATCCAGACTCGACCCATTTCAATCAACATCCGTCGTTCTTCCTCCAATAAGTGGTGTACAATTCTCCTCTCCCGCGTTCCTATTGTTTGCTACGCCCGAGACCCACAA
>Ga0179593_1268870_pt1 | contig 10862 bp, 18 predicted proteins | sample CZODoug2_1_08_16_FD_185931 | JGI IMG/M metagenome (GOLD analysis project Ga0179593, IMG submission 185931) | Vadose zone soil fungal communities from Angelo Coast Range Reserve, California, USA - CZODoug2_1_08_16fungal (PacBio error correction) | ecosystem: Environmental > Terrestrial > Soil >... | reverse complement strand
CAGTGACTTCCCTCTTTTTTTTTTTTTTCCCCATTTTGATACGCGAGATTTGGAAACCCAGAATCGTGGAATTTGCGTTTCCGTTAGCGCCGCCCGCGTTCCTTCGCCCTTATCCGTCTGATGCTCCCGTCCCCTTTTGGTCGGCTACCTCGTTTTTTCTCCCTTTTTCCTCGAAAAGTCCACATGAAACGTTGAACATTTTTTCCTCCCGCTCACCCCCCGTTTCTTAGGATGAAGGATACCAACCCAGCTGCAAAATCGACCCATCTTCTATGAACAATCCCGCCCAAAACACCCACCTTAACTGTTTTCTTTTTCTGTGGCCTGTTTTCTCCTGCTGACACTTCTTGCCTTCCTTCCGTTGATTCCAGCTCTTGGTGAAGCATTCTTTTCTTTTTGACCCTTCAGTAGCCGTTTTTTTCCACCTTATTGTTTCTTTTCCGACCTTTTCATCTGCCCCATTGATTTAGTTTTTTCCCCCTCCTCCCCCCTGGACATTCTTCGATATGTTTACCAACCACCACATATCCACCTTGCTGTAGCTTTTTTTCAGTGGGGCATGCGATCGCGCTTTTAAGCCTTCGTCATCTCTCTCAGTACATTTCCGGGCTTGTTTTGACCGGAAATCCACTTGCCCTTTTTCCTTCCGCGTGCGCACTCGCTCACTATCGGCACTTTGGTTCCTCGCGCGTCTCTTTTATTCGACCCTTTCCCTCTTACCTGCGGGATTTGAAGCAGCAAGCCCTGCCCACTCTCCCTTTCACATTCCGTTATCCCCTTTTTTTAGACTGTTTGCGATTCTGCCTGGTTGCGCGTTCTTTCTGGCGTCCCCTTTTCAATATGACACGCAACGATGCGGTCCCCACGAGTTTGCTGCTCCTTTTTTCTTCTTGCCGATACCAATTTTTCAGCTGGTTTTTGAGTCTTTTCCTGAGCGCCGCCCTTGTTTCCCTGCGTAAAGTTCTTACTTTTTTGTCTATCCTACCTCTTTTTTTCCCCATGTTACCGATCTATCTCCCCCCTCCCGGCCCCCCTCCCCTCCTTCCAATAATGCCACGCCCGTAAGATTCTGAACCGAAAGTCTTCTTCTCAGCGCTTTGAAGGATCGCCCTTCCTGAAAAACAGTGTTCCCCGTGCTCCTCTTTCCCCATTCGTTCCCTCCTCCTTTGCATTTCCCCCAACCCCTAACTTGGTTTTTCGAGTTGCTCGACAGTACCCCTGTTTTCCCTGGAGCTTCTTTTCTTTCATCGTGCCCACCTGTCAACGATGTCTTTTCCCCTCTGAGCGACCGATGCCTCCCCCTCCCCCTCCCCCCCCCAGCTCCTGCCCCCCCCAACCTTTTTTTGGGATGCTAATACTGTCCTTTTTCAGCCACTTTTTTTTTTTTTTCCCCCCTTTCCTCCAGTATTGCTAGGTAAGATTGGCCTGCGGTAAACGGCTTTATGCTCTGTTCCAGTCCACCTTTTTTTAACTTTCCCCCCCCCCCTAGCCGACCAGCGGTTTTTTTTTGAAAAACACCCCCAGCCTGGGATGCCCTCTGTTTTTTCCTTCCCCTTCTGAGGAGCTGGTACGCGATAAACCCTCGCAATCCTTGGGGTAGAAGCGGAACAGCCATTTTTCCTTGCCCCCGACTCGTGTCGTTCGGCTCCACCAAACGGCGTATGGTTCACCACTTCCCAGAGACATCGGTTACCCAGGGGATTCTTTCCCCCCCCCCCCTTTCCTCCAGAGTCCTCTTCATCCCATTTCCATCCGCGGAAACGCCTGGGCCATGTCTTTGTTTTCCTTGATTTCATACAATTCGGGGCGTCCTTCCCCTCCCCCCCCCAGATATTGGACCCCAACCTGAAGCCACATGAACGCGTTTTTTTTTTTTGACGTACCGGAGTTCCGGCAATGGCGCTATTAGTTGGCCCTTCCTCCCCAGGGATTGCCGTTTGTGTCCCCCAGCAATTCGACCAAAGGATCGTTTTCCCCCAACCTTCCCTTGACTCCCGCCTTCACGTTTTGTACAGGTAATTTTTTCCCGCCGACGGACAACTTCCTTTTTTTCCTTGTGGCTACTTTCCTTAGTCCCCCCCCTCGTGTCGTCCTCTCTCTTTCCCCCCTTTGTTGTGGGTCTGACGTATCTCCTACTTTTCCCTATTCTTTCCCCCTTCCCAGATTGATTTTCCAGAACCGAGTTTAATCACTGTACACCAGTCTCGCTTCCTCTTCTAACCGGGTTTTTGCTTGTGTTTTTATTCCCATTTGCCTCTTTTTCCTTTTTTTTCCCAAGAAGACGGCCCCCCCTTAGAGTATCAGCTCTGACCGACCGACCTTCTTTTCCAAGCCCTCTACACGTCCGTACGGAATCTCACCCAGTAACTTTTTGAGTGAGAGTTTGTAGTAACTTGATGTTGCCACCATCGCATAGTCTCCCATCACCCTTTTTTTCATTAAATTCACCCCCCGCAGTGGGGGCCTTTTCTAGGAGGATTTTCTTTGTTTTTTCTTTTCCCCCCCCTTGCACTTCCCCCTGCCTTCCTGGATGGAATATAAATCCCGTTTTATTCTTTGGCTGGGTGACCTTTTCGCCCCTTCCGGGCGTGCATCTCACGCACGAAGTACTGGACCTTTGAAAATGTTCCCGCCTGTCCCTATAAAGGAGGAGGCTTCTCTCTCCTCCCCTACTAGAGGGCACTTTACCCATACATTTCACCCGCAGGGAAGTGTGTTCTTTCATCCCCCGATTCTTTTACGCTTTTTTCTTGGCCGTGGTTATGCCCTTCCCTCCTTCCGATAGGTACTCCTTACCCGGCATCCATAGCTCTTCCCTCCTCCCCCCAATTTCTTTTCTCCTGATCTCTTCTCCCCCCCGGGAAACCTATATAAAAAACTCCTTTTCAACCCCCTCCATCTGATCCCTTCTTCGCTATTGTCCCCCCCCCTTCCTTGTGAATTTGAAGTATCATCTTTCCTGACCTCCTCGGTCTGAGATCCAGTAGATACGGGGTCCCAGTTTCCTCTTCTCCCCCAACTCGCCCCCAACCTGTGGTATCTTGAAGCCTTCTCCCCCTTTCCTTATAGAGCCTCGGCCGGGCGGTCCGTAAATCGCTCTTGCATCAGTTTTCTTTTTTCTCCGACTTTCTTTATCTTCTGATCAGTTCCTGGTTTTTCAAGCTTTCCTTCCCCTGCTTTGTTATAGACTTCAATACTGATGATGACCCCCTTTTCCCTTTTTCGGTGAGGGTCCGCAGTTTCACCCGCTTTCCGGAAAAAAAACACCTCTGCCCTCCCTCCCATCATCACTTTCTGGTCAAACGAGTTTCTTCTAGAGATTCCCGCCCTTCCCCAACAGGCTTTTCAAGACTGTTCCCCCTGATTCCGTTATCCACGAGGTTGATGGATCCCCTTTTGAACCCAAGCCGGCCCCCGTTCCTAACCCCCCCGGTGGCTCCTTAACTTTGAACAGCAGATGGAGTGGCGGATTTTCCTTTCATTATTAGGCTTGATGCCCTCCAGGATCTTCCTTCCGATCGGAATCATTTCAAACGAGATGGATTCTCCCTTAATCCCTTTTATTGAATTTCCTGTTCCCTTAAACATTATGGACCTTTTCTTGACAGGTCTGGCTGTAACTCCCTTTTAGCTCTCTTGCTCCCAAGTCTAAGCAATGTGGATGGGTTTTTTCTCTCCCCCCTTTTATCTCCTCCGTTCCAGCCAACACCTCCCCCTCGTCATACGATAGGTCTCGGTCCCCCTCCTTTCCCTTACCCCGACTTAGAGACGGCCCCAGTCACAATCCCAACTATTGCGTCGCAATTTTTTCCTATTTTTTTCCCGCAAGTCCTTCCCCTCCGCCGTTGGGTCGGAGTTTCCCTAAAATTCCCTAGTCCGCTTCGAACTCCACGTGGTTTTTTTCGTTATCTGTTCTATTCTCCTTCCCTCTACCCCTTCGTCGCTTTTTGCCGTTGGTTGGCCGGGTCTTCCTTTCCGTCCCTTTCTCCTCTTGCGCATTTTGGTTTTCTGAATACTTGTCCTTCGTCCATTTTCTCCTCTCAACGAGGGCTTCCTCCCTTCATCCAGGCGGTCGGATAAATTGATACATCGTTTCCCCCGTTCTTAAAGCTCAGCCAGAAATTCACCCCCACTATGGGATCCCAGCGCTCACCTAACCTCCTTTTTCCCCCCTTTTTGGATCTCTCTCCTTTATCTCTCCTGTTTTGTTTTTTTCTTCGACCGGACCCCCGATACGGTCCCGTCCCGGAAATTTTTTCCGTCCAGGGCCTCCTTTTTTTTTTCTATTAATTAGCTCCTCCCCCCCCTGTAGCGCTCCCATTTATCCCTCTTTTCTTTCCCCCTTTTGTTATCCTTCGTCGAATTCTCGTTCCCCATAAGATAAGTACAACCCCTGTTTCCTTTCCTTCCCCTTTCCCGGGCGACCCCCCCCCCTTGCTTTGACGGGCAGGATACAGCCCCCCCCCCCAGATTTAACCTAACTTTATAGTTGCACCCCCGTCCCCCCCCCCTAAAACCCCCCCAATTTCTTGTTTTCCCCTTCTTTCCCCGTGCATTTTGGAGTCCTCCCCCCCCCAAAATCTCTTTTCCATTCTTTCCGTTGATTTACTCTTGGTTACGCCTATGTGTTTATTGGAAAGTTATAAGATCCCGAATGGGTTCCTTTACCTCAAACCGCCTTCCTTTTTTCTATGATGGCTTTTAGCTTCAGGGCCCCCTTTTCCCTCGATCTTTGATCTCCCCCCCCCCCACCCACCTCCCATTGCATGATCTGCCCCTTGCTTTCCCCAGTCCTGCCCTTGCGGCCTTCTTTTCCTTTTTCCTCTCCTTGTCCCCCCTTGGGATGCTTTTTTCTTGAAATGAAAACTGCCGGAAGCGAACATCCCGCTCCCCCTGGGGCACTGGGCCCTCACTTCGGAACCTTCCACCCCCGTGCCTCCCATGCGCCCTGGGGTGAACCTTTCCCCCACCAAAATCCCTTGATGTTCACTTTCCGGCTCTCACCGGTTGATTACCGTTGTATTCCGTCCTTTGGTCTCGAGTCCCCACTCCCGTAAGCCCTCCCCCCCCCCCCCCCCCCCCACGTGACCTTCCCCTGCTGCCTCACCCTCGTCTTTTTCTTTTTCGTTCGTGAGTTGGCTGGATCATAACAACCCTTTTTCCTTCCGTCTTGTGGATGGTTCTCGCTTGCATGGTGTTTTTTTTTTTTCCTCATTTCAACGTTCCGTGAGCCCTCGCCTACCGACATTTCTAAATATCCCCTCTTCTCCCATGCTTTCCGAGCACTCGCTTGCCCCTCTACCTCTCCCCAATAATGACCCCGTCTGTCAACAATTTTTCCCCCCCGCCTTGAGCTGCGAGCTTCGAGTTGAATCCCCCCCCCCTTCTCCCTTGCTCGCGAGGTTGCGAAGTCTTTTCTGAAAACCATCTTTTTTCGATTTGCTCGCATTCCCTCCCCCGCTTTCTTGGACCCCCTTAGTCTTCTCCATTTTGGCTCACTACCGATTTCAGCATTCCCCCTATCACTCCCTTTCGCGTTTCGCTGCACATCGTCCATATCTCTCCTCCTACTTTAGCCCACCCCCATTTTCTCTGAATGCTTCATATAGGTTCCAGAATTCGTTGCTCTTTTTTCTTGCCCCATCTTTTTTAATTCAACCGTCTGGATGCGATTGTTTTCCTTCCACTTTCAAGTCCCCTTACCGATCCGGGTTACAGCACCCCCTTTTTTTTTTTCTTTTTCCTGCCCTTGCTACCAGTTTTGCTCCTTCCTTCTTGATGTTTTTGTTTTTTTTTTACCATTCCTTGCTTGAACTTTCTTTGAATAGGTAAATCCTTTCGTCGAGCCTGGTACCGATTTCCCTCTACTCATCTTTGTTAAGCGGCCATTCGTTTTCCGTCATCGTGTCCCGACTTTTGACGGTATGCACTTCCACCCCCCCCCCTTCGTCCTTTGGATACTTTCCCCCTTCTCCCGGCCTCCCGTAGGATTTATATCATTTGGTTCCTCCCCCGAGCGTTCCGCGGACTCATTCCTTCCCCCACCCCTTTTACCACGAGACCGCAGTCTTTCCAACGATTTTTTGTGTGGTGAAGAAGACCCCTGTTCTTGCCCCCGTCGTAGTGCTCATTGCCCCCCATCAAGGAGCATAGCATCTCTACCGCTTTTTTTTAAGTCAATAGAAGGAGTTTTAGCATCCCTTTTTCCTAGCGTAGGTGCCGGTATACAGAGCTAGAGGAATTATTGACGTTCTTGGTCCCTTAAGTAAAAACTCTTTGAATTCGCCCGAGCCCCTTTCGCTTCATCCTCCCCTTTTTTTAAGTTGGAATTACCGCCTGAGGTCTGGCAGACCCTCAGGAAGTTTTTTTCCCCTCTACTCTGCCCACTGATCTGATCTCTTTTCCTTACTACTTCCCGTGTTTTGAAGTCCGTACTCTCCCTTTTTTCCTTTCGTTTTGATCATTCCGACCCCCTGCACGTACTATGCGCCCCCCTTTTCCCCCTCGTTAATTAGTACCCACACATCATTAGATCGACACTTTTTTGCTGTGTTTTCCTTCAATCATTTCTTTTCCCACCAGACCGCAAACAAGTCATAGAGCTTTCCGCCCTTTCCTCCCGCGAGAAACCAGACCGTCCTTCTAGCGTACCAAATGTTAGGTTTTGAATTTCACTGCTTTCCCCCCCTTTTTCTCCCGTCGGATCGACCCTTACCTTTCGATAAAATCGACCCCCCCCTTTGGCCCGGTGTCCCCCCAGGAATGCGTTTTCGTTTCTGTCCCGTGGAGTACGTATCGTGACAATGGTAACAGCTCTATACCCCGCCTTCTTTCCCCCTTCACTAAACGATTCCGTTGGCTAGTGGTTGAGCGGCTGCCCCCCCTACGCTTTTTTTTCCCTCCGTCCAAGCGCGACCCATGTCTTGTCCCTTGTGCGGCTTTCACAGGTGGGAGCGACTTTTATTCAGCGTACTCCCTTTTGAAGATTAGGGATTTACTTTGCGACATCATTTAAACGACGAGGCCTTTTTTTTCCCTTTGGGAGCCTACTCCTTGTCGTACGACTTTTTGGATGGTCATAAGGGATTAAACTCTCAAACTGCTTTTCCCCCTCTCCGCCCTCTGCATATGCATCCCGTGTTTGTTTTTTTTCTAAAATTCTCACCACTCTCCGACGATTTCTGCCCATGATGTCCAATGTAGATTAACCCGCCCCTTTTTTTTTTTTTTTTAGATCTGATCGGCCCGCTTGGCTTTAATGCGTCAGATCTTCGTGACCTAGCCTCTTTCCGCCCCCCAAGACTCGTTGTCCCGTTCCCATGAGCTGCAACTCGAACCACCCGGTTTCTGGACGATTGTCCATAACTTCCTGATTCGCCACTATTCGCGGCCAAGTTTAAAAGGGGTTCATTCTGCAGTCTTTTCTCCTTTGTGGGGGCAGACCTGCCTTTGGTTTTACAGCTAGATACTTTGGTGTTTCCCTTGGACTGGTATCTGCGATTGGTGTGTCTCTCTCCTTTTCTAATATTTGGACCCCGGGATCTTGCGGTCCGCCCTTTCACGCTTCCTTAAACCCCCCCCATCTGCCGCGTCCAGCCCCCAGCGTCCAAAGGCTGAAGCTCTCGTAGGAGCCTCCCTAGGTCCCTCGCTCTCCCCTTTCCCTTTTCTCCCCCCATTTTTCTCATGGACCCGCCCTTCGAGCGAACCCTTGACGTTTACAGGTACCAATAGTACCAACCCGTTTTCGTGCTACTGTCAAATTCCCCTAGAGGAGTGTCCGGCTTGCCGAATGTCCCCCTTTGATGTGGTTCCCCCCCATTTGGACCTTGACTAAAATCGCCTTGCGAGTCAGCCATTGCCCCCCCCCCTGCTCCTCGTTCGCCTTCGACCTTTTATTTTTTCCTTTTGAATACGTTGCCATGGAAAATCTGGTCTATGACTTTTTTCTTTTCCTTTCACCTTTTTTTGAATCATTCGCGCCTGTTAACACTATCAGACATTGGTCGTGTGCGCTTTCCCCCCCTCCTCCCTTTTTTTCGTGGGTCCTCTCCCGTCAAGCAAAGCCCCCCCCCCCGCGCATATGACCCCTTAAAGGCTGCGTTCGTCAGCAAGTCCACGCCCCACCCCCCACCCCCCACCCCCCCCCCCCAACCCAACACAAACCCCCCCCCCCCCCCCAACCCCCCCCCCCCCCCCCCCCCCCCCCCCCCACCCCCCCCCCCAAAGAACTCCCCAGAGGTAACCATAAACACCTCTTCTTTACAGAAGCTGCATATTCCCCGGCAAAGACATTTAAACGTTGCCTTTTCGGTCTTTGACTCTCACCTGCGTTAGCTCCCCCGTTCAACTTTTTTCGTATTGTGTAGTTCTCTCACCTGTCCTCTTGCCTTTTTCTTGTCGGCGCTCCTGCCCTCCGCCGACCCCTTTGTGTTGCCTCGTGCTGCGAGACGGAAACCTTTCAACGTTTATTTCCCCCCCCCTCCCTGTTTTTAACATTTTCGATTTTCGACATCTCGCTACGCGGAACCCCCCCTTTTTTTCAGCTACGGATAATTTTATCCTCGGGCCCCCCCCGGTCCCGTCTACCTGAAGTAACCGGCCTTTTTCCCCCAATGCCTGGTGTCCCCCCCCGCGTCTCGCGTGCCACTAAACTTAATTCATCGGGGGAATATATCATAAGTAATAATGGTTTTTAGGATGATCCCAGGAATTCCTGGCAATTTTTCTGTCCGGTATAACAGCGAGAACAGGCTCCCCGCATCGTTTCTCTTCCTTTTCATTTCTGACCCCTCCCCCTCCCGGTAGCGTCCCATTTATCTCTTTGCTTTACGTCCCCCCCCTTAGATCCCTTTTCATCGATGTCCCTCTATGATCGTAACCAATATAGAATCCACTGACCTTGTGCCCCGTCTTTTCTGCCTCGCCCGGCCCCCCCCCGGTTTGGGCTGGGCAGGATTTTCCCTCAACATCCACCCCAACTCACCCGGTAACTTTCTTCTCTCGCCCCGAACCCCCGCCAAAAAACACCTTGTTTCCCTTTTTCGCTTCTTTTTTAGACTATTTCCCCTAACACATAAATGCATTTCTGCAGTTGCTCTCAGCTCTTTTTGACTGCATGTGCTTGTTGGTGACCGTTCTAAGCGCCCTGTATATTTACGTATTGAACCCCTTTCCGTCTTACTCTTATGAGCTTTTCATCTTGACGGCATCCCCCAGGCTGCCCCCTTGAATATGTTTATCGCCACAAAATATCCAACCCGCCAAGTGACATTGCCTACTCGGTTTTCCGTTCTTTCCTTCCTGTCGTCCTGACCAGTGGGGTTTCCTAAGTGGCTTTCCCCGGTGGTCAACTGCAAAATTTTTGTAATGTTTCCTTTCTCACAGAGACGCAGCTCTGGCCCATGGCTTCGCGCGCGTTTTTTCGTAGTCGCAAAACATTCCAAATACTCCGCTGGTGACCTGATGCAGCTCCTCGCCCCCCCCTCGCTGTTCACATTTTCTTGACAGACATTTTTTTCTTTTTCCTTGTTGGACGATAAGTTTTCCCTTCCGTTTTCCTTCCATTCAGAAACATCTTTCAAAGCGTAATAGATTCGTTCCCCCACGCGGTTGCCTTCTTCCCCGTTCAGCTGGCGACCCGCTCACCCCTTTTGGTTTTTGACGCTGGCGGGTTTTGGTTCGCTGACAGACGAGATTTTTCCGTACAGCGTTCCTCTGGTGGACCCTCGTTTCCAGACCCATTGCCTTATAGATCCTTTCAATGATATCTCCACTTTTTCCCTATACACCCTAGTAAACCTAGCCGCAAAGCACGGTCAAGAGTGCGAACTTTGGTCTGCACCCGGCCGCGGTCTGTCTATGACCCCGGAGGTGAAGGACCCCCCCCGTTTTTCCCATTGCCTCGACCGAACAACATTTTTTTTGAATCTCTTCCCTTCCTTCCCTTCGTCACCGGGTTTTTCGCAGTTGGGTCCTCCAAGCCAAAGACAGGTGCTGGAAACGGCTTGTAGGGGGGTTTTTTTTTTTTTTTCCGGCCCTTTTTAGCGTCACTTCACACTGCGCTTTGACGTACGTATAGCTACGATTTCATCAGCTATCCCCCCCCAAATTGTAATCTGTTGGAATGCTGATCTCTTTTTATTTTCGGACGTGTCGAGGCCCTTTTTTGTTCGATTTCACAATCGACGTGCGATTAAGATGTTCGGCTTTTTGTAACTGGCAAGATCGCTTCTGGTTTTTTCCTTGATCAAAAATCCCACCTTTACAGGGCGCGCTATTGTCCCGGAACCTTGCTTAAAAATGATTGTCGCGTCCACCGTGAAATACCCCTATCCTTCGGGCCACGCTCCCCCCTTTGGTCTCCAAGCGGAACCTTTTCAGACATGTTCGCGTTGCTCCCGGACTTCGTGCTGCCTTTATGCACGGCCCTTCTTTGGTTCCCACCACGTCACACCGAGCCCCAGACGGAAATTTCGGGGTATCTTATCCCCCTCTTTGGTTTTTTCTGCTTTTACCTTTGTTCCCGGCGAATCGGATCCACAATTCACTCGCTCAACCCGAAATTCGTTTTTTTTTTGGTTGGTCGCTGTGAAGGTATTTATTCGAAACTTTTAAGGGGCGATCGGCCGAGCTGAGTTCATCTTCCTATAATGATACTTTTTTTTCAGATTAACAGGAGTTTTTCGCGTTTCTCCGTGTCGCCTCTTATTTCTTCCATCTTGCCTTATGAGTCAGGCATCCATCTTTTCTCAAATTTCCCTCGGACACACCCGCGCCCCGAACAACTTTTTTTTTTGTCCTTTGACCCCGCCGATGTAGTGGCCGACCCTTGCATTTTTTCTCCTCGCTATCTGATCGCTGCC
>Ga0179593_1715180_pt1 | contig 10863 bp, 13 predicted proteins | sample CZODoug2_1_08_16_FD_185931 | JGI IMG/M metagenome (GOLD analysis project Ga0179593, IMG submission 185931) | Vadose zone soil fungal communities from Angelo Coast Range Reserve, California, USA - CZODoug2_1_08_16fungal (PacBio error correction) | ecosystem: Environmental > Terrestrial > Soil >... | reverse complement strand
GCGCCACAGAAGATCTCTTCTATCTTTGGTACCATTAGGCCTTTCTTTCGTTACTTTGCCCCCCTCCTGTCCTATTTTCACGTTTTTGCTTCTTTTCCGGCAACCCCTCCGCGGCTCTATATAAGCTTTTAATCCCGCGAGAGAGTAGCTCCTTCAGAGCCCTTTTTGGTGCCGGATGTTCCAATCCTCTATATAATTTCTTAAAAGATTTCTTGCCTTATCTCTCTAAGACTCACTAGTTTACCCATGATCCTAGTCGCTTTGCCCCTTTGGACGGCGGATCTAGGGTCCGGTCCCCCTTTTTTCCCCCCCTAATGTCACCAACTGAACAATTAGACATAATGCGAAATTTGGCTTTTTTCCCTTTTTTTCCCTATCTCACGTACCAAACGTGGAGATTTCACACCGTTTCGAAACTTCTCCCGGGAGTGTCCACTCTTTCTTTTCGTCGAGCACGGTGGGACATATTCCTTCAGTTCTTCTTTTAAACCTTCTCCCTGCACCTTGTTTCTATTTTTGCCCTTTGCACTTTTCACGTTTTCTCCTACCTTAACTCCGGAGCAGAGGCGTCTCCCGCCTTTTCCATCGCGACCCCTTTCCCAATATTTCTTTCCTGTGTCCTTTTTTTGTCCCCAGCATTGAGTGATCCCCCTTCTGTAGATCACGTTGTCTAAACAAACTCGTTGAGGTGCTATTTCAGGGTTGCCCCCCTCCCTTGCAGTTTCTACGGAGTCATCCACCCCCTTTTTTTTTGCTCCCCGCTTTAATTGCCTTTCCTTTCCACTGCAAGACTTGCTTGTTGTCCCTCTCAGCGCCCTCCTTCGGCTCGGATGCCCTTTTTCCTTAGAGTTGTCCCCAATGCACTACATGACGCCTCCCCCATTCTTCTAGATAGATCGGCACCTCGATTTCGTGAAACACGCACTCCCTGATTTTTCAAAAATCATCTGACTTGGCCTTTCTTCTTTTTAAATACTTGCTGGGTTGATCTGATCCTTCTCCCCACCAATTTTTAGAATTATTTTCCCCCTTAGAGAACTATGGCGGTATAAGTTGAGGTTCGTTTACTCCTTTTTTTTCTCTCGGCATGATGTAGCCATTTTTCCTTCTCCTTAAACGGATGAAACTCAAACCAGCTTCCCACGCCTCCTTCTTGAATTAACCCGCTCCCCCCCTTATTCTCTGAGCTCCCGAAGTTGTGTTCCCCCTTCTATTTTTTGTTCACGCGGATCACAATTTCTTCCCGTGCTCTCCTCACGGCTCCGACTATCTTTTCGGTGCGAGAAATAAGTAGTTTAGTGTCACCTACCGGTGTTTGAAAATAAGTTCCCCATGCAAATAATTTTTTCCCCCCCAGTCCCTGGCCGAGGGCGGCATGGGCCATTCGCAAGACAACGTTGTTGCTCGGGTTTCCCTAAGACAACTTTTCATTCAGCGGTTTTCGCCCTCTCTCCTGGCCCCTCTCGCAGTGCATCGTTAGGGCTGGGTTGTAGTTCTAGTTCCTTTTTCCTTCAAGTTGACTTCCCATCGTCCGACCTCTTGTGCAAGCTAGTGTCGTTGGTTATCAGCCCAATCGCCGTGAAGATCGGAGGCTTGTTCCCACAACATTCGCGCCAAGGGGCAATGAAAGGAAAACTTTTTCCCATTTGTCTAGTCTTTTTTTCTTTTGGATAGCGAGGCGATCCCGGAAGGTGACAGGGCGCTGCCGTTTTTATCCGTATTGATTGTGGATACTCCTTTTTTTACCCTCGTTGTTTTTTTTCTTCTCTCTCCCAATCTCACATGTGACGTCCGGCCTCGCTGGTCAACTCTGCTCGCCTCTCAGTTCTCCCCCCCCGGGCAATCTTTCATCTGGGGCAAAAAAATTTTACTCCTTCAATTGCCCCTTTCGTGCTTGGTTCATTTGTCGATCTGACGGCGGGTTCGACTTTTCCCCCACACGCCGCTTGCAATATTTACTCGTCTTCCTGTTCCATGTTTTCTTTAACCCTCTGCTGCCCTACAAATGCCCCAGCCATAAGGATGAAATGCGAGCTGGCATTCCCCCCCACTGGAATTCACGTTGTCTTATTTTCCCCCCCCCACTTTCCACTATTATTGGCTCAACAATTGTATTGCACCCTGACTACTGTTAGTTATGACCAATTCTGCGACTTTTCATTGGAACAGGAGTTCGAACACCGATCGCAACCAAACATCCTTTTTTTCCTTACTATCTATTTTGGCCCCCGCTGGAAGTAGTGAGGCCTTCTTTAGTTTTTTCCTGGCACTTTCTTCCCCGCCCTTGACACCTAAATCTCAGTCGCCCCGGCGTACCCCACCCCCTCCCTTCGCTAATCGCCTCTTTGAGTCTCGGTGACCTTTTTAGGCGAAGGCCTTAGACCTGCGTTTTTTCGGTAGCATCATTTCAGGATATCATCTCTTCCGCTGCGGCCACCCCTCTCCCCCCCCCCCCCCCTTCCCCCCTTCGAGAACTAGAGCCGAACCTAAACCCTCCTTTCGAGATAAAGTCATGGAAGCCTATACAAATATCTTTTTGCAATTGGTGGTCTTTTCCTATCCAGCCCCCCCCCTCTTGTTCATTTGGCTTGAACCCAGCTCGTTGCGTTCCGTTTGCCGATGCGAAGGTACCAGGCTGTTGGCCTGTTTTTAGTGCCTTGGGGTACAAACCCGGTGCAGACGACCCCTCTTTTTCTCCAGAGTTTTTTTGGGTACCTAGATGGGAAGGCCCGCAGATTTGAAACTCCCTGCCAATTGGACCTTCCTTCTTTCTGAACAAAACCGCTTTGATTATGATCCGTCCCCCACTTGCGGAAATGGAGACCTCTGGCCAAATAGGCCAGCACTCTTTTTTCAGCCATATCTACGTAGAAGTGCGCCATCCCCCCCAAATCGCCTTTCACGGAATTGATTGTTCTCCCTCTTCATACGTGCTTGGTTTTTGGACCCTGCGATCAGTTGAGTTGGCTCTTCGCGGGCATGTCCCCCCCTCTCGTCAAAGGATGCCTTTTCAGTTTTTCTTTCCTCTTCTTTTCAGTTTCTTTCATCTTTCACGTGCTCCCGACTCACATCACTTCCCAGAAGCCTGTACACTCTTTTGTGCGGACTTTTTTTCTTTTCTGTGATCCACGTGGCCAATACTCAGTCCCCCTTAATGGTCGACAGCCTGGCGCAGGTTAGGTCTTCCCCCCTTTTAACTGGTAAGGGTCTCCTTCAAGATCTCCCCCCCTGGTGTCCCCCCGTGCTCGCGACAATCCTCATTTTTTGTTTCACAATCCGCTCAAAATAAGGTGGGATGCTTTTTCCTTTTCCCAATTCCGTAATGGTCGGAGAGAGAGGATTTTTTTTAAAACCTCCGGCCCCCCCTTCTGAACTCTATAAGCTACTCTCCGAAACGCCACGGGAGTCTTTCTTATTTTGGCCGCAATCGCTTTGCGCGTCCCCAAATTAATTTCTCCCGGGCTATCAGGCACTATGTCGGAAGATTTCCCCCTGTAGGGATGTGCGCATATTGGGGCTTCCGCAAGCATCTCTCTAATACTCATCCCCCCTTTGAGAATGTTCCTGCCCGACCCCCTTCTCCCGAAGACCCGTTCCCCGGCGGTTCTTCTGACCCAGGCATGATAGTGCCCCCAGTCCTCTGTTTTTGGGCGCGAGGCGTCTGCTTTTTTCTATATACGAGCCTCCGTCCGATTGCGGAGAGAGATCCTTTGTAGAGCACCAAACCGGGTTTTTCAATCCTCTCCCGACCATTCCCCCTCTCACTTATTCATCCCACCGTCCGATTCACCAAATAGTTTACCCCCCCAAATCCCGCTTCCATTTCACCGGTCGGATCGGGAGGTATTTTCCTCGCCTCCTTAGCTTGTACCCCCCACTTACAAGGGCCTCGCTCCTGTGCTTGCGCCTCTTTAATGATAAAGTTTCCCTGGAGACAACTTTCCCCCTTCACCGTCAAAACTTCTAACGATTGGTGTCCAGGCTTCGCCAATGATCTTGTGCGGGCCCTCGTCAGCCCCCATTCCTCGACCTGTAGTTCTCAATTCACCTCATGTTTTTTTTTTCCATTTTTGCACGCGCACGTCTCGATCTGCGACCGCTACTCATGAGCCCAACGAACGTTTGGACCTTCCCCCCGCAACAATTCTCCGTTCTGTCAAGGCTTTTGTGTGGAAGCCATTGATTGTAGATTGTTCCCTAAACCTAGGAAAAAGTACTAGTGTGATCCATGCTTCCCCTGTGCGATTCTTAATTTCCCCCCAACCAGCGTCCCTCTTCATGGGCCTCTTCCTTGAAGGGCCTTTTCCCCCAACCGACTTTCTTTTTTCCTCCGCTTACCCAAACAAACGCGGCTCTTATGCTTTGCCATGCATAACAATGCCCTTTCCCCCCCCCCCTCCCCCCATTCGCTGGCACCTTCCTATATAGCCGTGACCGCCCCCCGCCTAGCCCGAGTGTTTTTCAAAATCATCTGGAATTGGAGCCCGTATTTTGATTCAAGGAAGTCAACAACTCATCTCTTGCTTCCATTCCCCCTAACTCTCGCTCCCTGGCGGTATAATTTTCGGTTTCGTATGGTTTGCATGGAGAATCTGTTTTGTAGCAGCGGACTTGAGATCTCTGACCTTCAGAGAAGCCACGCCCATGTCATGCTCTTTTCCTCCCAATTTACTTCGAGGCGGGTCCGCAGTTTTTTGTGTTCGTCCCCCCTTTAACTTTTGTTCCAAGGGTCGAAAAATTGGTGTTGAATTCCGATTATAATTTTTCCCCCCCCCAAAATGAGTTTTCCTTGCCATGTATATCTTTAGGGGTGATTCTAGTTCCAATGGTTTACCTTTTTAAATGACCTTTCCAGCTCAAATACCTTCTCGCAGGCCCCCCCCTTCCTCCCCAGACACTGTTGTGAGTCCCCATTTGCCCCCTTCGACCCCCTACGCCCCGATTGTAATTAAAGCGTTTGTGAGGTCCATCGCGCTCCTCGCGTTCCCCTTTCTTCTTGGATTTGTAGGTCGCAGGGTTCCGCTTGCGGTTGACGAAATATGCGGCAGATCTTGTTGTGCTTCCACCCCCTCTCCCCTCCCCACGCTCGCCTTCGCGATCGACAATTTTAGTACACAAGGGTCCCACCCTTAATCTCCTTTTTCCCTTTTTCTCCCCAGGTCTCCCCCCCATTGCAGATCTTCCAATAACGGCCGGCCTTGGGCCTTTTCGCTTCCGTCTGTGACGATCGCAGTTTCTCATCTTCCTCTTTTTTTTCTTTCCCTCCTCCCCTTTTCCCTCCTTGAGTAGATTTCATCCTACAATCTCCTCCCCCTTTTTTTCTTTTTCCTCTTCTATCCCAAAGGCCAAGTCTTTGAGTTTTCCACGGACTTGGTGCAACCTTTTTGCCCTTTGCGATGAATGTTTTGACTTTTTTCTTTCGCCTCCGACGGCGAGGAGTTTCATTGATCCCCCCCTAGCTTTAATATTTCCTGGACTCTTTCTGGAACTTTTCTTCCCTTGAACCCCTCTCCCTCATCCATGCCAGCCATAACGATGCCTTGAGAGGGCCACTTCGCCTCGGCTTTGAATGAACGTGTTAGGTCACCGAAATATTATTGGAGTCCCCAAATGGGTTATTGTCTAGTCTTCTTGCTTCCCGTTGATCTGCAATTCTGCGCTTAATTGGCACAGGCGTCCCACCTAGCAACTAAACGACTAACTTAGACTTTCCCCCCTTCTTTTATAGTCGGCCTGCCTTTTTTGAGCCCCCGTCCTTTTGTTTGGAAAAAAATCAAGATTTGGTCCTTTTTGGTGGGACAGCGGGACGACCCACAAAATCATCGATATTTGGTTTCCGTGGAATCCCAATCCTCCTTCCTCTATAGTGTTTTTCTCGTCTTTCTTCTTTACGCATTTCCTTCATCATCTTCACCGTGACGGTCGCGGACAGCTTAAAAAATGCGAAGTAAAGAGCCTCCCCCCTTCCCTATAGCATTTTGCTTGCTCCGAGCCTTGCGAATTTTCTCCACCCGTCTGTCTCGATTACACACCCCTGCCTTTATGAATCCGTGTGTGGCTCTTTTGGAACAATCCCCGCCGGTGTTCTCCGGCGCCCGAATTGCTCTTTTTACCCACTCTTTAAAGTTTCTGGGAGACTTGCATTGGAAACATGCAAAATGTCTATCCGCAGAAAAGCGTTTTTTTTTTCCCCCCCCCCCCCCTGAGATGGGAGGACCCCCAACCTTCCCATTGGGAGGCCCTGGCCAAGTTTCCAGAGGCATTAAGGAGTTCTTTCCCCCCACTTCCTCCCTCCGGAGACATTATGCCGGGAAGATTAGATTTGAATCCCCCCGAACCCGCTGGGTCTTTTTGCTCTTTTTCGGAAGCAACCCCATATCTTTCTCCTCTTCCCTTTATCCTTTTCTTTCCAAACACCGCATTGTTTTGCGGATCCATTGTGCTACGTGTCTTTTTTTTAGGCCCCTGCGGACCTTGATTAAGCGGTATCGTCTTTTTTTCAAAGTTCCTCTCGTCAAACCGGGTCTTGACGATGACTCTTCGACTTGCCCTTCACTGCGGGCCACCGTTGCTATTCCAAACCTCCCTCCAAACCTTGAATTCTTCAGTGACGGTGTCATGGCTTTCTTTGTTGTTATGTTCTTTCCCCCCCTGCACTGTAAGTCACCTTTACTCTCCCCTTTTTTTTTTTTTTTAACTTCAGGAGATGGCCTTGTTCAGTGATGGGTAGAGGATCCCCCCTGACGCCCTTCGGGTAGTTTTCGGTGTCCCCAGTTTTTTTTTTTTGACCCCCTTTGATAATTTGGTTAAACTCATGGGGTACAGAGCTCAAAAATCGTTTCTACTCAAATCGTTTTCTTCGATCTTTCTGAACACTCTTGCCCACAACGTCCCGAAAGCTCTACCAGGTATACCCTAGGCTAGTATAGGGGAAATTTTTTCCCCCATAAGCATTTTTGCGCGCCAAACCCAGGAGAATATCCCTAGTTTACTCCTTTTTTCCCCCCTAGGAAAGTAGTTTTTTAAGGAAGCAAGAATAAGAGTAGAGCAGGCGGAGGGAGAAATGTGGTCCCCAAGTTTATCTAGATGGTTCCTACCTCCGGGTGCTTATTCTCGATTGCTGAACACGCAAAAAAGGGAGATCCCGGCTCCCTTCAGGACCTGAGCGTAATGGGTTAATTCGGTGCACTTTCCCCCAAGATGTTTTTACTTCTCCCCCTGGTTGGGTACAGCCTATGCTCCCAGGGAAAGTTTTTGCTGTTTCCTTTCCACAGTTATTTCGGAGAGTTCGATCCCCATGGTTTTTTTAGAAATCCCCCCCTTTGGGCCGGGTTCACTCCTCCCCTTTCCTACCACGTTCCTCTGAGTCATACCCACCTTACTTTTTCCTTTCCAAGAGTTCCCCAAACGATCCCTCTGGCTACTGTACACGGATTGCTCCTTTTTGTCCTTCGCGCGCCTCCCCCATAAATGCCCCCTGAACAGGGCGCTCCCCTTTCTTTTTCCATTACCTTTTTTCCACTCTTTTAATGACGTTACATGGCAAACGTGTGATCCACAAGAAACAAACTGCCTTTTTTTGACCCTCCTAGGGCCCTGGTACCGGCTTGAATTTGTCTTTCCCCTAGCACGGTGTCCTGGAGGAGTGCACTTTGCCTTCTTCAATAACACAGACAGCCCCTTTTCTAGTTATGTTGTTTGCCCTCCAGAATGCTCTTTACTTTTTCAATCACCCCGGAGCCGCAGGTCGCTTCCCACGACCGTATTTGGAGCAAATCTGATTCCCCGCCGGATTTTGTTTTCCCCCGCATTAGTGCTCACTTATCGTTCTATAAAGTTGTACCTCCCCTACCCCTACCCTTCATCCTTTGCGGCTTTTATTCCACGTCTCCATGCTTCCTGCTGAAGGAGTCATCCCCCGAGTTGTCCATTTCCTGCCTATGTACTTGGCCGGGTCTTTTTTCCCCCCTTTCACCCCAATTGTTTTTTTTTCCTCCATATAGGTACACACAAACGCATTCTTTGCGGGGATTCCCCAGTTGTACATGCACTTCCCCCCCTTCCCTTTCAAACGCCTCCCCTTCGAAGGCATAGGCCCATCTCTCGCCGTGAAATCCTCATCTTTCCCTCTAGTCTGTTTCAACACAATAATTCCTTTGGGAAGACCATCTTAGTGTGGGGTGATATCCTCCCCCCTCCTAAGCCTATTTTATATGGCCACAGCCCCTTCCTCTCCCCTCCTCCCTTGGTAAGTTGAGGTTCGGTCCCTAGTTCTTCGGTGACCCCCTGTTGACTGTCGCGGGAGTTTTCCCTCTATACGGCCATGATGATGTTTCCCCTTCCCCCCAGTCTCCCGACCCTTGAATTGAAGGCTTAGTCTTGAATTCACCGATTTCAACTGCCCGGCAGGGTGTGTTCGCCCTTTGTTTTCACACTGCTGCAATCTTTTTCCCAAAAGGGCGGATTCCACCCTTCCAGTGGGCCAGGAATTACACTATACCGTGCCAGTCCCAAAAATAGATTCGAGTTTTTTTGGTTCTGACGTGATAGCCGTCCTGCCCTCAAATCGCAGACTTGCCAGAATTTTTTTTACATTTTGCATCTTTTTTTACATTAGGGCAAGACCGTTGAGCCAATAATTTTAGTTGCCCCTTCCCTAAGACACGATTTCCCACGCTGTGTGGTTCCCTCAATCGCGGTTTTTTCTCCGTCCAGTGCATAGTTAGGTTTTTTACTTGGTAGTATCCCCTGTTTTTTTTTTTAAATTCTAGTCCCGAAATATTTGTCAGCTAGTGTCGTTGGCCCCATTCCTCACGCCCAGACGTCGAGATCGACTGAATGGAGTCCACCCCCTGCCCCCCCCCCCCTTCATAGTCCAAGGGGCATGACCCAGGAGTAACCACACTTTGTTGCCAACTCACTTTTCGCCCCCTTCCCCAAGGCCTTAATAGACGACGAAGGCCTCCAGAGAAGGTGACAGGTGATGCCGTATTGGTTCTGGATCTCTCTCTTTTCTTACGTGTTTTTCTCTCCCCAGACCCTCCATTCCATGATGACAGGCGGTTCCTAGAAGGTCACCCCCCCCCTTTTTTTTCTCGATTCTCCACAAGTGACAAGTTGCGAGTTTACGAGCACTTCCCTCCTTTACAAATGCCCCCCCTTTTGTCATTGATGGCACAGTTACGCTATTCTTGCGATCGACCCGGAGATGGGATTTCCTTTCCCTGACGCCACGAACAGGACTTGGCACCTCTTTAGTTTTTGAATGGGACTGGCACAGGCATACCCCCCCCCCCCCCCTTTGCCCAGCCATTTTCTCTTCGAGCTGGCCCCTTTTTTTCAGACTTCTCCCCCCTTTCTTTAATGACCGTTTGTTTCAAGTTCCCTAGGTGCAACTTCAACGACATTGGTCCCTTGCCCGAAAGCCTGCGCTGAGACTCTTTTTCTGGCACCCTGCGCTTTGCATTGGAACCTTCTTTTTTCCTTAGATTCCCTTCCCCATGCTTTCTCTCGCCTATCTTCTTGAACGACTTGGACCGCTAGTTTCGGAGCCCCTGAAGCGATAACCCTTTTCTTTCTTTTATGCGCCTTTTGAACAGCGAGGTTGAACAAAACAAACCCTTCGGTCCTTCCGTCCTTTGATATCGGTGAATTTCCCGGATTAGGCCTCTCCATTAAAGTTGAGGGCTTTGTGAGAGTTTTATCCCCCCTCAGGACCCCTACTCACGTAAGATTGCCCCCTTTCAACTGTTCTCCGTGACAAACCCCGAGAAGGAACTAGAGCCGAACCCTCCCCTCTTTTTGAGCGAGCTTACTTTTCCAGGGTCCTCCCCCTATACCCCGTTGAAATTGTGGTCTTCTCGATCACAAACAACCTTTCTACTACGAGTCATGTCTTTTCCAATCCGGAGATTTTTGAACACCTAGCTCCTTTCTGCTAGGCCTTTTGATATCGAATTTGCCGATCTTTAACATTCGTTACCTGGCTCTTGTTTAGGCATGGTTCAACACCCCTCATTTTTTTTTTTTTTTTTCCCATTTCCGCAGCCGAAGGCCCTGGGTACGACGAGCGGAACTTTTCAATGGGAATTCCTGCCATTGAATCTTCCCTTCCTTTCTGAATTACCCCTCCTTGGATGACTCTCAGTAACATTCTGCAAAGGCTGTAGAATGTCCGCAACGGTCTTTTGCCTTTCTCCTCCCCGAGACTATTGGCGCACCTCCACTTTGCTTCCCAACTCTCCTTTGTCATCCGATCATTTTTTCTTCCCGTGCGCCCGTGCGTGGTAGCTTCCCCAGGCCCGTTGCAGGAGCCTACTCTTTCCCTTGCGCGCCCAAAGGGTAAATCTCTAACTTTTGTGAGGGACTTCCTCGTACGCTCCGTCCCGAAAAGTTCCCTTCCCTAGGGTCACCCTCACTGAGGCCACAGTCCGGCCTGGTCATCCATCGGGAGACTTTCGACCTTTGGTGTTCTTGATCTCCACTTTGCATTGTCCCCCTTCTTAAGGTGCAATTCCCAGGAGCTTCGCGAGTGTCATTTCCTTTTCCCCCCCTGGTTTGGGTCGGCGAAAGGTCCCCGCCCCGTAGATAGCATTGTGGCGCCTATGTTTTTTCAATGTGGCCAATCGGAGCACCCCAAATCCCCTACGTTTTGCTCCCCTTTCGGAAAATCCCCTTTAATTGGTCGGATAGAGAACCCCTTCTAAAGTGGTTCTCTACACTGGTCCTTCATCCCTCCCCTTTAGTCTTATCTCTACAGCTTTATGGCAGAAATCCTCCCCTTGAGTTTTCCCAAAAACATTCCTATCCATGCGTTGAATTTATCAGGCCCTATGGTCGGCCGCCGCTCTCGTATATTGTGGG
>Ga0179593_1646633_pt1 | contig 10863 bp, 11 predicted proteins | sample CZODoug2_1_08_16_FD_185931 | JGI IMG/M metagenome (GOLD analysis project Ga0179593, IMG submission 185931) | Vadose zone soil fungal communities from Angelo Coast Range Reserve, California, USA - CZODoug2_1_08_16fungal (PacBio error correction) | ecosystem: Environmental > Terrestrial > Soil >... | reverse complement strand
TGTCACTCTTTCCTTGATTTGATCATACTTCAAATCCGTCTCCATTTCTAATCCAGAAAGGGTTTATGATGCCCCAATCCCCCGTTCGCGAAGACCCCTGGGCTGCGCTTCGTCCAGGGCTGTGAGGGCGCGGGCGAATGCTCTCGGGTCTTCCTTCTCATGCCGTTTGCCTTTAGTTTTTTCTGGACGGTGTTCCGCCCCTTCATGCTCGCCATCCAGTTTTGGAGACTATCGTTTTCTGAAAGGTGCTCGCTGCCGCGTCCTTTTTTTCTGTTGGTTGCCGACAAACCCCCTCGCGCCCCTCCGCCTGCCTTTTATCTCTTGACTTCTTCATCATCACGAGTCGCGTCTTTTTCCCGACCGAGAAATTTTGATGAAGTTTTTCGTTTGATACGCACCTTCCTCCATTTTCTCCCTTGTCTGTTGCCTATGTCTCGACCGTTCGGTTTTCTTTCTTTGGAAAGATATGGGCCGCTGTGCCCCTTTCCTCCAAGCCGATATCCCGAGTTTTTTTTTTAAGTGACAGGGAAACCATCAGACTATCTTTTCTTCTGCGGCTGAAGGAGGGAGAACCAAGGGACGGTGGACGCACTACGTTTCTCTGACGCCAGTCTTGTCGAGCTTTTCTCCATCCAGGCCGACAACTACCTTTTGGTTTTTATATACCCACAGTTCTTTTATATCCGCCCCGGCAATTCGGTACGGCACTGGTTAAAACATACTGGACCATGCTGTGACGTCTAGTTTCGGCATTCCCTGTTACTGATGTTTGATATTCAGTTACCTCAAGGTATATGCCCAGACTTTGCCGTCTCTATTTTTGGTTTGCGGAAGCGTTTGGCCCGACTGGTTTTTTGGGGGTTTTTTTTTGGGGTGGTTTTTTCTTTTTAGGGTTTCCCGGATTGGTCGGGTTCTAATCATTTCCCCCCGCAACCGCCACCGTCCATTTGTGCTTCCCTTCATTTCCCTTCACTGCTGGTGTGGTTTTTCCTTTCCCGTGCTCAACGTTTCTTTGGCTTTTCCCCCTGGCCGATGATTATTGGAACCCGCTACGATGGGCCGTAACAGAAAGGCTGGTCGCTTGTCTTGCTCCGTCCCCCTCTCTTGTTGATGTTGCCCTTTGCGTTCCTAAAGGGTTTTTTATGTGCCCATTATTTCCCTTCTTCCCGTCAGGCTCTTACTTTTTTTTGTCTGCCTTTGTTTCGGGCTCTTGCGTCAGAATCCCCCCCTCTCTTGCAAGCTACCCAAGCGCAGACATCAATTGGGTGCGCTTCTTCCTCTCTTTGGGTCTATGAACCGTCTCATGGTTTTCTCCTCTTCCAACAAACCTTGGCCTCCGTCCTACTCCCCCGGGGGGTTCATGTCTTGAGCCTTCTGCGCACGCCGAATCCTACTTATCTCCCTGCGGGGTTTATTTTCGCCAGTCAACAAGTGTTCTCCCTTCCCAGATCCTGCTTGATAGCAGCTTCTTCCCTTCTTCTTTTGCTATGCACCTTAATTTAGTCCTTCTTGACAATCTGCGCGGGATGCCCTCACTCATACAATGTTTTATTTTGGTTCCACGAGGCGCCTTTGTTCTGCTGATCATATCTCCTATCAGCGCTTGATTCCTCCTGTCTGACCTAACTGATTTTTCCAGCGCCGCGCTGGTTCATTTCGGCCAAGGACCGTGGTGATGTCCTTACCTCTGTCCCCCTTTTTCCCTCCACCTGATTGTCGTGACCGGATGCTCGGCATTCCTCGGCCTTGGCTCCCGGCTCCGGTCTTGAATTTTTCTACCGAATGATCTCTTTTCCCCCTCCTCCTCCGTTGGTGTGTTGAGACCTCTTCCTCGGTCCTTTTGCGATTTCCCTTGAAATCATCATTTTCGCCGATTTGCCTTTAGGTATTCTTCCAGGCGAATCCCCCTTTGGTTGCTTTACGGCCAGGACCTTCCATCCGGCCCTTCCCTTTTCACTTCCGCGCGGGCGTAGATCAGCTTGGAATTCGTCTTGTGCGTTATTCTGGACGATCTTTTTTTCCCGAAGACGACCCGATGACTCGCCTCTTTGCGTCTCTCCTAGAGTCTCGCTGGGGGGGTTTTTTTCAGGCCGCGCCATTTGGAAAGTCCGGCTAGACCGGTGAGTGCCTCCCCTGACTTCCTCCGGCAGCCTCCTCCGAGGAGTCGCGCTCTTCGCTTAAAGTTCCCTTTGATTCTCTTGTTCAACTCCGCTTTAAGTCTAGTAAGGGCGGTCGATTTTTCGGTTGTTTTGCCCCCCCCCTCCCCCCCCCTTTTCAGGTAGTATTTTTCTTTAAGCGTGCTTTTTTTTCCTGGAGAATTTCTTCCGTTATTCGCCCAGCCTTTGAGAAGCCAGGAAGGCGTCTGCATTTGCAACTTCTTATTTGAGGGACCTCTTCCGTGCAAGAGCCTTTTTACCGTTTTGACCCCTAATTCCTTCTTCCCGCATTGGCCCCTAGACCCCGTCACCCTTGGCGAGTAAACCCCCATGTTTTTCCTCCGGCCCCCAACATGATCCTTTTCGCAGTCCCCCGATATTTTGAATTCCTTCCTCGGGTTCGAGAAAGTTCCATCCATAATCGCCATGTTCGAGACGACCGTTTTATACAAGGCTCTTACCCCATCCTTCAGCCCTGCCCTGTGCATCCATACTTCAAAAGCCTGCTATCTTCTTCGGTTTGCTATGTGTCCGTCATAGGTCTCCCCCGTTCGCGAGGCCAGCCACTTCTCCCACACCCTTCGGCTGCCTTCTTTCCCTCCTGATTGACCCAGAATCGGTCCCGATAATGCCCTCTCTCAAAGAGGAACTTTGAAGAGCCTTTTAGCCTAGTCATTTTAGTGGTTCGTGCTTATGTTTTAAAAACTTCTGACTTAACGAAGCCGTCAGGATTCCTCCCTTTCCCTGCGCATGGATTTGGTCCTCAGGGGTCGTTCTTCCCCCCTTTTTTTTGCCCTGAGGTCACCCCCTAAATTCGTCAGTCTCCCGTAGGTGGTCTCGTACTAATCTACTGCGAGGCCTGCCAGAATAACAGATAAGGGCTTTTTTGCCGCCGGAATTAACCGATCTCCTTCTTTTATCGTCAGAGTCCCAGACCGCTTCAGCATGCTGGTCCCCTTGCACCTTCCGTCTCCTTCGCGACATAGGAGACGGCTTTTTCAGAAAAATTTGACACTTTTTTTTCTAGGTCGCTCCCGGACGACCTTCCCCTCAGAGAGGTCCGACTCGATGTGTCTTAGTGATTCTATCCCCAGCGTCCAGCTTTCCCCCCCCCCTCTGCCGCGATGTCTTTTTTCACGTGCGTCCCCAAAACAAACTCCGTTCCGCCCAGCGGGCGTTAGCCACATGGTGCGAGGAATTTTGCCGTTCCACCCGGCTCTCCAATTTATGGCGATCATGAAGGCGTCACCACCTTACAGAGACTCCCCCAATCTTCCCTGAGATGCCTGCGAATATTTGCAATCAGAAGCTGTTTTTCCCTTTATCTTCTCCTCGCTCCCGAAGGAGTCTTGCGTCGGCGCGTTGGTCTCCCATCTGTTCTCCTTTTCTTTCTTGAGGAGAAATTGAAGGCTTTTCCTGCTCCCACCCTTTGACGTTCCAAAATCTTTTTTTTCCTCTTGGTTTTTTCTGATTTTCCCTCATTGATTGCCCGTCAAAACCCTTTCTCCGTCCCCCACAGACACCTCTATGTCCAAGACCCCCTTTTCAAGAACTCGGGGGCTGCGCTTCCGGTTCAACGGTGGATCTGACGTTTGGCACCTTCAGGGAATTGATCAATATTAGCAATTCGGCTCGTTTTTTTATGTTGTTTGAAGGACGAAATTCTGAAACTTTCCAGTTGGTGAGCGCCTATTATCTTCGTTCCTCCCAAACGCGAAATGGAGTGACTTTTTGGTACTCCCTTTTTTTTTTTTTGAAGCGCCCACTTTAAAAATTCTCCTCCTATTCTATTTGGCGGCTTTTTGAATCCCAGAGCACGAGCTGATATTCGCGGCCTCCCTTTTCTTCATTTGTTCGTCCTCTGATACGTCCGCCCCACTTTCCCTTCGTCCGCCCTATGTTCCCCTGCTGCGTGAAGTTTTTCTGAAATGATGTCCTCGGCCCCACTCCGATTATATCTGTTGTGGACCCCCACACATCAGCCCTATATGTTCTTGCATTCCTCTCATAGGTAGATGGTGTCCAGAGTGGCTACCCTCCGGTTTTTACAGGGGCGGCGAGAGATTTCCTCATCACAGGTAGCACAAGTCCCGGGCTTCATCGACCTTCTCATCCATGTACTTTCTTCCCTCATCGCCACGGGTACCTCACTTCTACCCATTTTCTTCGAAGTCTTAGTCGCCCTTCCCCTTCTTTTGCTGTCGTTTTTCCGGGGTCTGCTGGCTCTCCAGTTTTTGAAGATTTTGGGTGGTCGGTTGCGTTCTCTTTTTATGCCAGTTGCACCCGATTTGTAGGTTTTACCAATCATAGAACCCCCTCTTCTTTCTTCTGGGCTTCATCTTGATGGTTTTGAGCGCCGTATCTTGACTACATGGCCTCCCGAACATTTTTTGATGGTTCGTTTTCTCCCCACCCTTCGATCTGGGTTCCCCGGAAATAACATGCTGGTAGGTTTCTCTTCCCCTCTCTAATTCCTCGCCCTGTCTCTTCTAGCAAGGTTTCAGACCTGTTTTTCGAGGTTGCACAGGCTCCTCATTACGTAGGCGAGATGCCTTTCCCGGTTCGGCTTCCGAGTTCTCCTCAAATCCATTTTTCTTTGCAAGCACTCCTTCTGCCCAAACTTCCTTCTCGCGGTTGTGTTTGATGCGGCATCGACCTTTTTGTGTTAACGCTACATGGTTCCGAGTCCAAACCTGCCTCCCCTACTCACACCTTACAATTTTTTGACACTTTGAGCAAACCCACCGTGATTCCCCCTCCCGCCTTCCTTCACCTTTTATCGGGTGTCTGATTCTCCTCAACCCTTAAATTTAGCAGCATCGATGCGCTCGTTTTTCTGCGGCGGCCGTGCCTTGAGAGCTTGACAATCCTCCCTTCATGCCCAGGTCTATCGGTATGTTGTTTTTGACACGCGTGTCCACCCGAGGTTGCTTTTCTTCTTCTTCGATCATCGTCTTCCGCCCCCCGACGATGAGACTTGCCTTTTTTCCTCTAGGGAAGTATTCAGCCCGAGAGGCCCCTTTCCCTCCCTGCCTGGAAGGATGTTTGGCCCCCCCTCATGTTTCCCCAACGGCCGTACGCACCCACCCTTCTTGTAGTTTCCCTTTTCTCTCCTCAGAGCTTGGCGACCTCGTTTTCCTCCCCCCTTGGAGGGCCTTGTCGGTTTCTTAGATTTATGACTCCCTTCCTCTCCCGTTGTTTTGTTTTCCCTGATCTTTGAGTCCTAGAGCGGAGATGCTTCCCTGGTGCCCAAGGGTTCGAGGGCTTTCTTATCTTCGCCTCAACCACTCCCGTGGTGCGGCCTGGCCAGTCATATTCCCCCTCCGGGCCAAGGGTCCTAACATGAACACCCTTTCCTCTCGGGGGTCTTTTTGATCAACTGGCAGTTATATATTGCGTATATCATCCAGGCGTTCGGCCCGATGATCGTCCCCTACGACCGGGACGCATCTCCTCGTTGCGGTCATCTTTCTGTTCACCACCCCCCCCTCCACCCATTTTATCTTTTCTTATGTTCCTGGACGCGAAGATTTGTCAAGTCTCCCCTTGGTGCTTCATCTTTCGACCCTAAGGCCCCCGAACCTTCCAGTACGCGTTTTTTAGACTTCTCTTCCCATGAAAGTCTGAGTCGGTCCATCGTCGCAACAGCGCCCCGCCTTCGGGAAGCTTCCCCCTCTTCGAGCTGTCATCCGGTTTTTCCCTAATTTCCCCTGGGACGGTTTTTAGTCTTTGCTTCTTCCCCCCTGATATTGTATGTCGTTCATAGCACCCCATTCCCAGCGACCACTTCATTTGCCCCGCTTTTCTGCAACTGAATGGATTTCTTCTTTCGACGCTAAGAGCCGAATAAATTGCCCTGTCTTCCCCATTGCCTTTAAGTTCCACCTCCTCCATTGGCACTTAACCTTTGATCCATCCCCCCGCAACAGTTCTTGCCTCCCCCCCCTGTCTCGCTTGGGGCCCGCCCTCCCCCCTTTTCACTTTGCCCTTGCTAGTCTTTCGGGTTTTTTTGAGACGATAACCTCATCCTTTGTTCCCGCACCCCCCCCCTTCGTTCAATCCCACCCCCTGCATCGTCAATTCCATGTCCACCCACAAGACTCCTCTCTTGTTGCGTCTTTATTTTTTTATTCTTTTTTAGAACCCCTTTTCCTTAGCCATGGACACCGTCGCTTTTGGTCACTTCCCCTCGACCACACCCCTTTGGCGGCTTTAGCCTAGCACCGCGGCCAGAGACCTGTCCCGATCTTCCTTGAAATTGCCCGTTTCGTCCGCAGCGCTTCGGCCGACCTCCGCCTTTTTTTTTGTTAACCCTTGATCTCCCCTTTCATTGAGATGATGAAGAATGGATGATTTGGAGAGACCCCTGTACTTACTCCCTTTTTCTTTCAATTTGACCATTTCCCACTCTTCAGCTCCCGTAGCGGGTCCCTCCCTCCTCTTTTTCATCCTCGGCTCTCTTGCTGCCAGCGACCCCCAGGTTGTCTTTTTGTCCCAGTGTTACGACCCTCCTTTTCTATAATCTTTTTGGCCCCAGTCCCTGCTTTTTTTCCTTATCCACTCTTCCGGTCAGCGCGGTCGCGTCCATATCCCTTTTTTTCTCGTCAGACATCTCTTCCCCTTATCTGGTTTTTTTCTCCCCTTTTTGCAGCAAGTTATGAGGTTAAGAGAGTGTGATTTCTTCCTTCTATCACAGGCGCTTTGCCTTTCTCCGCGATTTCCGGCTTTTTCCCTTTTTGAAAGTGTTCCTGAAACAACTAAACACCAGACCTCTGGAACCTCCCCTCCTCTTACGACATTGGTTTCTGCCGGTAACCGCCCGAATCTTGCGCTCCCCCCTTTTCTTTTCTATAAGGTCCTTTTTTTATTCCTTTCCCAGTAGCTCATACTTCGTTCATTTTCCTTCCTCGAACGTCTCCCGCTTGAAGGAGTAATTTTAGCGCCTTATTCCCCTGAATTAGCCCCGAAGGATGCCCAGCCCCCTTCCGCGCGTTGTCTTGGCCCATCGTGCTTTTTTTCTTTTTCCCGGAGATTTAAGTCCCCTCTTCAACCCCTCAGGAAAAGTTCCCTCTCTCTACTCTGTTGTTGTTGGAGCCCCCCTTGTTTTTTTTGGGGAAAATTTTCATACTTCACCCGCCGTCGCCCCTTCTCCTCAATCCTTCTTTTTCCGATGGCCCTTTACTCTTCAAGACCTCTTCGTTTTCTCTTCGGGTTTTTTGCTCGTCCCCCTTGTCGTGAAGGTTCTGGCCTTACGCTCTTCTGAATCTCACTCTAAGGCCTTTGTGGATTTCCGGTTTGTTATGACGACGACCTGCATGTCCTTCCCGTTTTTTCGAGTCCTCTCTTTTTGGTTTCTCCCTAGCCCTCCCTTCTGATCGCGCCCCTTTGCGCCTCTTTGGTGTTCTGGGTTGCCCCCTAGCACTCCCCCCTCGCCCCCCTTCCCTTTTTCGCGAGCCGTTGTTTTGTGACTTCGTCCTCAATCGAGCACCTGAATTCTCTTCTCCCTTTCTTCCCTTCGGTTTCAGAGACGCAAGTTCCCCCCCCACTTTTTTATGACCTTCGTAATCTCCGTCGCGTCCCTTGAAGGTGATGCCAGGCCCTTGCTGTTGTCTTTCCGCGTCCTTTTTTTTTTTTTCTCCCGATTCTCCTTGATGGTGCGTGGCCGTGATCGGACCTTTCCTTTTATTCTTTCCTTGCTGAGAGATACCAGGGGTGTGGATCGCCTCTTTCTTACCGAAGGGCTGTCTTTGGAGTTGACAGCCTCCATTCGACACCCCTGTATGCTTCTCCAATCCCTGCCGTCCGGTCTTTTCCCCCCACGGATTCCTTTCCCTTTTCCCCCCTTTTTTCCACACCTTCATTCGCGAACGGCTCCGCGGTCCGCTGGCCGCAATTTCCTGCGTTCCTTAGGCCCGGTTCTTTCCTCCCTGTTGGCAGGATATTCCCCTTGGTGTGGCGGAAGAGTTGGGCTTTTTCTTTTTCGTCCAGGGTTCCGATCCTTTTTACCCTCTCGCCACCGCAACCCTCCCTCGGGAGGCTTTTTTTCTGTGATTCCGACAGTCATCTTGTGTTCGCGCTTTCACGTGGCGTCACGATGGCGCGCTTTGATCGTCTCGAACCCAGACTTTGTCGGTTTTTTTACAGCATTGCTGGTAGTGTTTGATGACGGACGTTAAGGTTGCGTGGTGATCGCCCTGTTTTGTTTTACTCTACCCTTTTCCAGTGCAAATTGTCGGTTTCCCCCAGCTTTACTCGCGAGCCGGTTCCTTTGCCGGTTTTTCTTTTTCTTTTTTCTTTTTTTCTTCGAGTCTTTTATCTCAACCTGCAATTTAAACTTCCGTGCAATGCAGCTTCTTTCAGCGCCTTTGGGTATGCATGAACGATGGTTCTCCTCACCCGAATCCGTGATAAAATAGAACCCTTCCAGGGGTCACTTTTCGCAAACCCAACGTCTCCCTCTACTCCTTCCTCTCCCCAGAGTTCTGGCGCTGTTTTTTCTCCTTTAAAACATTTTTCCACACCACACCACTTCCCGCGATTGTCTCGACGACTTTGACTGCTTTTGCTTTCTGACGGAGGCCTCTTCTCTCCATTCACAGTTTTTTAGCTGAAACCCATCTGCGCGGCCTCCCTTCTCTCGAAATATGTTTTCATGAAATCGAGAATGCCCCAACCTTCTCGGGTTTTCTTGATCATATTACGTCCAGCCGTGATCTCCCCGGAAGGTAGACCTGGAAAGGATGAGGGCTGATCTTAATTACGCGAGGCCTTCTTACGGAAAAAATCCCTTCTTTTCTTTCCCCTTCTCTGGACCTACCGCACCCCCCCCCCATGTGTCGTGCCACTTTCTTGGCGTTTTAATACTAGTCTGCTATTTCCCACTGCTTTTGATACTTTTTTTTTTTTCTTTTTTGGTTCCGATTCCCTCTTATTCCGCCTTATTTCCCTCTCCTCTAATACGTTGTGTTGTTTGCTCGTCTTCTACTTTAGAGATTCGCTTTCCCGACGGATTTTTTTTTCAATAATTGTCCTGATGTCCCCTTCGATGAGTTTCCCCCGTTCCCTCCTTTTTGGTTCTTTCCTTCCCCAGTCAGTTTTTCCGGACATCCCGAGCCGGGTCATTGAGCCTCCTGCACAGGCCGCTCTGGAACCCTATCGCTGGCAGGCAAGTTACCTTTCGTATCTCTAGCTGTCGATATTTTCTCTTCTTCCCGGCCGTACCCACCGCAATTTCCTGCTAAAATATTCTCTCGCGCGGGGCCTGCCCTCTCCCTTTTTTCCTCCTTGCATGCAAGATCTTCCCCCTGCCGCCGGTCCCTACCTGCCTCCAGGACGGAGTGTTCTGAAAGGGTACCCTTTAGTTTTTTGATCGAGTCAACAGCGCCAAGACCGACTGAGTTCCTTCTCTTCTCTTTTCCTTGTTGTTTTTTGTGCTCAAGACCCCTGTCCGGTTTCGTATTCCTACGGTCGGAGTGTGGTCTACCCCACCCCGCTGCCGAAGCTTCACCATTCTGTCTTGCAACGCTTTTACTTGTTTTTTTCTTTACTCCTTCGACGAAAACTTTAGACAGCCCTCCCATTCTTAAGCCTTTCCTAATGTACGCCCTTTGCATATTTCTTCCCAAGACAGGGCTTCTCAAGGCACGCCCATTCTCTCTTTTCCGAGCAACGCTAGCAATTTCTTTCCCCGTTACTTTTCTCGCGTTTCGAAAGACACCTCATTCCTTTCCCCTTTCGAGGAATTCCCGTTGAGCACGAGCTACCCTCTTTCTGGATCCCTCCCCCTCGCCCCCCCTCCGAAGCCTTCTTCGTGGCTTTTTCTTCGGTGTAGAACCCGACCCCATTTCCATCGTGCAGCCAACGTCCCCCCCCCTTTGCGGCCTAGCCGATCGCCCTCCAGGACCGGTCTTCTAGGTCCTTGCCCCCCCTTCAAAGTGAAATGCCGGCGCGTCCGCTTCGGCCGCTCGCGACTTTTTCACCCCCCTTGTGACGAGCTTCCTGGTATGAACTCCGGATGCTACATAGCTTTTTTTCGTTTTTTCTCCCCTTTAGTCTAGAACTATTTCCTTCGCCCGTAGCGGGAGACCTTCGAAGTTCCCTCTCCCCCCTTAGTCCCAGCGATCAAGCTGATGGTTTCCTTCCACGGTCCAGCCACTATATCGGCGTTGTCTTCCGGCCCGGACAGACCTTACCTCATGGCCTGGATACACGGCCCTCCCTTTCCTCCCCCCCCCCCCTGTTCGCCCTCCCATAGTGCGTTAAAGGCGGTCAGTTCCAATTTTAGGAACGTGGTATACCTGAGTCGAGAACACCTTTTCCTGTCGAGGTTTTCGCTCCAATCCTTCGTGCTGTATTCCGATCTTTCCCCCTCGCTCGCCCCTGCTTCGATGTTGAATTGTTTCTGGGTTCCCCACAGCCCCCCCTCAGTGAAAGCGCGGCGCGCGCTTTTATGCTTCCTTTAACGTCCCGATTATAGGCGCAACTTTCCTTCTCCTTCATGGCGTACACACGTCATCTTCCTCCCCTCCCATCTTCGCGCTGCGAATCTTTTTCCCCCATGCCGATCATTGCAGTGACTTACGTTCCCCCCTCCGCGCAGCGAAGTTACTTGTTCGCGTTTCCTTTGGTCTGGCCATCTAGCTTTGATTTCCCGGTTACGCGATTTGAAGTATGCGATCCCACCCTTCCCATTAGGGAAAATTTCCAA
>Ga0179593_1280323_pt1 | contig 10863 bp, 10 predicted proteins | sample CZODoug2_1_08_16_FD_185931 | JGI IMG/M metagenome (GOLD analysis project Ga0179593, IMG submission 185931) | Vadose zone soil fungal communities from Angelo Coast Range Reserve, California, USA - CZODoug2_1_08_16fungal (PacBio error correction) | ecosystem: Environmental > Terrestrial > Soil >... | reverse complement strand
TCCCCCACTGCATTGGCCCTGAGATTCTTTTTGGAGAGCTCTGCGTCGGCGTGGTTCTCCCCTCGCCCGTCGCTTTTCTTTTTTTTCCCCCTTTTCGCAAGTTCGATGACTTGACCTTCTCGTCGAACATATTCCGGAAAATTACCTGTTTGTTTATAAAAGCGAGATCTCCCCCCTTTGCTGAATGGCCGGTCTTCCAAATTGCTACTGAATGCCTAGTTAGCGATTAGGACTGTGCGGCCATTGGGACAGTGAAAGTGCTTTTTTGAGTACTTCCCCCCTAGCGGATGATTGAACGGAATGGTAACGGCCAATAGAATCCTGCGCTTTGTTTGAGGGGGCTCTTCCTTTTCCTATCGAGCCGCATATCCCACTGATTGACTTCCTTCGACTTCCTGGATGTCATATGGGCTAGGCAAACTAGGCCTTTTTGTGACGAGGCCCCCATCCCCATTTTCCGTTGCCTGCATAGTTCTTACGTACCCGTGTTTTCCCTTTTTAGACATTCTTCTCTCTCCCCTCCACGAACGATATGATTCTCGGGCTACTTGCTCCAGTTTCCTGTGCGTACAAAGTAGCTGAGATTACTCTTTTCATGCGAGTTTACTGCGCCTTATGAGAAGCCTGAGAGTGCGGGTCGTGAGATATTTCGATCACCCCCCTTCTCTTATTCCTCCGAACCAACCCCTTTAATAGTGGGGGCAACAAGTGTTACTCTTTTCTCCGCCTTGGCGATATCTGAGTGACATCTGCGATGAGACTCCGTCAGCATCAATTACAAGAGAGTGATCGGACAGTAGATATGAAATAAGGAATCTCCATCCTGACACGTCTATCTTCCATTCGCATCGAGATATCGTCCGAGTCGCTCCCGGATTAGAAGAGGCTTTTTTTCCAACGACCTTCTTCTATGGCGGAGCAGCGAAAATTATGCCGGCTTCTTTCCCAGCGCTCTTCCTCAGGCGGGAGCGCGTTCGCTGAATTCAGTGGTTGTTCCCCTCTTCAGCTCCCAAACCCCTGGTTCCGTGGAATTCAACCCACGGGACTTGCTATGTCTGACGGACGTCAACGTTCTGCCCATGCTTGCTTACCAAAAAGTCCCTCGACCTTCTTCTCGCCCTTCCAGTCTAATACCTTCGTCTTAAGAATGCGTATTTGCCCCTCGATGTTTGTTCCAAAGATTTTATGACCCTTTTTCCATCCGCTTAAGAGTCCCTCAAGGGTTAAGATGAATAACATCGAGCCTCGTTTCCTCGTGTTTCCGAGAACGAAGTCCCCCAGGAGGAAACCTTTCCGGCTCGGCATTTAGCCTGTCGAGTGCCCCTTTTCAACAGTGACGCCCTACTACGCCGGATTCCAAATATCCCGAGCATACCTCCCTTTCTCTTTCTCAGTTTTCCAACAGAAGACCGGTAGTAAATTCACCTTTCGTCCATTGGTTTGCCCCCCGTCTTCGCCCATAGGTCTAGAAGTTGGAACTGTCCGTGGAGGTAGCTGAACATGATAGACTTTCTTATCGCCGCCCTTGGACCTTCATTAGCTTGTAGCGCCGGATCGATCCCCCCCGAGCAGACCCCCCTGTCCACTCTTGCATCGGAGCGCTTCCCCCCACCCGTCCGAAGATGTTAAATGAGGTCGCTGACTTACTATCCGTTCCCTTTTTCGGCTTTAGCGCGTTGTAACCACCCCTTCTTTTACTGTGTAGTATAGTTTTCCTGAATAATTGTTCGTTTTAAGACCTGGATTGTCACCTGCATTTACTGATCGAAGCTTAGAAATCATATGATTCCGCGCTTGGTTCTCTTTCCCTTTTAAAGATAACTTCCTTTTCTAGCTTCGCCTGCCGGAGTCTCCACCCAAAGAACGGTGGATAGATGCTATCTGCGTTGATTTTTTCTGAGGGCTTTTGGGGGATCCCCCCTTTTCTCCCTGGAACATAGTTTCACCGGGGTCTTTTTCCATCCGTCCCTGTACCTCCAATGTGTGCGCTGCAGGTGACAAAATCCCTGGAGCCACTCCTTTCCCCCCTACCCGCATTGTCTTTTCTCACGTCCGCTTCCCTGTAGCGCTTGGGGTGTTTAACAGATACCTCAGTTTCACACGGTTGTCTTTGAGTCGCTTTCGCCGTTTCCCTCGGCGCAGCTAGTCTGAAGTCGATACTGACAAAAACCCACATCCCCCCCACCTTTTCTTTATAGCTATCCTTATCCTAGTTTTCTTGTTCAGTTCCTCCTGATACGCGCTCCGCAGGTTGTCAGTAGTCGCAGAATCTCCCCCACCCTCCCCTCCTCGAACCCAGGGCCCCCCCCTGGCCTCTGTGCGAATTTTCTGCCAACCATCTCTGGGTAATCTGTTGAACACTCCCCCTGATTTCATTACTTACATGGAGAACCCTCTTCACGACTTCAAACCACCGCAGACATAAGCATTTCTGGATCTCCCCAAAGGTAGATAGGAGTGAGAGCCCAAACCCCTGACTTTGTGATTCAAACCGATACAGTAGCCAAACTTTTTAACCAGCCGAGATAGATGGCAGCACCTTTGACTATCGGGAAGATGAGAATAGCTCGTAAGCCTCCCCTGTTCTTCTTTATTTCGCTTCCCTTATCTATTTTAATTCTCCAGTGTGTTTTTTTGAGAGAGCGCCGCCCCCTTAGCACGAATTCAACCCAGCAGGGCCATAGGACCCCCCGCCCTGCCCGACGCTTTTTTCTTTTTTTTTTTTTTTTCTGAGGGTTTGAGGGTTTGAAGTTAGTGTAAAGGGTTCGCCTCTCCCAGAAAGCCCGACTCGCTTGTCGACTTCGGGCGCATTCTGTCCTGGTCAACAAGTTAACGTTGGCCCGCCTCCCGTCCTTCCCTTTCGGCCCACAAGTCAGGAATCATTCACCCGCTTTTTGTGAAGAGCTGCCAGCGTTCCTTTACTTCCAGCCCTGGTTGCTTCAGAATTGCGGCAACAGATCTTTGTTTTTTCAGTGAAAACTTCACTCACCCCCTATTCTTCCCCGTTGTCATTGGTTTTCCCCCTAGTAGTAAGTTGGAGCTCCTTCCCCTGGCCCTCCCACCAGATTGACCAACAAGTAGTACGATGATCCTTCAGGACCTCAGACGGTAGGGCTAAGGATGCTCCTTCAAGACACAGCTTTTGGCTCCCAGTGGAGGTTTGTCTATTGGGGGGGAGCAGAGTTCGTAGATGAAGAGTCCCGTAGTTTACCGTTCGAGATCCTCTGCTCGCCTCTTTTTTTCCCGTTTTGGTGGCGAGGCTAACCCCCAAAACTTCGTCTACATGGTAGCCCCGCGTTCGCGGACATTTAGGCCTTCTTCCGATCCGGGATTGCGCAGGTGTTTGTGCACACAACCTCTCGCGGCCCCATTTAACCACCTTCCCTCGTTTGATGCGAGGTGCGTTGGGCCTGTCCGCGCCTACCCCGCACTTCCCCCCTGGTGTACCAACATAGCCATCAACCCCTCTTCCGTGCCCCTCGAACACCACCTTTTTTTCTGCGGACCGAATGAGTTTATAAAGGACTTTTTTTTCCACGCGCTTGCCTGGCCCCCTTGCGTCGCGAATCGAGACTTCTGAGGGTTGGACGACTGCCGTTGCGCTCGGCATCCCGAACCAAAAGATATATTTGTTTACGAACCCGCCCTCCCTTTTTTCCGATAGCTCTTCCCTGAAGAAAGAGCTATAGCGGGTGTTCATTTCGGGGGAAGGTCTTAGGGGTCCGGCTGCCCGGGGGGGGGCGGTCCCCGGCGGCTCGGCGCCCCTCCCGCCATTGGTTCGGGGCGGGGGGGGGGACTGGGTGTCTGGGCTTGGGTGGCCTCCGCGGGGGGATGTAGGCCGGCGGGGGAGGGGCGGGTGGGGGGGGGGGGGGGGGGGCGGGCGGGACAAATAAAAACACCAAACAACCAAACACAAATCCAACCACCAAAACTTACAATACAACACTAAAAAAACAAAAAACAACCACCACCTCCGCCCTATAAACCTCCTCCAACAACATCTATAAAAAACCTAACAACCTAACACCACCCACAAACACACAACACACCACAACCACACAACAACACAAACTACACCACCACAAATAAAACAAATTCCTACTAACGCAGCAACAATTCACATCAAAAAAATTCCTACATAACCTCCACCCCCAAAACCAACCCCACCGAACCCCACCAAACAAAAAACAAACCACACCCAACCAAAACTCCCACCCAAAAAAACCATAATAAAAAAAAACCAAAAAAACAACCACCCCCAAAACCCCTTACTCAACCCAACAAACACAAACCCACCAAAAAAACCAATACCCAACAACCCCTCAAAATAACTAAAAAAAAAACACAACACCAAACCAAATAAAACCCCAAAATCAAAAAAACAATACACCACCACCAACAAAAACACCCAACTCCACACCCACACAAAAACACCAATCAACTTAAAACCAAACCACCACCCAACAAACCCCCAATTTTACCCAAAACAAACCAACCTACCTCCCCCAAACCAAACTTAAAAAAAAATAAAACAAATACAAAACAACAATAAAAACAAAACAAATCCACACCAAAATAAAAAAATCAAAAATAACAACCCACAAAAACCTAAAAAACCCAAAAACTACTCCAAAAAAACCAAAACACATTGGGGGGTGTTTGTTGTTGGGGGGCTGTTCGGTGGGGCCGGCCTTGGGGCCGGGCACCTGAATGTCTACTCTAGAGTGCCAGATATGCCAGTAGACTCCTTAGTGATTAGGCTCTTCCCGCTGCATCTCACCTCTTGCTGGCAAATCTTCTAGACCTAGTGAGAAGACGTGTGTCGGCACGCTCATTTTTTCCTCCTCTTTCATGGCTTCCCTCTGTTGGACCTGAGATATCTTTCAGATGTACTCAATTTCCGTCTCCTCTTGTGATTCTTTTCTGGAGCATTCAGAGCAGGCTCCTGCTGGCCAGGACATGCTTTTCTTCCTTACTTCCTGGTTTTCGATCTTCTGCCCTCCCCTCCTCTCTCTCAGTTTTTGCATACTCCATAATATCAAGTTGACCTTCACCGCTTCCGGATGACACCTTTTTCTCTTTTTCCGACCCGAGTTTCCAAAGCCTTTGTAGACTCGGTAGGATGGTAAGCTACTAGTTCGTTAAGTTTTCCTTGTGTTGTCAACACCCCAGGATAAAAGCCGTAATTAGCCAATACGAAAATGCTCCTGTCCTTCGTTTTCTTTGACTATCCAAATAATCAAGGCATGAGAAGGCTGTATTTACATCGCATTCAGACCTCCCGCAGTGGGGCCGAAGTTTTTCTATCCCCTCAGAATCCATCGACCGTTTACTGACCTAGATCACCTGGTAAACTACCTCCGACTTATATCGCCGAGTCCCAAAGTTTTATGTCCTGGTCCTGAGGGAATACCTCCTTGCCGATATTTCCTCTTCTTCGCCACAATTGACCCCCCTTGTGCTATCAGCTCGTAAATTCAGCGATCGCGCCCCCGCGTCTTCCCTTCTGTTTGGTCCCCCCCGGGTTAGGTTTTGCGGTCCGTCATCCTTCCGCTTTATGCGCCCTCTCCACCTGTTTTTCGACCGCGAATTCAAAAAGAGAATGACCCCTAAGTTTCGTTCCCTCCGTCTTGACGAACCTGCACCCTTTCAGTAGACTCTTTTCCCTTTTGCATAGTAGAATATCGTGTCGACGATCCCTCCCAGTGCATTATGGTACTAAATATTTCGCCCCCCCGGCAAATGTGAGGTTGTGCCCCCCTTTCTCCACCTCACCGAAGTGTCCTTGTCTTCCCCCTATTCTCCCTCGCAGGACTGTTCACGTCAGCCGGGAGCGCGCTCCCTCTTGACCAGGACCTTACTCACAAGCTACGATAGTATTTAGTTCCCCGAAATGCCCCCCGAAGTCGATGTTGGGGTGCCGGACGCACAAAGCCGCTTCCCTCCACTGCTTTCCCCTAAAGACGAACAGCGGCAGCTTTTTCACGTTTAACGACGGAACCTCCCACTTGGATTTGTTATTCGTTCAGGGGATTTTGCGATCAACCCAACCCCCTTGAGATGTCGACTGGTCCAATGCTTCGCGATTTCGCAATCAGGCTCCAGAGTACGCCAGACTGTCGTGACTCAGTCCCTTTAAATACCCCTTGCATTTTTTCTGCATTCTGCTGCCCCCGAACGCTCAGGGGCAAGGTTCCCGGAATCTCTTCTATCCTCCTTATTTGTCGTGAGGCTCAGAAAGGTCCCTTTGCCTCTCTCTCGGTGGCGCCGATCTTATACCCCTGTGCCTTGGAGCCTGACATCTCCTCCCCCACTTTTTTCCGGGCCCTTTTTCCAATTTTTTGACGCGGGAGCAGAGTTATTCAGGCGACATCTGCCCCCTTTTCCCCCTTGCTCCAATCCCAATGTTTTGATCCGCCTGCCAACCCTTGTCGTACGATTCTGCTTCCCCTCCTTTGACATCCGGCTTCAGGCAACCAACTGTCCGGCCTGCCGCGTGTCGGCTCGTGTGCGGCAGGGTCCCTTCCCCCTTTGCTGTTTGCGTCCGGTCCCACACTCTTTCTTTGAAGATGTGTCGCGTGACCGGTCGTTGTTTTGCTGCTTTTTTGGTCCCCTTGCCGAGAGAGTGTACTCCTACCAGCTTGGCAATTAGACTTCATGCGTTTGAGACTTGGTCCCCGGTTTGCAAGTTCCCAACTTCCCCTTGCAGTTGGTGAGAGAGGGAAATAAAGGGTTTTGACGTGCTACTTCCCTACAATCTTCCCCTAAGACGGCCAGTTTCGTTCCCGGTCGCAAGAGGATTGCGACTCTCATTTCATTTGAATGATGGCTGTTATAAGGGCCATATGCGCTGATTCAGGTGCGTTCCCCAATAGCGAGAAGTTTTCAGGACAGAGATTTACGGAGGACTCGCAGACGCCGATTTATCTTCTGTTGCTTTAGTGCTCCAGCCGTATTGCAGATTTTCCCCAAAAAGTCACGATTAATGCCCCACCCCGAGAAAAATAAGAGAGTAGAGAGGTGACATCGCGCTGTCTTTTTTTCGTTCCCCGTCCCTTTCGGCCGATCTTGAGATGCTAGGAAGATGATGATTTTAATCAGGGAACCCTTAGCGTTCCAGCATACCAGTAAGTCTTGTCCTCGTCTCGACCCCTCTCTCGTACGATTTATTTATTCCCATGTTCATTTAGAGGGAAAACTTCCTTCGTAGTTGCGCTGAACGCGCCCTCATTTGAGCTGCCCAGTCTTTCGTCCTCCGTCGCGTCTTTAGTTCGGAGATGTTGACCCCTCTGGGTGGACCCCCCCTTTCCCTTCTCCCCCCCGGCCGTGGTACGTGCGCATCAGGGTGATGTAACGGACGTCTTTGTTAGCCCGATGGTTTTTTGCCCCCCCCCCTTGCCCCCCTTTTCTCCCTGCTCGCATTAAAGACATCCGTAGACGACTTCTGCTTTGGCATCTCTATGTCGTCTGACAACGCCGTAGTTTTCCATTCGCGAAGCGTCTTGAGATTATGGACGCCCAATGCGCCCTCCGCTTCTTGCATTTCATCGACCCGGAAGTCGGGATTACATAATAGCGCATTTCATGTTAGGAGTGCTATATTTAAAGAGAAACTCGATTATTGTACCCAGCCGTATTCCAATGCCCGCCACAAGCCTCGATAATTGAAGACCAGCACCCCTTTGTCTCTTAAGAAATTTCTCCCCCCACTAGCGTTTGACGGACCCACTAATTGCGGGCCCCCGATGAATCCTGTCCTTCATTCTTGCTGTTGATGAAAATTTTATAGAGTGGAGAACCCATAGGAAGACCAACTCCTTGTCCGATCTTCCGATCCTGTAGAGACAGTTACCGTAAGGATTTTGACACCCTAACGCCTCTCCTAAATGCGTGTCCGATTTCTGCCCTCTCATCTATCCCATTTGTTATTGTAGAAGACCCCCCCCCAGATCTGTTTATTCCTCTTCTGCCTTCTTTAAGCGTCGACTAAGCGTCAACTGAAATCCAAATTAGCGACATCCCAGGCGACCATGTCCGCGCTTTGTCTTTTTTCGGCCAGTTTCCTGGTGTTGAGATTAGTGTCATTTCCCCTAAACAGAACGTGTAGTTTCCCCCCCTACACCAGCTACAGAGTTAAGGGGCTAGCGTAGGGGTGCTCCCACTCTTGGGGAGGTGACCGTAAAACCTGTGTCTGAACCGTGCATTGGCTAATGCGTGAAGGTTTTTCTGAAGGCGCCCCCCCCCTTGGCGTTGCGCACCACTCCCTAATTAATAAGACTCTTACAGGGAGAAATTTTGAGGCGCCATTGGAGTAAATGGAAGAGCATGTTGTGGAGCCTGCTTGCCATACCGCTCTCAAAATTTCGTACATATAAGATCCCGCCGTGAATCTAGACTCGTCTGATTTTTCTCCTGAACTACTAACTCCCCCCCTGACTTCGCCCCCTCCAAACATTGGTCTTTTATAGCTCTCCCTTCCTGACGAAGCCGTTGATTTCGGTCCAGACAGCCGGCCAGCCTTGTTAAGCTCGTTGTTACCGCCTACGCTCCCTCCCCCCCCCCCCAATCCTCACCCGAAACACAATGGACAACCACCCTAGGTACTTCCAGGGCCTGGAAAATCGTTTCCGCCATTAGGTCGGAGCATAAACGCCTGATCCCTTTACCTGTCACATTGGAAACCGAGTTCCCGATTCTGGCCCCCCCAACGTTTCAATAGTTAGATTAGATGGGTGCCCTCAATGGTCCGCTGGCTGCCGGTAACCAGCTCCATCCATCTTACGGACCCGAGACAACGTAGCTAAGGACGTCCCACAGACGATTCCTCTGTATTTTCGACAGCAAGCGAGTAAGGTCCATCTGATGAGATAGTAAGCCCTACCCTGTCTTAGTTTTCTGCATCAGTTTTTTTCCCTTCCTACTTCTCTTTCCCTACACTTTTTTCCACTTGTTGTTGTTGTATAGCCTCTGCTCCCCCCACCAAAAAGAATTTCCTCGGACCCCGATGGTCATATTTAATACGCTAACTTGAGGCTCATCTTACCTGCGAAATCCCCCTTTCTGTGGGATACCTTGAACGATCTCTGGGACCCTCCCAGTTCCCCTTGGATTCGTCAGATCCTACCACTTTCTTCCCAACGCCCTCCTTTCTAAGCTGAACCATTTTTGTTTTTCCTCTCTTGGACCGCTTCTCCCTGTGTAGCCCGGCTCCATTCTGTGATGATCCGGCAAGCGAACTTCTGAAGTCCACTCATGCACCGGCGCCGTTTCCGGGGGGTCGAGTTAGGCGTTTTTCGCGCCTCCCTTCCGACGTCCTTTACCGAATGAAAAAAAATTTTGTATACGTTCAATGTCTCAGGCATTTCATTCCCCCCCAACCTACGGATAGGGTCGACGGAAGAGCTCTCCAGGACAAGCGCAGGCGAAGTGGATGTGTGTCGCATTTTTGACCGCTAGCAGGCGCTATGAAGTCGCGAGACCTTTTGTTTTCCGACTCGCGCGTCCCGTGCTCGATCGGGTGTCAGACTATGCGCAGTTTCGCTCCAACAACGCACATGTTTGACGACTTGGACGTGACTCGGCGGGCCCTGATCGATGATTTCTCGAGGGCTGCGCACCCCCCCCTGGAGGCCATCAAACAAAAGTCTGGCTTGCCCGACCCCGGTTTCCAGATGTGTTACCCCATAAACACGTTCGCCAAAACAGTCCCCTCCCCTCTCCGAATACTAACTTCCCCAGTCTGTTCGTTATTTTATAACACTGGCCCCGTCTCAAGGGACTTTTATCCTTTCCCAGCTCCCAGACTCTCCGGAACTCTGCAACGGAGGTTAGAAACAGATTCCTACGATTTAATTCCGGAAAGACCATTCTATGCTCTTATTCCTTTGCCCCCAGAGATTGGGTTCAGCTCGCTAAATTTCCCAAGCCCTGGCCGATACTGGACTGCGCCGCGTCAAGTCGATTCTTATGGTGTTCTCTTCGATGATCGCAAATCTTTATATGGGTCCTATAGAGAACACTCTACCCTCTTAAAGTTAAGGCGCTTTCCCGCACGGTTTCCCTGAGACACTGATTTAGGAAAAATTTTTCCCCTACCCTGAATGAGAGAAGTCAGGACATCTCTCTTCAAGTGAACTCTCCCAGTAGTTTGTGTCCTAACCTTCGGGATTGCGCGTTTGGGGTGTGATCATTCCGAGGTTCTGGTTCTGGATCCCGATTTTTCCCCCTTCAGCGCAGGATAAATGACCTCCCCTTTTTTTTGCTCAATTTCACTTTTTTTATATGATAATCTCCCCCTCTCTCGCAGCTTGACGTACGAGTACTCCAAATGGCATGACTGCTTAAGCTGTATGGCACAATTTGTAGTGAGCGTATACGCGGCTTCCCAACCACCAAAGCTCTTTGATCTTGGTGCAGCTAGTTCAAGGCGTTCCGATTTCGGTGCTGGGAGTTGTGGCCAAACATCGATAAAAGTAGTTCAGAACATTTTTTTTGGGTTTCAACTTCTCAACCCTGACGTAAATTTGCCCTGCAGGTTTATCTCGTTCCACAGTCCCGCCGGCCTTTCCCGCTCCCGGGCCCTTCTAAGCGGAGCGTGATTTTAAGACCCCCTCTCATGTTTCGCCTTTTTTCGACGCATACTACTTCTTTTTCAGACTTTTCTCCCCCCCTCAAGGACGTGCTAATCCTTATGCGACTATTCCGTTCCCTCCCCGGTTCTTTTCCTTTGATTTGCACTGAGTTGTTTTTTTGGTCATCTTGAGCCGTAGTGAAGATTCCTATTAGTTTTTACTTAACTTGACGGTTCTCAGATCATCGAGTCAAGATCTTTCCTCGAGGAAGTAGGGTTTTTGGTTTCCGGCG
>Ga0179593_1371539_pt1 | contig 10864 bp, 11 predicted proteins | sample CZODoug2_1_08_16_FD_185931 | JGI IMG/M metagenome (GOLD analysis project Ga0179593, IMG submission 185931) | Vadose zone soil fungal communities from Angelo Coast Range Reserve, California, USA - CZODoug2_1_08_16fungal (PacBio error correction) | ecosystem: Environmental > Terrestrial > Soil >... | reverse complement strand
CCTTTCTTCGGAGCTTTCTGGTGGTTTCGATTGTAGTCTAACCTCTCCGCTCTGGCATTACTGCCCTTTTTTTTTACCTTGTCCCGCTTAGCGCCTTGTCCCAGCCGTCTCTCGATTCTGAACGCACTAGGGTGTGTGGTGTCTTCCAAGCTGCGACAATAGGTGCCAAATAAGCGCCCCTAGCAGCTCGTACAATCCTCCTTGGTAAATCCCTCTTTGTAGTCATGCACCACTGGTCTTCGTGCCTCTCGAATAAATTGCTCATACGTCCAACCTATTTGCCCTCTCTTAAATACTTGGCATCTACATTTTCTCCGCGTAGCGCCGAGTTTTCGGAGTTGTCGTTACTCGACCGATCAGAGCTCCGCCGAGATTTCGCTTTCATCGATGACAGTTGCACCCCGGCTATGGGGTACGTCCCGGTACTGGTATGAACTGGATGTGGGTCCTTTTTGCACTTGTCTGGTGTACCAGATTAACATTTATGTCGACCGCAGCGTCTTTCTCCGGGACGCAACAGAATCACCCCATCTTGCCTCACAATGAGCAGGGTCCAGCGGTTATGTGCAAGCGGCCCTTTTCGGATCCCATCCCCCCCCACTTACTTGCCATTTCTTGCTGGGTACCCCCACGCTACCCCCACGGATCTGTGGTTTTCCCCTTCTATCGCCAAAAGCGCCCCATTCCTCTCCAAGATTCACGTATAATCTCGGAGTAATGACAGGTATCACCCGCCCGTCTCCCCCCCCCATTATAACAAATTTTTTGACGTTTTTTACCCACGGGCTTTTTTTCACGATGTCTGTTTGGTAGTCTGTTTCTCCCCTCTACCCGTGCGCCCACTGACACTTGATCCCCCTGTGAATTATTGTTGGCGGCCTTTCGTGATCCGCGTGCGCCTGCGTTTTCACCCCCCCCCCCAGCTCTGATGCTTGATTATCTGCGTCACTTTCTCAAATCTAGTATTCTTGCTACTTTTATTTGTAACTGCAAGTGCCGACTCGTTTCCTTGCGCCGGCAGTCAGAATTTCTCCTCTAAGCTGGTTGCGTCGAGTTTTTTCGACGACACGCGTTCCCTTTCCGGTCCCGCCCACCCAGCAGATGCCCTCACTCCCACACTTCCACCCTCCCACATTTTTTACCCTCCCTTTGCTTCGCACCCCGAGCTTCACGCACACACACTCCCACAGCCACCCCAGAGTTTCGTGATCCCTAGCAGAGTTCCCTTACCCCCTGATGTGTGAGGGTACACCAAGGAGCGAGGACTGCGTCAGATCCAGTCTTGCCGTGCAGAGAGATTCCCACACCGCCTTTGTAGAAGCTCTGATTGGCTGTCCGGCCTCGCAGTTAGTCAACTGCGTCCCTCACAACCCCCAAAAAAGTGCATTGGTAACCCGGTTTGACTTTCTCATTCTTTTTTCTGTCAGGTGTTTTCTTTCGCCGGTTTACCACACCCCAATATCATACTGCTCGTGATCTCGGCGTATCTTCTGCAAACAAACGCCCCCTCCCCCCCGTCTCTGGCTCCATTACACTTCTTAAGAGTACTCTTTCACATACCCTACTCCCCCCTCCCCATCTCCCCTTGTTCGCAGGACATTATAGCGCAAGATTGCGACTTTCGTACCCATCATGCTACCTCTCTCGTTACCACCCCGCCCCGAGATGGTTTCTCTCCCTAACTCGGGACCCTCCTCTGTAAGCGTCCAATATTCCCCCTCGCGGTCCTTTTCCCCACCGGAGACGCGGACCGGGTCTTTCAAGCAGAGATTGCTTGCTGCATTTCTCTCCTTGTTTTTTCGATGATTTTTCCTTTGCGCCCGCCAAGCCTCCTTCACCCCCGGTCATTCTCAGGTCTATTCTTTCCTCGTTAGAGGTTCCAGGATTAGAGCCTCCCCACTTTTTCCTGGCCGCAGTAAGCCTGATTGTCCCCGGGACAAGCGTCTCCGATCAAGTCGACCCCTGCCGGGATTGGTTGGTGTCTTTTTCGAGGGAAGGACAGCTTGTCTTTCTCCATTCTGACAATTTTGCCGGCGCTCGCTCTTGTTTGTCGTCCGTCTTGTATTCTCCGATCTATTGGGTATTCTGTAGTTTGGGTTGTGCGTTGTTTCCACCTGTGACATCTGTCCTTTTTTCTGAGACCCAATAGGTATTCCACAGGTGACCAGCCGGTTTGTTTGGGACCCTACTTCCAGTGTTTTCTTGCCTCGGCCCTTCGGTTTTCCCAGGTCAATCTGATTTCCCCCTTGCGACCCATTTCTTTCGTCCCCATACCGCCTGTCAACCAGTCGATTTCCGCCGTCCGCAGCGGTGACCAATTAGGATCATTTTTCCCTGCCACTGTTCCCGCACCTCTCTTTTAGTATAGCCCCATTTTTTTCCTCCTGCCTTTCGCCTTTACCCATCGGACAGGGGTTACATTCTCGCCTTAGACGATCATCTTTCTAGGCAGGCTCAAGCGTCTTCGTCCCATGAGCTTTCAAACACGATTTCCTTCTGGTTCACTGGCTCCCACTTTTGCATCTTGAACCCCCCTCCTTACAACGTTCAAGTTGGGTCAGTTTTTTTAAACTTGTCCCTTGCGACTGTTCCCAACAGATGTTCTCGTTTTGAAATCTAGTGGCCACAAAATCGGAGACCCGATTCCTTTCTTCTCTGTCCTTTCCCCCTTTTCGTTTTTTAGAGTTAGCCCCTCTTAGTTTTTCTCCGTGATCTGGTCTTCCCGGTATAGAGATTCTATTCCTGTCCCCCATCTACTCGCCAGAGCGTTTTGGTGCAACTCTCTTTTCCGGCCTGTGATGTGGATGGAGCATGACGAAAAAGTTGTACCTTGCTCAGCCTTGCTTTTCATGTCGTGGGTCGTTGTGTCGAACCCGGTAACAGACGTCGTGACTTTCTATCACGTATTGTCCTTAAAACCTTTCCCCGCCCCACACCCCACGGTCATTTTTTTTTCCCGGCTACTGCCCAGTAGGTTGGTTGTTTTCCCTTTGGTTGCACCCCTCGATGCCAAATCTGATCCTAGGTGTGTTGTTTCTGTCTCGTCCGACCCATTTGCTCGGAGTCCGCGCCCGGGTCCGTTGAATGCCCCGATCTAACGTTCCGCTTTTCATCCGTATTACCCCTAACCATAATTCTTCGTCAGTCTTTCGGCCTCCGTAAGCGTGTTTAATGACTTACAGTTTTGCTAACTTCCTGTGTGATCTTTTCGAGAGCTCCCCAATTTTCTAGTTTGTGTTCCCCCGCACATCGCCCGAGTTCGTGCGATCTCGAGTCTTCGACAACCTCCTTCATTTACCCTCCAATCCCCGGCAATTAGCTTCCTCTTCTAGTAGTCTTTTTTCACCACACTATTTCCAGAGTTCCTCTTGACAGCCATTTTTGTCACCCACCTCATTCTATTCCATGTCTATTCCCCCGGCGCCCTAGATACCACCATTGGCCAAAGATTTGATTGAGTTTAGTGAGACCTCGGTTAACTGCCGAGGTTCAATTTTCTTTCCTTCTCCTGCACCTATAGCGAAGGGGCGGCGACCCTTTTGGGAATTCCTTAGCTGGGAAGCCGTGCCCCCAGTCGTTTCACTTCAGATGGGTTTGATTTTCCCCTTAAAATTTCCCATCCAGCAAAGCAGGTCCCCTTTAGGTGTAACGACTTAGCCCCCCTCATCCAATTTTTTTCGGCTTGCCGAGTAAACCGCTAGTTTCCCTTTCCGACTGCGATCGTTTTCGAAGATTTTTCAGGAATCCTTCTCGCCTTCTTTCCGGACCCGGCACCATGCCCTGTGGTTCAGGGACCTATTGCCTGAAGTCGGAGCCCCCCCCCTGGCACTTCCAGACACTAGCTGTTCGCCTTCTCCCCAGTTTTCTTTCCTTAGTATGGGAAAGTCGAGATGACCCCATTCCCAAGCTCTAGATTTTCGTTTAGTGAGACTTGAGTTTGTTTTGCCGATATCAGATGGTTTTTCACTAGTTTGAAGATCGTGCTCCCCATTCTCTTCGGTTGCAAGCGGTGGGATCCCTAGTGCCGGTGCGGACAGAATCCACAGTATGCCCGGTCTCACCCCCCCTTCCGGCCGCGACGGATATCCCGCACCTTTTCCCCTTTTTTGTTTTTTTCTGCTTTTTCCATCCTCTGGTATGGGTTAGAGGCCTACCATTGATTTAGGAGCGTCATAGGGTGATTTCCGAAGCACCCTGCTAAAGATTTTCTCTTTTTGAAATTATTTTGACGTTTAGTCCTCGCCCGGTTCGCGGCGCGGCTGCAGTAGCCCTTCCTCCGATTCCCTTCTTTGTTTGTTGAGTGATCGATCTTCTGGTGTTCTCTGGCAGCCGCCTTGGCGAACAGGCAGAAATTCCTGCCCCAGGTTCCGACGTCAAAGGTGAGCGGCAAGCAGCAGGTCCTTCCCTTCCTCTCCCCTATGAGACCCCTAAATCAATTGGTCTCTACCCATGTGACAGTCGTACTTTTCAATCTACCAAAGGCCCCCACCGGGCCTGTCTTTAGTCGTGATATTTTTGAATTGTAATGGTGTTTCCAATTTTCTTGTTCTCCTTCATTTGATGTTTTTTTTGGCTCACCGTTGCCTGTTTTATCTAAGAGTCCTTTCCCATCGAAGCGATCTGAAAAAACTTGCCAACTTCCCTTTCAACCCCCTTCGGGATAAAGTATGAAAAGGACCTTTTTTTTAGCTATCCTGGTTTCCTAGCCTGGGCAGACAGACCCCGACTCTCTTTCCTCCCTCTCTATTAAGTCTGGTCTCCATTCTTGCCGACTTCATTTCCTCATGTCCCCCCATGGTCCTTTGTAGGGTAACCCCCTCACTCTACTTGATTGTCCCTCTCCCCTTTTCAGATAGATCACTCCTCGGGCATCACGAAGTCGTCAATCCTTTTTCCGACCTCTTCGTTTTCTTTCTGTACGCTAGATCAGGTCACTTTACTTTTGATCGGTTGGGCTTCCTTTGACGCAAACCCCCCCCCCCCCCCCCGCCGTTGACCCTTTTTTCTCTTGGTTTCGTTCGGACTCCTCTTCTCAGTTTTTCATCGTTCTTTCTTTCGCCATAGATCTTTTCGCACCTCCCCTGAATGAAAGATCCATTTACGTACCTGTCTGTCCCTCACAACATACATCAGCTTTTCATGTTCTTTTGAAGGTATTTCAATCGTAATTATACACCGCCCTCTTTATGTTAGCATCGATCCCTTCGGGGTACTTCTTCTTTTTTTTTTTCGCTTCTGGTAACTTGCGAAGACCTCTTCAGTCTATGAAGTTAGATTTATTTTCTCTTACGATAGGGACCCCTTTTTTTCTGGTTCTTTTTTTTTTTGCTTTGGCCACTCTGACGGGTCTCCTTTGCTTTCTTCTCCCCCAGCCCTATAAATGTGCAATAAGCGTCCGTAGCGCTGCCCAGGCTATAAATTGCATTTTACCTTCCATGATGTAATCATTGAAAAAAGTTTCCGCAGTGACCCGAATATTTCCCGATTCCGTTTCCCCTTCTTCTTAAAGCTTGATATTATTAATCTTTTTTACTTTAACACGTTTCCCTCCGTTCGAGTAGAATTTTCCCCCCGTTCTTGAGAAGAGATCGCGGTTTGAGCCCATAACGTGCAGGTCGCTCTTTTTCATAGTCCCCTTTTTTACACCTGTCACTTAGTTCCCTACCTTCCTGGATCGGAGGTTCTGGGTTGTGTCCGGGAAACGTTTTTTCCAAACGTTCCCATCTTCCCCCTGTCCTTGGGCCCCCCGCAAGAGCAGTATGTTTCCCAACGGTTGCGCAACATCATCCCACTAGGAAAGAAGAGACGGACGAGGTTCCTTTGCAAGATGAACCCCCCCTTTTTGATACATAAACATCTCCTGCACCTAACGCTTTTTGGCAGGACTCCTCCATCCCTCGGTGCTGATTCGTGTTAGTTAATATCGCCCACACAGAGGATATTTCCCAGCCGCACCTCTCCCGGAGCAATATCCTTCTTCCCTGAGATACACCTCCGTTCCTCACATCTATCACCCCTTCAATGGTCCTGTTGCCATCTCTTTCCCCCCCTGTCCCCCAAATTTTGGCGAAGTTTTCTCCCCGTTTTCTCTTACCATTTCGCCCGACCCATGAATCCCCTTGGCCTTTAGGTGGCTTCAATTAAGATGTCTTCCACGTGAGAAGTCCCCTGCGTTTTTTTTTTTTAAATACTAATTCATATTCTTTCTCCCTCCTCATTCCTCTTAAATCTAGTATTTGGTCTCCTCTGTCCAAGGAACCTTCCCTCTTTTCCCGCGGAGAAGAAGGCCAAGTTTGGTATACTCCTCCTTCGTTCTCTCCAGGAAATGGCCGACCTATTTCCCCTAAATTTTACAGCGATATGCGGCTCTCTTTTAGCATCCGTGTGTTGTATTAGCATTCGCCTTCTCGCGGTGGCCCTTAGTTCTCACTGATGACCATTGATCTGCGGGCTTCTACGTCCTCAGAAAAGTAAAAATTGGTATTTTCCCCCCAACAATCCCTTTTGTTCCCGGTGTCAATCCCGCTTTTGCATTGAATTCACGGTGCTTTTTTGTGTTTTCGCGGCCGCCCCCCCACTCCGATTCACATGTCGTGTTCTCCTGCCACATCCAAAAAGGCTAAGTTCTTCCTTCCTGGCTCCTTCAGATTCCCTTGTTTCAATTAACAACGTACATGCCACTCAATCCTGTACCTTTTCGATCCAGCTCAGGATCTCTTCCTCTTGTCGTGTTCTAAAAAATACTATTTTCCTTTCGCCCCCCCTGATGATCCCACTCGATTCGCGAAATCCGTTGCCCTTTCTAGCGTTGACTCCACTCTTTTCTTAACAGGAGAGGTTTCCGCATCTGTCGTTCGTCGATTCGACTTATTCTCCTCCCTTTTTTTTTTTAGCGAGATATTGAGCCACGTTACCTCTCCCTTCTTCACCACTCTTTTCGACCCGCGTTTAATTGCTTCCCCAGCGTTTTCTTTCTTCCCGGATTTTAGTCATAATAACCCCATTTCCGTTCCCATTTTTTCTTTTCTCTTCCTCCTTCTGGGTGGAAGCAGGTCGGCCAGCTTTCCCCTCTTCTCAGTGCTTGCTCTTGAACACCAGTTGTTTTTGATTTTTTTCTTGGTGTATTTTTCCTATTGGCCCCATCGCAGATGTATACTTTCTGACCCTCTCCTGCCGGCTTCTTTTTTTTAGGGGTTCACGGCTTTTTTTCCTGCCTGCTCCCTCTGGCGCTTCCTAGTGGGTTGCGGGCCGTCGGCCTCACAATTAATCTTCACATAATTGACTCCAAACCAAATCGAGTTCTTCCCGGCCGGTTTTTTGTTGTTGGACCCTTCCCAGTGTTTGCTTCTCTTCTTTAAGAATAGACTTCGCACTTTCTAGGGAGCCTTCCTGCCTCCTCCTGTTCTGCCCATTTGTTTTTCACTTTACAATTTTTTCTCCCCCCCCCAGTCCGATCCAGATTCTCTCTCGTAGCGACAAAAGTTTTCCCTGCATTTTCCCCGGGCCCACTTTTTCCAGGACGCGACGAAGCTTTTTCTTAGCCCCTTTTTCTTTGCCTCCGCTCTATAACTCGTACATTTTTTTTTTCGTTTACATAGGTCTCTCTAGACCGACTTCTTCTTTCTAGGAGTTTTTTCGCAATGTTGCAAGTCTCCCCCCCTATAATGAGTGGTGTAAAAAAATCGTCCTGCTGGCACGGGTGCGTCCATGTCCTCCCCCCCGAAGTCAACCCCCTCCTTTTCAATTGGCGTGACCTTGTCATCTCGAACAATTGTTTCCTGACCCAACCCCTTCTTTTGTTTCCTCGGAAATATCGTTGGTCCAATCAATCGGAGACCCTCTTGTTTTCTTCTTCCCCTCCTCCAGGCTTTTCTTTTTGTTAGAATTGGCCTCCCCTAGCTTCTCTTTTGGCGGCTTTGCTTTTATTCCCTTTTTCGCTATTTCCGGAAAACAATCTCCTGACGCCGCGCTTCCTCTCTGTTCCGTTTGTTCCTCCTCTTTATTGCAGGGTGATTATGTAGCCTGTAACACTTTCCCTCTTGCCTCTTTTTTAACCCTTAACGGCTTTTTCCTTCTCTCTAACTTTCGGCTTCTTTGCTAGAAACCCGTTTAAGTCCGCTCTCTTATCCCTGCCCTTTTTCCCCTTTAATATTGCTTTTTCCCTACAAGTCCCCCCCAAACGCCAGGTACTCCTACTTCCCTTTTAAGACCTTAGCCCGTTGTTCATGTTTTTTTTCTATTGAAACTCGATGCCCTGATATTCCTGCTCGCGATTCTCTTTTCCCGTCAGCGTCCCTCTTAAGAGGAACTCGAGAAGGTGATCCCATTTATTACTGCCCCTTTCTTATCCCTTCTCGCTTCTTTCATTGGTCTTATGCCCTTTCCCTCTTATTTTTCTCTCCTTTACTCGTGTGTACCTGACCCATCCGTTTTCATGCGATTTCTAGTCCTTTTTGCTATTTATTACCACTTTTCTCCGGCTTGGTCATTCCTCCCGGACCCCTTCAGCCAGTATGTTCGTTGCGATCTTTAGTTTACCCTCCCTGCACTTGCGTATAGTCTTAATTTTACAATCGAACTTCATGGCTTCCTCTTTCTTTCGACGGCTCTCCGAATCGGAAAACAATAAGCCATACGCATCCTCCTTTTTTAAGACTTACCACGGAAGTTCTATGTAATTTATTCCTCCCCCTTCTTTTTATACTTCTCCACTTCTAACATGGAAAGCGAGTCCTTGGAGTTTAGGCCGAACTTCCCGGTCAATTCTTTCCAGTTGGCTCATTACGCCCCGTTTACCTCCCCCCTCTCTTTTTTGTGCGATTCTGTCTAATTCCTTCATACCCTTTTTGAGCCATCAGAGCAGAAGTAACCACAAACGTCGCTCAGTGATGGCGTGGCCGATATCCAGTGCCAAAATTCCTCCTCCCCCCCCTCGTGGATTGGTTCTTTCACCGAAGCGATCCCTCAAACCTCTGTTTTCACGCTTTTATCAAGACCCTTCGTGCTTCCGATTTGCGGCCATTTGACGTCTCCCGGCTTTCGGGACATAGGAAAGCCCCTGCTCGGGTCATTTTCTCGATTAGTACGCAAAGTACCGGTGTGGGGACCTTGTCCTCGGCCCCACCCCTTCCTAACAGACCTTTTTTCCCTCTCTTATCTGAGTCAGCAGCTTTTTCGTTTCGTTTTTTCCCCAAATAGATTCTTCCCGGCACGCTTAGATTTCCTTTGGAATGGTTTCTCCCCTTGAACGCCCTTTTTTTTTTCCAACCTCCTTATGTTTTTCCCTTTTAGCCGAGGCTCATGGCCCACCCAAAGCGTGACTTTCTGCACCCCCTTTGCCGTTTTGCTCAATATCACCAGTTTGCTCCTACACCTTTTACTACGAACGCGGTCCACTGATAAAACTGCCGGTCCTTTTTTTTTGGTTCCGATACGGGTTTTCGGGTCGCCCTGCACCATTCTGTCATAGGGGCGGTAGGAATACCCTTGAAAGCTTGTTTTTCTTTCTTCCCTTGACAGGTCTTACCGTTACGGCTTTCGCCCTTTTTTAGCCGTTCTGCGTTCTCCATTGCCCCCCGGCCCATTATTCTTCTTTTCTAATCCCTTTTTTTGTTAGATCTCTTCCTTTTCCTGAGCCGCAGATTTGCCTTTGTTTCTTTCCCCCGGCAGTTCCCGCGGGTAATTTGAATAAGATGGTAAGATGTCGGTGCTTTGTGGTCCTCCTGCCTACCCCCCCTTTTTAGATACCCCCAATTCCCTCGGATATGTGGGCAAGCCTCCAACAGGACAGAAAGTCCTCGTAGCTTGCATCTTCGAGGCAGTCGTTTCTTTCCCTAATGGGTGTAGCCCTTTCCTCGATTTTTTTGCTCCACCACCGTCTTTCAGCTTTATTAACTGCTCCTCAGAAGGAGATCATTTCACCACCCTCATTTTTTTTCTTGAAAAACTTTTTCCTACTTCCCCTCTCCTTTGTGGGGGCTTTCCTTTGTTATTCGTGCCCCTGAAGAAGACCGACTATACCTGTTTCAACCGAGCTATTGAAGTCCTTTTTGAGCCCCTTGACTGGTGTTTGATGACGTAACGTACAGGTCCTTCCCCTTTCCTGTTCCGGCCGGTCAGTCTTCCCCCCTTTAATTTTTTCCCCCTCCTGTCCGCACCGGTCACGTGCTCCTCTTCTTTGGGTTTTCCTGTGAAGAGTCGGTTACTGCCGATTCCGCAAAGCTAGATGTTCTTTCTCCGCCATTCATCCCCTCCTGGTTTGCTTTTTTTTTTTTATTTTTCTGTTGTTGACTCGTCTAAAGTACATCACAAAAATCTTGCTTTGTGGTTTCCTTTTGTTCGCTCCTCTCGTTAGCTTCCATTCGCCATCCTTTAAATCTCGTTGTTTTTTTTTTCGCCAATCGTTGGGCCTTCCTCCCTTTACCCGCCCCCTTACAACCCCCCCCCGCGCTTTCTCTAGCTACTTGGGTAATATTGTCATATCAACTCTTCATCGTTTTGTTGATGGTTCTTCAATTCCGACCGTCTCTTTTTTTAGATTCTGTACGAATAACTCTGTCCCTGCCCCGTTTCCCTTCCTTTTGTCCTATTGGAAGGTGCTTGTTATTTCGAGCCCCTTCCTCGCCCGAACTGGGTATGTGGTCTCGCCTCCTTCAATTTGAATACTCTACGAGAGCTCTTGCTATAAATTGATCGCTGAAATTCTTGTAATTTCTGACCCCCCGGGTCTTCTACTTGAATCTCCATTTCCCTTTCGATTTCGATACTTGCCACTTCTTTCCTCGAATTTCTACTCTTCTTTTCCTTCCACATCTTCTACAGCAGTTTAGAGATTAGATCGAAGTTTCCGTGCCTTGACCTCGAT
>Ga0179593_1648211_pt1 | contig 10865 bp, 11 predicted proteins | sample CZODoug2_1_08_16_FD_185931 | JGI IMG/M metagenome (GOLD analysis project Ga0179593, IMG submission 185931) | Vadose zone soil fungal communities from Angelo Coast Range Reserve, California, USA - CZODoug2_1_08_16fungal (PacBio error correction) | ecosystem: Environmental > Terrestrial > Soil >... | reverse complement strand
CTCTCCACGAGGCGACGTCCCAGGTTTGATTTCTGAGCCACCATTTTTCCTGGGGATTCCACCTCTTCATTTCATACTCCCCCATTCCCCGGTTTTCTGGTCGATACACCAAAGGTTCCCTTCCTGGTACGGAATCTCCTTTCTTTCAGGGTCTTTTTAGGGCCCTTTTTTTCCTCGTGGAGGAGTTTTTCCTATGCTTTTTGAACTTGTCCGGTCTTTGGACTCAGCGGGGAGATTTTTTCGGAAACAAATTCCTTGAGCGAGTCTCGCAGTCTTGGAGCTTTTTTTCTTTCTTCAGATGAGACTTTCCCTTTCCTTGAAGCCCTTTAATGGTGGGTTTTCCCCTTTTCCTTTTGCGTTTAGTTCTGGACATAAAGTTACTTTTTTCTTATGGAAGGGGTTTTCCCTTTTCTTTCTGACTTCTTAGGTTCTTTTTGTCTTTCGGGCCCCAAAACGGGGCTTTTCTCTCCGTTTCCGGGCGACGCTCCCTGATCCTCCCTTTTCGGGACCTTTTCTCTGTGGCTTCTACGGTTCTCCCCGTTCAAGGCGACTGGTCGTCGGCTGTTGTTTTTGAGTCGTGCAATCTTTTAATTTCGACTGGGGCTCACAATCACACAAGCCTTTCTTTTTTTCCCGCTGACTTTTGATTTTTTTCTTTGGTGGCTCCAAGCTTCTTGTGACGGAGGTTGGCTCTGTTTCTCCGGTGATTGCTTTTCCCCCTGCTCCCCTTTTACAATGCGAATCATCTTCTTTCACCTTCTTCATTTTTTTTGATCCCTCTTTCCCTGCAAACCTCACTCTCTGCACATGCTTGCTGTGAGGTGGTTTTTCCGGTGCAGAATTTCTTCCAACTCTGCTCAAAATATTTACATCCGAAGCGGCACCTAAGAAATAAGAGCCCAACGACGGCTTCCACCGTGATGGGCATTGAACTCCTAAACAGACTCCTTTTTTTCCCGTATAATTAAGAATTTCCTTTTCTCCTATGTTCCCCTTTTTTTACATTTCTTCGTTTCTGTGTTAGGTACAGGGCCTTAAACCTGCCTTTTTCTCGGCGTGGATGAAGTTCTTCTTTTTGTTTTTGTTGTAAGTATCTTGGCTTTTTGTGCCGGCTGCCCCGGCCACAGTCGCTTCTTTTTCCCTGCCAAATACGATTCCTCTCAGCAGTTTCGGTGGTTTAAAATTGGTTCCACCCCTCCCTAGTTCCCTTCGATTTCTGAATCCCCTTTATCTGCGATTCGCCTAGAACCCCCTCCGGAACCTTCCAGTGAGTCGGCATTCTTTTTTGGGCCGTGTGAAGCCGGACGTCACCGCATTTTCACCCGCAGAGTCCTCTATGAAGCACTCCTTGTTGTGCTTCTCAGAGTAGATCCTTCCTCCACCAGACCCTCCTGGTCCCTCCCATCTAGTTTTCCTTCTTTTGATTCGCCGTCAAAAAGTTCACAAGGAACCTCCTTACCGTTTACCCCCCCTTTTTGGTGGTTACTTCGGATTTGAATAGTTTCCCCCCTTTTGTGTGGTTCCTCCGACATGTTTCAAAAGTTCTTTTCCCTCTCGCACCAACCCTTTCTCTTTCTTTTCTGAAGGAAAGCTTTCCAGCTGACCTTTTGCCGATTTAGTCCCCCCACCCCCCCCTAACCTCTCCTAATGAGGGTGGCCAGGGCGCTTGCACTCTCGCCTCCTTTCGACTTTGGAAACCTTTCCCCGGTGCCATCATTCTGCTTTTCCTACACTCCGTACGTACCCGAATCCTCGTTGTCAAGTTTTAGATCCCTTCCCCTTCAAAACGGCCTCTTTTGTGTGTCTTTCCTTCCATAGGCCTTCTTTTGTCACGACCAGGTTTTGTTGGGTGATTTTTTTTCTTGCGGGAGGACCCTTTTTGTACCCGCCACTCTGCGGGTGGGTTTTCCGTCGAGGGTCTTCGACCTAGTGTCGTTGTTCCCTTTCTTTAATCACCCCTTTTGTTTGTTTCTCTCTCCCCAATACAAGGGATTTTCTTCTTTCTCGTTGCTCCTCGTCCCGCTAGCCACCCTCTCCTCCCTCGTCGGGGGTGCGTGTGGGTACAGACTTCCCTGTTGTGTACATTTTTTCTCATCAACGACGGTCCCCAAAAAGTGTTTCCCCCTCCCCCTCATCAATCCCACCTTTTCTAAAGACTCGGTTTCGGGGAGGCTTCCCTGATAAACTGGACACTAGAGGATCGGTCTGTTCGTGTTCGACGTTGTCCCGGAGGGGACCTTTAGTCATGCGGGGAGGTTTTTTCAAACTTATTTTTAGTTTGAAGATTCCTTCTCCCCTTCTCTGGTATCAGGACCTTCCCTTGTTCTCCGGAAACCGGTCGGGGCTTTTGGTATCTTGGCGTTGGGGCGCTTTCGCTTAAGGTCAGGAGTCCTCTTTACAGCTTTTTTTTTTTTCTAAGCTTCCCCCTGGAGTGTTAATTGCGGCGTTCCTCCTTCCTTTTTTGCTACGGACTCTAACCTGGTCCCCACTTTAGGGATGCGCTCTTGTTTGCTGACCCTTCTTCTTCACGTCCAGGTGGATTTCTTGTGTGTTTTGTTTTCCAGGAAAGATGCCTTCCTTTTTTTCCGGGGATCACACCTGACAGACCTCTTTTTTTTCCTTTTTTTTTTAGGAGAAGCCTTGTTGATAACTTTTTTCTTCAAGTACACGCACCTTTTATTTGGTTTCCCCGTTCCTAAGCTTGGACTTGCTTGGAGGTCTTTTTTCTTGAATACCCTCCCATGATTTTTTTTTCTCTTCTTTTCGTCCTCTTCCCTTTTTGCGGCTCATTTTTCCCCCCTCCCTGAGCACCTCTTGGTTGCAATCGTTCTTTTTCTATGAAGATCCTCCGTCGGTAATCCCCTCAAAGCCTCGGCAAGCACCCCTTACAAACGTTTTTTGGGGGGGTTGGGTCACTCATCCCAAGTTCCAGTCCCGAGAGTCCCCGCCACCCCGGACTTTTCCCTGAAGGAGGGCCATGTCTCCTCGGGCCTCTCTCCTATTTTTTTCGATAGAAGAGTCTGGTTTTGTGGGGTTCTTTACGTGGCGCCTGCTTTGGAGGGCTTCTTTTTTTCTATAATTTGATGGGGGAGCGAGGGCCTGAATCTTTTTTTCTTGGAGGCTAGATGTCATGTCGAGTCCTCTTCACGGCTCTGAAGCAGTCGGCTTGGTGTTCTTTCGTGATACTTCTTCACTTCAATAGGGTGGTTGGAGGTCCTCGTTTCTTTTCTCCTTCCGAGTCCCCCCTCACGTACTCTTTTCGTGTGTCGCTTTCCTTCATCAACTTGAAGCCTTCTCAGGATCCCCTTTCTTCTTCGCCGTCATCCTTCAGGGATGCTCTTTTTCTTTTTTAGCCCCTCTGTTTTTACGGTGAGTTGTTTCTCTCCACCCGCAAAAGTCCTGCCCGTCATTCCCGGCATTCCTTTCCGCACCCCCCATTCAACGGTCTTTTTCCCCAACCAAAGTTCTTTTCAGTTTTCCTCCCTAGAAGCTAAATTTTCCTTCATCCGCAGGATGTTTTCCACAGACATTTTCCTTTTTCTCTCCCCCCAACGCGTATTTTTCGCAGGAATTCGTGAACTCCCGCTTACCTTTTAATACCTTTCCGTCCCTCCCCAACATAAACCGCGAACCCGGTCTCAGAACTCTTCTTTTTTTTTTTTTTTTTTTGGCGTGCCGCTCAGCTCCCCTCGACAGACTTCTCCCTTTACCTGGGCCGCTCCTGAGTCTTTGTTTTGCAGCCCTCGTGTCTCCCCCCGATTCTCCCCCCCTCCTTCTCCCGGCGACTTCTTCGCATTTTCTAACCAAACTTTTATCTTTAGATCGGTCCTGGCTTTTTTTTTTCCCCCCCGCGGCGTCAGTTTATTCTTTGTCAGTTAAAGTTGTTCCCTTTGGTTGATTTCGGGCGCTGTTTTCCGGGGTAACCCTTTCAGGGGGTTCTCCCGTCTTTTCCCTCTCTTACGAGCATCCTTTCCTTTCAGTGGGTCTTTTACCTTTTCGAGAGACTCCTTTTTGCGTCATTTTCTCTTTTTCGAGGTGCCATTTGGAGTCGTTTTTTCCCCGGAAGGGAAGTTTTTCCCGTCTCACCGGACCTACCCCCGGGATAAAAACACTTTCCCCCTCCCCATCAATCTCCGGCCCCTTTTTTTATGGAACTGTTTTTTGATGACTTCCCTTTTTTATGCGCTATGTTGGGATTTTTTGTCACCTGGCGAATTGGCTTTTTTTTCTCCCCCATGGTTGCGCGGAGGTCTTCCTTTTTTTTGGGTTTTTTTCCCCTTCGGCACTTTCTCTTGCGAGTCGCCTCCTCGTCGTCTGATCCGGGGTTATTCGGGCGTTCGCTGGGAATTTCCGGTAGATGCGCCGATTTCTTTTTCCCCCCCCCTGAGGGCGTTTCTCTCCTCCCTATTTTCTCTTCGGGAAACTGCTTGGTCCGTCCAAACCCATTTTTTCCTCGTACGAGGACCGGACGTGATTTTCCCTTCCCGGATCCCGGGGATGCTATTTCTAAAGGGGCCTTTCCCTTCTTTTGTTTCTCTCCCTGCATGTCGTTTTTGAGGTGTCCCACCTCGACTGCCCCTGGACTGGGCTTTCACTACAAGCTCTTTTTTCTTCTTTTTCGAAGCTTCGACGCGTCCTTCGGGATGTTTCCTTTAACTTCCCCTTGATGATTGGGCGGCAATTCCCCATGAGCTGCGCTTTACGCGTGCTTGTGCGGGGGCGGAAAAGGTGCTTTTTATCACTTTCCGCGATTCTTTTTTTTCCCTCTATTCACTGACGGCCTCGGAGAACCCTCTTTCCCCCCTCTGCACCTGGCCGTTTTAGGTGTTCGCTCCGTTGCATGAAGTTTTTTCTGGCCCACGAAACCCTTTGCCTCCCCCCCAGCCCCCTCAACACCGTCTCGTGTTAAAGGTTCGACACTCACCAGATCCGCCTTTCCCGCCGGGAGGCCTCCTTTTTCTCCTAATCCGTTTTTTTCTCCTTTTTCTTGAGAAGTGCCGGGGAAACCTCCTTCTTTTTCCCCTCCCCTTTAAGGCCCCCCCTATTTATTTTTGCTGGAGTTTTATTCGTCTAGAGTCGGGTCGCTCTTTGTTTTTTTTGTTCGTGGGAGACTTCGCAGAGTTCGTCACCTTTTGGGCCCAACTAAGCTTTCCGAGTGTGCGCGTTTTTGAAAGAGTTTTTTTTCCCCGGACCTCCAGTTAGTCCTCGAGAATTTCTTTTGTGACCCTCTTTTTTCTCGCCACGGGAGAGTGACCCGCGGCAATCACCGCGTTCATCCCTCCCAGTTTAATCCCACTTTTCCGTGACACTCAAGAACCTCTTAGCAGAACTCTTTCTTCTCCTTCTCACCTCCCTCTATTCTTAGTGTGTGCCGGACCAGCCCAGTTCCTCTCTCTTTTAGGGACAAGCTCCTCTTCCTGCTTTCGGCATTTCTGGATCCTTTCCCCGGAAACCCCGGCTCATCCGTAAGTTTAGATTTCTTGGTTTTCTCTAACGTAGAACCTTTTTCTCTTTTTTAATAAGCAGGATTTTTTCAAGACTTTCTCCTGACCCCCCTTCCTAGATCTCTTTACCTTCTTGAGCCAGCATCCACCGATGAGGAATCCTAATTCCGGCGAACCCCCTTTTTTTCCGAACCCTTTTTTCGGTGGGAAATTTCTTCTTAAGTGCACCTAAACAAGCTTCGTACGCGGCCGATCCCCTCTCTTCCAAACTCCTCCTAACAGCCCCTCCCACTTCCTCCTCAATCCCTTTTACAAAAGTTCCCCTGTTTAAACCTACCCCCCGGCCTCATGATAGGCCGGCCGGGCCTTCCCCTTCAGTTGCCTTTCCCATGTCAGACGTCTCTACCAGGGGATTTAGATGATTTCTCAACTTTCTGGATGAACCCTGCCAATCCAGGGGGCGTTGTGGGTCCTTCCGAGGAGTTTTCTGGAGTGTTCCTCAGTTGTGTTGTTCTTCTCTCCCTTAAAAGATTTCTCTTCTTTCCCCCTTTTCTTATATGTCCCGCTTTCTAGCTTACCTTCTGGGCGTTTGAGGTTTTTTTCAGTTTCATATTTACGAATCTGTGTAGATACCCCTTTTTTGCCCGACCCCTTCTTTTCTTCCTGACCTCCCCCCTCTTCTGGATCCCCTCCTTTTTTCTTGCCTTTTCATGGTCGCAAACTTCTCGTGTTGTTAAAAGTTGACCTTTCCTTTCGGGAAGTTTGGAATTCTACGTTGTAGGTTCCCCCAATGTGCTCTCTTCTTCTTCAGGCCTTCCAAGTCTCTTGGGTTCGCTGACCTCTAGGAGGGAGATTTGGGTGATTTTGTTGTGGCGCTTTGATGAATTCCCCTCTTTCTCTTGCTGATTTTCCAGGGCACTTCAGCGGTTTGGCTCTGTGGGAGCTTTCTCTTTGCCCAAGGTTATAAGGAGGGTTTCTGCCCTGCCCAACCCCCCCTGTTATCCCCCTACTTTTATATTCCGGGCTTGGCGCGATCTTTGCGGGAAAGTTTTCCTTTCGTTTTCCAGTTACTTTCTTTGGGTGCTCATCGCCTCTTTCCCTTTTCAGAACCCCCACCCCATTTTCATCAGAGGGTCTGCCTCGTAAAGCGGCTCCCGTTCCTGGAGTCCTTTCCCCTTTCGGAGGAAACTTTTTATATCGCCCTATTGGGGTACTCTTCTTCCCTTCTGGACCATTTTAGACCTCTCTCCTTCCGCCATCAGAAATCTTTTTCCGCGGTTCTTTTTCCACATTAAAGTCTGTTTTTGATCTGTCATTAAGCGTTCCCCATTGAAGTCTTTTGGATTTTTTCTTCTCAGATCCGTTCCCTTGAGCCCCAAGCTCCGCACCCCCTCCCTCAACGCTCCTCCAGGCTTCCCCGCCCCCTACCCTCCAGTCACCCCTGGCTCCACCGTCGCGTTCCCCGACACAAATCTTTTCTCGGGAGTTCTCTTCTTTTCTCATCCCCTTTTTCTAGAAGAGGTCTGAAATGTCGTATTTGTGAGTTGTTTGTTTCGTTTTTTCCGCGACCCCCTCTGGATGGAGTCTTCTTTTCCTTAGTTGCTGGCTGGATTACGATCTTGGGATCTTCTCCTTTCAGACGTCGTCTATGACACCGCTCCTCCCGGACCTTTCTTCCCTCCGGTGCTCCTGCTGGGCGGTTACCACCGGGACCGTCTTAATAGTCAGCTCTTTTTGAGTGGTTGCCCGGTCTCTTTCCGGCCCTGCTGTGCCGAGCCCCCCATCACCCTCGTAGACTTTTTCCTTTTGGTTCTACCCGAAGTTTTGTCTTTCAGCCTTTTCTCCGCCCGCCTCCAGCATTTTTCCTAGGGATGTTCTATTTTTTTTTCTACCCCCCCCTTCTTTTTCGTCCACTTTAACAGATTCCCGCGGCCTGCCCTCGCCCGGTCAGGATTTCCCCCCCATTCGCGAATCTTCTCTGATACTCTTTTTTTTCTCCCCTTTTTTTTCCGTCCGGCCTATAGTTCCCGCACGCCTTGTGCCCTCACCGAGTAGCGTTTGGATTCGAGGTCTTCTTTCCTTCAATTCCTTCTTCAGTCCCCTTTCCCCAAACAGCAGACACTTCCGCCCGACCAGTTTTTCTTTCAATCTCTTTTCTTTTCGTATCAATCTTCGCCCAGCCAGGTCCCCGGCTTTATACATCTCTTTCCTCTTTCAGACCTCCAGCTTTAACCCAGCAGGTCCCACCGTCACCAGAACCGCCTGACCCCTGGTAGCCCCCCCTGTGACATCCCAAGAGTTTTCCCCCACTTGACCGGGGCTTCTTCTTCTGAACGGTTTTCTCCCCCGCCTTCTTTGTTGTCAATGTCCTTTTGGGTATAGACCCTCGTTTGATGCGGTTTTGACCTGGAACGTGGTCCCCCCCCGACTAATTTTCTTTCTGCTCTTTTTCCTCGGACAGCACGTATCCTCTTTTGAATCTATATATTTTTGAGAGAGATGAATCTTTTTCGTCCTGAGAGGGCCCTTCTAGACACCCCCTCCCTCGTCGGGGTTGGCGTTATCCCCTTCCAAAGGACCTCTCAAAACCCCCCTTCCCTAAACCTCCATTTCCCTTACGGCGGGGATTTTCCCCTCCGGTTTTGCCCCGCATAGGCTATGTTAGGCACCTCTCTTCCTGAAAAGTCTTATGTCGGGACTTTCTTCATGAAGCCTTTTAGAGGTTCCCCCCTTTGCACTGGAGGCTTGCCTGTGGCGCGCCTTTTTTTTTTCAGATGAGCGTTACCTGGTCCTTTTCCTTCTGCTGTGTTCACGTTTTCCCCTCCTTCTGTCAAGGGGTCTGTCGCCATTTTTACATGGCTTTTTTTGCCTCCATCCGTTCTTTACTTCGGCGGTTTGGTCCTGCGGCCACAAAATCTCCTCCCGAGGACCTTTTTTCCCAGGATTCTTTCCCCTTAGGCTCTCCGTCCTGGCCTGGGGCTTTGGTGACGTCGATAATTTTTTCTCAGCGCTTTTTTTGTAGAACCCCCTTGGCTGACTCCCCCCCCCCGCCTTCGTCCTCCTGGAGTAACTCTTCTTTTCTTTCTGTCTTCTCCTGCTTGGGCCTTGGCTTCACGACACGCCCCGGCGGTTTTTTCTTCTTTCCTCTTACGGTTTTTTTTATTGCTTCAGGAGGTTCTCTTTGGTCCCCCCCTCTCGCTTTTTCCCTGATCGAACCCCCCCTTTTTGAAAGGTTCACTTGTTTCTGAGCATCTCGTCCAAAGTCGGAATTCCGGATCTAGACTCCTCAGGCCTCCTTCCCCTCTCAGAGTCCCTCCCTTAAATTTCCACCTAAGTCCAGCAGTCTTGACACACACCCCTCCCCTCCAAAGCCTTCCCTCACGTCCCCAGCTACTCTCTTGGAGTCTCTATCCTCCTTTCCCCTTTGTTGTTTTTTATCTTGATAGTCGATCTTTGCCCCGGCACAGGTGAGTTTTTTTTGTCCAACTCCCTGGATTTGCGGACCTGTTGTCCCCTCTTTGCCTTTTTCTTCGAGTATGTTTCGGGGATTTTTCCGCTGGTGGCAGACAGCGCTGTGATCACGGATTCTTTGGAGAGTCTTTCCGCATTCTTTTGGTTCGTTTTTTTTCTTTCTTAACGCCCCCCACTTACACGTGAATAGTTCCCTTTTAGTTTCCCTTCTGCACACCCCTGGGCAGCTACCCACTCGGCAACCCCCCTCGTCAAGCTCTCCCCTGGTGCGCATTTTAGTGTTACCTCCTCCAGCCCCTTTTTTCCTTCCCCCAGAAGTCCCCCTTTCCTCCCTTCCTTTTCCTCGGAGCCTTTTATTTTTTTTTGGGGACAAGAACGTCTCTTCTTCGATTCCCCACAGAACCTCTCCCCCCCCCGCCTCGGATCTTTTCTACAATTCCCTATTCTTCTTTCTTTAACCTTTTTTTATATAGATCAGCGTTGGTAGCGTCCCATCCTTTTTCCCTTCTTCGTTTGTTGGTGGGCCGCGCCTCCCCCTTCAGAGTATTCTTCCTGCCTCACCCTCTGACAGCTTTCCCTTCCTGGCCCCTTCCCCACGACCCTTCTTTAGTCCCCTTGTCCGAAACTTTTTTTAAAGGGCGCTCCCCCCTCTCTAGGCTCTCTCCCAGTCGCTCGGCCTTTAACTCTGCCGCTCTTCCCCGGTGTTTTTTTCTTCGCCCCGTCCCGTAAAGCCCCTTCCCCTTTATCGTTCCCCCCACTTTTCTTCCCCTTTTTTTCCCTTTTAACCTTACGTGAGGCTCCCGTCGTGCCGGCGGGTTTTTCCTTATTGATGAATTTTTCTATTTCACCGTTAAGGGGGAGGTTCTTTTTTTTTTTGAAGGTCTTCTTCTCACATCCCCTCCCCGACTAAGTGGCGGGTTGGGCTCTCTTGAAGGGCCCTGAGTCATTCTCCTCGTGGAATTTTTTTTTCTTCCCATCATCAGTTTAGATTTCTTCTTTTAATGTCTTTCTTTTCCTCTTATCCTCCCCCCCCCCCCCCCCTTGATTAGGTTGTCCCCTCAGGCACTTTTGAAGTCTTCCTCCCACAGGTCTTTCCAAGGTTCCTCCTTTTTTTTCCATCCCCCTACCTGTTGCTTGCCTCAGGAAGGTTCTTGTCCTGGTGGCTTTGACCTTATGTTGCAAGCCTCCTATTCGAGGTTCCCTTTTCTTTTACGTAGAGTGACTTTTCAGTCCCTTTGCTTGTCTTCCACCTTGACCCATTTAGCGTCATTAAGTTTTACCGGATTTTTTTCTTCGATTTTTCCGAGAGTTCGCTCTCTTTATTTTTCTGGTTAGGTGGGCGTGGCGCTGACTTTCTGTCGACTGGGTGGCCTGCCTTTTTTTTCTTTCTTCCGAAGACTGGCTTTTCTTGTGGTCCGGTGTTGTTCGTTTTTTCACCACCGGGACGAAGAAGTCCTCTGTTCGTCTTCAATACCCCATTAGACTCTTACTTTTTTCTTTCCATGTTACGGATACCCCCTTTAACTTTTCTCGCGGCGGTTTGGGCAGTGTCATTCTTATGCATCCCCCCCCCCCCCGAATCCCTTTGGCTTAGGCAGAATCTCTTCTTACTCGGAGGGTTCTGGATTTTCCCGTAGACCGGATTCTAGCTTCTCCCAAGGACGTCTTTCTCTTTTTGGGACTCTGCTTTTGGTTTAGAGGCCCCGTTGGATCTTTTGACTCACCCAGAAGACCCTTTTTTTTCCTTAAGTGAACCCCGTCTTGGCCAACCGCCCATCAGTCTACAAATCCTCCCGAGATCTCGCAGCTTTTTTTTCCAGACTCTAGGATCCTTACCTCTTTTTCCCTCCCCCCTCCTCCCAAAGACTTCGAATCGGACCACTCTTGCCGGAGACCTTTTTAATTGAAAACTCACGCACCCTTCAAGCCTTTTAAAGGTTCTCAATTTCT
>Ga0179593_1632281_pt1 | contig 10865 bp, 11 predicted proteins | sample CZODoug2_1_08_16_FD_185931 | JGI IMG/M metagenome (GOLD analysis project Ga0179593, IMG submission 185931) | Vadose zone soil fungal communities from Angelo Coast Range Reserve, California, USA - CZODoug2_1_08_16fungal (PacBio error correction) | ecosystem: Environmental > Terrestrial > Soil >... | reverse complement strand
TTTTACGTCCGCAGTCAATCGAGTCCTTAACCCCCCGGAGTCTTCCCCCTCACTCCGATGGGCAGTTGTCGAATTGCGGTGTGCTTGGCATTTTTCCCAACAAAAAATTTTACCACCAATGGGGTGGCGCAACCTTGGTAACGTCCTAAAACTGTTGGTTGTGTCAATTTATCCTTTTATTCTGTTTTTGGACGCCAGCTTTCGATTGCGTACATATTCGTGCGGGTTTTGCGTTGCGAACTTGCTCACATCATGCGACAAATTGTACGACTTTTTTGGCTTCCCACGTCTTTATTACCTCTTTAGTAAAATATTGTACCCGTATGTCGGCGCTTTTCCCCCCCCGGCCTGTTTTTTTTAGTATGGCCCCAAGGGGCTTTTTTTTTACTTAGAACCCAGGTGTGCCGATCATTTTTGTTCTGCTGGCCTTTTGGGTCCAACTGGCGCGCGCACACTTTCCGTCCCATTGTGAAAAATCATGGCCTTTCTTCCCACAAACACATGCGCAGACGCATTACTCCTCGCTTCGGATTTTGAGGCAAACTACGGAGTTGACAACGGACCCGAGGGGGGGGTTGTACTTTGGCCCATTTCTCAATGGGAAGGTTGGATTTTTCCGGTACCTCCTGCCGTGGCAGCCAGATGTTCTACGTGCCCTCCCACTAAAGTTGGGACCCACAGTTTCACAGGAGGCGACTTTAGACTTTTGCCAGTATTCAACAAGAGCCTCTATGTCGGCGCTTGCTGGGCCTGGTCAAGCGCGCCGTGGGCTTTCGGGCTGGAAGGTCCGTACGTTTTGACTTGCCGATGGACACCATGATGCGCCCTAAGTTGTGTATTCTCTTTTCCTGACAGCATGCCCACCACATGTCCGAAAGCTCTCCCCTTCTCTTTCCCTTGTCATTTTGGTTCCGACCCGTACTTCAACCACCCCTGTTCTCATAAAATTTACGGGGACCCCCCACATGGACTTTCCCCCTCCGTGCCTACCCATCCTCGGACTAATTTTGACGCACTCAACGCATATCTTTTGCCACAGGCGCGGACCTGTTTCTTTCGTCTGTCGGCCGAATGCATCCGGGGCAAACCAACCAAAACCACTGCCTTTCTTATTTTTACTAGGTCGCCCCATGTCGCTTGATCGCGAAAGCAAAACCCCCCGATGCACCCTTCCCGTCCTTGAGGCGTAGTTTTAACCAGACAGAAACAAATTAAGCATCTCGCGACAACCTCGGCGGCCTGGATGACCTGCCGTCCCCCCAGTTCATCACGTGACCGCAATTGAAGTTACTTCGACAAGCTCCTGATGGATGCCCCATTTGGCACGTAGAAGGAAGTCACCAAGGTGGTGCGCGAAGGATGCAAAAATATTCCGCCTCGCCGGAGCTCTCAGGCGTGTCCATATTGACTGGGTCATACCCCACTAGAGCAAGCAGCATCATGAATTCGCTTACTGTGTGTGGTGCTGTCGCATACTGTCAAGCCCTGAGTGCTTACACCTTTCCCAGCGCGAACTTGGCTCTCTTGCTTTTTTTTTTTTGAATCTGTTGCGCCTGTCTTATCGCCATCTTTCACCCTGTATTGGTTTGGATTTTGCCCGCGCCCCCGCCACGCTCTTCGGAGGGTGTGCCATTTTCGTTGTGCCAGGAGCCGGCCGTTCTTTTTTTTTCTATAGATACGTGCTTTCAGCTGTTCTTGTTCTTTCTTGCTCATGTAAAACCACCGATTGGCCTTGACCATGAGCTTGTTTCGCCATGTTCCGGGGATCGCTTCTGTGGGGTGGTTTTTTTTGGCCGGACCCCACTCACATATCCCCCACCGCCCCCCCGGCCACCACTGCGTCCCGAGCCTTGGACCAAAGAGTACGCCGTGGGAACCCGCGAGGACCCTCACTCAACAGCGCGGGGTGCCTCTTCCTCCCATGCGTCCATTTCTGTCGGGTCCTTTATTTGTCGGGTTGGAGCCATTTCGCGCGTATTGCACTTGCCACGAATTCCCCCCCGACGCCCGCGCTTGGATACTTTCACGGATTTTTGGTGCAGCCGCGGATCTTGGGCTATGGTGGATTATTCCCGTTTCCCTGTGTTTTTTTTGCTCCCCGTTGCTCGCACGCAAATTCGCAATTGGTACTCAATTTATGAGACTGCCCTTCAATACTTCCACGTCGCTGTTGATCATTGCAAATTTTTAAACTTGCCCCCCAACCTTGTTGCTAGATTGAACCGTCCCTTTGGCTACTCTACATTTCCCTCCCTTGTTCTTTTCATGTCGCCATGTACACGCCTGACACACCTCTGTGGGCTGAAACATCCCCCCGGGACTAGGACGCACCCCATTCACCATCGCTGGACACGAGGATGAATGACTCTTAGCCACCGACGCGACGTTCCCGCGGACCCGCCAGCCACGTGGTCGGGGCCGGACCTGCGACCATTCAATGCGCGGCACAAACCCCGGGCTGCCATCGCGGATGCCCCCCTTTTAATTCCGCACCGAAAGCCACCTCGCCTTTTAACCACTCGGAGGTCTCTTTCCAGTGCCCGTGGGTCCCCATGTTCCGGACAAACTTTTTCTGTCAACCCCCCACCGGTAGAGAGTGCTACAGCCGGGTGATTGGGACCCCTGGTATTGACTGGACCCCGGTCGCATGGCCGAGCGCCTCGTTTACCGTGCCTATTGGTCTGAACCCTCTTCTTTTGTGAATTTGAGATTGTATCTTCTTCCCATGGAAGAAGTCGTAGGACTTTCCCCCTGTCCTCACGATGAGTGCTCGTTGTGGTTCTGCTTGAATGCGCTTTTGCTTTTTCTTCCCCTATTCCCGGGACCTTTTCGCGACCCCTGGGTCTGTCGTGGCTTGTAGCAGTTGAACAGACCGCTTTGACGCGGAAATGACCCCCAGAGTTTGCCACCTCGGTTCCCAGACATCATTTTACGGGATCTTTCTTTCTTGCAGCCGTGCGATTCGTCCGGGCATCGCATTCGTTTTTGAACTTCCCTTTTCTTTCATCGGCCCTTCCCCCCTGCGCCCAATGTTTCGTCGGCGCATCCGAATGGCAAGGTGAGTTGATTCTTCTCCCCTCCTTCTGTCATGGACTTTTCCACACCAAAAAGTCCAGGGAAACTCTCAACAGCTACGTGTTTCTTACCCGTACCCCTTGTTTCTCAGGCAAATTGAGGCAAACCGCCCCCGCCCCCCCCACCTCATTTTTTTATCCCACCGTGAATCCGACGCTTCGAGGCGATCTTTCTCCAGACAGACGAGATTGCGTTCGGGGCCGTCGCGCGACGTGCCTTTAGACCACTTCCGCTTTGAGCCTCTAGAAACCATGAGTGAGTGTCGGCGCCGACTTCTGATAAATAGTTGGGGTGGGGGTTGGAGGTTATGTTTTGTGTCCCCGTTTTTTTTTTTTTTTTTTTTTTTGGGGTTTTGTTTGGGTGTCTTTGTCTTTTTTTTGTTTGTTTTTTTTTTTTTGCGGGTTGTTTTGTTTTATTCGGATTTTTATCCGATTGCGGCTCTGTTGATTTTTTCTGAGGTTTTTTTTTTTGTTTTGTTGTGTTCCTAGTTGGGGTTTTTTTTTTCTGTTCTGGTTTCCCTCAAGTTGATCGGGTTTGTAAATTGTTTTTTGGTTGGTGTTTATTGTTTTTTCCTTTTTTATTTTTTTTTTTTTTTGGTTTTTCTCTTTTGGGGGGTCCTTTCCGGTCGTCCGGGCTGTGGACCTCTGCCGTGGCTTGCGTGATCAGCCGCCTTCGCGATCTTCCCCCACCATACAAAAACCCTCCCCCCCCCCTCCTTGGCGCAGAACGCCGTATCTCCACTTCAGAACGAGATCATCGTCAAGGTTCGAACATTACCCAGCCGAACGGAGGTACCCTTTTTTGTAAATTCTCCCGCAGCGTCGTGCGTGGAGTCACCACGAAAGATTGAAGCCAGGTGCCGTGGCCAAGTGTGATTGGTTTAATTATCCCATTTTTATCCCCCCATTTTATCCCAGTTTGCCGCGGACCAACCGCGCAAACTAGCGCGGGAGGACTTTCTTCTGGGAACGTGGGGGACGTTGGTGAAGGGGGTCCCACCAAACAAACAATTTACACGCAGGATGTTTTTCCATCACCCCAAAACCCCAGAAGTAGCCCATTCTTCCCCCCCCCGCAAATAAAAGCGCCTCGGCTATCTGTGCCTTACCGGTGTTTTATTTCTGGTTGTTAATGGCGTGGTAATTGCTTATTGTTGGCTCGGGGTGGGGGTGTTTTGCATGTTTGCCCCGTGGGGCCCCTAGGTCAACGTACTTAGTTCCCGAGGAGTTTTGGTTCGGTATTTTTGTGGTCATTCGACGGTTCGCGCCCTACCATGTCGTTATGTGTTTCGTTGTTTTGGGTGCACGGCCGCTGGAGGCGGTTCTAGTGCTCGTCTTACCTCTTTCCTTCACAACTTAAGTTCCCGATACTAGCCTATCCTCGGCCTTTTTACGCCCTGTCGTTTCTTCTGTCACCGCGTCCATACTTTGCTCACACCATGTGCAAACAGTTGACTATTCCTCACCATCTAGCCCGACCTGCGGCAGCGCCCCCCGCACCGTCTGCTTTTTTCGTTGCACCGGACTTAGAACAACCTGTCCACTGTTGGCAATTCCCCTTCCGGCATCGCGGCACTTGAAATGTTCCCCCCCTCATTCTTGAGAACGGCTGCGAGTGATCATTTTTCCTGACAAGACAGTCGTGACTAGGGTTTTCCGCCCCGGACCTTGACGATATACATTTTCTCCCTTACTGATGGCCATCAGTTTATACGTTTCCATTCTTAAACGCACAGAGACAATTTCTAAAACTTCTAACACCTCTATATCTTTGTCATGGCCATGGAAGATATCTTTCATTGACACTGCTTTTTAAACGGATGACGGACATCTTGAGATCCCCTTCCCCGAAGTTAGGCACTCACCTTCCTTTCCATACGAGACTAGATAGTGCACTATTTCACCCCCGAAATTCTTTTGCAGCATTTACTATCCGAATTAGTCATTCTTAGGGCGTTTGGGGCGCGGTCTGGGGCGGTGTGGTTTGTTTTTTGGTGGGGGTGAATGGGGGTTATTTGTGTTTGTGCTTTTTGGGGGTTGTTTTTAACGTCGAGCGGGCGAGTGGTCCGGAGGGTAAAAGATACTTTTGTTGTGGGTGTGCTCTTGTAAAGGGGGGGGGGCAGGGGGACCCTGTGATGACGGGGTTTCAAAACGTTATTCGGGCGGTAAATTGGGGGGCCCCGATAGGGGGTGTTTTTGTGGTTGTTTTTTGAAATGGGAGTGGACGGTCTTGGCGGGTGGTCGTGGTCTTCTTGTTGTCAAAAAAGTAAGGGTCGAGGGAGGTCTCGTACAGCTGGCCGGGTGGGGTGGGGCGCCTTTTTTTCTTTTTTGCGAGGCGAGACATCTTTGGTGTGTTGCTCGCGCGGGGGGGGAAGACCAAGTGGGGAGAAGCTGAGCCCTGGGAAAGCTCGATGGGTCGGTTTGGGTGTAGGGTGGGGGGGGGACGTTGTATGTTTTGATTGGTATTCTGTGTTGTTTTACTTTGGTGATTTATGTGGGGTGTTGGTGTCCCCTCTCTTGGGGGTCTATTGGACTCCCCTCTTGGGGGGTCTTAACTACTAGACATTTTTCTTCTGCTACCCCTGCGGCTGCCCCGAAAGATCCCTACACGACCAATGAGAAAGTCACAAAGAGCTAAAATCCGCCAGTCTCAGAACGACCATGTATCTTTCAGATTTGCCCAGGCCGCTTTACTTTGGGGTTTAGGTAGAAGATTCGGGGTGGACATGGCGTTATAATTGAACCGCACCCCCCCCCCCCGCCCCCCCCCCCCCCCCCCCCCCCATACCATTATACCACCCCCCCACCCCCCCCCGTGACAGACCATCCACACTTTTGACGGTAAAAATCGTTCTGAGTCTGAGCGCCCGACCTTTTCGATCGTCCCTCTTGGTTTGGTCCCCGTTGATCGCATCTTGCCGGGCGGTGATCGTGACCAGCTATAGTGCGCGCTTGGTTCCTGAGTTTCCGCACCGCTTCCCTGTCCCCCCCGACCCTTGTGAAGCCAACGGTGTTTTCGTCGCCCGACCCTCCGTGCTTGACTTTTTTTTTCGGTTTGCGATTTCTATTCCGCCTCGGCGGGCCTGGGCCCGATCATTCAGTGTTCCTACTCTGTTTCTGTTATCCCCCTCCCCCCCCCGCACTTGCGGTAGTGCTCCCCCTCCACCCGTGTGTTCTTCGGGGTTCTCGCGGGTCGTGCACGCAAGGGTTTCCCCTCACGACATTCGAACCCAAAATATCTTGGGGTGTGGGGCAGTCAGGCCACTTTTCTGAAGCCAACTAAGTAAGTCCAGTGGTGATGGGGTTACAAAAAAAGAGAATAATAAGAATGGTGATGAAGAGATTTTTCAGTCTCTTGATTTTTTTTGAAGCTTATATATAAGTAAATCTTTTGGAGGGTTTGGTATTGGACAGTGGAAAGGGTACTTTCCCAAACTGTTTAATTTCTAACCCTTGCGTTGCCCGAACTAGCTTGGCTTTGGACTTAAAATGGGTATATACCTTCCCGACCATCCCACTTTCCGTGTGGTGCGTTAACAGAGGAGGAACCAGGCGGTTTGGGGGTGGGTCAAACCGTCAGCCGTTACCGGGTTACGACCATAGGGGTTGGAACGGGAGCCTCGGAAGCCCAACCCCCAAACCCCACGGCTTACCGACTTTCGAAACACCGCGCGACCTGAGGTGGGGGGGAAGTAAACAGGCTGGGGAGGGGAAAATTGTAACAAGTATGGTCCATTCCAAACCCACATTGTTTATTTCTGTTTAGGTGGCGTTGGAGAAGAGAGCCCCCAGCCTTCTAGTCAGACGCAGAAAAACAACGGGCGGTGGTTAAACAGGGCCTGCTGTTTAACTTTTTTTCTCATTTACCACCGCATAACACCTTATCCCCTTTCCGTGCCGATCCCCTTCGTGTTTTTATCCCCACTTTTGTCTGTTACCACACGTCACGTCTCCTTTTCGAGTTTTGTAGTGGGCCTGATGCCTGCCGATCTCCCTCTCCAGGACGTGGCGATAGTGGTTTCTGTTCACGCGCGATCGTTATTTTCTCCCCGTGTGACTTGATTGCGCGGAACACCCCAGGACGGGGCATTTTCAGAGTACACGGCCCCCCCCTCCTTAGCATCGCGACAACCAAAATATTGGCAACAAGCTATCGCATCTGACCACGGTGTCTTTCAGGACCCTCCAGCGACCGCTCTACGCTTCCCCCAGGACAAGTTTTTTATTTTGTGGCCCATGTTCCACGTGTCCGCTCCCCCTCAGCACCGATCATTCAGCCATAACCGAGAACCGCATCCACGCTATGTCCGTCGCCATTCCACAGCCGCTGACGAACAACTGTTGCCTTCCCGGTATCCCCCCTTGTTTTTCCTTGGATGCCGCGTCACACTTCTCTTGTCAGCACAACGTTTTTGCTCATGCGCCAACCCCTTCTCACCTCTGCGCGATGTGTGTGGAGCACCTTCCGCTTTAACCGCACCCCCCCCCCGGCCGGTCCTTTATCGCCCGTAAACATGTTTTAGCTCACCACACTTGTGCTCGATCGGTTACCAACTCCCCTCCCTTCCCTTAAATTATGCACCTACCTCGTAAGCAGCTTGGCCAGCTCTTGAAGCCCTTCCTCCAGCAACCCTAACCCCGAATTAGCTCTTATTTGTCGCATCGGTTTTGACTTTCAAAACCCGGCCCCCATTGGCCCGTCTTTTTTTTTTGCTCTTCTATCTACACGGGACGCACCAACCCTACTCGGCGGAGTCTGGTTTTGGCCCAAGGTCTCAGGGCCATGAATCCGCCTTTTCCAATCCCTATCGGTAACCCCAATAAGAAGCCGTGCCGGCTTTCCGCCGTTCATTTCCTTCTCATCCCTCTTTTATTTCCCTGGCTGCGCCCCCAGGGGGTGCAACCCCCGGTCCATATCGCAACTGGTTTTCCCTTCGTGACCGCACACTATTCCTTCCCTCACACAAGACAATAAAAAATTTTACTTTTCCCCCAACTTTATATCCACGCATCGTCTCCGACGTGAGGGTCGCCCGGTAGTTTCAGAACATTACCCCGACAAACACACACGGGGTCCCAAGCGCTTCTGTTTTTTTAAGAACGAATGCGGGAGAGATGAGATACCCCCTCGCAGTCTAAATGCAGAGCAACAAGAGGGAGCCTCAAAGGGGCTGATAAGAAATTAAGACCCTACAGGGTTTGCCAAGTTGGCCGGGGAGAATCGATGGGTTTTTCGGTCCCGTGTTCCTGGGGGTGTTCTTTGTCACTCGTATTGTTGTCCTTCGAATAGCGTTAACTATGCAGCGAGAAGTGAACTGCTCAAAGGGCCACTTCGGCTAATTGCCTGTGCCGGCGGGGACGAGTAGTAACTCCCATGGGGGAGCCCCCTCGGGATTGGTGGGGGTGTCGTGCGTGTCCCGCACTTAAATACACTAGAGATCCGCTTCTAAAGTTTTCATGGACTTCACTTGGCTCCCCTTTCCCCACCGACGATCCCCCTCTTCTTTTTTTGGCCCGATGCCCATTTGGGCTCAGTTATTCGACATCCCCAATCCTCACATGGGGATGGTTCCTAAGCCTCCACCCCTCATGTGCCTTCGGCCCGGACTCAACTAATTTTCTTCGCCTGCCCTCGCGCCCCATGGTACAACGATTTTGCCCAAGCAGTTTGCGACCATTTTGAGCACCGCATCGCCGCTAATTATCCCCCGGATCGGCGGCTGCGTCGTTTTGTCTGGCCTTATCCGTTTTCTTTTCTAAAATGGTGACCAAAATCATAAACCCTTTCATGAATTTGAGATGTCGTCCGGAATTGTCCCCCTTATTCTTGATGCTGAGGGTCCCCTTAAGAGCTTTTTTTTCTTTGCCGCTATAGGGACATTAGGAATCCCTTCTGTAATTTCGTTAAGCCACCGAACCCCCCCTTCTCGCGCCTTCTTAAGGCACGTCCAGAGCAAAGGCATCCCTGGAACAAATTGTTTTTTCCACCAATACCTATCCCGAGTTCCCTTTAGGGTGCAAACGTGGAAAGACATTCTGGTTGTTTAAAGGGCAGTAAACGATAAGTTTTTGCTCTCGGGCCTTGCATTATCAAACTTCTTATCCATAGACAGGAAAGAATTAGTCTTCCGGCGTTGTCTCTGGCAGCACGGCTGCTATCCTCGATGCCCCAAGCCTGTGAGCACTCGTTCCCTCCCCTTCTTCCCCGTATTTTGCCGCCGGCAAGGCCAAGAAGTCCTGGGCCTCAAACAGAACCGCGCCCAGCGCCAGTGTCGCGTCTGGGGGTCCTCTCGCGGCCTTGTTTATCCGGCCAGTTTTCATTTGCGGTTAGTCTACATCTTTAGACTTTCTCCGTCCTTTTTTGTTTGTTGAGTTTCCAGCTGATTGTTCCACTTTTGCTTTTTGATCGCCGCGCTGGACCCGCAGCAATGCGTCCCTGTGGCCTGAGCAAGGCGGGCCCTTGCGAGGGACCTTGCGCAGTACAGGCTTTTTTTTTTCTTTTTTTCCGGGTGTACACAGGTGACTTCTGGTCATTCACAGTCTTTTTTTCCGGGATTCCTTGCGGGCAGTCTGAATCGGTGCCCTTATGGCCCGCAGGTCGCGGTCCGTATTTATCTATGTGTAGGTCTCCACTTTTCTTCTAGCAGTGGTGAAGGTGGTACACTTTCTCAGACACTGGATTTCTGCTCTTGACGCCCCCAACGACCCCATTCCTGCGGTGCTGCGTCTGGGCCCTCTCCTTCCCGGCTTAAAGTGTTGCCCTATTCCCCCTGTCAGACGATCAGCCACACGTTCACGCGCGCCAGTGGTTTGTTTCAGTTCAGAACTTTGCAAAATCTTGGGCCTCTGACCATTTTATTATAAAGGAGCCCGACCCGCCCCATGGGCAGGCCTCAGAATGCGCTCCTTTTTTTTTTGTCCTATCTCCGGGTTTTCTTTCACTTTCCGGATTTCGCCACCAAGAAGGCCTCAATCCGATCGTGAAGACTAAATAACCCGCCTCTCGTCAGAGTTCCGCCCTACGCCCAACCATGGCCTCGACAAACAAGCGCCATGGTGAGATAGCCGCCCCCTTTTCAACCCTCGAGACCAATCTCTATGCCCATCGCCCCCCCGTTTTTCGCTCAGGACGCGTACGCCACGCGCATGCTCGCACTCAACTTATCCAGAATTGAGGTTACTGGCCGCCTATTTTCGCGAGCCTTTTTAGTTTTTATTTTTTTACACTTTTTTTGGCCAGAGCCAAGAAAGCCCAAATTCGAGGTCGTATGGGTTTGGCCAGTTGGCCGTCGTCAGGATCGCGGCATACTGCCCTTGCTTTCGTGAGTGGCCACAGCGCGCTTTTCTATCCAGGAGGTTGAGCCGACCCAGCTTTCCCTGCTCCATATCCTCAACAGCTTGTGAGTCTCCCGTTTTTCGCTCTTTTTCCAGAAAGGGACCGCCATAGCCTGATATCTAAAACAACAGATGCGCTACGATCTTCTCTTTCTTAGGATAGCACCGTGCCAGCTGAGCATTGGGAACATGACGTCGAACCTTTTTTTATCCTCGCTGTCTTACATGTCCCTGCCCTTTCCCAATTAGTTATAATGTCGCTGCGGCCCATGTAAGAAAGCACGCTTCCGGGCGTGCCGTGAATAGAAAATTCTCCCCCATTTCGCTTTTACCTGGATGTCATACATATCGTAGATCTTTGAGGCTTTCGCCCACTCCCCTTTGACCGCTTTCTAGAGTCATATTTCCATTTCCCTCTCCGTGCGATGAGGAGCTCGCCCGAGAATTTTTCGTCGA
>Ga0179593_1593220_pt1 | contig 10865 bp, 15 predicted proteins | sample CZODoug2_1_08_16_FD_185931 | JGI IMG/M metagenome (GOLD analysis project Ga0179593, IMG submission 185931) | Vadose zone soil fungal communities from Angelo Coast Range Reserve, California, USA - CZODoug2_1_08_16fungal (PacBio error correction) | ecosystem: Environmental > Terrestrial > Soil >... | reverse complement strand
TCTTCCCTCTTTTCCCCTCCTCTTTCTTTTTTTTTTTCTTTCTTCGGCGGGAGGAACGTGAGGGCAGTTGCAAGGCTTGTTAAACAGGCAGTGGAATAGAAAGCTTGCACGTAGTTAGCGTTGACCCAGGAGCAGGACGAACATCACCCGTCCTCCATTACTCCCCCCTTCCCTCCCTTTTTCTTTTCCACCTGCGTCATCCAATCATAATGGATAGGACGGAGGAGCGGGATTAGAGCGGTGTTTTTCTCTCCCTCCTTTCCCCCTCCCCCCTTTTTTTTCTTTTCCCCCTCTTCCTTCCCCGCCCTGGGACAGGAAGGGGGGTGGTGATACGTTAGCTGGATCCTCCTTTTCCCCCCTCCTCCCCTCCCCCCCCTGCAGGCGAGCACGGAAAGCAAGCAAGGAAGGAAAGCAGATTGGAACGTTTCGCTCCCCTCTCCCCCCCTCCTTCCCCCCTTCCTTCCAGTAGATGAGAAAGGAGCGCCATCAGCCCCGCGACGCCAAGTTCCCACCGACTTCTTTTCTCTCCTCCTTTTCTCTTCGGATGGCAATGGAAACGAAAACAAGGAAGAGGACGCCGCCGAAGCCCATCCAGTACCCTCCCCCTTCCCTCTTTCCCTTTTCGAGGGGTTGCAGAAAACGTTGGACGATGTGAACGGATTAGCCAGATGGTGAACGCCGCGCCGAGGTGCCCTACATCTCTCTTTTCCCCCCCTCCCCCTTTTTTCCTTTTGATGAGAAGCCAGGAAGTAAGATGGGTGGCGATGTAAAAGCAACAACACGAACAGCCGAGCACAGCCGCGGACTGTCCTCTTCCTTACCCCTCCCCCTTTCTCTTTTTTTTTTTTTTTTCCCCGTTGGTCAAGAGAGAGGGGAAGGTCGATGACGAAGCACCCGTCCTCCCCTTCCTCTCTTTTTTTTTTTTTTCCTTTTCTTCCTACAACGGCAAGGCCAGCTTGGCGAACTCGCAGGGTATTTTGTGAACTAGAGGCGCCCAGAATTGATCCACACTGGTCGCCGTTGTATCGAGTCTCCCTTTTCCTCTTTTCCTCCCTCTCCCTTTCTTCCCTTTTTTTCGTGTGTAGCGCTGAAGAAATGTGAGAGGCTGGCGGATCAGGGCAGCACGACCACTACGTGGCCGCTATTCCCTCCGTTCTCCTCCCCTTTCCCTTTCCCTTTTTTTTCTTTTTTCCCGGAGTTTACGACCCGCCGGATTACTGCAGCGGTTAGATCATAAAGATGACCGAGGCCGTTCAGCAACGCGGCGAGCGGCAGTATCAGGCCTTTCTCCCCCTTTCTCCTCTTCTTTTTTTTTCTCCTTTCAAGAGAACGAGATGCCGTAAGGGTGAACATAACGGAAGGGCACCTTGCCCGTTCAAGCCCGAGCCCGGACGCTCCGTATTCTCCCCCTTCCCCCCCCCCTTCCCCCCCTCCTCTTTTTTTTTTTATGGCCACCGGCGCCGCCTGCCCGGCCGGGCGGGGGTGGTCAACGAGCCGATGCGCAGCGGCTCGCCAGGCTGGCCAAGGAGGGGTGGTGAGGTTCTTGCGCTAATGGCGTTCCCCCGCGGCTGGCAGCGGAGGGGCAGTCGGAAGAGGATGTGGGGGCGCCTGCGGTTCGGGACGATCTTTCCCCCCCCTTTCCCCCCTTTTCTTTTTCCTTCTTCCCCCTCTCTTTTTTCTTTTTTTATGCCATGTGATCCGATGCGCCTCGCACACCCGCGGCAGGGATGTGGGACAAGGATGGACGGACTGGACGTCGGTGGAGGCCTCCCCTTTCCCCTCTTCCTCTTCCTCCTTTCCTCTTTCCCCCTTTCCTTCTCCGCGGTTAGGGTAGATGAAGACACTTGCCGTTGTCAAGCGCCCACGTAGTACTTTCTTCTCTTCTTTTTTTCTTCCCCCTTTTTTCTTCGAGGAACGCGAGGGCAGAGGTGAAAAAGAGGCACAGAGACGCGGTGCACCAAATTCCTGCTTCGTTGTTCTCTTCTCCTTTCTCCTTCCCCTTTTTTTTTCCCTCGAGCTGCGGCGCGGTTTATGGGTGGAGAATATGGGCTGCGAGCGGCCTGGCTGTCGCTGTGCAGTGTGGCCGGCCTTTTTCTTTTTTCTCCTCCCCCTTCCCCTTTTTTTTCCTCGCGACGTCGCCTGTCCACAACGTACGCGAAGAGGCAGGTGATGTTGTCCGGGCCGCCGCCCTGCGGCCCGCCCTCGCTTCTCTCTCCCTCTCTTTTCTTGTGCAGGGTCTCTTCGATGACAACAAGGACAGGCCGTCCGAGCAGAGCGGTTACTGTCTCCCTCCCTTCCCTTCTCTCCCTTTCCTTCCTTTTTTTTTTCTTTTTTTTGAATAGAGAGATGAGGGTGGGTGGCGCGTCGTCGGGGCTGATCGCCCCCTCGTCGACAGCGTCTGTCCTTTTTTTTTTCTTTTTTTTTTTTCCCTTTTTCTTCCCTTTTTCCCATCCGCGAACAGGACAGAGCATGGCGGTACAGCGTGGTGAAAATGACATCAGATGGCAGGAGTCGGCGGGCGACCATGTCTTTCATTCTTTTTTTCTCCTTTCCCTTTTTTTTTTCTTTCCTTCTTCTCCTTCCCTCTTGACGCGATAGCCGAAGCCGGTGAACGAGGCAAAAAAAGAAATGCAAGAAATGTAGCCGCCGACCTGCCATCGGGGCATGGCCCCAACTGACCGCCATGGCTCTGGTCCGGGTCGCTTCTTTCCCTCTTTTCCCCCTTTCCCCCTTCTGCTTTTTTCTTTTTTCTTCTCCCCTCTGGTCGAAGAGGGGCGATAAGAAAAGACGAAGACGACCACCACCCGCAGCGCTCGATGCTGCTGCGGTCCCGGATGGCCGGGCGGGCTTCTCCCCTTCCCCTTTCCTCTTTCCTCTTCTTTTTTCGGACGGACGTCAGGGGGTGGGAAGAGAAGAGAACATGCACAAGACGTGGAAAGGTCGGGGACTCGACGAGGTGGTGAGGAAGTTCTCTCTCTTCCATTCTTTTTTCCTTTCTTCCCCCTCCTTTTCGCGCGACGGCGCAGCTGCCGCCAGTGAGGTTCCGTGTCGTGGGTCTTTTCCCCCTTCCCCCTTCCTTCCCCCCTCCCTTCCCTTTTTTTCTTTTCCCCCCCCCCTCGCCGCAGGCCGCGACGCAGATAGCGAAGAGAACGAAACAAGTACCGCGCAGGCGAACGATCACGAGCAGGATGTGGTGCCCCTGCGGCTCTTCCTCTTTTCCCCCCTTCCCTCTTTCCTTCTTTTTTCTTTTCCGTCCCCCGAAGGTCGTCATCTAACGAGGCATAACGAAGACAGTAGCATGGGTAAGGAAGCTACCAAGGTGACCGCGGACCAGCGTTCCGCTGGCCATGCTGCATCCCCCCCCCTCCTTCCCTTCCCCCTCCCTTCCCCCCTCTTTTTTTTTTTTTTTTCCCCTTTCCCCCCCGCGATGCCAGACGCGTACACCGCCTACCGAAGTGGAAGAACCTCAAGCCAACGAAGGTCAAGGGCAAAGCTCGGTCCTGTCCCCCCCCTCCCCTTCCTCCCCCCCCCCCCTTTTTTTTTTTTTCTTCTTCCCCACAACCTCCGGGCCAGCCTGGCGAGCCGCTGCGCCATCGGCGCGTGACCACCCCGCCCGGGCCGGGAGGGCGGGCCCTTTTTCCCCTTCCTTCTTCCTTTCTTCTTCTTTTTTCCTACGCGAGCGTCGGGCTCGGGCTGAACGGCAGGTGCAGTCAGGGATTTTCACCTACTTCTCCTTCTTCCCTTTCCCTTTTTTTTTTTTTTTCCCCCCCTCGATACTGAGCAGAAGAGTGATGAAAGGAATCGGCATCGTGATGATCTACCGTGCTTCCATTAATCCTTTCTTTTCTTCCCCCTCCTTTTCCCCCTTCCTTTTTTCCACAATAAAGGTGATGTGAGAGAAGGTAGGAAATCGAGGCCTTGTGGTTCGTTCTTTTCCCCTTCTCTCTCTTCCCCCCCCCCCTCGGCGAGATAGGCCTGGTGATGCTGGTCATCCCCGCGGTCTTTCCCACTTTTCCCTTATCTTCCCCTGGGGGGGCGGCCCGAGGTACAGCCCGGCGCGTTGCCCCGCTTTCCTTCTTTCTGTGCTGGCGCTCGACGGGCGGCGGGTGCTCGGCATCTACCTTCCCCCTCCCTCTCCTTCCCCCCTCCCCCCCCTTCCCCTTTTCCCCTTTTTCTTCCGCGCTGTGCTTCGAATGTTCGTGGTGATGCTGTACATAGACAAAAAGCGGAAGTCCGGCGGCTTCATCGGGGTCATTCTTTTTCTGTCCTGCCGCTTCTTTTCCCCTCCTTCCTTTTCCCCCCTTTCTTTCCCTTTCTTCCCCCAGGTTCTGCAACACACGCGAACAAGGCCCATGCGTGCGTCGTACCCGCTGGTGCAGGGGGGCTGTACGGTCTTTTCTTCCCTCCCCCCCCCTTCTTCCCCTTCTTTTTTTTTCCCTCCTGGCGCAAAGTGACTTCATCATAACAGCATTCACGGTGAGGAACGGGTCGCGTTGCTGCGGCGCTCTTCTCTCCTCCTTTTTTCCTTCCTTTTTCTCCGGTGCGAGACCCGTTCTCAAGCTGCTGGAAGGAGGCTGCGTTCGTGCTCGCCTGCAGGTGTTAGTGATCTTTTCGTTTTTCACCCTTTTTCTCCCCCTCCTCCTTCCCTTTTCTGATGATCGCGCTGCTGATGCGGGTCAGCGACACCGCGCGAAGGCCACGCTCAGCACGCCGATCTCTTCTTTCCTCCCTTTTCTTTTCCTAGAAATGAGAAGGATCTAAAGGGAATGACCCCAACCCCCCCCTCCCCCCCCCCCCCCCCCCCCCCAACCCCCTTTTCTTTTTTTCCCAAGGCCTGGTTAAAAAGCCGGGCAACGCCGCGAAAGTTCTCCAGCAGTTCCATACAGCTAGCGCCATCGTCCCCTCTTACCCACTACTCTCTGTTTCCCCCCCCTTCCTTTTTTTTCCCCTTTCTTCTTTTTTTTTTTCTTGTTGGAAGAGGTGAAGATGGCGCCTCGGCTTGGTGTGTATGGAACTTTTTTATTCTCTCCTTTTTCCCTTTTTTTCCCCTTTTCCCCAGGAGGAAGGAAGAAAATAAAAAGGAAGGAAAGGGAGCATCGGAGAAAGTGCTGGTTCATCCGGCCCTCACCACAGTTTTTCATCCCTCATCTTCCCTTTTTTTAAGAAGAAGAGCGCGTCATCATCCATCTTTCCCCCCCCTCTCCTTTTTCCTCGGGGGGGTGGATACCGGTTCAGCGGGAATCAGCCGGGTGACCCCCTCCCCTACCCCTCTTCCCCCTCCCCCTTCCTTTTTCCCCCTTTTCAAGGGTAGCGCACCGCAGACGCGGCCGCAGCCCCCGCTGGTCCTCTCATCCCTCTCTTCCCTTTCCTTTTTCCCTCCCTGCGGTGATGATAAGTAAATTGCGACCAGCGGGTGGCCCGTAGGTTTCCCCCCCCCTTTCCTTTTCTGCAAAACCCCCAGATGGTACGAAAGGCACGCAATGGTCCTGGGTGCTTTTTTTTCCTCCCCCCTTTTCCCCTCTCCCGTGCCCGAAGAGACCTGCTGGACACGAACGCGGCCGGACGCGAACAGCATTCCCCCCCTCTTCTCCTCCCTCCTTTTTTTTTTTCCCCCTCCTACAAGCGAGGAATGGCGATGTCGGTCTCGAAGACCAGGACGAGGAGGCGGCGGCCACGCGATGAGCAAGGGCCTCTTTTTCCCCTCTTTTCTTCTCCACCTCACAGCTTGATGACCAGGTAGACGGCGAAGAAAAAGGACAGGCCAGTTGGCGAACTCGCCGGGCTTTTCGCCCTCTCTTTTTTTTTGGCGCGTTGATCGAGCTAATGGGACGTGGGCAGCAGAGCCGTCCCTTTTTCCCGATAGAGACGGAGTGTCGTAGGTATGTAGCGTGAAATGTAATTCGCTTTTTTTCTTCCTTTCCCCCCCTCCTTCCCCCTTTCCTTCACGCTCAAACATCAACGGAGGGTCGTGGTGCGACGCGTCATCTTGATATTTTCTTCCTTCCTTTTTTCCTCCCCCTTTCTCCGTTCAGCAACGCGGCGAGAGCAGTATCCTCTTTTGTCCCCCCCTCCCCTTTTCTCCCTTTTTTTTTTTTTTCTTTCTTCTCTGCCCGTATGGTGAACATCCGGACGGAACAATTGCCGTTCAGCCCGAGCCGACGCTTTCTCTTCTTCTCCTCCCCCCCCCCTTTCCTTTTCGGAGCAAGAAAGAGAGGAATGGAAAAAAGGGAAAGAATGAAGGCCGGCGGGGGTGGTCAACGAGACGATGCGCAGCGTCTCGCCCTGTGCCGTCTTTTTTTTTTTCTTCCTCCTTTTTTTTTCTTTGGGCGCCTGCGAGTTTCGGGAAGAGATTGCCCTTGACTTAGTGGGCTTTATTTTCTTCCCCACCGTCTCCCCTTTTTTCCTCTTTTTCCCCCCTTTTTTTTTTTCGGGATTGTTTTTTTTTGGACAGGATGGAATGGACGTCGGTGGGCGGGCAGCATGGGCCAGCGGAACGCTGTGTCCGTCTGTACCCCTTTGTCCTTTTCCCCTTTTTCTTCCCCCCCTTTTTTTTCTTTTTTTTTCTTTCCCCCCCCAGCGTTAGCCCGACGCAGACGACCAGGATGACGAGAACGCGGAGGGCCGAGGTGACCAGCGGCCAGCGCCGCCGGTTCACCCCCTCTTCTCTCCCCCCTTCTCCCCCTCTCTTTTCCCTTCTTCCCCGAGGGATCGCGGCCTGCGGGCTTTTCTTTTTTTTTCCTTTTTCTTTCCCCTTTTGGAAGGACGGTTGAGTTGACGACGACAACACAGGACCACGGACCGTCACTGGGCGGCTTCCATTCTTCCTCTTTTTTTTCCCCCCCCCCCTTTTTTCTTTCAGAAAAACATAGTAGAGGTAACAGACAGTGGCAAGCGTCTGTGCAGGGTTCTCTTCGGCTTCCCCCCCTGCCATCCTTCCTCTCCTCTCCCTTCCCTTTTCCCTTCCCCCCCCTTTTTCCCCAGCAGAAGAAAGAGCGATGAGGGTGGGTGGCGGAGTCGTCGGGCTGATCCGCCCTCGTCTACCAGCTTCTTTCTTTTTTTTTTTTCCCCTTTTTCTTCTTTCCTTTTTCCTTGCGGTAAGAGTGGTGCAATGCACTAGATGGAAGGGTCGGACGGCGACATGTCGTGCAGGGCGTGGTTTTCCCTTCTGTCCCCCCTCTTCTCTCTCCTTCTCTTCTTCCTCGGATGAACCGAGGCCAACACAGCCCTGCACGAAATGGTCGCCGACGGAACTGCCATCGAGGCATGGGCCCACGCGACCGCCATTTCTGTCCTTGTCGCTTATTTCCCCTTTTTTTCCTTCCTCCTTTCTTTTCTTTTCGACGGGGGCGGATCAGCCCCGAGACGCGCAACCCACCCGCAGCGCTCGATGCTGGCTGCGGCCCTGTCTGCTTCTTACTTTCACCTTCCCCCCCTCTTTTCTTTTTTTTCCTCTTCACAAGACGATGGAAAAGGAGGGGAACTAGAAGAGTTGGTGCTGCAGTCATCGGATCTTTCCCCTCCGTTTCCTTTTCCTTCCCCCCCTCTTCCTTCTTTCCTTTTTCTTTCTTTTTTTCGTGGGGGCGGCGTCCGAACGGCACCGGCCGGCCAACACTGCACCGCGACAGCCCGTCCGCTCTCTCCATATTTTCCCCTCCTTCTTTCCTAACAGACGACAAGGTACCGAGAAAGGAGACGATCCGAGCAGGATGTGGTCCCCTCTTTCTTCCTCTTTCCCCTTCCCCCCCTCTCCTTCTCTAGAAGAAAGCTAATAAGTGGGAGAGGACAACGGGCAAGGTCGTCTCTCCCTCTTCTTTTCCCCTCCTTCCCTTCTTTTTTTTCTCATGGACATGTGCATACAACCGACGTACAGTCAATAAGTCCACAATCCGCCAGCTGGCTTGTCTCTTCTCCTCTTACCCTTTTCCCTATCCTCCCCCCCCCCCTTTCCCTTCCCACCTAAGGTAAAGGGAAAGCTAGTCCAGAAAAAGAAGGAGAAAACAATCCGTCGACTGCGCCTCTTCCCTTCCATCTTTTCCCCCTCTCCCCCCCCCCTTTTTTCCTCCTTTTTGCCAGGTGGGAAATGAAGAGAGGGAGGAGACGGGACCGAGATGACCATTCCTTCTCTTTTTTTTTTTTTTTTTTTTTTCCCGGTGCCAGTAAGGGATGTTAAATACGGAATATAGTTGCGGTCATCGGGGGCTCCTCCCACCTTTTCCTTCCTTTCCTTCTTTTTTTCTTCCCTTAATAGGATGCGTGAGATCTAAGGCTGCAGGAATCCGGAGTTTCTTGAACCGCTGTCCCTCCCTTCTCCTTTTTCTTTTCCTGCCTAGTGGTAGTGATGGAAATGATAAGAAAGACCCGCGCATTCTTCAGCGCTACACCTCCCCCTTCTCTCTCCTCTTCCTTCCCCCCTTTTCTTTTCTTTTTTTTCTTTTCAAAGGAGAAAAGGTGGGGATAAGTATGGGAGGCCTCTATTTCCCTCCCCCTTCTTTCTCCCTTTTTCCTCTCTTTCCAAGAGGGATGTGATGGAGATAGAAGGTAGGAGGGTGATAGGCATCGACTTCCCTCTCTCTTCCCTTCCCTTTCCTTTTTTTTTCTGGTAGGAATGTTCGTGGTGATGATGTACCTCGCCACCCAGCGGCGTCCCTGTCTCTTCCTTCTTTTTCATTTTCCTCTTTTTTCATAGTAAAATCGGAAAAAGTGTTCTGCAACCCCGCGACCCAGTCCCCTTTCTTTCTTCTTTTTTTCCCGGGGGTGGCAAGGGCCAGCCATACTGGACCCCGGCTGGCGCCCCTTTCTTTCCTTTTCCCCTCCCTTTTCTTCCCTCCGGGCTGATGTACAGAGGGAGGGCTGCGGGCAGCTTTCTCTTTTCTCTCCCCCCCCCCTTTCTTGGTAAACGGATGATACCGCTGACCGGTATCACCACCACGTTCCTGTCAGGGCGGTCCTCGTTGGTTGCCTCTTTCTTTCTTCTCTTTTTTCTTTTCTTTTCCTTTCAGATAACAGGATGAGGGATGACTCCGTTTTCTTTCCTTCTTTTTTTTCTTCCCTCCCTCGAAATAAGTGCAAGGTTGAGGCCAAGGCCTGGGTTAAACACGCCGGCACCTCCCTCCCCCTTTTTTTTCTCCCCTCCTTCCCTCCCACTTCTTTTTTTCAAAGAAGATAGAGGAGTAAGCGAGGTCAAAATCTCTCTCTCCCTCCTCTTCCCCCCTTTTTTTTTTTTCCTGTTGTAAGAGGTTTTATTACTCTTTTTCCTCCCCTTTTTTTTTTTCCCCCTTTTTTTCCCCCTTCTTGCAAGTAGTTAGCGTGACCAGGAATATTACTCCCTCCCCCTCTTTTCTCTTTTTCTATGAGGAGAGGGCACTTCGCGCGCGTGTAGTTTGACTCTCCTCATCTCTCCCCATTCCCGGTGGTATTACAGGTAAGAGCGGATCAGCGGGTGACCCAGCCTACTATTTCCCTCCCCCCTCCCCTTTTTTTTTTCCTTTTTTTTTCTTTCCCTTCCTTTTCTCTCAAACGATGGAAGATAAAAAGGCCCGATAGATGATCCTTCTCCTCCCCCCTTTCCCTCTCCCCCCCTTTGAGGAAAGAGGGGTACAATAGGTCTGGCCTTTTCCTACCCCCCTTTCTTCTTTTTCCCGGGTACCGAGGCACGCAAGGGGCCTGTGTCTCTTTTTTTTCTCCCCCTTTTTTCTTTCCCCTTTTCAAGAACGAGCAGGAAGCGAACAGCATGACCCCGAATGATGCAGCCAGGACGCCGCTGGTTTTCTCTTCCTCCCTTTCTCCTTTTTTTTTTTTTTCCCCCAGCGATGAGCACCGGGCCGAGTTCACGCGCGCGGTGCCTTTCCTCTTCCTTCCCCCCTCCCTCCCTTTTTTCTCCCCCCATCTTCTTTTTGCGGGAACTCGAGAATCACAACCAGAATTGATCCCCCACTTGTCTCCCCCCTTTTTCTCCTCTTCCTTTTCTCACCAGGCCGATCGCGCCGATGTGTAGGTTTCGCTCTCCTTCACTCCTCTCTTCTTCTTCCTTTTCCTTTCTTTTCTTTTTTTCCATAAAATGGAGGTGAGTGGTAGAAGAGAGTCATCTTTCTTCTCTTTTTTCCTTCTTTTCTTTCTTTCCCTTGGGGAAGTATTCAGCGGGTCCCTCCCTTTCCCTCCCTCTTTTTTTTCCTATCCCCCTCCTTTCCCCGTAGGGAAAATCACGGACGGCAACTTGACGTTCAGCCCGATCCCTACGCTTCTTTCTTCCCTCATTTTTCTTTAGGGAAAAAGGGAAAGAAGGAAAGGAAAGGGACGGGGGGTGGTCACGAGCCGCTTCTCCCTCCTTCTCTTTTCCTTTCTTTCTTTTTTCAGAGAAGGCGGTTAGGGACAGAAGATTTGACTTGACCTTCGTGGGTCTTTCTGTTTCTTCCTTCCTTCTTTTTCTCCGTTTTTTCTTTCTTTTTAAGGAGGAGATGGGAAGTAGGGGGGAGGCAGATTGCCATCTTAACGCCTTTTTTTTTCCCCTTTCCTTTCTTCTTTTTTTTTTCCTTAAGGATATGAGTTGTTAGGACAAACAGCGTGCGCCGCCGACGACCAGTTATTCTATTCCCCTTCCTTCCCCTCTTTTTTTTTTTTCTTTTTTCCTTTTCCCGCGATCGCGATCGCGATCAGCGGACTGCGGCGCGGTATGTTTCGCCTATTTCTCCTTTCCTTTTTTTTCTTTTTTCTTTCAAAAAAAAAAAAAAAAAAAAAAACGGTGCCCTGTTTTCCCTCTCCTTCTTTTTTTTTCTTCTTTTTCCCTTCAGGGTATCTTCGATGACCACCCCGGACAGGCCGTCGAGCAGAGCAGTTCCTTTCTCCTCTCCTTTTTTTCCTCTTTTCCT
>Ga0179593_1570396_pt1 | contig 10865 bp, 13 predicted proteins | sample CZODoug2_1_08_16_FD_185931 | JGI IMG/M metagenome (GOLD analysis project Ga0179593, IMG submission 185931) | Vadose zone soil fungal communities from Angelo Coast Range Reserve, California, USA - CZODoug2_1_08_16fungal (PacBio error correction) | ecosystem: Environmental > Terrestrial > Soil >... | reverse complement strand
TCTTCCCAGAGTTACCTCGCCGAAAGAGCCCTGACCCTTTCTTTTTCCCAAGGCCCCCCTTTCCCTCCCCTGTGATTTTTTTTCCCCTCCCTGGTCCAGGTATACACCGGACACCTTTTTCCCTTTTTGGGGTAAGGAGCGCGGTCCATTTTTAGACGCCTTTTACCTCAGTTTTCCATTCCTTTACCCTCCGGGTACACTTTGACATTTCCGACATTTTAAGGAACGGTTCCTGCGTGCCAGAAAGGAACCCCCACTTTTTTTGGTAATAAAGGTGGTTTAAGATAGACTGTCAACCTCCTTTTCCGTGAAGTTTTTTCTTTTCTCCTCTTTTCCCCTTGCTTCTCCTTCCACCTAGATCCCCTCTTTCCCAATTCCAGTGGAATTCCTGAGGTCGTCACTTCCTCAGGTCCACCTTCCCCCTTCCTGTTTTTTTTTACAACCCAAGGATCCGTTTGTTCCCTTTTTCAAATGGGCACGCCTCCCCACGTCCTCTTGCTTTTTGAGGTTTTTTCCCCCCCTCCTTTGCTTTATTACCTTTGTGACACGCCTTCCCAAAGTTGGCCCCCTTTATCCTAGTGGTCCCCCCCCCACAACCCCCTTCCTTTTGCGTGTTGTATGCTTCACCGAAGCTACGTGTTGCGCTGGGGCTTTGGTCTCATTGAGCGGGTGCCTAGTCTTTCCCTTTTTTTTTGACGCACCCCCCCTTCTTGTTTTTCTTATCTCTAACCCACTATGTCATTATGTTTGTCCTTTTGCAAGGGATGACGTTGTAATGTCCTTTTGTCCTTTTTTTACTTCGTTTTTTAGTGCAGGGCGTTTTGTCAGCCCAAACCCTTTCCCCCTTTACATTGTCTCCAGACATTTCTTTTTCCCCCCCCCCCTACCCCTTCCACATTCGGTCCCGGCTTCTCGGTGAATCTGTTGTTTTGGGCCTGCCCCCTTTCCGGGTTTTCCCCCCACTGCGCAGGTTTTTTTACAACCTGCACCGCGGTCCAGAAGTCCCCTTTCCGAGTTTTTCACCCCTTTTCACATACCCCCTCTTTTTAGGTTGTTTTCCCCCTGTTTTTTCCCCCCAATAATCTTTTGCCAAAACAATCAGTGAAACGTACGTCAATTTTGTTTTGTGCCGCTTTGCAGTCCAATGCATCAAGAGGCTTTTCCTTTTGTTCCCCCCGGGGGATCCTTTCCATTGATTGCCAACGTCCCATCCCCTAGGGCATGGCGACCGAGGCTCCACCCTCCAACTTCCATTCTCCTCTTACCTCCGAACATCCATTTTTTTTTTCCCCCTCGGCCCCTCCTGTTTTTTTGGTTTCCTTCATACTTTCCTTTTGAATCTGCTTGGCTTTCCAGTTTACACGCGCTTCACCCCTGGCTGGGTTATTCCTCCGGCAATCTTTTTACCTCCCCGCGGCTTTCCCCCTCAGGTCCTCCCCTTCTATTCCAGTTCCCCCACCCGTCCCAACGCATGGTCTTTTCAGGTGGTCCGCGGGACCCGCAGGGGGCGGCCAACCTTTCAGATGATTCCTTTTCCCCTTGCATCCTTCCCCATACCCCCCCATACCATTTTTTTTTTTCCCCCGTTCTTGGGCGGACCCTCAAGTTGAATTCTTTCCCCGGCGTCCCCCACCCCCAATCTTTTTTTTCCCATTTTGCGAATCTGCCCTAGCTTTACATCAGGATCCCCTTTTTTATGCTAGAGGCCGTTTGCGACCCGTTCCAGGCGGCAGGCCCCAACTATGAGGTTTGTCCACATTCTTTAGAGCTTCATGAGTCTGGCGATTTCGAGCCAGGTGGGTGAACTCCCTCCACGGATTACGAAGTCGGGCGCGGATCCCCCATCCTCTCTGCCACTTTTTTTGTTCCATTTTAAATTCTGATTTTTTTTTTTTTTCTCCCTCCAGTCTCCCTTCAACGTCGGTGTCTGGACCATTTGCCTGTCGCACTTCTTGATTCTCCGGCTGTTATTCCTCCGGTACGTTTTTTCCACTAACTGACGAGGACACTGTGGTACAAAGCAGTTTATCATGTGCCCGCGGACGAGTCTTTTTCCCTGCCCTTGGTATAAACTGCATCCCTCCCTTTCTTTCTTAATCTGTGCCTTTTTTCTCTCCCTCCTCTTTTCCTCCTTCCTTTTTTTTGTGTTTGTTCGAGGTCGTCGCCGTTTTTTTCTCTTTAAACGGAGCTACATGATGCTTTTTTTGCCTTTGGTGATACTGTGTCGCTTTTTCCCCAGTCGTTTTTTCCTTCCCGGTTCTTCCCTTCTGGTACAGTGTGACCGTTCCTTTTCAAGTTTTTCCCTGTCTCTTTTTTTACCACTCTGTACCCACCGTCTGGGTATAATTTCTGGGCTTTTTTTTTGTTCACGTCTCCTTTTTTCCAATCGGCGGCCCTTTTTTTTTTTTTTTCAGTCCTCTTTTTTTGCCACCCAGGGGACCCCGCCGTGCGCCCTCGGGATGGTGGCGTTGCTTTTGGATCCCTTCTCTTTTTTCAGCCTTTGGGTGCCCCGTAGCGGGTGAAAGGTGTCCCCCTCCTGTTCCCATTGAAACCTCGTCATCCCCCGGAACTTCTCCCCTCCATGTTTTTTCTTTTCCTTTTTTTTTGGCCCTTTTTCTTTTGCGCGACTGTCTCTGAATTGGCTATGGCCTATTTGATATTCGCCTGTTCTTGGCCTTGTTTTAATGGACTCCCTTTTGTTTTTTTCACCCCTTTCTATGGTTTCGCCCTTGAGGTTGTTTTTTCAAGCCACCCTGCCCGGCAGTTTCGTTGATTTTGGTTTCTTTCCTCTTTTTTAAGGGCCACCCGATTGGAGGCTTCGTTTTGCCGCCCCTGCGGTTTGCCCGTGTACTGGACCTCCCTCCCCCGGTTTTTTTCCCTTTTTTGTCTTTCCTCTTTCTTCTGTTTTATTTCTTTTCGTCTTTTTTTAAGCAGAATTCACTGCTGTCGTGGGAACGCACCAGCCTTTGTTCCCCCTTGGCGGTGTCCCCTTTTTCCCCACTTTTTCCCCTTGGGCAATCGAGGGCGTGATCAAGAATTAGGCATCGTCTTTCGGACACTTTGCTTCTTCCCCCCCCCCTCGATGATGCTCCCTTTTTCCTTTTTTTTCCTGTTGACTTTTTTTCAGTTCGGCCTGCCTTCATGTTAGTTATCCTTTGTACCTTTTTTTTTTTTTTTTTCAGATTCATTTCACGTCTCCCCGATACCCCCCTTTTGTCTGGCCATCAACCAAACGACTGGACCGTCCGTCTTTCAGAATTTTCTGCCATATGCCCCCCCCTTGTTTCCTTCCAGTTCTTTTTCCCCGGTTACACACTGTGGTGTTGTGCCTTGGTCTCTTTTTTCTTCAGCTTTTTTCCCGTTTGTCACCTGCTAATCGGGTTTTGTTTCCCATCTGCCTTCCGTTTTTTTTTTGAGTTGATACTTGTTATGTTTGTTTTTCACTCCTGGGGCTTGGACCTTTTCAGGTCGTGGGGCACGGACCTCCCTTAACCCAAACACCTTTTTCCATTCGCCCCTCCTTTCAACTCCCTTCCCTTACGGTTTAGTGTTCTTCTCCCCCCCCATCGTATGAGCGTTCTCCTAATCTGACCTACCCCATGTCCCTCCCTTCCAGTGCATTCCCCTCGGTGTTGTCTACTTCTTCGTTTTCCTCGTCCTTCCCTTCACGCTGTTTTTCTGCCCACTCGGAGAAGCCCACTTGGAACTCCAAAGGTCGGAGATGGTTCCCTCCCCCCCCCTTTGAACTCCCCTTGGCGCGTTATTTGAAACTAACTTTTTTGCTCTCGGGTTGTTAGTTGTCCGCCCTCCCCCCGCTGGGGACGTTCCGTTGTCCCCTTCCCCAACCCGTTAACGTGTCGGAGGTTGATTTGCTGTTTTCTTGAGGCCTCGGCCAAGTTTCGGCCCCTTCTTCCCGTCGTGGTGCAGAGACCATCTTCCCGTCTGGTATTTTTTCCTCCATTTGCGCCCTTTTCGTAAATGCCTTGCTGTCAGGAGGTCTTACGTTAGAGTTTTTTCATTTTTTTTTTTTTTCAGTCCTTTGGTCCCCCCCTTGCTGGCGGCATTTTCCCCCTTCCTTCCCCCGGTCCCGGTGTACCTGACCTTGAATTTCCCCACTGCACTCTTCGTTTTGTGAACCTGGGTATGGTTGCTTCTGCCCTTTCCCCGCGCTCTTGGTTTTTTCTATATTTACCCCCGTTTTTTGTTGTTGACTGAGGAGCCTCTTTTCAACCAGTTCTATGATTTCCCACATTTGTGTCATCCATGAACTTTTTCCTCCTGTACCAATGCCCCCCCCGTTTTTTCACAAGCCCCATGCAAAGCTTTAAGTTTTGTTCCCCCCCCCCACTGCAATGTTGTCCTTTGCCGCTGGGTTGGGAAGCCGCGCAGTTTTTTTTTTTTTTACTTCGTAACATCTCCACGGCTTTGGGACATCAGTTTCCGCAGCTTGCCAAGATTCACGAAGTTCCCCCATTTTGTTGTACCTTCTTCTTTCCCACGTGACTCCGCTCCATGCAGTGTGAGGCTATTTCTCCAAATTGCTCTTTTCTCCCCCTCCCTGTGCATCAATTCTTAACTCTGATCGCTTTTTGCCGGTCGGGGGGTGGTCCCGCATTTTTCAACGTTCCCATGATCGTTTGGCCCTTTGATCCCATTCTTCAACCACCCCCCTCTTTCTTTTCCTTATCCCACATGCCCCCACGGCAGGCAGAGGGGTGCCACCCGCGCTCTCCCCCCTCTGGTACACCCCCCCCCTTCCCAATTTTTTTGTGCCCCTTCGCTTTCCCCGGTGGCTTCCCCCCCCCCCACACTTCGTGGCGCCGATCTTCTGCTGGCTGGTGTCTTTGATCTCCAGACTTTCTCCCCCCCCCTTCTTGGCTGTCCCCCCGGCTTCATGTCTCCTTTTCCTCGGATTGAATGTCCCTCCCTTCCTTCACTCGGTGGTCCCCTCTAACATCCACTTTGTACCCCTGTCTCCCCTTGCCGTTAAGTTTGTTCTGCTTTGGTTTTTAACCCCTGATTCTTAAGGTTTTCGGGTTCATTAACAACCACCCCCGGACATGTCCAATTCAATTTGCACCGCCACCCTCCCCTAGGCCTCATTCCTACTTCCTTCCTGCTTTTTGTCCTTTTTTTTTGTGACTGAACTAGGGCCTGTGGACACGCAACCCACGCGAAGAAGTCCCCTTGTCCCGTTTCACCTTTTGTTTCACTACTTTCTTGGGCCTTTCACTCTGTCAAATACGGATCCACCCCCGAATTCCATGACTTTTCTCCCCCCCTTTCAATTCTTTTTTTTTCCCCCCGCTCGCTCCCCAGCCACCCGCCCCATGGATTAAGCGCACTGGCGGTTGACTTTGCGCAACCTCAATGAGTCACCAGCTTTCCTTCATGGGCCAGTCACACGCCACCTTCATGCATAAAGAGCTTTCTTCAGGGTCGCCCCCTTCTCTCACGACAAATTGTGGCATCCTCCTCTCTCCCCGCGTGTTTCCGTGCGCTTGCTGCCCCAGTCCCCGGCCACGTCTTTTCCCGTTTTTTTTTCGCAACCCTTTTTTACGTGCAGTCGGCTTTACCAAGGAAGAAATTGAATACGTGTCTTGCAGCTTTTTCCCCCCCTTACCACACCCCAGTCTTGTGTCGGGGCAGGTTCACTTCGGGCCCCCCGCAGGTTCGGCAAACACGGACTCTTGTCAACCTTTTCCCCCCGAATTTTCCCCCCCCCAAACCCTTTTCCCACTCCAAAAAAGTTTGTTGTCCCTAGGCAACCTGTCCCTCTGGTCATTAACCCCTTTTTTATTCTGAACACCGGTTTTTCCCCCTCCTCAGCCGCGTGCCAGAAATACCGGGCCTTCTCCCTTACAACTCACGCTCGCGTTTTCTAACAGCTGCCGGCCCGCTCTGCGGTGCCCCTCATTGCTTGAAAACCTCGTCTCGCCTGTGCGGGGCGTTTGGATTGCCTGGTCCCTTCCCAGAGTAACGGGACGTTAAGACTCGGATCCCCCGTCTTCCATCCTTTTACCGGTGCGGTGTTCGTTTCACATCCCAGTTGTCGGGCTCTTCCCTAGTAGCTTTAAAGTTTTGTTTGCCCTGCGACCCCCCCTTTCCTTTTCCCCTTTCCTTTGGACTTTGACCCCCCAGGTTCTTCTTTTCTCTTAAGTGGGACGTTCAACCCAGGGGACTTTTTCCAACTCTCCTTTACAGCAGCCTTGTGGATCAATTTGGACCCCCCCCCCCCCCGCGCCCAGCTCCTATAGTCCATGCACCCCCCTGGTATCCCGCCCGCCATCGATGATTCCGTTCACTTTTTTTTTTTTTCTCCTTCATCCTTCCTACCGGTTGTTTTTTTTGTTTTTTTCGAGTACGCCCCTTCTTTGACGGGAGATAAATTTCTCGGCTCGGTCAAAGGTTGGCGTCCCCCTTGTTTTACCCCCCTTTTCTCTTGGGGCCTTCTTATCATCTTTTCTTGTCGGTGCTAGTTTCTTCCCCCTTTTCAAAGTCGGACCCCCCGCACCCCCACCCCCGAACTTCGTATTTTTTTCTTTCTTGCGAAGCTTCGTGTTCCATCGAACCGGGAGTTCCCAGGACGGTACGATTTTTTTCCAACCCTTCCTCCCCCCGGCTGTCCCCTTTTTGCCGCCCGATGAGCGCCGGGCATGAAGATCGGGCCCCGATCGCAGCACCCCCCCTAGATTTTTTTTGTAGCCGGGGTGCCCCTTTTTTTCCCACCCATTGTCTTTCCATGCTCACCCGTCCAGCCCGCCCCCTGCAAATAGACTGCTCCCCCCCCCATTACTCTAATGCCTGGTTGGGCCGCTGTATGAGATCATGTTGGGATCCCCCCTTTGGCGTTTGTATGCGTTCCAATGATCGTCGTTTTTCTCTTGGCTTGAGTGAACCCCATTTTGTCCACCGCAGGGTAAGATAAACGTGCCGCTCGTCCAGACTTTGACAGGTTTTTAGTGCCTGCATCGGGGACCCCCCATTTCTGTGCAACCCGGTTGCGTGCTCTGGAAGTATCTTCCGTACCCCCCATGGATTCCTTCCCTTTTTCCTCTTACCTTTTTTTGACGCGTCCCCCCTGCGTTCAACGACTACTACCTTTCCCCCCCCATTTGTGTTTTTTTCCGCCCGTTGGTCCAACAGAGTTCCTGCCTTCCTCCTTATTCTTATGGTAAAAGACTCCCCTGGTCTTACCAAGTCTCTCCTGAGCCAATCCAAGGGAATCTTTTCCTCAATCCTTTTGAATGTTCAAGGAGACCCGCCTCCCCCCCGTCTGGAGGCTCCACACTAATGCGTTTTCAAAACCCCCCCCCTGCCCGCCTGGATTTCCTTTGTTGACTGTTTTTTCCCGGCTCCCGGGCCCGTCTGTATGGCCTTGATTCCGGATCCCCCATTATTCTTGGTTTTATCTTCAGGTCCACCCCTCGGTTTTTCCCAGCCCCACTCGGGCCTCCGGCTATTTGGCCCTTTGGCTTGATGATCCGGCCAACCCAATCACATTGTGTCACGTCCCTTGAACTCCCCCCCCCCCCCCACCCCTTTGGGGTGAAGTATCTTTTTTTCCCGTGTTCATAAAAGATTATGCGCGAACAATTTTTCTCTAGGCCAGCCGGTTCCCTGCCCCGTTTCGTTTTTACCCCCCTGACCCCCCCCTCCGTTTTTTATCTCTCCCCTGTAAGCACCCCCCCCCATGAGGCCTTTGCCGCCGCTCATTATTGGACACTTGCCAATTATTTCCCCTGTGCTCCCCCCATTCCCGTTCCGTTTGATTGGACCTACAGCCTCCCTACTTATCCCCCACCAGGCTTTTACACCCACACACCGATATCCCCTTTTTCGTCCCCCCAGTTCCCCCTTGTTTGAGCCCTGCAACTTTCTTCAGGCAGCCCCTTCCACATTTTGCTCTTTCCTAGCAGGCCATCCGTACCCTCTTCTTCCGCGATTCGTGCCTCGCCCCCCCCTGGTTCTCCCTCAGCCACCGCCCCCGGTGGCCCGTAGAATTGCACCCCCTTTTGGCCTTTTTCCCAGCGTGACTGTCCCCCCCCCTGTGCGGGTTTCAGCTCCCCTCTATCGCCCGTCCGTCCCCTATTCCCCTCTTTTGCCAACACGCCGTGTGTTGTTGTGTTTGGTGGGGGAACAGCTGCCACCCCTGGCATCACTATCGTCCCGCTGTCCGGTCCCCGTTTCCCCGCCGCAGCCCCTTTTTTTCCAGGCAGGATGTGTCTCGGCTTCTTTTTGACTCCGCCCGGCGATTCCCCACTTTCTCCGGAATCCGGACGTCATTCGTCCGTTCCTCCTTGTCCCGGCCGACGATCTTCCCCCCCCGCGGTTTTTTTTCGTCACGCCCATGACACCTGGTGCTGGGCTTTTCACTAAACTTTCCCGTCCTCTTTTTTTTTTTGCCTTATCTTCGTTATCCGTGCCCCTGCGTACAGCGGGTGCCGCCGTCCTGCTTTTCATTATCCCGTCCCCGGCCGGTGTATTTTTTTTTTTTGCCCTGCATTTCCACCCCACTCACCCTTTTTCACGGTTGTGTGGTTCCCTTGTCCCTCGCCGGTTTGCCCATTGGTCAGGATTTCTCACCTTTCTACCCCTTCCTTGCGATTTGTGGTTTATATCTCCCTTCCTCCGTGTTGTTGTCCTCTATGTTTTGGAACCAGACCTTAAATTGTGACCTTCCTTTTAAAGTTAATCCTTCCACCAGGCCTTCCCCCCGTGGGTTGCCACCCCATAGGCATTTTGGTTTCCAGGTTCTGGCCTCGGTGAAGGTCAGCCTGCATTTCTTTTGTTTTTGGGTTTCCCTTGTCTACCGCGTTGGTTGGTCACGCAGCGCCTCCCCCCACGACGTTCATGCAACATGCTGTGTAATGTACTCGTTCACTCTCCCTCGGCCCCAGCAGTTCTAACCCTGGCTCTGTTCCTGTACTCCAAAATTATCCCCCTACGCTGTCCCCCTCTCGGGCCGTCGTGCAGCCTGCGTCATTTCCCAGCTAGTTGGATGTTTTCTTTTGCTCCCCCCCACCAACCGTGCTGGCGCTTGTCCTTATCCCACCTTGCGCTCAAACGGGGGGTGACGTGCCCGTCAAGTTCGTTTTCTGCCACACCACAGCTTTCTTGTGGTAAAGTGCCTCACATTTTTTTCCCCCCCCTTGTTCTCCGTACCAACCAAACCCCTCTTTTGTCCCCGCACGATCGGCTTCCAGCCCCCAGGAACGGAAGGCTCCGGACGTTCCTTTTTTCCTTTTTTTGTTTAATGGTGTTCTTCCTTTTTTTCGCCTTTTCCTAAGGAGCGGGCCTCCACACTCCCCCCATTTCTGTCCCACTGATGCGTTGTTCTTTCACTTTTCACATTTGTGGATCTTCGTTTTCCTGATTTGGAGGTTTTTCGTCACGCCTTCACCCCCCCATGCAGCCTCATTTCCCCCCCGTTGCCTTGAAACCAATTCAGTGCCCCTCTTGCCCTTCTACGCTTGTCTTGCGGCCCCGACCACCCCCCCCTGGTTCTCCCACCCTTTGACAATTGCCCTCATTGTCCCCCTTTTCCCTCCCTTTCCCCGTTTCAATCTCAGTTTGTTCTGAAACCTTTTCCCCCAATTTCCCCACACTGACCTGCAGACGTACCGGCAATTCCCGTTTCCCGTCCGACGTCAAGGTTTTATTTCATGCTCACAGTCGTCCTTCTTCCCAAGGGCAACCACTCCCTGACACTTTTTATGTCCTTCACGGTAGTTCAACGCCCCCCACTCCCCTCCCTCCAATTCAACCCCCCACGTCCCCCCCCTTCTTTTTCCCCTTACCTCCCTATTGCTGACCCAGGCCGTGGATACAATTCGATACCCGGCGACAGAGCCCTGTCACTACGCATCCCCCCCACCCCTCGTCGCGACTGCCTTGGGTGAGTCTCCCCACTTTCCCGTCTTTCTGGTCTTCTTTTCCCCCAGACAGAATACACCCTTGGCGATTTTTTCTCGCGCCCCACACGGCAAAAACAGATTGTTGCCAGGTCGGTCAGTCTGGCCCCTGCCCCCCAGGGGTCCACACTTCCTTCTTGTGCGGTTTCCCGTCACCTCGTTCCAGAACCACCTCCACCTGAAACCGGGCGTTCCCCCCCCACCTCACTGCTCCTGATGATGATGAGTCACATTCCCATCTTCCCCTCTGTTCCCATTCCCAGGTTGACAACTACACGTTCTTTCTCTCTCTCCCCAGCAGTCAGGGGCCGCAAGGCGTGCAAGGTCCAACGCCTCTTCCCATCTTGCTCATTCCTTTGTGTCTGCCGGCATGTTTTCTTTTCTGGGCCCCTTTTTCCGGTCCCTCCCCTTCCCCGCGGTCGTCCGGATCCCCCGCTAATTCATTTTCTCCCTTGGCGGTTTGGCAGGTCCTTGGGTTGGCGTTTTTCTCCCTTCCCGTCCAGGACTCTCCACTTTTTTAACTGACCTAAGGCTCGCATTATACCGCCAGCTGAGTTTCCTCTTCCGTAAGGCGGTATTTCAAAACAGCTGTGGCCACCTTTCCGCACTGGTTCACCCGTGGCAGTGATGGGATTTAAGGCCGCGAACACGACGATTTTTTCCCCCCCTTGTCCCCCTTCCCTCCCTTTAGTATTTGGAGAGCCCCTTTTCATTCTTCTTCTTTTTCCATCCGTTTGTTTCCCCCCCTGTTTTTTTTTCACCATCTTTTTTCTTCCCTTGTTTCCAACGCGGTCTTCGGGGGATAACCGTTGCATTTTTTTTTTTTCATTCTTAGGAGGGAACCTCCCATCCTCCCCCCTAGTGATGTCCCCTTCTTTAGTTGATTTTCAGGTGCACGGAATTCCTAGTAGAATTTTTGCGCCCTCAAATTGTGTCGAGATTAGGTGTCAT
>Ga0179593_1538373_pt1 | contig 10865 bp, 9 predicted proteins | sample CZODoug2_1_08_16_FD_185931 | JGI IMG/M metagenome (GOLD analysis project Ga0179593, IMG submission 185931) | Vadose zone soil fungal communities from Angelo Coast Range Reserve, California, USA - CZODoug2_1_08_16fungal (PacBio error correction) | ecosystem: Environmental > Terrestrial > Soil >... | reverse complement strand
ACCCACCTTTCCCACTGGATTTCTTTCTACAGATCGACCTCCCCCTCCTATTATGACACTCCCCCTCGTCCCGATGATCAGTCTGGTCGCTTCCGGATCTCATGGCACCCGTCTGCCCGGATGTGCGCGGGCGTATTTTTTCCCCGCGTTTTACTAACTTCCTCGGCTGATTGTCCTTTTCCTTTTGCAGCGACTGGTCTTGAACTTTCCATTTTTCCCCTTTCGCCCCCCCGGGGAGTTTCTCAGAAGTGGAGAAGTAGACATGGTTGTACTGTTTGCGGACACTTTTCTTGCCCCCCCCCCCCCTCGGTGGGCAGCCAAACCCGGGGAAAGTCCCCCTCTTTACAGGGTAGAAGGAGAGGCATTTTCCCCTATTTGTTGAATTTCAAAGTTTATGCACACACTCCGGGTCTTACGGTCCCTCCCCATAGTCTAATTACCTTTTTATTTTTTCTCCCCTGATAGGATTCTTCGTCGGTGGAATTGCCCCCCTTACCGGATATTCGCCCCCTCACCCCGAGAAGATGACAATAGGCGAGCTCTCAATCCCCTCCTGTATGAGTCTCCCCCTCGCCGGAAAATTGTGCTTCCTCCTCACGTCAACTCACCCTCACCCTTTATTGTCTTGCGACAAGAGACTGGTTTCAAGGATCTTTTTCTCTCGCCTGAAATACTCCGTAGCTTTTCACCCTCGCGTTATATGGTGAAATCCGTCCTCCTTTTAATGGAGGCCTTTGCCCTTTGCCTACCCCTGTCGGCTTTCGCGATTTTCTTCTTGGATAGTGATAACACTTTGGAACGTCGACCCTTTCCCTTGTAGAAGTGCCGCTTCGAGGAGAATTCTCTCCCTCCTCCTTTCTTTTTGTTTCTCTCCATCACTGCTTAAGAACGCCTGACAATTTTCGTCCTCTTGTCGTTCGAAGAAGTTTCCCCCCCCGAGCTGGCGGGCCCACCCCCCTTCTACTTGAATGTTATGCCCCTTCTCCCCCATCAGAATTAGAAATCCCAGGCCTCCCCAACCATACGGTACTCTTGCCTCTTTCCTTCTTCCTTAGAGTTACTTCCCGACCTCCTAGAGTGTACCTTCTCCCCCCTCCCACGAATGGCTTTTTCTTCTTTTATAGACCATCACCTTCAGAGAGTGAGTCCGACGCGCGTAATGCCCAGTTCTCCCTTTTCCTTCTCTTCATTCCACAAAGTCGGTTTTGGGGGTTTCGCCCCCTCTTCTTCCCCTTGCTTCGACTCCACAGGCCCAATACGATCCGCTTCCCTTGCCAAGGCACGAGGAACGGAACCTCGCTGACCACTCTATTCGGGGTGAGGAAACTAGAACCCCATTACGAAGCTTCCCCCTGGTTATCGAGAATAAAGAGAACAAGTCCCCCTTCCCCCTAGGAAGAATAGACGGTAGACACTTCAGATGCGTTTTCAGGGTCTCCAATTTTCCCACCAAGGTCTGGCACTGGCCATTTCATAAAGCACCCTAGGATGAAGGTTTCCCCCCTGCCCCTGGTACGAAGCCTACACATGTGTTTACACCTCTCCCATCTAGAAGAGTAAGGTCTTTAAGTCCTGTCTGTCTACTCGGTGATTCTTCGCTATTCCTGTAAAGCCCTGCCCGGCAAAACCTTCTCGCTCAATGAGACAGATCCCCCCAAGTCTCTCTCACTTTCCAGTGTCTTCTCAATCCTGAAGCCGACCCCCCTTAGCTTCGTGTTTCGGCGGCGCAAGATTTACGCCCCTTCTCCCGAGATGGGGAGCAGAGGTGACACCCGACAGGTGGGAAATTGTCTTTACCCGGTCAGCCCGCCGCTCCACCGACCTCCTCCCCCTTGAAATATGGGTCCCGTATGGGGATGTGACAGAAGTGTTTCCCCCTCCCCGTTCACATCTTGAGGTTTCCACTCTTTCCCGAACTAAAGCAGAATCCCCATTGATAGACTGGCTTTTTCCAAGGGTCAGTCCCTGTCACCAGCGAGGTTCACTTGCCATCTTGCTTTTTTCGTACAAACGCCTGGTCCAAGCCCTGCTGCCTCCAGGAGTGGAGATCTCATTCCCCAGGAAAGTCACTCCAAAGGAGCCGTAGGACGAGAATCTCACAGATACTTGACCCACTCCTACGCATAAGGTGATGCCGGACCGAGAGGTCCCCCGTCTTCATCAGATCCAGCTCGGCGACCCCGAGATGCCTTGATGTTATTTTTCCCCCTGGGAAGGTGGGGAGAAAAATTTTCGCCCGGGACCCACATTTCTACCCCCCCCCCCTGGGAGTCTCTTCTCAAGCTCGAGGTATTTCCTCCTTGTCCCCTAAGGGTAAAAGGCGAGCGATTTTCCCCCGGCATTAAAGCTCCCCTCCCTAATTACCCTGTGTCATCTGGAACTCCCTTGCCTTTTGTCAACAAAAAAGATACTCCTTTTCGCCCAGCACACAGCAGGCTGGTTTCTTGATCGCTCCCGTGCATCGTTTGGGGATAGAAGCCCCACTTATCTGTTGGACCCCGGCCTTTTTGGATCAATTCCCTGCTCCACCAAAACGAAAACTTCCTCTAGGTCTTTCCGTACATAGCTAGGCTTAGCAAGCCGTTCGTTTTACCAGCCCCATACTTTTTTAAAAGTTGAATCCATTTCGAGCCGAGCTAGTATAGTTTCCTGTCCACCCCCCCGGGTTCATCCAAGCCCCCTGTCACCTTAGTCGCGCTACGCTTTAAATGGTATTCAGTGACTACCTCCTTGCCTGGTAAGCAATCCTTATCTATTAGAAATCTACCCCCTTTCTCCCTTGCCTGTGGTAGTTCGTCCTCTTTTGCATGAGCGATTCAAACCTCTCCTTCTTTCCGCGACATAGAGTTCCACTCGGTAGAAGCCGTCCTTTCTCTCTGTATTGAACCTGTTCCTCTTTCCTGTTTCTCCGTAGTGGGCTTACCCTTCTGGGTGACCTGTCACGAGTGCTTTGACCTGGAGAGGGCCTGCCAGAGAATTTAATCCCCCCCGTTTTTTATACCCCCCCGCAGGCACTTTATGTTGTTACTTCGCTTCACCTCGGATGATCGTTCAACACTTCGAGTGTCCCCTCCCAATTTGGAGAGGCGCTATTCAAAGAACATCTTCATTTGGAGGACCTGACCGCACTTTCCGATTTTTGTTGGGAATTTCTCCTTTTTTTAGGGACCGTACCCCCCGGTAGAGGAACCCCTTTCTGGTATTCGTCTTACTCTTTGACCTGCCTTTTTTTCCTTTTGGACAATTGACTTTGTACGCAGGTACCCGTGTTTGTTGGTTGTGTTTTTTTTTTTTGGTTTTTGGTGGTGTGGTCTTTGGTTCGTTTTTTTTTTGTTGTTTTTTTTTTTTTTTTTTTTTTTTTTTTGTCTTGTTTTTTCCTTTTCTTTTTTGGGTTTGGGGGTGTGTTGTTGGTTTTGGTTTTGGGGTTTGGGGGGTGTTTTTTTTTTTTTTTTTTGGTTGGTGGGGGGGGACGTCGGATTATCGCCTCTTTTCTCCGGGGTGGGTTTTTTCTATCTTCTCCTTTGGTCACAAGCGGGCCCCCTCCGGACGCCCCTTAATTTGGATAATGTACAGGAAGTCTCTCTCACGGGACCTTCCATGTTATAAGACCCCGAACTCCTTTCCAATTTTCCTAAAACTCTTGTTTTTCCCCGGCTTCCGCTGGCTTTTTGACTGACAGCAGAGTTTCGTCTTCAAAACTGAGACCGGCTCCTTCCCGTGGTTCCCTTTAACATCATTAGAGGCTTTGAACCGCCCGTACGTTTCTCACTTTTTTGCCCACGTTCTTCCAGATCGGTTTTCTGGATCTGACAAGGCATGCTTTTATCTCTCTGCTCCCCCGCCCCAGGATTCCAAGCCCTTCGTGATAAGGTTACCAAATTTCCTGTTCGCACGACAAGACTTTGCTCTCATATCCACGCCGTTCTCGGACCCGTTATCTCTCTTGTTTTTTCACTCCTATAGACAACGTGGAGCTAGCGGCACCCCACAGGTCCCCGTTTGGGGTTCTCGTCTCGTATGTTCCCAAACTTAGGCCCCCCCCGATCAAACGTTGTTCCCGAACTTGTTCCTTCGTGTTGACGATGGACCTTTTTCCGTAGCCACTTGTAATTGAAAAGGCCCCTTTCTTTTTTGATCATCACTCATGCACTTTTTTTTGACTTGAAACAGATACGTCCTGATCCCCCCTTGAAATCCGAATGACACCCCCCCGACTATTTCCAATCCTTGTCTGTCACTTCTTGACCGGAGAATACTAGACTTAGAGCTTCTTTTCCCGTTTGATCTCCTGCTCGTATCCCCTCATAAGATTGCCCTCCTTTTCTTCCCTGATGCTTCTTGATGCTGACAGACCAGAGCCTTTTTTGATTTTCCTTTTTCCAGGAATTCCTCCACCCAGTAGATCGATTGCTGTTCTTCCCCAAGTTCTCCCGACCCCGTTACCCACCCCTTTTCTCAAGGGCAGCCTGCTCCCTTTCCGGATGGTTATGTTTCACTTTTTTCCAATTTCCCAACGATTGTTCCCCAAAATGCCCTCGATCCAAGGAGTTTCTTCCAGCACAGGAGTTTCGGGCTGTGCCCCTTTCTTTCTTCCTGGTATAGACACACCCCTCTGGATGACCAGTCTGTTCCACCTTTGTGAAAATTGAGCTCCTCAGCCTGACCTTCGGCGAACCGGACCAGGGTTTTTTTGTCTTTCGTTCTTCCTAAACCGGCAAAGTTCTGGAAACCCCCCTCTTCTCCTTTCGCGCCTCCAGATAATCTCCTCCACTCTTGTCCAAACGAAAACCTCTTCCGCGGTCTTCTTCTCTTGCCCTATGAACTCCCCACAACCCTTTAATCACCCTGATATTGAAGTACCCCGAAATCAGCCGGTTCTCCCCGGCACGACATCCACGGTCATCCTCAAGCATACCGAGAAGCTGGGACGCCCCCCATCGCCACCCGAAGAAAGTCTCTATGGTCCTCACCCACTTGGCTTCTTTTTCCTGCTTTCCCCTCCCCCCCCGTAGGTAACCCTTCTCACGCTCTGAGAACACCACGGCGGCCTCGCGTACCCCAATTAATCGAAGGATGTGGTCTTTGCGACCCCCCTGTAACGAGCACCCCGAAGGGCACCGTATAAACCGTATCTCTGTGGTTCGAGTCTCATTTTAGGCAGATGTCCCCAAAGACTACCCCGGAGAAATCAGTTCCTGATTTTCGGGTTTTAGCGAGAACCCAGCAAAGGCCCTGGGGGGAACAACCACTCCCCCCCCGCTAACCGAACCAACATGTCGCCTGTCTTCTGGTCCGTCCCCCCCCTTGCGCCACACCCCTCCACTTTCCAGTCACGATGCCAAGATCTTTCTTTTTATAGGCCCCCCTCTCCCTTTTCCTATGATTAGCCGTTACCCCATTTCTTTATCGTTCATGCCCGGGCGGGGGCGGTCCGGGCCTTTTTTGATCAACCCGCGTTTTTAAAGCCACTTGATGCTGACCATATGCGTCCGCTTCACGCCCGCTAGCCTTTTTCCGGACGACTTCTCTTATGCTCGAAGGTTCCCACTCTGATGCGGAGGGGAAAAGAGGTTTTGCCCCAATTCTTATTTAGTCCCTGGCACCTTGACTTGCTGCACGTTCCCCTGGAAGGCGTTGTCGACGTCGCCGGCTTGACATCCCCCCCTCTTCTTATATGCCAAACCCCCTGTTATTTTTTGACTGTTCAAGACCTCCCCTCACTACCACCTCCCCATTCTTTTTCGGAGTGTACGGATTTCCTGACGTTGCCTTTCAGTTTCCCCCAATTCCCCCTGAGGTGATCAACTCCCCCCCCCCTCTCCCCCTTTTAACGTCGGCCATCCAATTTCCTCATTCAACGTCAGGATGACCTCCAAATCAAGCCGTGCCATTTTTTCAATATGGACACCCCCACCTGCTGGTAGTCGCATGAGACAGCCGAGGTCGGGAAGGAAGCTCCCCGATCTTGCCCCTAACCATGTCCCAGCTTTCATCTACTGATCGAGGAGTGAAAGGTGAATTCCATGTATACAATGCTTTAGGTTCCCCGAGGGCGCCCGAGTTTCTTAGTTTTTTACCCCTCACGCCACCGAATGAATTGTCCTCTCAGGGGTCCCTCTATCTTTTTGGTAATAAGAAATAAGCTTTTTTGTCTATATTCACTCGAAGGAAACTCGCCCAAGCAGCATAGTTTTCTCTTTCTAGAATACAATCGATCTCCCCCCTCCCGGCAGACGGGGAGCGTCATGGTTTTCATTATAATTCACGATGTCGCCATCCCTTTCCCACAGGGCCTGCAAGAGCAGAGACGCTCTCTTTCCCTGAAATTTACGATGTAGACGTCTCCCATACCAAACCCTTTTGAATAAATTCCCGGATAATTCTTCCCCTTTCCCCAGCCTTCGAGAGGGTGGAGTTTTTTAGCTTTTTTCTTCAGGCTCCGTCGGCCTTCTCCCGGATCGTTTCAAAACGGAGTCGTGTTTTCTTTCTGCACGTCGCTTCCCCGTGCCCTCCCCCACCCTTTCCGTAGCCAAGGAGATGCAAAACTTTTTTATGCTTCCTCTTACCTGCGTGCTTACTTTAAGAACCACGCCGGACCCCCTTTGTTTTTCCCCTCGATGTCCGAAATGAATCCCTTGAGACTTCGCAGTGGCTCCAACCCCAGACTTCACGCCACCGTCAGACACGCCCAGTGACTGACGCTCTTTTCCCACCAGCCTAGGTTCCAGCAGTACCCCACCTTCTCCAATTAGCTCCCAGCCCCCGTCCTTGTGTTTTCTCCTCTTTCGGCGGGTTCGTGAGCAGTTGTAACCTCATGGCGGACACCACCATCCTTTTCTCCGGGGTGCCCCAGTCCACTTCCGACCACAGATCCACGCGGGCATTGCGCCGGTACTCTCTTCGATCTACTCTTTCTCATGACGTTCAGAAGGACAACTTTTTTTCTTAGCGCGTTACTCACTTTCAGTGGGCCACACTCGACTTCGAGAGTGTGTTCCGGTTTCGTTGTCTGGAGGAAGGTCCAACCGCTCACTTTTTCGGATCAGAACACTCCTGTCCCCTAACCGATTGCCTCAGTGGTCTCAGAGGAATACTGTCGCACACCCTCTTTAAATCACTTGTAGATTTTTGCGAGAAGCTGGGCATCGGCAGGTACCCCGCGCCGCTGGTCGGGACGCGCGTTAAAAAAACTTCGGCTTTTCCCCCTATCGTAGTCGTACCTCGATTTTCTCTCCCATTTTTCTCATTCCTACGGCGGCAATGATGAGGGGCGAGATTAGTGGTCCCTTCCTGTTCTTTGACCCGTGGCTCAATTAATGTACCGGTATTTTTGTACTGTCACCCCGGCCCTCCCCTGTCGTTTCGACCAAGTTCTTAGGGGAGTCCTTTTACCCTTGTTTCTGATAAGATTCAACTCCAGGGCCCGCGGTTTGGCCAGAGAGAAATGAGTTGCGGTTGCGTGTGGGTATTTTGTGGTTTGCTGCGGGCCCCGTCACGAACTCCGTACTCGGGAGGGATACTCCCTTTGCGTTGGGCCACGATATCGTCGCAGTGGACTGACCGGACCCCCAGGACCCGGTAGTTGATCCTTGACGAGTGCTCTGACGTTGTTTTGCGTCTTCCCTGCCATGAAAGCGAACGTCCCCTACGAAGGCGCTCCTATAAGGGTATTCCGAAAATTTTCCAGATCCCCACCCATACTCTGGCTCTGAAGCAGGGCACCTCGTCTCGATGTAGGTCGCCCGGTCCGGTGCCTCCCTCACTCAAACGTGAGAACCAGCAGTAGCGATAGTACGGATTATAGCCTCCCACTATTCATAAACCGTGAGTAGCGCTTTATGCGGCTATTAAATTTACACAGTACCTGTTTCATGCCCTCAAGATGCGGGCTTTTAGTCGATCTAGGAGAGGCAGGCTTATCCGCCCCCCCGTGAACGTTCGTACACGACAAAAGCGCGCTAGGTGAGGTGCCCCTAAAGAGAACATTCAACAACTCTTCTTTCGCGGATCGGCAATAGGTCTAGAGATCCCAGTTCGGACTCTACGAGAACCGTTCTCTTCTTTTTGGATCAGCCCTAGTTCCGCCGCTGGGTGTCGATTCTTGATCCCGTTCGCGGGTGTCCTGTCAGAGTGGATAAGGAGATGAGAACCTCCACAGCGTTGGCAGTCCCATCATTCCTACATGTCGTAGAGTTGAACTCCAGCGGAGCTGGCAAGCCTGAATTGTGTAAAACACCGCGTCCTCTGGGTGTTGTTCTTCTTACCAGAAACGCCTTTTTTTTTGGACGTGTCCCCCGGCTCGTCGACTAGTCGGAGAACCAAACTCGTAGTGGGATCTCACACATATGGAACGTCCATGGGGGTTCGGTCTTTTCACGGCGTTGTCACTCATTCTTTGCTTTCCTGGACTTTAGTGCGAAAATATGTGTCAGCGGCCTTTATCTTTCCTAACTCTTTGTTTTTTCGCCGAATAATCCTCTCCCTGCCCTTATTTTTCGCCCTAGCAATCTGCAAGGTTCAGAGTCCTCGAATGAGTCCCCGGAACCGTTCATTTGAAAGACCTTTACAGCTTCCGTACCCAAGAGCTTCTTGGAAGACACCCCTTTTCCCCTTGTTCCCGTCTGCTTGAAGCGACCCTCCCTACTTCTGCACTTCCCGTCCTCCCCCAAAATGAGAAATGCGACCGGGTTCTTCTTGCTCCCCCCCCCAGCCGTAGTTACGGCTGTGCGTTCCCCCTTAACGTTCACTCCCTCCTCCTCAGGCCATCTTACAAACGTACGACATCCGGAGTGCCTGCTCTCTGAACTGCTTCCTCATGGATCTCGCTGATCCCTCCACAACCCGTCTTCTCCCCCCCGTGATCCCGACCTTAACCCTAAGCCGTAGCTAACAAGGCCTTTCCTTCGCCCTTGATCATCGACTTATAGGACTCGTTCCTTCGGAGCCGCTTTCTTGGCTCTTGTTTTGGAATCCGTTAGTCGGGATCCTCTCAGACTTTGAGGCACCATGGATGGAAGACAGGGTTTGCACGACACACTACAATGTTAACGTAGTTCCTACTCTCAGAGAAAGTGAAAAAAATTCAATCTTGGGACCCTCCTACCTACCTTTCCGGAATGGAAAAGCGCAAGCAGCGCCGGGTAAGTTTTTATTCCCCTCGTTGATGTCTTCCGATTCGCGAAGCTCGTTGCTAGCGATCGCTAATCCACGTTCTTTTCGGCGACACATCCCCGAGGGCGACCCGACGAGGACGATGCTTCGAAAGGACTCGGAATCCTTTCAGTTTTCGATTTTTCTTACTCTCATTGATCGAAGCCGAATCAACGAGGCCCGCTTCTTTTATTTATTTCTAGTCCTTTTCTCCCCGCCAACCCGCCGTAGGCTGAATCCAAAGGTCAGACCGACGGTTTCTTCTGGTTCACCTGTCCCCTTCGGACCCGATCCTTTTTCCCAATCACCCGATCAACGCGATTCCGTTTCTCCGACCCTTCGTTCGTGCGGCGGCCCCTTTTCTTTGGCGACAAACTCTTTCGTCTTTTTTCGAAGTTTTCCCAGAAAACGATTTGTTTGATTCCCTTCCCAATTTTTGCTTTTTGACGGAGAACCGACCAGGGTTTGCTCTATACATGTACAACTCATTAAAGGTTGGGTCCCTCTAGCTTCTCCTCCGCGACCTCCCACCTAGAGATCTACCCCCTCATCATAGCAGACCAAGCCAGACTCCCACCAGTTCATCGACGGTATTCCCTCTGCCCATTCTCCTATAGTTTAGATGTAATTCTTCCCCCCGGGTGGTAAACCTGGAGTGTTCAAAATTTCGGACGTTCCTCGTGGCAGCCCTTTATTGGAACCTCACGCGCTTTCCCCATCCCCTCGTCTTTTTTTTTGACAGTCGCTGGGTGCGCTCACATTAGTGCCTAAACACTGTTCGTTACGAGTTTTCTGTGTTTTTCTGTCTTTTCCCTCCCGTCCCATTCTTGTCCTTCCAATTCGGTCCCCACGACCCTTTCTTCAATCCCACGGTCCGTTTCATTACAGACAACATTACCCTGGTGATTTACCCCCCCCCCTTCTGCTACCCAGCTAGTCTCGGATTTTTTCGTCTTTCCGTATGCTCCGCTGATCGTCATTTTCGTAGGCGCCGACTGTTCCCCTTTCCTCTTAGGGAGCGGGCCGTTCTTATTTTTTTTACCCGCTTTTGTCCCCGCGCTTTTTCCCCATCGGCGGGAACTTTCGACTCGATCCTTCCTCCCCTGAAGTGAGGCGAGAGTTGCGTTCCTTAGCCACCCGCTTTTTTTACTGTTCGGCGCCTCTATTGGTTTTTCCCGGACGGAGAGTCGTTCCGCGCCCGGGTCCCCAGTATGCAATTTCCCGTCTCAGTGCCCTCGAGTCCTTCTTACTGCAGGGCTTCATTCGCGGTGCCCACCCCCCCCTTTCCGGCGTTGTTCTTATTTTCCCCGCACCTTCTACAACTTTGTCAGACCGCTGGATTTAGTTTCAGGCGTTTAGGATCTTCCCCCCTTACGTTTTTTCCCTGAGCATTAGTTTCTTTCTGACCTACACCTGACTTCCGTGACTCTTACAGCAGGAACCCTCCCCTCCATTCTTCTCTTCTCCCTAACTACGAATCGGATTTTCTCGTTTTTATTGGCTCGACCCCCCATTCCCCTTTTCTTTTTTCCGCTGCGGTCCCCTCCGACAGATCTTTCTCTTCCTCGCGTCTCCCTGTTCAAAACCCTTTGTTTCTAGAACGGGCCCTAGTATCTCCCGGCATTCTCCCCCAACGGTCATCTCCTCTTTTCAGAGTTCGTTTGTTTCCCCCATATTCCTTTATAAGAACCCCTTTTCTCCGTTTTCGTCTTTTC
>Ga0179593_1536844_pt1 | contig 10865 bp, 15 predicted proteins | sample CZODoug2_1_08_16_FD_185931 | JGI IMG/M metagenome (GOLD analysis project Ga0179593, IMG submission 185931) | Vadose zone soil fungal communities from Angelo Coast Range Reserve, California, USA - CZODoug2_1_08_16fungal (PacBio error correction) | ecosystem: Environmental > Terrestrial > Soil >... | reverse complement strand
TTTTTTTTTTTTGGCTGGATAGCCGTTTTTTGGAACAGGCTGTAGTCCGGCGTCCCGTTTGTCTTTCCTACCTTTTCGGCTCTACTATTGATTAAGAACTTTTTTCTTTTTGGTGATACGTCATCCGTCACGTCATACCTCCTGAAATGGTCGAGGCACTTCCCCCTCTTTTCTTACACACCCAAGTCGTGCGATAAGGTTTTTCTCCTAAAGCTCATATTACCTCCTCTTTCCTGAACATTTTCTGGTACCAAACGGGGGATGTGATCCCTTAGCCTCTCTTTATATTTCCTCTCATCCGGTACTTATTGTTCTTTTCACTCTCCTCCCCTTTTTCTATGTTTCGTCCACCCTCCTGTAGGATAAAGTCCTTTTTCTTTTTTGGCGTCCCCTCTTTGTTCTAAGAACAGAACATGCTACGGGATTGAGTCCGTTTCTTCCTTTTTAGTGAAGTCTCCATCCGTCACCCCCCCACAGACAAGTTTTCAGACATCTGAATACGTGTTCCCTTTTTCCCCCGAGATAACCCCCTACCCTTCTTTTTGTATTTGAGCGTTGACGCGACCAGTCCTCCTTCCCTTCTCCCTTCAAGGATCCTATCCCCCCTCTCTTTCTTTCGCCACAGGAAATCCCTCCTGATGATAAGTAAATGAGGCCCACCTTTTTATATCCTTCTCCGCCCGTCCACGAGGGATCATAGTCCTCTCCTCTTCCTCTTCCTGGTAGTCTAGTACCACACGTCTTTTTTTCTTTTTTGTGGCGATGTAATTAATTAACATCCTGCCAATGGCTGATTAAAGACGTAGTCCCTCGCTCCTACCCTTTCTCAACACAACATCCCCCCTTTCCCTCTCACAATTAATGGAATGGCCCACCCACTCCTTTTGTCGGCGTGGTTCTTTTCTTTGAGGATTACTGAGAAAGGTATATTCTTTGTCTCTTTCTTTTTCCCTCCTTTGTGAGAGAGGAACCCGTGTCTCTTTCCTTCCATAACTTAGCTAACTTAGATCCCTGCCCACCTGTCCTTTTTTCTCTCCCCTCGGACACAGGCATATAATTGACTTATCAAGAATGGTACTCACGGGATTTAATTGAGTTTTCCTTATCCTCTCCCTTGAAATACCCGGTGATGACTAAGTATTTAATCAATTTCTTCCCCCCTCCAAATTGAATTCATTACCTCCTTTCCCTCCTTCTTCAAGACATTTTGACGAGATCCTTTTTCTCAAAAGAAGACGTCTTCAGTTTCTTCCACTAGTCAGATAGTACACTAAGTTCCTAACTCTCCCCCTTTCCGAAATTTGGACCTAAATTTTCTCCTCTTTTTCCTAATAATGAAATACGGTTATTTTTTCCGATTATAGTGATCTCCCTACCTTTTTTTCTTCCTTTTTCTTGTAAAAGCTATGACCCCACCTTATACGTCCCCCTTACTTGCAGTGGACTTTGTATCGGAGCAATGTAATCTTTTCCTCTTATTCTCTAACTTGGGGCTTGTTGACGGATGGAGCTTCCCTCCTTTCTTCCCTGTGAATAACTCCGTCGGATGGTTTTTTTTTTCGAAACCTCGTGCGTTCTTTTTCGGCCACATTGAGCCTGGTCCCCGTTCCCCCCTACTTTTCCTCAATAGTCGCGAACTCTTCCCATTCTTCCCGGCTGATTATTCCCATACGAAAGATTTTTTTTGTTTTTTTTGAGTTCTCACAGACCAGTGTTTTTTACTTATTTGTTTTTTGGAGGCCGACTCGTAGTATTGACTTTTTCTAACGAATTGGTTGGTGTCTTTTTCTTTCCTCTCTCCTGGCAGTTACTAGGAACTTTTCTTTACTTTAGATGCGTAAGCAACCCAGAGTATCTTAGAACCTTCTCTCTATAGTTTTTCCAAACAAGCAGGACTCTCCTCTCTCCCTTTTTACCGTTCGCCTGTACTACAGGTGCCTTTTTTTCCTGCAACTGGGATGCGTTTTCCTTATCGACCTTGCAGCCTAGAGTAATATGTCTCTTTTCCCCCCGATGTTTTCCCCCGCAAGTTTGCTAGTGACGTGAAAAGACCAGGCCCTTTCCCCCCCTTTTTCATGTTGTGGCCCTCCTTCTGCCGGCCATTAGCGGGAGATTTCTCTTCTTTCCGTAGAAGGAGTAGCTGCTTATTCCCCCCCCCTCCGATTTTCTCCCTCCCTCTGGCTAAAAGTGCAATCCTTCCCCCTTTCGTGGAGGTGTTTCCGAGACGAGTAGCACCCGGTAGGGAATTAAGGAGACCTCCTCCTTCATGTTCCCCCCTGCGTTAACTGTGAATGTGGATCCGTCTTCCTCGCAGCCTGCTGTTTCGTTGCGCTCAATAAGTACCTCCTCTCCGTGTAGGGAAGGACAGTCTTTTTTCTTTTTCTTCCCGAAAGCCTTGATGTGGTGTCCTCTTTCCCTCGTTTGTTGTTGTTGAGATCTCTCCCGCTTCCCTTATGGGGAGGGGAGCTCCCCTCCTCTTCCCCTTCTAAATACCTTTGCATGCTTAACGCTTCTCTCTACGCTTTTTCTTTGAAAAGGATCCCCTTTCCCGTGAGAAACAGGCCTCTTCACAAGACGGTACCTCCCGTTTTTTTCCTCACCGAAACCCCCCATTTCTCCGTGAGAGGAAGGAAAAAACCTCCCCTTCCGTGACCTTTTTTGGAATGCAGTAAAGCTGCTCTTTTTTTCCGGAAAAGAGACGTCCTTTCGTTGGGGACGATTCTGAGAGGTTCTCCCCCCTTTCAGGAAGACTAGAGTAAAAAGTTTTTCGCCCGGGTACATATTTTCTTCCTGGGCAAAGTCGGCTCGGGCCCTTCTCCCCTTTCTCTTTGGAGCAGAGTGCGAGGGCTCCTTTTTTTTCGGGGGCTGGATAGTCCTGCCCTTTCTGTGGACGGCGGTCGTCAGGCTTACCCTTTCTTTTTTGATGGTCGTCATTGAGTGTTATAAACTTTTCTACTAGATTCTCATCGCAAAATATTGGGGGGCTTACGCCTTCTTGTTTGCCCAGCAACGGTCGAGTAACCTACCCCTCTCCTCTCCTTGAGCCGTCTACATAAACGACCCCCCCCCCCCTTTTTTAACGGTGGCGAGATACGTCCCCCTCCTCTTATGGCAGTGATGGTACCTCTCCTTTTTTAAGGAACCCTTAGGCACGGTTCTTTTTTAGTCCCCAACTCCTCCTTTTTTACTTTTTGCGTTCGAGACAGTGAGTAAAACGTACGTCTTTTTTTTTTCCCGGGACAAGCGTGCATGTGGCGTAAATCTCCGAACTCTTTTTTCCAACATAAACATGTACGGGACTTCTTCCCTTTTCGCATGCCCTGATCCCCCCTCTTTCTCCTTCAACAAAAAGAATTCAGACTTTGCGAGGAGTGTAGTTCGAACCCCTATTTCTTGCTACTATCCTCTTGGGTAATTATTAATTGCGTATAAAGTTCTTTTCCCCCCCCCGAGTTTCTAATTTTATCTTAGATATTTCCAGTCTTTTTATTATCTCCTTTTCGCCACTTCCCCCCCCCCCCCGTCTTTCTTTCATTATCCTTCCCTCAATTATTCCCAAATTTTTTCTTTCTTGTCTTCCTCTTGTAATGGATCATTAATTCTAAGTCTTCTCTTTCAGTACCTTTGGTTATCTTCTCCCTCTTCCCTATTCTTTGTGTGAGATTTATTAACTTTCCTTTTTTTTTTCCATCAGCATATGCCAAGTCTTAAATCCCTTTCCACAGCTATTATAAGTTGAATTCAATGCTATATTTCCCCTCCCCGTGAGTAAAATTATGAACACTTCATTTTTCTTGCCCCCCCCTAAATGATATTCCTGTGTACGCTTTTTCTTTTCTCCTCTCTTGATTAATTTCGATAAGGTTATATGTCAAAGCTTTTTTTTCCTTTTTTCCCCTCTTTGTTTGAGAGAGACCGTGTCTAGTTTTTTTTTCTCTCCCTTCTACAGTAAATCCCGCACACATGTATATATTCCCCTTTTTTCCCCCCCCCTTTCCCCTTCCCTCTTCATTTCTTTTTTCCATTTAATTTACTCAAGGTATTTAATCATTTTCCACTTATGGGCAGGACGTTGAATTATCCTTCCGTCATTTGGCAGATGAGGATAGCTTACCCCCTTCCTTTCACTCTCAAACCCTTCCTTCCCCCTATAACAAAGGAATGCGAACAAAACTCCTTCTCCTCTTATCCCTTACTATAGTTACACTAAGTCTTTTTGTGGGAGAAAGCTCTCACAATCCCCCTTTTTCCCCCCCCCGTTCCGAAAATTTTTTTCCCTTCCTTTTAGTTTCATAATAATGAAATGATGTGTATCCTTTTTTCCTATCCTTCGTTTCTGAGTATCCTTGAAATATAAATCCCCCCCTTTATATTTCGCTTGTACCAGCTATATGAATCCCCCCCCCCCCCCGCCCCTTATAGTGCAGTGGAAACCATTTTAGCAATAATTATCGGGTTTCGACCACTCCTCTCGTCCGATGGTCTGAAAAACTTTTTTCTGTTTGTTGCCTGATTTTGAGGGACGTCCCCTTTCTTTCCTTCCTCCACGGGATAAATCCCTCCCCATTTTTTTTTCCTATCGCCCCCCAGTGCCGCTGGTCCTTTTTTCTTCGTTCCAATTCGTAAGTTTTTCCTCTTCTCTCCCGCGGAGTCTTGCTTTACCGGGAGATAGTTGACCTTTTAGTTATAACCCACCTTGTGTGTACATAACCTTCCTTCTTTTTCGGAGGCAGATCGTCCCTTCTCTTTTTCCTCCCCACTTATTCGCCTCCTTTGTTTCTTTTCTCTGATCCGCCGGAAGGTACTAGACAGTTGCGGGTCTTTTTTTTCCCTTCCCCCCTCTTTTTTTTCGGTTCTATAGAACCGGAGCGGAAGCTCTGCCACCACACGAATGACGTCTTCCCCTCCCGGACACCTGCCTGTCCACGGCAGGCCGCAATAACGCTTCCCAAAAGGATGACTCGACCTTCGTTTTCTTCCTCTTTTTTCTCTCCGTGGGCCATTCCGTCCCCCCCCCCTCTTTTAAGCCCGGGCGAGCGACGTGGTCCTCACACCTTTGAAAGCGATACTGCTCCCCTTTTTTTCGAATAGGCACAAACTTTCTTTCTCTTTGTGCCGGATCAAAGACGTTTTCTTTCGTGGACGCCCGGCGGGAAGAGTACCTTTTTTTCGTTTTTTTCCGACTTGGTGAAAACGTGGGGGGTCGGTGCATTTTTGGACGCTGGTTTCGGCGTTCTTTCTTCACAAAGGTTCTTCCCCTTTGATCCGGTTATACCATCTTTTTTTTTTTCGCAATAGTATAAGCCTGCCCTCTTTTTTTTCCCCAATAGCGGTTACCGGGGGGGGGAGCTACCTTCCTTTTATTTTTTTTTTCCCTCTCGATTCTCTATCTCCTTTCTTTTCCCCCCCTTTTTAGAAGTAGAGAAGCGCTCGCCTCCCACCTCCAGTATCCCTGGAGGAACTACAATCCTCTTTTTAGAGTCCAATGCTAAACCTCCCCCTTTTTCTAACCTCTTTTGGAGACCCCCGTATTCCCCCCCCTCCCCATGGGACCGCAAATGTTTTCTTTCCTTCGCTTCCACTAGGTCAATGTAGCACTGCTTTTCTTTGGCGAAAGGCGAGGAGGCCCCCCCTACCTTTTTTCTTCTTTTTATAAGGGCCCGCAGGAGTCACTCTTTCTGGGTCTGTCATTATTGAATACGGCAGCGACTCACCTTTTCGAGAGCGCCCTTTTCCTTTCCAGTCTTCTAGTAGTTGATCCCCTAGATAGATCGGACGAAAATTCTTTTTCCCCCCCCTTTTGATCGGACCTTTCTTTTTCCCTTTTCCCCCCCCGGCATTGCCCACGGAGACAGCTCCGATTCTTTTTTCCTTTTTTTTTCAATTTTTCTTGGAGTTGGAGCGATAGCCAGCCGTTTTTCCCTTCTTGTAGTCGGCGCCTTCCTTCCCTCCTTTGGCTCGTACTTCTTTTTCTCCCCGCTCCGGTTATCGATGCTGTATTTCCTTGTGTTACGCATCGAAACGTAAATACGCGCTTTACTGAGTAACTTCCGGCGGATCCCTTTTTTCCCTTTCCCCCCCCCCCCCATCGTTTCGCTCCTTTTTTTGAGACTCAGGTCATATGAACTCTCTTTTTCCCGGTTACGTACTGCATTTATGTCTTTCCCTTTTCCCTTTTACCTTCTCCTGATAGTTCTTCCACTAATCATTCAGTTAATTAGTGTTCTCAGTCTTTTCGTCCTACGAATAGTATATATGGTAGATAACGTCCTTGTCCCCCTTTTGAACGCACGAGTTTCGAACTTACCCCCTCCCTTTCCTTGATTGAGTCCCGTTTCTCCTTTCCCACGATGATCTCAAGCCGTCAACACCCCTCCTTTTTCCATCCCAGGCCTCCGGTGCGCGGCTGTTCGTTTCCGCCCCCCGTCTTCCCTACTCTTGGTTTCCACTTCCCTTTTCTCACTGAAAAACAGAAACTTCAAGGAAGATTTCTATCCCCTCTTCCTCTTTCCTTTCCCTCCACTGGCACTCACCTATTTATGCAAAAGATGAGGAAATCCCCTTTTTATGGTCCAGTGTACTATATGTTAACTATTGGATCCCCCCGTATTATTGTGTTCGAGTCTTTTTTTTTTTTCTTCAACAATGTCTTTGGCCTCCGTCTGGTGTTTTCCCTTACTTTTACTAATGTGTCAAGCTAAATCCTCCTTATTATAAGGCATTACAGCATCCTTATAAGTTAATTCCCCTTTCCCCTACCGGGAGTAAAAATTATGAACCTTTTCTCTTCCACCAACTGATATGCCGGTTCCCTTTGTCTTCTCCTGCCCTCCTTTTTTCCGTTCTTATTCTGCTTACCTCCCCCCTTCCTTTTTGTTTCCTCCTTTGGGGGTTGAGGAGACCTGTGGTTCTAGGCAAAGTTAATCCCGACACTGTATGAGTATGCCTTTCCCTTCTATCATTGATTTTTTGCCACTGTCCCCATCCTTTCTCACCGGTATTTAATTTTGCGTTTTTTTTGATGCGACTTTGCATTATAAAAGTTTATGTCTTCCTCTTTTTATAGATTGACATTATTAACAAGTCTTCCCCTCCTTATTAAAGACCTTTTACCTCTTTTCCGCGACAAAAATAATACCCCCTCTCCCTCTTGAATTCCATTATTTTACAAAAGGTCCCCCTCCCCTTAAGAAATTGAAATAACTGTTACTTCCTTCCTTGTCCTATGTTTATTTCAGTTTTTCCCTGAGAGATACGATTTTCTTCTCTCTTCCATAAAAAGAGAAACCGTTCCTTTTCCTTTTGATTAAAAAATAACTTCTTTCCCCCCACCCATGCAGTTGCAACCCCCTGTATAGTGCCTGTAATCTCGGGTTACCCTCCCCTTTTTTTTTCTTGCTGAACTGGTGGGGATGTTTGTGACGTATGGCGATGCGCAAAAAAAGGGACTCAATCTTCCCTCTGTGTACGTCTAAAAACTGTTTTTTTCTTCCCCATTGCCGGTGGTCCAAGGACGTACTCCCCCCCGCTCTTTTGGTGAATATAGTCGCGAACAGGGAGATGGAGACTTGACAATAAGTCCTTTTTCCCCCCCTTCCCTTTCCGACATGGAGTTTATCCCTTTGTGTCCCCTAAACTGAGTATTTTCCTTCCTCCCCATGATCTATTTTTCTGAACCTTATCGCACGAAGGGTTGGCAAGATAAGACCGGGAAAGTTACTCTGCCATTTCTTTTCCCTTTCACGATGTCTCAGCACCATATGATTTTTCCTTTTGTTAATCATGGTAGAACCGTTTCCCCCCCTTCACTCCTTTTTTAAGCTCTCAGGTGGGTAAAGTTAGCCGTTTTTAATGGGATGAGGATTCAGACCCTTGGTTTTATCGACCATTGGCCTAGCGTCCTGGCTTTCTCTTGGTCCTGCAGGCTAACCTCTTTTTGCCCCCTTTTCGTGGCAGAAAGCCTTTTAGGCGATAGCATTTTGCCAGAGATATGAGATTCCTTCTCTGTGCGCTCTCGTCCCCTCCCCCCTTCTCCGGCCCTTTTTCCCCTCTTTGCGTTCGAGCGGGGGCATGGTTAACCGTGTCCACCAGTTCGTGGAGGGGGTTTCATTTCTCCCACGTTGGGGAGTCGGGGCCCTTCCCCTCCCTCGGGACGCTGGTTTCCGGCTCTCTTTGCTTGGTCTGGGATCCGGTTCTCCCCTTTCTTGGACGAATAAATAAGTATCTTCTTTTTTAGGCCGGCCCTATTTGCATCTCGGTTATTCCCCGACAGCCTTGAGTGGTGTGCGATCCTTTTCTCATCAGTTGTTGTTGTTGTTTTCCCCCCAATCAAGATGGTGCGGGGAGCTCCCCCTTTCCCCCCGCGCTTGCCCCTCTTCTTCCCCCCTAATATTAGAGTCCCCATTCTTATAAAGAGTGGGTTTCTCCTTTCCCACAGGAGCCCATTCTGTGTGAGCCCCCTCGGAACCAGCGTCACTGAGTCGCATGCCTCCTTTGGAGAAGTCTAGTTCCCCTCAAGAACGGGTTTTTCCCCTTTCCGTTTTTACTCAGGACGCCTTTTTCCCTTTTTTTGAATCTCCTCGACCGCCGTACTACGTTGGGTCCTCCACCGCTAATGGGGAAGGAGCAGTAGCGATGGCCAGGCACCTTCTCTTTCCCCCGATTCGACGAAAAGGCCTTCTTTTTTCCCGGGTTCATTTTTCCCCACAGCGTGAGCCGGCTCTTTTTGCGAGAAGAGTACGCAGAGGCGCTTTTCGGGGGATGGATCGCAGCCAGTTTTTTTATCCCCCTCCCCGGGGACAGGCTGTCTCCTTCGACTTCTTTCGGCTCTGCTTGTTATCATAGCTTTACCGCTCCGGTTCTACTCTTTTCCCTCTGGGGTGCTTAAGCATTCATACTAGGGAGTCAAGAAAAATGAGTTCTCTTTTTTTCTGTGCCGGGTCGGCTAAAATCCCCCTTATTAAGGTGGCGATTTCCCCCTCTTCCCCTCTAGTAGGGAAGTAAAGAACCCCTCCTGACAGTTTGGGTAACACACGTGGCTTCTACTCCATGGCGGACACCTCTCCCTCTCTCTAGTGCGGTTTTCCCGTTCATTATTGTTCTCCAGCTCCGCGTTTTTTACTATTGGCGTCAAAACTAGAATTTTTTCCGTCCCCTTGAATGTGGACCTCCCTCCCGCACGAGTTTCGCCCCTACCCCTATTCCCGTGTAGGCGTCCCTTCATTCCAGCCGGTCAACAAACAGCTCCCTTTTTCCTCTGACTACTGCGCGTGTCGAGATTACATGGCTATATACTCTTGGGTTTTTCTTTTTCCTTATAAGTTATTTTAGGCCATAGGCTTTTCCCTCCCTTATCGTGAAGATATTTCAAGGATCTCTTCCCATCGTAGTCTCTCTTTTTCCCCGCCCCCCTCAGTATTTACATCTTCTTTTCCATAAACTTACCCCCTTCCTTGTTTTAAAGGGATATACCCCCACTATGGGATCATATTATCTCTTTTTGTTCGCATCCTTTGGTTCTCTCGTTTTTTCCCCCTTTCCTATTGTGTTAGCTATCAATTAATTTTCCTCCTGTCAAGCTATATCTTTTTAAATATTAGTACATAACAGTCTAAGATCCTGAGAAGTTTCATTCCCCCCTCAAATTACATACCCTTGATTTCCCTTACCACTCTACTCCCCCATCACTGATATGCCTGTGTCCGTTTCTCTCTCTCCTCGGGAGTACTTTGAGAGAAGTAGATGGTCAAAGGCTCTTTTCCTCCTCCTCCGTTGTTGTTTTTTTTTCCCCCCCCCTGTCTTTGACATATAAACTGCTCTACCTTCCTTTTTCTGCACTTGGCGCTCTCAGTCCCCCGGTCACAGGCATATTCCTTTCTTTTTTCCCCTGATTCAATTAATTGTACTCCCGTTCTGCAATGGAAGTAAACTTATAAGGCCTTGATTTTCTCCTTCCGTATTTAAGACCTGCCAGATGCTTATCTGCTCTTAATCCTTAAATCCCCCCCCCTCTCTTCAAGACATTTTTCTCTTCCCCTCACCAAAAATAATGTAACTCCTGATCCAATAGTTACAATCTCCCTTACCTTAAACAAAGTTCCTCCCTTCTTTAGTTACTCACTTCCCTCAAATCCTGTTTATTTTTTTTGACTTTTCCGATTTCTAGTGATTAGATATCATTGTCCTTAGAAAATTTCTCTTTTCCGTGATATAGACTTAAAAATACCCCCCTAACGCTATTCCTTTGTGGAAAACCCCCCGTTCTATCTTGCCCTTTCCTCCTCGGGTTCGAAACCTAGTCAGATGGTCTGAAACTTCTGATGGAGACTTCACTAAGTGGCTGTCCTTCCCCTGATCCACCATTCTCCTTTTCTGTGTAGTCTCCCTTTTCCCTCCCCATTGAAGGCTGGTTTACGATGATAAGGTCAAATTCGTAATTTTTCCCGCGGAGAGGGAGAAACAATCTTCCTTCGTTGACCTCTACCCTCTCCCCTTCATCAGTTTACTCCATGGCTCTCTCCCTGTTTTTTACCATAACGGAAGTCTTGGAGGCAGGATCGTCCTTTTCCCGTATCGCAAGAATTGGGGGTTTCTTTATTCTTCCTTTCAAGTGAGTTCCTTCCTCCCTTTTTTTTCCTCCCTAGATATTTGTATACGTTCCTTTTTCTCTTTCTTTCTTCTTTCCCCGGTAAATTCATCTTTTTTCCCACGAAGGGAAGAGCCAGTCCGTCTTTCCCTACCAGCATGTACCCGGACGGCCGCATGTTTTTCCTTCTTCCAAAAGGATACTTCTGCCCTTTCTCTCTGCCCATTCGCGTGTCTCCGGGGTCCCTTTTTTGTGGGGAACTGGAAGAAAGGGAAGAGAC
>Ga0179593_1363341_pt1 | contig 10865 bp, 8 predicted proteins | sample CZODoug2_1_08_16_FD_185931 | JGI IMG/M metagenome (GOLD analysis project Ga0179593, IMG submission 185931) | Vadose zone soil fungal communities from Angelo Coast Range Reserve, California, USA - CZODoug2_1_08_16fungal (PacBio error correction) | ecosystem: Environmental > Terrestrial > Soil >... | reverse complement strand
TCTCGTTGCGTTCCCTGCTGCTGCTTTCCCGCGTTGGTGGTCCACTGTCCCGGACCCTCTCCCTCTTTTCGTCTTTTTATCAGCGGATGATCAGTGTCGTTTTCTAGTACAGTGCGGAAGCGATTGTGAATACCCTTGCGGTTTCCCACATTTATGTCAGACGTTCTTTCGTTCTGGGTCCAAGCATACGTCGGTATTGGAGTGGCGCCTGTTTTTCCGGTTTTTTTCCCCTGTCTTTTTTCCGTTTTCCTTTTCTTTTCCCTCGGGCCTCCTCCCTTGTGGTGCTCATTCTCCACGGGTCAGTGTGTACGGGCAGATTCTGCAATTTTTCCTGTTCGGTTTTTTTTCCCCCCTCCGGGTGCATACTCATTTTGGACCAGTCTTCCTTCCCTTTTTCGTCGGTAATGTTTCGCTCAAGATTGGGGTGAGGAAGTAGCAGGTGTTTCAAATACCCAAACCTCTATCTCACTTCATGGGTCTTCTTTTGGCGGCTAGGAGATGAGTGGGGCACCATCGTCCTGAAGCCTAGTTTTTCTACACGGTCTCTCCCTTTCTTGTTCCCCTACCCCCCTGAAGTACAGTGAAAGTTGTCCATGAGCGTTTTATGTGCCTCCCTCTTTCCGTCCTTTCGATTTGGGAGCTCTGTATGAACAGGGATGAAGGGAATGTCGTTTTTTTGGCCGCGTATTTTTTAGGGCTCATTATTCCCTTAGGCCGAAGGTTGTCGCCGCACCTTCCGTTTTGGCCTGGGCATTTGTGTGCCCCCCTGTAGACTTGACTGGGTGATTGTTTTTGCAGCTCCCGCGTGATTCTTTCCAGCCGCCCTTTAGTCTTTTCCCGCTTTCCTTATTGGGTGCTCCTGGACGATTGGAATTGTCTCATTCTGGGCTTTTTTTTTCCGTTGGCCCTGTAATTCCCCTCTTTTTTTTATTTGTCCCCTCTTTGGTTTGACGCAGGGATCAGACATGTGCCCTACTCGGTCGTTGCCCCTCCTGTTCCTTTTTTCCGTCTCCTCTTATGATAGATGTAACTAATGGGCACTGTCTGCTGCCTCACTCCGTACTTTCTATTTGGTCTCGACTTTCTTGTTTGTTATGCTACACCCCCCTGGTTCCCCCGGCCTATCCTTTTTAGCCACGCCCTTTGTTTTTACGGTTGGCCGCTACCCGCCGGCCCGTTTGCCCCCTTGAGGACTTACGCAAGAGGATTATAGGCGTTTAAGGTTGTACCCTGCTGGTGACGTCGCGCTTGTCGTTTCTCCTCCCAGCGCCCACTTCGTTCCCCATTCTGGGCTGACTGTGGGCTAGCGGTTCCCCCAGCCCGGAGACCCTGAACCTGTTTCCTCCCCCGTGACTCAGTCTGTCGAATCCCCTGTTTAAGTTTTTTCCCTAATTTTTTTTACTTGCTCTGGATTTTGCCCTAGGAAGCGTGTCTCGAGGAGCGCAAAAGAAATACCGGCGCACCTTGATCGTCCTTTGTTGGCTTCTTTCTCTTGCTCCCCTTCGACCTTTTCCGTTTTCCCTTCCCCCCTTTCTGCTCCGGCCCTTTTGAGGCCTTTTTCGTTCCCATCAACCCCCGAGATGGCCTCTTTCTCCGTGTTCCGCATCCACGTTTTATGTTTTCCTCTCAGTTGTGGTTTTTTGTCATTGTGACTTTCCCGAAATTTTCACATATAGAGCACCGTCCTGACTTTTCCTCCCATCGGGTCAGCTTTCTCCTCCCCCCCGTGACTTTTCGTCCACTAGTCCCCCCTTCTTGTGGTCTGCTTCGGTGGGGAGGACCTTGCCCCCAGGAGTTTGGCCTCTTTAAATCTCTATCTCCTCCTTTAATCTTTGTTGATATTAGTTTCCGGCCGGTTTTTTTCCCTTCAGGTGCCTTTTTCGGCGTCTCCACGTCCCCGAGTCCGCCACCTATTCGTATCTGTCTGCATCTTGTTATGAACCGAGGGATGAATGCATGCCGAGCCGATAGGAGTAGGATATTATTGTAGGCCCGCCAACCCCGTCCTCTTGATTCGCGGACATTCTTGGCTTCCCTGGAACCTGGCATATGGCCAGCTCGGTTGTTCGTTGGTTGGCAGAACCTCCCACTACCCGGTTGTGATCGTATCACCTGTTCCTTGGAAAATCTCTATGGGTCACATGAGGGTAACTTTTCAATCCGCCCCCCCCTCCCTTCTTCACGGTCCTGGGAGTTGCGGACCTTAATCGATTACCCCACCCTCCTTAGACTACGGCCCCCCCCCCGGCCATGTTGACCGGAGCCACGTCGTTTTCCCTTTACACGGTCTAAATATGCGTTAATGATCGTGAGGGTAAGGGTCTACTTTCTCGATGTTCAACGCATTCATTTCTGCTCCCCACGAAGGCTTTCGCACTTTCCTCTTTCGTCCGACAGCGGGCTCGTCACCGCTTTTCATAAGGGGACAAGGCGGCCACGTCAGCCCCTCTTTGTTCTTCTCTGTCCGTTGCCCACCGTGGTTCACCTTCTTCTAGTTGCCCTCTAGTGGATTTCCCCACTTGCTCTCGGCTGGTTTTGCTTTTTTGCAGTCACCTTCTCCCCCCACTGCATAAAATTTTTTTTCTAGCCCTGCCGAGTATGGACGCATCTTCTCCTTGCGCGGTTCTTAGGCCCACGACCTTTTTACCTCCTCTTCTGGTCCCATTTTTAGTGATTTTCCAACGCCCAGCGTCAACAGAATCTACCCCAAGCACAGCCAGAGGTCACCGCTTGGTCCCCCTTCCCTACTCCGCTTCATGACCCACCGTTTGCTGAGTTCAAAGTCCGTTCCATCTGTTCATTTGGCCGGTCCAGATCCTGGTATTGCCTCCCTTCATTCATTCTTACCTCAACGCGCAAGGGGTAGAGGTGCCCCAAGACACTAAAGCGGCCTTTCCAGGGTGCTTCCGGCAACCTTTTGCGGCCAGAAGAAGAAATGGAGTGACCCACAGTCTCTTCCACTTCCCACCATTATTGTTCCCTGGTTTCCCGTGAGCTGTCCCAACGTCAATCCTCTCGATCTGCTCCTGGGCCCCTGACCCACCGTGCGGGGTGTGTTCAACCTCGTAGTCAGCCGTTCTTAGCAAGCCAAGCCTAGTTAGCCGATCTCCGTGCCCCCCCCCCAGCGGAAGCAGGGGGAACCCCCACTCGTCTCAGGCTCTGAGTAGTTGGGGTTTTATTTACAAAAATTTTCCTCGTGGTTCCCCTCACGGTTTTTACCACGTTCAGAGACCGCCGTACCGACCTCCCCCTGTGGGTTTCCCTTTAGGAGGCCACCTAGTATTCCCCCTTGGCGTGGGAACGCCTGCCCGCACACTGAAGCTCCCCCCCACCACTTTTTATTCCCTTTTCGAGGATTTTACCCCCCCCCCCCCCCCCCCCCCGGTTGGTGGTCCTTTTTTTTTTTCTTCTTGCCAATTCATGAAACAAGCACTTTAGACAAGACATCGTTACGCCCTTTTTAAAATCCTGATGCTGAGGCGTTCCCCCCTGACGATCGGTCCATGGTGCGGGGCATTTGTATCCTTTTTTTACCCTCGTTCCCCTTCCGTCGAAACGAAAGGCTAAGGAATCGACGAGAGAACCGGCGTCGTAATAGCCTGGACCACCCCCCTGATCTCTCTCCCTTTCCTGACCCGCTCAGCGACTCCCCCCCCTTTTATCCTTGTTTCTATGAGACTGAGAATAGGATTTTTGAGGGTAGGAGATGAGAGTGTGTTTGCATGCCTGGTCGTACCTCCTCCCCCGATGGGTTAGTCTGGTTTCGTCCTAGGAGTATGCGTGGAGGAGGAACGGGCGAGGGAAGAACTTTTTTTGGTTACATCCCCCCTTTCGGCCATTGTCCATCTTTCGGTTCCTTTTTTGACAGAAACCTAGTATTAAGGAGTTGTCTTCACTTATTGTTCCTGTGTCTCTTTTTTCTGGTGCAGGTTCCCTGGAGTGCAGGGCGCCGTACGCCGTTGGCTCCTTCGCCCCGGAGGCAAGACGGGTTTTTGTTTCGGATTGAGGGAAGGATTTGAACCCCTCCGGTGCACTAAGGTTGGCCGACGGTCCAGTGTCCCGTGGAGTGTCATTTCTCGCTGGGCAATTAAGTGATGTCATTTCTCAGTGGTTTCATCCACGACCCCCCCCCCTCTTCTTCTCCCCTTCATTGGCTTTTTTTGCTCTTCTCATCTTTGTGGTGACCAACGAGTAGATCGGGCCGCATGTCCTGTCGTTTCTAAGGCAGAGTAAGTAGATTTTTGCAACACGACCTTTTTTTCACCGTGTCCTTTGACATTGAGCGTTTCTCCCGGCTGTGTCCCCGTTTGTTTCTCGAAGGTGGAATGATCAGGCCCATCTTGTGGATTCGATTGTTCCCCATGGGCGCCTCTTGTTCTTATCCAATGTTTTGCAGTCCCTGCCCCTTGCCTTGCCAGTTTGGTTAGAGAAATTTTACAAGATGGCCGCGGGCTCCTTTATTAAGCCATGTCTGTTGCTAAGCTTTTTTTCCGCCCTTGCAGCTTGTGCCGTGGCTTTTTTCCTGCATCTGTTGAAGAGTCTGGCGTCTTAAGTTGAAATAGTTTGACCTCTTTTTTGTAAGGGGGGCTTCGATTTCTTGTTTCCCTTTGGGAACTCACTCCCCCCATGTCTTATTTAGGTCGTTGAGGTTTATTGGAAGTCAGCACTTCTGCCTGAGCAGATTCCCCCTACGTTTTCCGGGCCATGTCTTTGTCCTTCTCCTCCCGGCTGAAGTGGGAGTATAGTGGTTGCACGGCGACACAAGGGTCGACGTCGAGCAGTTTTCTCATCACCTTCGTTTTTGAGTTCACGGTTTCCCTGCTTCAATACTCCTTTCCTTCCAAGGGCTGTAAGAGAGGCGGCGGCCGCTGGCCTGTTCCTTCCACGGTTTTCCGTAGTCACGTTTTTTTCTTCTCATCAACGCCCACTATGAACGTTTTTGCTGTGGGCGAACTGGTTCTTTAGTTTTGACCCTCCGTACGGAGCCAACCTCCCTCCCCTCTTTGGTTCACTGCCCTTGCTTCGACCTTGTTAGAAGTTGACCACTACAGTTGAGTTCCGGCTTTCCCTGGCCAAGTCGGCATTCGTTGGGTGATCGAGTGAAGTCACACCTCCCTTTTCGGAGCCCATGGACGCCGGATTCGTTCGTTCGTGCGCCTTTTTTCAAGGTCACATTTTTGCACGTTCTCACCGGTGTTGCCTCGCCACAAAGTTGGCGGTCGAAAAACCCTGACCCATCACGGCTTGGCTTGCTCATCCCTTTCCCCCCCCTCATTGATTGACCTGATAAGATGTGTGGGTTATACGAAATCCTCGGTCCCGGTCCCCCCATCCTTGCACCCATCGCCCGGCAGCCGGGGCAGCCATCTACCTTTTAGTTTTTCGTCCTGGCGGCGGGTTGCGCGATCTTCCCCCCTGTCCCCGGAGCTTTCCGGCCATGCCTATGCCCATCTCTTCTTCTTTTTTTTTCCCCTCCCTTTTAGAGCTTTTATTTCTTTTGAGCTCAGTAATTCTCTTTTCCCCCCTCCTTTTTTTTTTGTCCGGACTCATCGCTTTTTCGCCGTTGCTCCCGAGGGGGTGCCTGTCGGTCGAGAGTTTACATTTGGCTCTGGATTGTGCCAGCCAAACCGAATCCCTGGATTCGGGAACCCCCATATTTTTTTTTGCCCCCGGACAACCCTTTCCTTAGTCAAATTGGCCCCATCTGGGTAGGTGGTGGCGCTTCCGACATCCTTGTTTCCTCGTTCTCCTTGTGGGTGCCTTACCCAGTGCCAACAGTCAGTGGTGCGAAGTCTCCTCCGTCCCATTTTTCGAGCCTTTTGAGAGTAACACAAATTGCCGGCTTTTTTCTTTCCAGACTTTTCCCGGTCGACTGCCTTTTTCTTCACATTTGACCAGTTCTTGACATCTCGGGCACTTTGTTAGTTTGTATAATGCTACCAGCATATTTTCCAAATCTTTCCAACCTTACATCGGCCGCAGTGTTTTTTTTCCCCTTGGCGAGGCGGCTCCGTCGAACTTAACCCATACCGTGTATTGTCGAATTGCTTTTACCGATTCTATTTTTGGTGCATAGTCCTTTGACGGTTAACTGGTTTTCTTTGCGTTGAACTGACCTAGCAGTGGAGTGCAACACTGCCTCGCACGTTTGCATGGGTAAGTACTTCCCCCCCGGGGAATCTTCACCCCAAAATAGACTGAGCACATTCTTTGTCAGTAATATACCTGTCCGGTTGTTCTACTATCGGTCGGTCAGGCTAGGGCTGACGCCTCCCTTTCGGTGTCCACCGATTCAGTTGGAGGGAAATTACACGCCGTCGACAGTAGCACCCCTCCAAATTCCCCTGGTCACGAGGGCCCCCACCGCCCCCTTGACAGATCGTTCCGTTCCCGATTCAGTCTCCACCATCCCCCTTCCTGCAGGGCTAAAAGCTGTGAATCATCGGTAGGTCCATCCCGCGGCCGGCCGCGTCTTCTGGTTCCGAACTGTTCTTCGCCATGTGCGGGGCACCCCCCCCGGCTGCCTGGTTATCAGAGAGTTTCCACTATGCGCACGAAAGACATGAGTCTCCTGTGCCCCCCCCTTCGAGTACCCCGCTCCCTTCCCTCCGACGCTCTTCACGTCTAATGTTAAACTTCCCACGTTGACTTCTAAGTGTTCTCCAAATAGAGGATCCCGGACTTTTTTCTCCGTTACCACGCTATTTCTCCCCGCTCTCGGTGCCCCAGAGTGCATCAGTCAGGGCGACCCCCAGGCCTTCCCCTGCCTTTTTTTCAGCCTTAGCGTTGTTACGTTAACCACAACGTCTTGACCCCTGCCTCCCTTGTCCCCCAAGCTGGGCCATCGAGCCCCCTTTCCCGACGCCCCCGTTGAATTTGCTGAAAACATTCGTACGGGTGGGCACTGGAATCGACCTTGGACCTACCTCGTTTACTTTCACTGGAGCCTTGTCGAAAGTGCCTCCCCCAACTTCGTCTGGCTAGTCCCCGAAAAAGGGGGCAAATGCACAAAGAACGTTGCACCTTACTTCGTTTCCTCCTTCCGTACCGCGGATTGATTTGCGTTTCACGTGAGAAGGCTGACCGAGGTCTGGCCTGGGCGCTTTACCCCCCCCGATAATTCGCTGTCCTAACAACGCCCAGAAAGTTGTTTTTCACTCCTATTTCTGCCCACGACGACTCGGTTTCTTTCCCCGTCTTTCCCCCCTTCACCCTCCTGTCCGTGGAGAAACCCTTTCCTCCTTTTTGCACTTATACCTTAGTTGTGTTTGTTGTAGCTGCCTCGGTCGGCGTCCTGCTGCTCTTTTCCTTTTTGTGCACTTCGAGTACTCCGCAACCGAATGTTTGGTCTTTCATTTGGTAGTCACTGGTTTTGTTTGTGAGGACCGTTGCAAGCTGGGCTTTTACTCGCCTGGTTACCCTACCTGGGGCCCCTGACTCGTACCCTCGTTTTTGACCCTTTTCCCGCAACGGTTTAAGAGTACCGTGTTCTTGTTTCCCGCACTCGGTCCTTTTGGTCGACTGGGCCTGTGGTTTCATGTCCCTTGTTGCGGGCCGCTGCCGGTCTCCGGGTTTTTTGTCCATCGAAAGTGCGCCAGTTTTACTTTTTGTCTTTCTTTCAGGGCGTAGGCCGGCTTGGCCAGACTTTCCTAAGAAAGTTGTCCCGAATTCAGGACCTGTGGTTTCCGTTTTCTTATTGCTTACTGGACTTGCCCTTGGCCGTGAGTTATACTTTTTTGTTCATCCCCCCCTCCCCCCCCCTTTGTTCCCCCCCGGTTTGCCGTTTTTTGTTGCTCCGCCTTTATTCTAAGTGGCAGAGATGGAGCCCTCTTGTACGGCTCCACTTTCCTGCTCCCTCTCCCCTTGGTTTCCATCCCAATTACGCCCTTCACCCGTTTGCCTTCGCCTCACTGAGGTGGCTTTCGGACGGTGTCAGCTTTAGAAGTGGCCAGGTTCTCCGGCTTTGGTCTTTTGCGATTCTCTGTTCCCAATCAAATTCTCCCCCCTCTTGATCGGACCAGTGTTTTTTAAAGAAATGACGCCGGTTTTTTTTTGTTGAGTGGGATTCGGCACGGCTCGATTGCACCTGGTTTTTCTTTTTCCCGTCTCCTCGTCCCTGCGGTCTTCATCCTTGTTTGCCGCCCCGGCCAATTTAAGGGGGGGAGAGTTTTGAAGAGAGGGGTTTCGCTAAGGGATCGGGAGGGAAGTGGCCTCGGTCCCTCTTTGTGTTGCAGGGGGCCCCTCTATTTCTCTCTTTTCCCTAAGAACCTTGGAGACTGTCACATCGGAGCTTTGTCCTTTCCTCCCTTAGCGATTCGACGATTGCTTCTCCTTCGCCATTATTTTACCGACCGAAGACCGGCTTCAGTGGTGAGATGCTTCGTTGGTTTTTTTTTTATGACCGGCCGGAAGCCGAGCCTTTGTTATTTTACGCCCCTTATCGGTCCTTTTGGCCCTCTACCCTGTTCCATTGAGTTGTTCCCCTAAACTGCTTCCTTCGGCCTTTGGCCACTTTTAATTTGACTTCTCACTGCTTTTTTCTCTGACTTTTTAGTGCCGCCCAACTGCTCCTACAGATTAGTGCCTCCTCGTTTTTCTTCCCGTCCTCGCTCTTCGCCCCTGAAAATTCCTTGGCCGCGTTGCAAGTGATTAGTTTCTACTGTCGATTCCATTAAGTGGATTGCACCTTTCGACCTTTTGGCTGGCTTGGCCTCGGCCCTCTGTTTTTTTGATCTATCCCGACAAATAGTCTCCCCCCCCTGGACTCCTTATGATTTTTTTTCGTTTGAGGAGATTTTTTAACTTTTTACGTTTTGGACCCACACGGTGTCAAACTCCCTATTCCCCCCCCCGGTTGTCGGTTTTTCTTTAACCCAACCCCCACTACCCCCCCTCGCTGGACTCTTTGCCGACGGCGCATCCGGGATGGGACGATCCGAGTCTTTTTTTTTTGCTGTTTACCTCAAGACGTCATCTCATCGGTACAACCTTTCCTTCCTGCAGGCCTTCTCTTGTTTGTTTGCAGCGATTCTCACTTATAGTTTTTCGTCCGGCTTTGTTTTCAGCCTCGCAGCGTACCATAATTTTTTTTTTTCCTGCTTGAGGCCCATTATAGAATTCATCGTTTTGTTTTCTCTTTCATAGTCAGGATGCTGCTTCCTGCCGGTCCTGTCGGCTCTCTTCGTTCGATGAGACCCACTTCCTGCGCTGAATTTTAAAACTTTAGTTTAATTTTCTTGTTTCAGGTTCGGTGAGCACGCGTAGTTGTCCCGAGGCTTGGAGACGTCTTGGACCCTTTCCCCCTTCTTCTTCTGTTCCCACCACCTTTTTGCTGGAAACGTTTATTTCAATTTTTGGGTTGGTTGTTTTAAAACATGTGTCCCGCCTCCCTTTTGGTTTCCACCGGGTTTCATTCCCCCTGCACAATGGCAGTCCCTTTTTGCACGAGCCTATTTTTTAGGAGTAATGGTAGAGGGCGGCGGGTCTCGATCCCAGCGGAAGTCCTGGCAGCCCGCCCGTTTTCTGTGTTTTTTCTTTAATCCTTTTCGTGCTTTCACCCGTTAGTAAATATGAGGGAAGGCTTTTTTTTTACTTCGATTCAGGTCTACGTTACCTCTTTCCACTTCACGCCGGTCAGCCCCCCCTCACCCGGAATCTTTGTCGCTGCGAAATCTTCTTTACCAGCCCGTTTTTGACCGGACGATTCCAGCCGCCGCGCTTGGTGCCCTTCCCTCCCTTGGTCTTTCCCCCTTGCGTAGTTTTAAAGATTAAGTTTTTGCTGCTCGACGGGGTGGGTCAGCAAGTACCCAGGCCCTTTGAACGTCGTGACCCCTGAAGGTCTTTTTGTCTTCCTGGCGGGCCTTTTCTTCCTCTCGTCGCTCTTCTAGGGTACTGACGCATTGGTAAACCCTTTTTTTGTAAGGGCGGGAGGGCCACCCCCCGCCCCAGATTCTACCCGGCCCTTTCCCTCCCCCCCTGCTGCCGCGGTGAAAAGGACACGCCTTGAATCGCTTTTTCAAATTCCCTCTGAATTCGCACCCAGCCGCCATTGGCCATTTTGGCCAATACTCTTTATTGATACTCCCCTGGTCGATTTACCAAGAGGACCTTTTTGCATTTTTTCTGAAAGCCATTGGTCCCTATGTTTCTTGCTTTTCCCCTTTTCGTCACCCGCCAATCCACACGAAGGGCGCCCCCAAACCACCCCTGCCAAAGCGACAACCCCAGATAAGTCTTCCACGACCGACCTACGTCCTCCCTTTTTCCTTCGACGCCCATCATTCCAGGCCTCATATAGGTGCACTGGAACCCACGTTCCCGTTGCCTCTTTGATGTCAACCTCTTTTTTTGCGAACGACAATGGCGCGCTTTTGATGCAACAGCATGTCCGGCCTCCTTGGTCCTCCCCCCTCCTGTGAATTTCTCCTAGTTTTTTTGTTTTTCCGGAAAACCACCTTGCCCGGCATGTCAGCGAAGCCTAACGAAGAACACTGGTCTTGGCCCGGCGGTCCCTTATGCCCGGTTTTGCTTACTGATTCCGGCCCGACTCAGGATCACCCAATTACAACTGGCGCCTTTGTCGCCGGCTCACCCTGAGGCAGTCTTCAAGCCCCATGACATTCCCCCTCCCCTTGTCCTTCTCCTTTTTTTTCACATCTTCCTCCAGTCGTTCTTTCTGGGCTGTGCTTTGTCCCCACCGTTAACATGAAGACCTGTTTTATTTATGTAGAAGTGTGTCGTTGTCCCCTCGATCCGTCCGACGTTCCTCGGAGACAGTTCTTTAAGTTGATTAGTACGATTTTGTTGTACTTTTATTGAACAGACGCTGCCTCCCGCAGGCCCCCCACTAATTTTTCTTTCCCTCT